>Ga0105248_10000648_pt1 | contig 39487 bp, 34 predicted proteins | sample KBSS34metaG_FD_81524 | JGI IMG/M metagenome (GOLD analysis project Ga0105248, IMG submission 81524) | Switchgrass rhizosphere microbial communities from Kellogg Biological Station, Michigan, USA - KBS S3-4 metaG | ecosystem: Host-associated > Plants > Roots > Rhizosphere > Soil | place...
AACGACTTGATCGCTGCGGGCTTGGGCTACGTCAACAGCAGTGTGGGAGCACGCCGCGCTTACGGCGTGGAAGTCTCCAAGCGGTTCTGATCCGCGCGCGAGCCGATGCGCATGCGTGCGCATCGGCTGAGCCGTAATGAGGTGCGCTAGTCGGGGAGATTTTTCCGCCTAGCGCACTCTCGGCGCCAGATGAGCCTGATGCGGACTGATCGGATTCCGCGCCAGAGCGGGCTTTAAAGCAGCAGGTTGTCGATCAGGCGTGTGGCGCCGATGCGCACCGCCATGGAGGCCAGCGCCCCTCTTTCGATACGCTGCAACTCCTTAAGGGTGTCCGGGTCCGCCACGCTGACATAGTCGACTTGCGCGGCCGGCTCCTGCGCCAGCACCGCCAACATGGCTCGCCGCAGCGCCTCGCCGTCACGCTCGCCGGCCGCAAAGCGCCGCTCGGCTTCGGAAAGGGCGCGGAACAGGACGGTCGCCGCCCCGCGCTGCTCAGGCGAAAGATAGGTGTTGCGGCTGGACATGGCCAAGCCGTCGCCTTCGCGGACGGTCGGAGCGACCACCACCTCCAGCGGCATGTCGAGGTCCCGCGCCATCCGGCGGATCACCACCGTCTGTTGCGCGTCCTTCTGGCCGAAATAGGCGCGCGTCGGCTGGACGATGTTGAACAGCTTGGCCACCACCGTGGCGACGCCCGAGAAATGGCCGGGCCGCGAGGCGCCCTCCAATGGATCCGCGACGGGACCGACGTCGATCGCGGTGGCGAAGCCGGGCGGATATATCTCCGCCGGCTGCGGCGTGAACACCACATCCGCCCCCGCCTCCCGAAGCAGCGCCAGATCGCGCGGCAGGTCGCGCGGATAGCGGGCCAGGTCCTCGTTCGGGCCGAATTGGGTCGGATTGACGAAAATGCTGACCGCGGCCGCGCCGCACTCGGCCTTGGCCCGCGCAACCAGGCTCAGGTGGCCCTGGTGCAGGAAGCCCATGGTGGGCACGAAGCCGAGGCCCTCGAAGCCGTGCCGCGCCCCGCGCATGGCGGCGATGGTCTCAACGACCTGCATTCCGGCCAGGCCTTTCCGCTGGGCCGCGCCCTACTCGGCTGCGGCCATGGCCGGAGCGGCGGCGTCCAACCGCTTCACCAGCGCCTGGTATTCCGCCCAGAGCGGAGCCGGCAGGTGCGCGCCGAACTGCTCGTAGAAGGGCGGGATCAGCGCCGCCTCCTTGCGCCAGACCTCCACGTCGACTGTAAGCAACAGCTTGAGCTGGTCGGCCGACAGATCGAGGCCGGAGAGGTCGAGGCTGTTGGGCGCCGGCAGCCTGCCGATCGGGGTGTCGACCGCCTCCGCCTCGCCATCGAGGCGCCCGACGACCCACTTCAGCACGCGGCTGTTGTCGCCATAGCCGGGCCAGACAAACTTGCCCTGCTCGTCCTTGCGGAACCAGTTGACGAAGTAGATCCGGGGAAGCTTCGCGGGATCGACCTTGGCGCCCATGGCCAGCCAATGGCCGAAATAGTCGCCCATGTTGTAGCCGCAGAACGGCAACATGGCGAAGGGATCGCGGCGCAGCTCGCCGATCGCGCCCTCCGCCGCCGCCGTGGCTTCCGAGGCGACGTTGGAGGCCATGAACACGCCGTGCGCCCAGTCGCGAGCCTCAGTCACCAGCGGCGCGGCGCTGGCGCGGCGGCCGCCGAACAGGATGGCTGAGATGGGCACGCCCTTGGGGTCCTCCCACTCCGGCGCCGCGACCGGGCACTGGGAGGCCGGAACCGTGAAGCGCGCGTTGGGGTGGGCCGCGGGCTCGGCGCTCGCCGGCGTCCAGTCCTGGCCGCGCCAATCGATCAGATGCGCCGGAGGCCGCCGCGTGAGTCCTTCCCACCAGACATCGCCATCGTCGGTAAGCGCGACATTGGTGTAGATGGCGTTGGCGTAGAGGGCGTCCACCGCGTTCTTGTTGGTGTCCACGCCGGTGCCGGGAGCCACGCCGAAGAAGCCGGCCTCCGGGTTCACGGCATAGAGGCGGCCGTCGTCACCGAACCGCATCCAGCAGATGTCGTCGCCGATGGTCTCGGCCTTCCAGCCGGCCAGGGTCGGCTGCAGCATGGCCATGTTGGTCTTGCCGCAGGCGCTGGGGAAGGCGGCCGCCACATAGTGCGCCCGCCCCTGCGGATCGGTCAGCTTGAGGATCAGCATGTGCTCGGCGAACCAGCCCTCGTCGCGGGCCATCACCGAGGCGATCCGCAGCGCGAAGCACTTCTTGCCCAGCAGGGCGTTGCCGCCGTAGCCCGAGCCGTACGACCAGATCTCCCGGGTCTCGGGGAAATGGACGATGTACTTGGTCTCGTTGCACGGCCAGGCGACGTCGGCCTGGCCCGCCGCTAGCGGCGCGCCGACGCTGTGCACCGCCGGAACGAAGAAGCCGTCCTCGCCGAGCTGGTCCAGGGCCGCCTGCCCCATCCGGGTCATGATCCGCATGGAGACGACCACGTAGGCGGAATCGGTGATCTCCACCCCGATGGCGCTGATCTTCGAGCCCAGCGGTCCCATGCAGAACGGGACTACGTACATGGTGCGCCCCTTCATGCAGCCTTTGAACAGGCCGCGCAGGGTGTCGCGCATCTCCGCGGGATCGCGCCAGTTGTTGGTGGGCCCGGCATCCTCGGGCTGCCGGGAGCATATGAAGGTGCGCCCCTCGACCCGGGCCACGTCGCCGGGATCGGAGGCGGCGTAGAAGGAATTCGGCCGCTTGGCCGGGTTCAGGCGCTTGAGCGTGCCGGCCGCAACCAACTCGTCCGTCAGTCGCGTCCATTCCGCATCGGAGCCGTCGCACCAGACCACGCGGTCCGGCTCGGTCAGGGCGGCGACCTCGCTCACCCAGGTGAGGAGCTTCCTGTTCTTCGTCCGCACAGCCTCGAGACCCGGGACGATGCGTTGCGACATACAAACTGCTCCATGTGGACCGGCGGCCGCCTGGCGGCGACCCGATCGAGTCGGGACCTATCTAAAACCTGAAATCCGCTTTGCCTATCTTAGGCAGGTCGTGGCGCCATGCCCATCGCTTAGGGAGAACGCGTCACGGCCGCAATCGATCAGGCCTCGACCGTCGCCCCAGGCTCGCGTAGCGAAGCCATGACGGCGACGCAAGCAGCGGGGTTGGGCGAATGCCCATAATGATCACCGGCTCGGCCGGTTTCATCGGTTTCCACCTGGCGCGTCGGCTCCTGGCTCAGGGCGAAGCGGTGGTCGGGGTGGACTCGCTGACCCCCTACTACGACCCCAATCTCAAGGCGGCGCGGCTGGCCGAGCTGGAGGCCTGCGCATCCTACCGTCATGCGCGCATCGATCTCGCCGACCGGGATGCGGTCGCCGCCCTGTTCGCCGAGACGCGGCCCGAGGTGGTCGTCAACCTCGCCGCCCAGGCGGGCGTGCGCTACAGCCTGGAAAAACCGGAAGCCTATGTCGACTCCAATGTGGTCGGCTTCCTGAACGTGCTGGAAGGATGCCGGGCGACAGCGCCGCGGCACCTGGTCTACGCCTCCACCAGCTCCGTCTACGGCGCGAACGGCAAGCTGCCGTTCAACGTCCACGACGCCGCCACCCACCCCATCACCTTGTACGCCGCGACCAAGCTGGCCAACGAGGCCATGGCCCACGCCTACGCCCACCTGTTCCGAATTCCCTCGACGGGCTTCCGCTTCTTCACCGTCTACGGGCCGTGGGGACGGCCGGACATGGCGCTCTTCAAGTTCACCGAGGCGATCCTCGCCGGCCGGCCGATCGAGGTCTACGGCGAGGGGAAGATGCAGCGCGACTTCACCTATGTGGACGACATCGTGGGCGGCCTGGTGGCGTCGCTCGACCGGCCGCCGGCGGCGAACCCCGCCTGGGACCCCCAGCGACCGGACCCGGCGACAAGCGGCGTGGCGCCCTGGCGCATCCTCAACCTGGGCGCGGCGCGGCGCGTCGAGCTGATGCGCTATATCGAGGTGCTCGAAGACAAGCTGGGCCGCAAGGCGGAGATCCGGTTGCTGCCGATGCAGCCGGGCGACGTCGCCCGCACCGAAGCCGACGTCGAAGAGACCCGAAACGCCCTGGACTACGCCGCCAAGACCCCGGTGGAGGTCGGCGTCGGCCGCTTCGTCGACTGGTACCTGGACTATTATGGAGGCCGGTGACTGCGGCGACCTGTCGCGCCTCCGCGACGCGACGGCATCTGGCGTCCTCGCGCCCCTGGCCTCAGCCTCTTGAAATGAACGAAATCCAGGACGCAGCCGAATCGGCGTCTCCTGTGGTCGCGACGACCGCCGCGGGGACGGCGCGCCACGACTGGCTGGTCCAACCTGCACCCTGGCCGGACGCGCCCGCCGAACGGGACCGGGCGGGCGCCCAGGTGGGCATGGCGCTGGCGATCCTCGGATGCGCCCTGTTCTGGGCCGCCGCGGCCGGCGTTCTGATCTACTTCGCCCGCTGAACCCGGCGGTCGCGGTTTCGACGGCGGGGCTTCGCCCGCCGCCGAAACGCCTTTTCCGTCAGCGGAACAGGGACAACAGCGGCGCCGTCGCCTGGTTGGCGATGGACAACGCCTGGATCCCCAGTTGCTGCTTCGTCTGTAGCGCCTGAAGCCTGGCGCTTTCCTTCGCCAGGTCCGCGTCCACCAGATTGCCGATGCCGGCATCCAGCGTGTCCTGCAGCTTGCCCACGAACGTAAGGTGGGACTGCAGGGATTTGGAGCCGGTGCCCAAGCTGGATAGCGCGCTGGAGACCTGGGTGATGGCGGTGTCGACCAAGGAGATCATGCTGCTAGCCAGGGTTTGGGTGCCGATAGACGCGGTGGAAGCGATGCCGCTGAGGGCTCCGCCGCCGCCGAGCGACAAGTCCTGCGCTGTGACGGTGATGAGCTGACTGCCGTCGGAATTGGCCAGCGCCATGATCGTCGTCCCGCCGGACTTGATCATGTTGGCGCCATTGAAGTCGGCGTTGTTCACCGCCTTGCCGATCTGGTCGCGCAAGGACTTGAAGTCCTCGTTCAGCGCCACACGGCTGTTGGTGTCCAGCGTCCCGTCCGAGGCCGCGAGCGTCTTCTCCTTCATCTGCAGCAGCAGGTCCGAGATGGTCTCACCGGCCGCCAGCGCCACGTCGACCGTCGACGAGCCGCGCTGAAGGGAATCCTTGACGGCATTTAGCGAACCCGAGGCGGCGCGCTGGTTCTGGGCGATGGCCCAGATGGCGCCGTTGTCCTTGGCGGACGCGACTTTCAGGCCCGTGTTGATGCGGGACTGGGTGATGGCGAGTTGCTGGGAGGTCGTGTTCAGGTTCTGGAGCGCGACCATGGCGCCCACATTGGTGTTCACACTGTTCATCGGCATGAACAACACTCCTTCTTTCAAGGTGTCGGACGCCTTCTGGCGACCGGGGCGTTTTGCCCGCTCCCCGCGGGGCAAACGCTGGGCCAGGGCCCGAAATGGAGCGAAGCCGCTCAGTAGGAGGTTGATTTAACTGACTGTTTTACGGATCGGCGTCGACGGCCGCTTCAGCAGGCCCCGCGCCTGAAGTCGCCGACAGGCAAGGGTTGCCGGGCAAGATCGTCCCTCGCGGCAGCTTCGGCCCGGCGCCGGCGCGGGGGGAGCGACGGGCCCGAGCGGAAAGGTGTCGTACACATTTCTTAACTTCGGGAAATAATAACCGCTAACCTTCCGGTATTGATATGTACACTTCGCATAAACAGCTCTGGCCTATAACCCCGCATAAGCCCGAATACGGGCAGGTGGGGTTTGGTAATGTTGAATAAAAGCTTTAACTACACGCCGCCAGCGGCGTTGACGGGCAGCATGCGTGACTACCGGCATCCTCGCGGGAGCGACCTGCAGGATCGCGTGGAAGGGTTCGCCAAATGGCGCAGCCTTCGGCGGCAGCATGGCCTGTGCAACGACGCTGGCGGCGCATCGGAGGGCTTCGATTTCGCCGGCTCCGACCACCTGGGCCTCTCCGCCCATCCCGCGATCATCACCGTCGCTCAGCTCGCCATCGAGCGCTTCGGCGTCCACGGGGCCGCCCATACCGGGCCTCTCGAGAAGGCGATCGCCGACTTCACGGCGAGCGAAGACGCCGTCCTGTTCCCCAACGGCTGGTCCGCCGCCTTCGGCGCGATCAAGGGACTGGTCCGCTCGACCGACCACGTGATCATGGACGCCGGCGCCCACGCCGGCCTGCACGAGGGCGCCGCGGCGTCCACCCGCAACATCTACCTGTTCCGCCACAACCGCCTGGAAGAATGCCGGGATTGGCTCGAGAAGATCCGGGCCAGGGATGCCGAGAACGGCGTCCTGGTCGTGACGGAAAGCCTGTTCTCCACCGAACTGGACTCGCCGGACCTGGCGGCGCTGCAAACGCTCTGCCAAGAATTCGGCGCCACGCTGCTGGTGGACGCGAGCCGCGACCTTGGCCTCCAGGGGGAAGACGGCCGGGGCGAGATCGCCCAACAGGGCATGCTGGGCAAGATCGACCTGATAGCGGGGTCGCTGTCCTTCGCGTTCGGGGTCGACGGCGGCTTCGTGGCCTGCCGCGCCACGGTGGCCGAATATCTGCGCGGCTTCAGCTCCGCCTGCGCCGCCCCGCCGCTTTCGCCTGGGCGTCTCGCCGCCGCGCTGAAGGCCTTCGAAATCGCCGAAAGTTCGGAGGGCCAAAGCCTGCGCGCGCGCCTGGCCGCCAACGTGCAGACGCTGCGCCAGGGTCTGGCCGAGGCCGGCCTCGAGCTGCAGGGCGATCCCGCTCCCGTAGTTTCGGTGGCGCTCGGATCGGAAGCCTTGGCCCGCCTGGTAGGGCGGCAATTGGGCAAGGCCGGGCTGAAAGCCGAGACCATGGAATTCCCGGCGGCTCCCAAGGGCCACGCCCGCCTGCGCCTGCACGTCTCGGCGAGCCACGCCGAGGCCAGGATGGCGCCCGCCGTCGAGGCGATCAGGACCGCCGTCGCCAACGCCCGCGCCGAGGCGGAGTGGCTTCAGGCTCAGCGCGAGAAGCTCCGCGCCGGCTAAGCGCCAAGGCCGCCACGCCTGCGACCAGGATCGCCGCCACCGCCCCGCCCGTGACCATGCCGCCGGGGCGGATGACGAAGCGATGGAAGTTCTCTCCTTCCACGCCCCACCAAGCGCCGCTGGGCTTGTGGAATCCGTACCGGCGGTAGCTCCAGGCCGCCTCCCGCGCCAAATCCGCCGCCTCCGAGGCGGTGCGACGGCTGGCCAGGACCTCGACCTCCGGCGCCGCGGTTCGCGGATCGTCGATCAACTTCCAGCTCTGACGCACCACGGTGAAGGCGCGGCCAAGCGACGCGCCGCGCGCATGCGGGCGCCGCGCGTTGAGGAACCGCTCGAACGCGGCGCTCATTGGGGATAGCTCTTTGGTCGTGCGGCGGTCATAACGCGCCTCGCGCGCAGCGGACTTGTCGCCCTCCAGTTCTGTTGCGTTGGAGTACCCATGAGAGAATTCGTCGACCTACGTGGCGCGTCCGGCACCTTCTACCGATTCCGCCTTTGGCCGGAGGGCGGAGCCCATCCGCCGATCGCCGGCAACTATGTGGTGGTGCGCGAAGACCCCGTGGGTTTGAAGATCATGCTCGCCGGGATCACCCCCGACCTGTCCCAGGCGGCCATACAGGCTCGCAAACCCCTGGCCAAGGACGCCTCGGCGCGCCTGTTCACCCGGCTCAATGTGGCTCGCGCCCAACGCATCGCCGAGCACGAGGACATTGTCGCCGAGCACCGCTGCCCGGCGAGCGCGCCCGCCGAGAAATAAGATAAATTCGCCGTTTTATCTGCCGCTTAGATCCGCGATCTCACCTCGCGATCGGGGTCTCCTGCGGCTGAACAGAGGGTCCCGCGGTCGTCGGGACCAGCTGGGGCGTCGCAACCGGCGGCGGCCCGGGTGGAATCGGGCCTGTGGGCAGGCGGCGGACGGCCGTCAGCATGACGGTGCGCCATAGCTCGGCCGGACCACTCCCGCCCGTCACCCTGCGCATCGGCGCGTTATCGTCGCGGCCCATCCAGACCACCGTGGCGAGCTGGCCGGTGACGCCGCAGAACCAGGCGTCGCGATAGTCCGACGTGGTGCCCGTCTTGCCCGCCACGTCCTGCCCAGGGATCGCGGCGCGAGCGCCGGTGCCTTCCATCACCACGGCGCGCATCATCTGGTTGAGCTCGGCCAGGGCCGGGTTGGCCACGACCTGCGGCTGTGGCGTCGGCCGCCGCTGATAGATCACCCTGCCGCGCGTGGTGCGGATACGCTCCAGGCCATAGGCGCTCACCCGGCGTCCGCCGTTGGCGAAGGCGGCGTAGGCCTGGCCCATCTCCAGCGGCGAGACCAGGCTGACGCCCAGCGCCATGGCGGGCTCCACGCCGATGGGAGAGGAGACGCCCAAGCGGCGCGCGGTCGCCGCCACGGCGGGGCGGCCGACCTGATCGGCCAGCCGCACGGCCACTGTGTTGACCGACTGGGCCAGGGCGCGCTGCAGGGTCAGGGGACCCAGATAGCCGTCCTCATAATTGCGGGGAGACCAGCCTCCGATGACCACCGGCTCGTCCACCGCGGGGGTGTCCGGGGTCAGCCCGGCCTCGAGGGCCGTGAGATAGACGAAGGGTTTGAACGCGGATCCGGCCTGGCGGCGCGCGTCGGACGCGCGATCGAAGGCGCTGGCCTCGTAATCGGTTCCTCCGAGGAAGGCCCGGATTCGCCCTTCCCCATCGACGCTGACCACGACCGCCTGCTGTGCGCCCTGCTTGGCGTACCGGGCCACCGTCGCGCGCGCCGCTTCAGCCGCCGCCAGCTCCAGCGGCATGTCGAGCGTGGTCTCCACCACCACGTCCTGGCGAAGCGGGCCGATCGTTCGACGCGCCTCGCCGTCCAGCCAATCGACGAAATGCTGCGCCGGGGCCGTGGGCGCGGATTTCCAGACCCGCGGCGTCTGACTCAGGGCCTTGGTGCGCTGGGCTGGGCTGATGGCCCCGGTCTCCAGCATGGCGTCCAGCACCAGCTTCGAGCGCGCGGCGGAAGCCTCAGGGTTGTCGGCGGGATCGTAGGCCGTCGGCGATTTCGGGATCGCAGCCAGCATCGCGGCCTCGCGCAGGGTGAGCTTGGCGGCGGGCTTGTTGAAGTAGCGCTGGGAGGCGGCCTCCAGGCCGTAGGCGCCTTCGCCGAAATAGATGCGGCTCAGATAGAGGCCGAGGATCTGCGACTTGGAATGGGTGCGCTCGAGCTGGATGGCGTAGAGCAGTTCGTCCGCCTTGCGCTCCAAGGTGCGGTCCGAACTCAGGAAAAGGTTCTTCACCAGCTGCTGGGTGATGGTGGACGCGCCCTGCGCGGCGCGGCCCTTGGAGATGTCGGTGACGATGGCGCGGGCGATGCCGACCGCGTCGAAACCGCGGTGCTGATAGAAACGCCGGTCCTCGATGGCGACGAAGGCGGCGGGCACATAGGCGGGCAGCTTCGACAGGTCCGTCGGCGCGGCGTAGCGTCCGCCCCGGACGCCGAGCACCTGGCCCGAACGGTCGACATAGGTGATCTGCGGATCGCGCCGAATAGGCGGAAGGTCCGGCAGCTGGGGCGCGGCCAGCGGGAGCGACAACGACAGGGCGGCGAACGCGGCGGCGATCACTTAGGAAAGCTCCTTGCGGCGACGCCCCCCAGCGTCCGCCTGCAACTGTTCTGGCGAGTCGCAGGGCGCACTGGAAGATGAATCTTGGCCTTCGCCCGCAGCCGCCCAGGCGCCGGCGTAAAAAGGAACCTTGGCTAAGACGTATCGTTGAGATTCGGCGCGCCCTGGGGGATAGGGCTTGGACACGTCGCGGCAAGTCGAGGGAGGGGCCCACATGAGCCTGACCGTGGAGCAACATCTCGACCGCCAGGCCGAGCCCGGCCTCGCCGCCCTGCTCGGCGCGGTCCTCGACGGATGCAAGCAGATCAGCGCCGCGGTCCGCCGCGGGGACGTCATGGGTGTCCTGGAGAGCGAAAACGTCCAGGGCGAGGTGCAGAAGAAGCTGGATGTCCTGTCCAACGACATCCTGCTCCAGGCCGGCGCCCGCGCCCCGGCCCTGGTGGCCATGGCCTCCGAGGAGATGGACGACATCCATCCCGTCCGCAGCGTCACCCCGGCGGGCGGCTACCTGCTGCTGTTCGACCCGCTGGACGGCTCCAGCAACATCGAGGTCAACGTCTCCATAGGCACCATCTTCTCGGTGCTGCCGGCGCCGGCCGAAGCCGAGCGCCCGCCGGCGGCCGCCGACTTCCTGCAGCCAGGCCGCCAACAGACGGCGGCGGGCTATGTGGTCTATGGCCCGCAGACCACCCTCGTCCTGACCTTGGGCGACGGAGTCAGCGCCTTCACCCTGGACCCGGACGACGGGCGCTGGGTGCAGACGGTCGAGCGTGTCACCATCCCGGCCGAGACCAAGGAATACGCCATCAACGCCTCCAACATGCGCCACTGGGCGGGTCCGGTGCGCACCTACGTCGAGGAGTGCCTGGCCGGCGAAGGCGGCTGCCGCGGCAAGAACTTCAACATGCGGTGGGTGGCCTCGATGGTGGCCGACGTCCACCGCATCATGATGCGCGGCGGCGTCTTCCTCTATCCGTGGGACGCGCGCGAGCCGAACCGCGCCGGAAAGCTGCGCCTGATGTACGAAGCCAATCCCATGGCCCTGCTGGTCGAACAGGCCGGCGGCGCGGCTTTCGACGGCCAGGGCCGCATCCTCGACGGCCAGCCCACGGGCCTCCACCAGCGGGTGTCGGTGATGCTGGGCTCGCGGGCGGAGATCGAGCGGCTCGAGGGGCTCCACGGCCGGGCTCTTCAGCCGGCCTAGCCGTCCCTCCGCGCGCGACGCTTCGCGGCCTGGACTTCATGCGCAGGTTGCGGTCTTTTCCGCACCGCTGCGGCAGATCCAGGAGCGCAGGCGTTGGCCGACGACGAAAGCCTCATCCGCGCCGCGCGAACCGCGCCCGTCGCCGGAGCCCCCACCGCCGAGCTGACCGTCGTCGTCCCCACTTACAACGAGGCGGCCAACGTGGCGCCCTTGGTCGGCAAGCTCGACGAGGCCCTGAAGGGCGTTCGCTGGCAGGTCATCTTCGTGGACGACGACTCGCCGGATGGGACCGCCCAGCAGGTGAAGGCGCTGGCGCAGAAGGATCCTAGGGTCGCTTGCCTGCGGCGCGTAGGCCGACGCGGACTGGCCGGAGCGGTGGTCGAAGGGGCGCTGGCCAGCGCCGCCCCCTTCGTGGCCGTCATCGATGGCGACATGCAGCACGACGAGCGTCTCCTGCCCGCCATGCTGAATGCCCTCCGACGAGACCAGGCGGACCTCGTCATCGGCAGCCGTTACCTGGAGCAGGAGTCGCGGGTGATCAGCGGCCTCGACGCGCGTCGCGCCTGGGGCAGTCGGCTGGCCAACTGGCTGGGCCGCAGGGCGCTTTCCGTCGACCTCACCGATCCGGTCAGCGGCTTCTTCATGGCCAGGCGCGAGGTGATCGACCGCGTGGCGCCGAAGCTGACCCCGAGCGGATTCAAGGTGTTGTTCGACCTGATCGCCTCGCAACCGGCGCCTCTGCGCTGCGTCGAGCTGGCCTACGAGTTCCGGCCGCGCGTGGCCGGCGAGAGCAAACTCGATAACGGCGTGGTCGCCCAGTACCTGAGCCTCCTGGCCTCGAAGATGACCCGCGACCTGATCTCGCCGCGCGTGCTGATGTTCGGCGCGGTGGGCGCGAGCGGCGTGGCCGTGCACCTGACGGTCCTGACTCTCGTGCGACGCCTGGGGACGGACTTCCTCGACGCCCAGACCATCGCCGCTGTGGTGGCCATGACCTCCAACTATCTGATCAACAACGCGGTCACCTATCGCGACCGCCGCAAGCGCGGCCTGGCGCTCCTGACGGGCTATGTCCGCTTCTGCCTGCTTTGCGCGGCGGGACTGGCGGCCAATGTCGCCGTCGCCACGCTGGTTCGCCAATATGTCCCCTATGACTGGGTCGCTGGTCTGGCGGGGGCCGGGGTCGGGGCCGCATGGAACTACGTGACGACGGCCTTGGCGGTGTGGTGAGGTCGGGGCGCCTGTCGGCGCACGCCCAGCTCGCCCTCATCGCCGTCGCCGCGACCGCCGTCCGGCTGGTCTTCGCCGGGACCATCGGCCTGACCGAGGACGAGGCCTACTACCGACTCTGGTCGCAGCACCTGCAAGGCGGCTACTTCGACCACCCGCCGATGATCGCCTGGTGGATCCGCGCGGGCATGATGCTGGCCGGCGACACGCCGCTCGGCGTGCGTCTCGCGCCGACGCTGGCGACGGGCCTCGCCACCTGGCTGCTGGGCGACACCGCGCTTCGGCTCGGGCTTGCAGGTCGCGTTGCGACGCGCGGCGCCTTGTGGTGGAACGCGACCTTCACCATCGGCCTGGGCGGATTACTGGCGACGCCGGACACTCCGGCCTGCTTCTTCTGGACCCTGTGCGTCTGGAGCCTGGCGCGAGGGGGGAAGCCGATCCGTCCCCTCTGGTGGATCGCCGCCGGCGTGGCGGCCGGCCTATGCTGCCTGGCCAAATACTCCGGCCTGTTCCTGGCGCCGGGCGTGCTGCTGTGGCTGTTGCTGACGCCGGGCGGCCTGAACGAGCTGAAGCGCCCCTGGCCCTGGCTCGCCGGACTGGCGGCAGCGCTCGTGTTCCTGCCCAACGTGCTCTGGAACGCCGCCCACGATTGGATGACCTTCGACAAGCAGTTCGGCCGCGCCGCCGTCGAGCATCTGCGTCCCGAACGCCTCTCCGAGTTCCTGCTCACCCAGTTCGTGCTGCTGAATCCGCTGATCGCGGCGCTGGCGGCGCGCGGGGTCGCCCGGGCCTCAGGCGGGCGCCGCGATCCGGCGCGCGTCGGCCTGCTCCTGCCGCTGGCGGTCGCCGCGCCCTTCCTGCTCTACCTCATGGCCCACAGCCTGCACGATCGCGTCCAGGGCCATTGGCCCGTGCCGACCTTCGGCGCGCTCGCGTTGGCGGCCGCCTATGCCGCCGAGACCAGCCGACCCTGGATCCGGCGCGCGGTCCCGCTCCTTGGCCTCGGCCTCTCGGCGCTCGCCCTGCTCTATCTCAGCCTGCTGCCGCAACCAGGCTTCTTGGGCGCACGCGACCCGGCGCGGGCCCTGCGGGGTTGGGACGCCTTCGCACACGACGTCGAGGCGACGCGTCGGCGGGAGGGCGCCGGCTGGGTCGGGGTGATGAGCTATGGCGTGCTGGCGCAGCTGTCCGCCCAGCGGCGCATCCAGGCGCCCCTGATCGAGATCGTCGAGCGTCAGCGCTATTTCGACTGGGATCGCGACTTCGACGCCAGACGACCCGGCCTGGTGCTGGACCTCGATCGGCGGGTGAAGGAAGCCGAGCTGCGCCGTTGCTTCGCCGTGGTCGTTCCCGCCGGGGTCATCGATCGCGGGCACAGCCCCGGACCCGTCGCCCACTACGCCGCCTACCGTGTCGAAGGGCCCAAGTCCGACCTGCTTCGGCAGGGCTGTCCCTAGGAAAGCTAGGCTGGAAGGCGTCCGCTCTCCAGCGGCAGGATCGCGCTTACGAGATGGTAGAGCGAGGTGGCGGGCGCCGGTTCCTCCACGAACTCGCCGTCATGCCCCAGCTTGTCGCGCCAAGCGCCGGATCGGACGCCTCCCAGGAAAGCTCGAAGGCCATTGGCCGCGCGCACGGCCTGCGCCTCATCGCCGAACCTGTGCGCCGCCCTCAGATGTTCAGACTGGGCCCAAAGGCGGGCGCCCGGATCACGGACGCGAAGATCGGGGCCCAGGCTGTTGGCCGCGACGCCCGTCTTCGGATCGACGCCCCGCAGGCCGGCCTGGTGCAGACGCCGCGCCTCCTCCTCCCCGGCCCGACCGCGCAGCCGCGCCCAAACGTCGAGCAGCGTCGCCCATTCGAACTGATGGCCGGGCTCGATGACCTGACCGCCCGTCTCGCCCAACGGGCGCCAATCGGCGTCGAAGAACTCCCGCAGCGCGCCGGAGCGGGGATCCACGAAGCGACGGATCGCCAGGCCCGCGACCTCGTCCGACAGAGCCGACCAGGCGTCATCGCCCACGGCCTCCCAGGCCAGGGCCGCCTCTAATAGGTGCATGTGCGCATTGGCCTGAAAAGGCTGGCCGCCCACCTCGCGCCAGCCGCCGGCGGGATGGCGCAGCGCCTCCATCGCGGCAAGCAGCGCGCCGGCCTCCTCGCGGTAGCTGTTCTCAGGGCGCAGCCGGTGCAGGGCCGAAAGCGCCAACAGGCTGAAGGCCTGCTCGTAGAGCGCCGCCTTTGTTTCCGCGGGCTCGCCGCTTGGCCAGGCGCTGAAGGCGTAGAGGCCGTCCGCACGGCGATAGAGCCGGCGATAGGTCTCCCAGGCGCGCTCCGCTAAAGCGCCATAGGGCTCGCCCAGCCCCGCCCCCGCGGCGGTCGCATAGACCCAGACCTGGCGGGTCTGCACGCGGCTGCGACGAGGTCCCGCCACTGGACCTGCCAAGCTCAGCGCCTCGTGGAATCCGCGGAAGGTCTCGTCCCAGCCCGCGGTCGCCCATAGCGGCAGGGCGTCTTCGCGGAGCCACCGGCCAAGCTCGGCGCGGGCCTGGGCGAAAGTGGTGAACGCAGGGCGCATACAGCCAGATAGCGCGGCCGGCGGGCTCAGGCTATTTTGCCCGCATGTCGAAGATCTTTCCCGTGATCCTGTCGGGGGGCTCGGGCTCCCGGCTTTGGCCATTATCGCGGGAAAGCTTTCCCAAGCAGCTGTTGCCGCTGACCGGCCCCAAGACCCTGTTGCAGGAGACCGCGCGTCGCGTGTCGGACCGCGCCGTCTTCGAGCCGGTGGTGGTGGTCTGCAACGCCGAGCACCGCTTCGTGATCGCCGAACAGCTGCGTGAGATGGGCCAGGATCACCCCACCATCGTCCTGGAGCCTTGCGCCCGCAACACCGCGCCGGCCGTGGCGACGGCCGCCCTGATCGCCCAGGCGCGCGACCCCGAGGCGCTGATCCTGGTCATGCCGGCCGATCACGCGGTCCCGGACACGGCCGGCTTCCAGGCCGCCGTGGCGGCCGGCGCGCCTGCGGCGCGCGACGGGACGCTGGTGCTTTTCGGCGTCGAGCCCGACAGTCCCGCGACGGGATATGGCTACATCCGGGCGGGCGCCCAACTGTTGGGCGAGGCCCGCCGCGTCGAGGGGTTCGTCGAAAAGCCCGACCTGGCCACCGCCGAACGATACCTGGCCGACGGCGGCTATTTCTGGAACAGCGGCATCTTCCTCCTGCCGGCCGCCGGCGTCCTGGCGGAGTTGGAGAGGCATGCGCCCGAGGTGCTGGCGGCGGCCCGCTCGGCGCTCGATCAGGCCAAGCGCGACATGGATTTCCTGCGGCTCGACCCCGACGCCTTCGCGAAAAGCCCCTCCATCTCCGTCGACTATGCGGTGATGGAGAAGACCGATCGCGCGGCCGTCGTGCCGGCGCGGTTCGCCTGGAGCGACGTGGGCGCCTGGGGCGCGCTCTGGGACCTGGCCTCCCGGAACGCCGACGGAAACGTCGAGATCGGCGACACGATCTGCCACGATGTCCGCGGCTCGTACCTACGCAGCGAGGGCCCGCTCGTCGCCGCCGTCGGCGTCAGCGACCTGATCGTGGTGGCCACCCCTGACGCGGTCCTGGTGGCCGACCGCAAGCGCGACCAGGAGGTGAAGATCTTGGTCGAGCTGCTGAAGCAATCCAACCACGCCACCGCCGCCCAGACCCGCCGGGTCTATCGCCCCTGGGGCTGGTTCGAGGGCATCGAGACCGGCGAACGGTTTCAGGTGAAGCGGATCATGGTCAAGCCCGGCGGCAAGCTGTCGCTGCAGAAGCACTTCCATCGAGCCGAGCACTGGATCGTCGTCAACGGCGCCGCCGAGGTGCACGTCGATGGCGAACAGAAGCTGCTGGGCGAAAACCAGAGCGTCTACATCCCGCTGGGTGCGGTGCACCGCCTGGCCAACCCCGGGAAGGTCCCGCTGAATCTCATCGAGGTCCAGTCCGGGCCCTATCTCGGGGAAGACGACATCGTCCGCTTCGAGGACATCTACGCGCGGAACTAGGGCGTTTCAGCTGAAGATCCAGCCGCTGGGCAAGCCGCCGAGCGACGCATGCTGCAAGATCAGCTCGCCCCCGCCCGCCACGTCCACATAGACCGAGCCGTCATGCTCGGAGACGGTGAATTGCGCGCCGCTTTCCACATGGACGCGGTCTCCCTCGGACGCGCTGAAGTCCTGGACGACGCTCACGCCCGCGCCGGAGAAGGTGTGGAAGATGTCGGCTCCGCCGCCGCCGCTTACGGTGTCGTGGCCGCGGTCGCCGGAGATCCAGTCGGACCCCGAGCCGCCGACGATCAGGTCGTCGCCCTGGCCGCCCCGGAGCGTGTCGCCGCCGGAGCCGCCGCGCACCGTGTCGTTTCCGAGGTTGCCGTTGACCTCGTTGTGCGCGCCCGAGCCCGTGACGTCGATCAGGTCCTCGCCCTGGCCGCCCCGCAGAGTGTCGCCGACCTGCGAGCGGCCGATGAGGGTGTCGGCGCCGAGGTTGCCGTTGATGTCGTTCCCGCCGACGCCGCCGGTGATGCGATCGTCTCCGCCCAACCCGCGGATGACGTTGGCGCCGTTGTCGCCGCCGTTCAGCACGTCAGGGCCGTCGGTGCCGTCCTGCCCGCCCGCCGGCGCCGGGGAGCTCGCGGCCGATGTCGGCGTGGTCCCGTTGGCATAGGGGTCGCCCGACCAGACGCGGATATAGTCGACCTCCATCTTGGCGGGGAAGGCGGTGGAGGCGTTGGGACTGCCGGGCCAATTCCCGCCGACGGCGAGGTTCGCCATCACGTACATCGGCTTGTGCATGTCGGCCGGCGTATCGACCTGGTAGACCTGCTTGCCGTCGAAGTACCAGGTGATCTTGTCCGCCTCCCAGTCCACGCCATAGGTGTGGAAGCCGGCCGACATGTCGTCCACCAAGGTCCCGCCCGCCTGGAAGGTATGGGCGCCGCTGGCGTTCGAGTGGGCGGTGGTGACCAGCTTGTTGGGGTTGTCGCCGGTCATCTCCATGACGTCGAGCTCCGGGGGCCACGACCCATCCTTGGGCAGCAGCCAGAAGGCCGGCCACAACCCCTGCCCCGCCGGCAGCTCGGCGCGCATTTCGAAGTAGCCGTAGGTCTGGCTGAACGAGTGGAAGGTGTTCAGCATGCCCGACGTGTAGGCGTAGCCGTTGATCTGGCTTGAGACGTCCGAACTCGCGGGGGCCGCCGTCAGGGTGAGGACGCCGTCGCTTGTCCCCCAAGGCCTGACCCCGGAGGTCGGCCCATACCTGTCGTTGATATACCACTGCTGCTCGCCGTTAGTGGCGAGCGTCGTCCCGTTTCCGGTCTGGTCCTGCCACCAGTAGGTGGTCGCCCAGGTCCCCGCAGAGCCGTTCCATAGGCTAAGGTTGTTGAACTCATCATCGAAGGTGAGTTGCGTCGTCATCACGCTGTCCTGGGTTTACGCGGCGCCCCGACGCCGCTGACTGCGCAGCCCGTCCGCTGCGTTGGCCAGGAACCTAGCGATCCACCTCGATCGAACGCCCCGACAAGGTGTCGCAGCTTAAGTATAAGCCCACGCCCAACCTTCACTGTTCAGCAATATGCTTCGAGAGCGCCGCATTTTCGCCGCGGCATATTCAGGCTCGACCTTGACGAAACCGCCCCGCCGAAAGGCGAAATCCAGCTTCACCTTGCAGACCACAATAAGGCGAAGGCGAACGGGGCTCGGCGACCTCCGTAAGGCGCAGCCTGCGTCAACCCGCCACATGCCGAGGCGAAACGGCCTCAGGGCTGGTCATAGACGATGATCGAGCAGCCCTGCGCGAGGGCGGAATCGAAGCTGTCGCGGAAGTCCTCGGGCAAGGCGCCCGGATCGGTGATCTCGCCCACCCGCACCGTTTGCGCCTCGACCCAGCCAAGCTGGTCCAGGCCCCGCCGTCCCGCCTCCTCGGCGGCGGCCTCGTCCGAGCCTCGGGCGAACACCAGCAGGTCGTATCGCCGCCCGTCCGGTTCGACGTTTCCGGGTCCCGCCACCGCGCGCATGGTCAGCACGAAGACCGGGCTCACGGACTCTGCGGCCTCAGAAGAAGCGTTCCTTGATGCGGATCGTGTCGCCCGGCGCCACCGGCGTAGTGCTGGTGATGGGGTATTCGACCTCATCGGCGCTCTCGGCGCGCTTGATGAACACCCGTTTTTTGTTGGCCCGGTAGGTGAACCCGTTGGCCGTGGCGACGGCGTTCATCACCGTGAGTCCGTTGGTGAAGGGATATTCCCCCGGCTTCTGCACTTCGCCCAGGATGTAGAAGGGACGGTAGGTCAGGACCTCCACGCTCACGTGCGGGTCCTTGAGGTAGCCTTCGCGCAACGCCGTCTCCACCGCGGTCTGGAACTCCCTGGTCGTCAGGCCCGCCGCCTGCACATCACCCACCAGGGGCAGGGAGACCTTCCCCGAGCCGCCGATGAAGAATTCTCCCGTCAGCGACGGTTCGCCGAAGGTGATCACACGGATCTTGTCGGCGACGCCCAGGCGATAGGTGGGGATCACCCGCTCCGTCTTGACCTCGTCCGAGTGCGCCGCTGCGGCGACCGAAGCCGACGCCGGCGAAACGCTCGCGACGGCGATGACCAGCAAGGCCGCTATCGTCCTGAACCCTGCCATTTGCCCGACTCCGAAGCCCCGTGAGGATTCTACAGCAGCGCCAGCCTGGGCGAAATAGGATGAACCTGCGGTGAAGGCGGCTTAACCACCCTCTTAAAGGGCTTCCTCAGCAACCCCGCCTAGCCTGGCGGCATGATGGCCAAGGCATTGAGAGGCTTCGCGCGCCTCGTCAGGCGGCTGCGCGAGACGGGCGGCAATGTGGCGGTGATGACCGCCCTGTCCCTTCCAGTGGTGCTGGGCGCCTTTGGAATGGGGTCGGAAGCGGTCTCCTGGATGACGACGCACAGGATGCTGCAGAATGCGGCGGACGCCGCCGCCATCGCCTCGGCGACCGACGGAACCTCCAACTACGCCGCCGAGGGCGCCGCCGTCGCGGCGCAGTATGGGCTGCAGAACGGCGTGAACGGCGTCTCGCTGGCGTTCAGCAACAGCGCCCCCTGCCCCGCAGGCGTGACCGGCCCCTGCTACAGCGTGACCATCTCCAAGCCCGAGCCGCTGCTGCTGGCGCAGATCACTGGCTATCAGGGCGACACCAACTATGGCGGCGGCCCGGCCAAGGTCATCAGCGCCACGGCGGTGGCGGTGCAGGAGACCTACCCCCGCTCCTATTGCATTCTCGCGCTCGGCTCGAGCGGCGTCGACCCGGCGCTACAGACGAACGGCGCGCCCAAGGCGGCGCTCAAGGGCTGCAACGTGATGTCCAACACCGGCGCCCGGTGCAACGGCCACAACCTGGGCGCCGACGTCGGCGACGCGCACTGGACGAACAATGGCTGCGGGGTGCTCAAGCATTCCAACATCCCCGTCGTGGCCGACCCGTACGCCAGCCGTGCCTCGGCCATCCCCCCCGATCCCTGCGGGGGGAACTATTGGAATCCGCTCGGTAGAAGGAAGAAGAGGGGAACGCCCCCCACCCCGCCGAATGGCGTGTCGGGCAACGTCGGCTGGAACTCTGCGTCTCCCATCTGCGGCAACCTGCAACTGCTTGGCGACGTGGCCGTGAACCAAAGCGCGACGGTGTACATCTACAACGGCGACCTCGACATGAACGGCCATTCGCTGAACGCCGCGCCGGGCGTGAGCCTGACCTTCGTCTTCGCCGGCGACAACGCCCACAGCCACACCATCACGGGCGGCGGCAACCTGAACTTCGCCGCGCCGACCACCGGGCCCTGGGCCGGCATGGCGTTGTATCAGGCCCCCAACCTGACCTCCGGCGTGAATATATCCGCCGCCGGCAACAGCCCGACCTGGGCCATCACGGGGATGGGCTACTTCCCCCACGCCAGCGTCACCTTGTCCGGCGCGGTCAACAAGTCGGCGTTCGGCAAGTCCTGCTTCGGCCTGGTGGTCGACAACATGACCATCAACGGCACGGGCAGCATCATCGACCACGGGGAATGCAAGGAGGCCGGCCTTGACCTGCCGGAGGCCATGGTGCCGTCGCGCGGAAAGCTGGTGATGTGATGCGAGAGCGCCTGCGCAGCTTCACGGCCGACGAGTCCGGCGCCGCCGCCATCGAGATGGCCGGGGTCGGGACGCTGCTGATCATCGGGCTTATGAACGCCGCCGAGATCGGCCGTTACGCGTATCAGGCCCAGAACGTGAACCACGCCGCCCAAGCCGGCGCCGAGGCGGCGCTGGTCGCCTGCGACATCGACCACACGCCGGCGACCCAGAACTGCTCGGGACTGCAAAGCGCGGTGACCGCCGCCATCCAGGGCACCGCGCTGGGCAGGACGGTGCAACTGAACGGCGGCCTGACCGAAGGCTACTACTGCCGCACGAACGGCGGCGGCCTCGGACTGGCCGGGCCCGTCAGTAATCCGCCTGACGACTGCTCCGGGGTGGCGAACGCCGCCGGGGGAGCCGACCCCGCCCTCTACCTCTCGCTGACGGTGCAATACATCTGGCAGCCGCTGTTCTCGGGCCTGACCCTCGCCCGGACCTTCAACCCCTACATCACGCGGTCGGCGTGGATGAGGATGAAATGAGCTTCCGGACTCTGTTGCGCCGGGCGTCCCAAGACGCCTCTGGAGCGACGGCCCTGGAGTACGCCCTGGTCCTGCCCATCCTGATCACGAGCGTCATGGGGGCGATCTGGACGGGCATATTGATGCTGGCCTTCAGCAGCATGGAGATGTCGGCCCAATCGGCGGCCCGTTGCGCGGCGGTCAACGCCAGCCAGTGCGGCTCGCCCTCGGCGGTGCAGGCCTTCGCCGAGGCGCGCTACGCCGGGCCGAACATCTCGCCGGTGTTCACCCTGTCGGCCACCGGGTGCGGCCACACCGTGACCGGCCAGGCCAACTTCGATCTCGCCATCGTGCCCGGCGTCGGATCGGTGCCGATCTCGGTCAGCGCCTGCTACCCTTGAGGCGCTCCGACGGCGTCGCGGCCTTGTTAACCATGCGGTAGGGGCGACTCTGGCCTCATGCGGGCAGTCGGAGTCGAGTATCCTCCCATGCCTGAAGCCACCTATGTCGTCTTCGTCCCACGCAATAAGCGCGATGAGCTGCGCCATATCCTTCACAACGAGGACACCGGGCCGCTGGCCTGGCGCGAGCAGCGCTCCTGGTTCGGCAGCGAGTTCTATTTTTCCGGCCCGCCCGTCCTGGCCCGCAAGGCCCAGGCCTATGTGGCCGAGTGGGTCGTCTGCGGCTGAAAGACCCTCTTGCGGCTCTCCAAGACCGCCGTGCTACAGCCCTTTGACATGGTTCCACGGGCCGGGGCGCGGAGCTGGAGGAGTCGTAGATGCATCCTGTCCGTTGGCTTCTGCCCAGCGTCAGCGTCGCCGCCCTGATGCTCGGAGCCGCCCAAGCCGCCCCGGCCAAGGCGAAGGCGCCCGCCGCCGCGGCCGGCGCGGTCTTCGCACGGCCCAGCCCGCTTTTCCTGCACGCCCCGCAGTTCGACCGCATCCACGACCGCGACTTCAAGCCGGCCCTGGAGCGGGGCATGGCCGCGCAGAAAGCCGAGGTTGGCGCCATCGCGGATAATTCCGCACCGCCCACCTTCGACAACACCATCGCCGCCCTGGAACGGTCGGGCCAGATGCTGGAGCGCGCCAACAACGTGTTCTCGGCGCTGACCTCCGCCAACACCAACGACATCCTGCAAAAGATCGAGAGCGAGGAGTCGCCCAGGCTCGCGGCGCACAGCGACTGGATCCGTCTGAACCCCAAGCTCTTCGCACGGGTGCAGGACCTGTACGACCGTCGCGACGCCCTTGGCCTAAATCCAGACCAGCTCCAACTGCTCAAGGTGGTGCATGACGACTTCGTCCGGGCGGGCGCGAAGCTCGACGCCGCGGACAAGGCCCGGCTCAAGGCGCTGAACACGCGCCTTTCCTCGCTGGAGACCGAGTTCAGCCACAAGCTGCTGGCGGCCAACAAGGACGGCGCCCTGGTGATCGAGGACAGGTCGCAGCTCGCGGGGCTGTCGGACGAGGCGGTCGCCGCGGCGGCGGCGGCGGCCAAGACGCGCGGGCTTGCGGGCAAGTGGGTGCTGACCCTGCAGAACACCACCCAGCAACCGGCGCTGCAGGACCTCGCCGTCCGCGCCGTCCGCGAGCGGCTGTTCGAGAGCGCCTGGACGCGCGCCGAGCGCGGCGGGACGAACGACACCCGGGCCACGATCGCCGAGATCGCCCAGTTGCGAGCGCAGAAGGCGAAGCTTCTCGGCTATCCCAACTGGGCGGCCTACACCCTCTCCGACCAGATGGCCGTCACGCCGCAGGCGGCGGTCGACTTCATGCGCCAGCTTTCGGCGCCTGCGCGTGCGCGCTCCGAAGCCGAGGCTCGCGGCATCCAGCAGATGATCGCCAAGGGCGGCGAGAGCTTCGAGGTGAAGCCGTGGGACTGGGACCGCTATTCCGAGCGCGTGCGCAAGGCGCGCTACGACCTGAACCAGGACGACCTGAAGCCCTACTTCGAGTTCGACCGCGTACTCCGCGACGGGGTCTTCTTCGCCGCGAACCAGCTCTATGGCCTGAGATTCAAGGCGCGGAAGGACTTGCCCGTCTACCACCCCGACGTCCGCGTCTTCGAGGTGCGGGAGGAAGACGGCCGGACCATCGGACTGATCTACTTCGACGTCTTCAAGCGCGACAACAAGTCGGGCGGCGCCTGGATGAGCAACTTTGTCAGCCAGTCGAAGCTCCTCGGGACCAAGCCCGTCGTCTTCAACGTCGCCAACTTCGCCAAGCCCGCCGCCGGCCAGCCGGCGCTGATCTCCTTTGACGACGTGACCACCCTGTTCCACGAGTTCGGCCACGCCCTGCACGGCCTGTTCGCGGATCAGACCTATCCCACGCTCTCGGGGACCAATGTGGCGCGCGACTTCGTCGAGTTCCCCAGCCAGCTGAACGAGAACTGGGCGCTGGAGCCGAATGTGCTGGCCAACTACGCGGTGCACTACAAGACGGGCCAGCCGATCCCGCAATCGCTCGTGGACAAGATCCAAGCCGCCGCCAAGTTCAACCAGGGCTACGGCATGGGCGAGCTGATCGCCGCCGCCGAGTTGGACATGCAGTGGCACCTGCTCGACGCCCAAGCGCCGCGCCAGGACGTCGACGTCTTCGAGGCCAAGGCGCTGAGGGCGTCGGGCGCCGACTTCCCTCACGTGCCGCCGCGCTACCGGTCGAGCTATTTCCGGCACATCTGGTCCAACGGCTACGCCGCCGGCTACTACGCCTATCTGTGGACCCAGATGCTGGCGGACGACAGCTGGGAGTGGTTCACGGCGAACGGCGGCATGACCCGCCAGAATGGCCGGCGCTTCCGCGATCTCATCCTGTCGCGAGGGCGCACGCTGGACTACGGACCGATGTTCCGCGCCTTCTACGGCAAGGATCCCGACATCGGCCCCATGTTGGAGCACCGTGGCCTGGCGGGCCCGGATAACTAGCCCGGAAAGGTATGGACCCAACCGCGCTCCTCGTCCGTTTCCACCGCGGGACATAGGACGAGCGAGGTGTCGATGCGGGCGCGCGACGTTCGGGCGATCAGTTTCTGCGTCATCACCACCGCCGGCCTGATGGTCCTGCTGACGGCGATCACCGGGGAGTATGTGGCGTCCCTGGGCCTGACCTCGGCCTACGCGGCCTTCATCCTCAGCCGTCCGCGCATGATCCGCGTGTTCCGGCGCCTGCGCGGCGCCCCGGACTGGAGCGGATATTTCGACAACGACCGGCCCTCGGAGCGTTCGCCGTCTCCGCCGCCGGTCCAGCCGCCGTCCATGGACAAGATCAGAGCGCGCCGGACGGGCTGACCTGCAAAATCTGCATCGCGGCGGCGTCCAGGCGAGCGGCGGTCAGCACGCCGGTGGCGTAGGCTCCGGTGTCGAGTCCGATGCGGCAGCCCATGAGTTGCGGCTCCTCGTTCAGCCAGGTGTGGCCATGGACGACGATGCGCTCAAAGGGCCCGGGCTCGTCCAGGAAACCGCGACGGATCCAGAGCAGGTCCTGCTCCCTCTGCGCCGCCAACGGCGTGTCGGGCCGCACGCCGGCGTGCGCGAAAACATAGTCGCCGACGACCGCCATCAGCTCCAGTTCGGCGAGGAGCTGCAGGTGCGAGGCCGGCATGGCGTCCAGGAGGGCGTCGCGGGCGCGCACCAGGGCGTCGGCGCCCGCGGATGGGGTGGGCGGCGTCACGCCATAGGCGGCCAGGGTGGCGTCGCCGCCGAAGGCCAGCCAGTCGAGGCCCTGCTCCGGATCTTCCAGGAACCCCAACAGCCCCTGCTCGTGGTTGCCCTTCAACAGGCGCAACGAGAACTCGCCGCGACGCTGCAGCCACGCGAGAGCCTGGAGCACCTTGGGCGAATCCGGCCCCCGGTCGATGTAGTCGCCGAGCATCACCAGCATCGGCGTGCGCCCGCCAGCGACCTCGGCGCTGTCGCGCGCGACCAACGCCAGCATCTCCTTGAGAAGGTCATAGCGGCCGTGCACGTCGCCCACGGCGTAGACCAGCCGGCCCTCTGTGCTCCGTGGCCCAAGCCTCGGCGCAGTCCGGCTTTTGGCGACCGGCTCCGCTTCGATCAGTTCACCCTGGTCGATCATGGCCACAGCGCCGCGATCTCGTGGCGCAGGCGCCGCCAACCGTCATCGGGCGGCGCCCTGTAGACCGTGCGGCGGGGCCGCGCCGCCTCGCCCTCCAACTCGGTGGCGAGCCGCCGATAACCGACCGTCACCCTCCGAGGCTCTTCCGGCGCGCGGCGGCGCAAGCTGGACCACCGGTCCCGGTAGTCGTCGAGGACGGCGTTGGAGACGCCGGCGCGCACGGCGGCGGCATAGGCGCGGCGCAGACGCCGGTCGGCGGCCATGACGTCGGCGTGGCCGCAACGTCCATCGGCGCCGCAGGGCGTAGCCGCGCTCGCCCGGCGGCTCGGCGCCCGCCTGTCCGGTCTGGCCTTGGGAGACCTGGCGGGTTCGACCTTGGGTTCGACTGCGGCCGCCGGCGTCACGACCCGGGCCGGCGCAAGGCCCGGCGGCGCGAACGCGGGCGCGGCCAGGACAGGCGCGACCGACGGCGGCGAAGCTGGCGCAGGCTTGGCATGCCAGCGAGGAATCATCGCGCCGGCGGCGACACCGACGAAGGCTACCGCAATCATGGCGCCGAGCTTAGCTGCGCGCCGCTCCGGTCGGTGGACGCCGCGGTCCGCCATCGGCGCCGAGGCGCCCAACCGCAGGCGACGGCGCGAAGGCGCCTGCGCTCCATTCCGCAAAAGGATGGCCTCGAGGTCCTGGGCCACGGCCTGCGCCACCGGCGTGGCGAGGCCGACCGCGGCCGGATCAGCGGCTGGGGGAGAAGTCGCAGACATAAGACCAGGGCTCTATCGGCGCGGCGCGTGAAAACCGCGTGCTTACAACTACGACAGCGGCGCTTTGGCTCCGCGGGGCGGGCGCTAATTCGCCACTTGGCCGCTGGTCGCCTGCAGGGTGCGCGGCGCAGGCGCGCCGTAAAGCGTGGTGCGCTCCGCGATGGGCCGCCCGGCCGAGGCCGCCGCCCCGGCGAGGTCGTGCACGGTGACTTCCTGGCCGTGCGAGGCGCCGGCGGCCCGGCTGATGGACTCGTTCATCAGCACCCCGCCCAGGTCGTTGACTCCGGCGTTCAGGCAGGCGGCCGCACCCTCCAGCCCCAGCTTCACCCAGGAGGCCTGGATCGAACCGATAGCCCCGTGCAGCACGATGCGGCTCACCGCATGCATCAGCACCGCCTCGCGCCAGGTGGGGCCCTTGCGCGCCTGGCCCCTCAGGTAGACCGGCGACTGCATATGCACGAAGGGCAGCGGCACGAATTCGGTGAAGCCGCCGGTGCGCTGCTGCAGGGCGCGGATCCGCAACAGGTGGCGCGCCAGGTGCTCCGGGCGCTCGCAATGGCCAAACATGATGGTGGAGGTGGTGGGAAGGCCCACCTCGTGCGCGGCGCCCACGACGTGCAGCCACGCGTCCGTCGAGACCTTGTCCGGGCAGATCAGCGCGCGCACCTCGTCGTCCAGGATTTCCGCGGCCGTCCCGGGCAGCGAGCCCAGCCCTTCGTCCTTCAGCCGGCGCAGGTAATCCTTGACCGACACCCCCAGGGTCGCCGCGCCCTGGCTGACCTCCAGGGGCGAGAAGGCGTGGACGTGGATCGCGGGCCGCGCCCGCTTCACCGCCTTGAGGATGTCTATGTAGGTCTGGCCGGTGTAGCGCGGATGGATGCCGCCTTGCAGGCAGACCTCGGTGGCGCCCCGGTCCCAGGCCTCGGCGGCGCGGGCGGCCACCTCCTCCAGCTCCAGGTCGTAGGGCTTGTCCCGGGTCCCGCCCTTGGTCGAGGTCTTGGAGAAGGCGCAGAAGGTGCAGCCGAAGGTGCAGATGTTGGTGTAGTTGATGTTGCGGTTGACCACATAGGTCACGGTCTCGCCGCGGACGCTCCGGCGCAGCTCGTCGGCCGCCGCGACAATGGTCTCGGCGGCGGCCCCGCGGGCCGCGAAGAGGCGCGTCACCTCCAGCTCGGACAGGGTCTCCGCGCGCAAGGCCCGTGCGATGGCGGCGTCCACGCTGGGCTCCAGGCCGAGCGCCGGCGCGGCGCCGAGCGGACGGTCCGGCGTCCCTGGCGCCGCTTCGGCCACGCCGGGACTCCAGTCGCAGGTCCGCGCCAGGCCCTCCCCGTCCGACATTCGGCGAACGACCTTCGCGACCTTGGGGTCGAGCCATTCCGCCCCGTCCAGGGCGTAGCGCGGATAGACGGTCAGCCGCTCGACCAGCGGCCGGCCGTAGGCGGCGCATTCGGCGGCGAGCGCCTCGATCTCGGGCCATGGCGCCTCGGGATTCACGTGGTCGAGCGTGACCGGCGAGATGCCGCCCCAGTCGTCGAGGCCCGCCGCGACCAGGGCGGCGGTGCGGCCAGGATTGAGGTTCGGCGGCGCCTGGACGCTCACGTCGGCCGGCAGCACGAGACGGGCGTAGGCGACGGTCCGCAGCAGCTCGTCTTCCGAGGGCTCCGACGCGCCGGCCATGCGCGTGCCGGCCTTGGCGCGGAAGTTCTGGACGATGACTTCCTGCAGATGACCGTAGCGCCGGTGCAGCGCCGCCAGCGCCTCCAGCGCCTCGATCCGCTCCTGCGCCGTCTCGCCGATGCCGATCAATAGGCCGGAGGTGAACGGGATCCTGGCCTCGCCGGCCAGCGCCATGGAGGCCAGGCGCACCGCCGGGTGTTTGTCCGGCGAACCGAAATGCGGACCACCCCGCCCGCAAAGCCGCTCGGAGGCGCTTTCCAGCATCAGGCCCATGGAGGCGGCCACGGGGCGCAGACGGGCGTAGTCCTCGGCCGTCAGCACGCCAGCGTTGATGTGCGGGAGCAGGCCGGTCTCGTCGAACACGCGGCCGGCGGCGTGGGCCAGGTAATCGACCGTGGTGGCGAAGCCCATGCGGTCCAGCGCCTGGCGCGCAGCCGCGTAGCGCAGCTCCGGCTTGTCGCCGAGGGTGAACAGCGCCTCCTTGCAGCCGGCCGCCACGCCCTGGCGCGCCACCTCCAGCACGTCCTCGATCGGCATGTAGGGATGGGCCAGGCGGCGCGGCGCCTTGGCGAAGGTGCAGTAGGCGCAGGTGTCGCGGCAAAGCTCGGTGAGCGGCAGGAAGACCTTGCGCGAATAGGTCATGCGCGCCGGCCCGCGGGCGTCGCGCACCGCCCGGCTGCGCGCCAGCAAATCGTCGAGCGGCGCCGCCAGAAACTCGCGGGTTTGGCTCACGGCGCGGCCTCCGCAGGGCTCAGGCGACGCGCCAGGACGCGCGCTGTCAGACCCCCTGCGCCCCGTCGTTCGAGGGCCGCCAAGTCTTCCGGCCGGTCGATGTCGAAGCCCAGGCTCGGCGCATCCAGGCGGACCGGATGCAAGCCGGCCCGAAGCGCGCCCGCCCAGTGCCGGCGAAAACTGTCGCGGCCGAAATGGAAGGCGAAGGGCGCGGAAGCCTGCACCACCACGGCGCCGGTTCCGCCGTCGGCCAGCGCCGGGGCAAGGACCGCCTTGCCCTGGCTGGCAAGGTCGAAGGCCGTGTCCAACTCGGCCGCGTCGATCAACGGCAGGTCGCCGGGCAAAGCGGCCAGAACCGCATCCGGAGCCGCGGCGCGCAGCCGGGCGCGAGCGGCTTCGAACGCCGCGTTGACGCCTCGCGCCTGAGGTTCGAGCCAGGCCGAGGCGCCGGCCGCGCGCGCGGCGTCGGCCAGGTCAGCGGTCGGAGTCGCGACTTCGATCTCGTCGATGCGGCGCGAGGCTGACAGCGCCGCCACCATGTCCGTCAGCATGGCGAGAACCAGTTCGTCCCGCCCCCGTGCGTCCAGCAGGTCGCCGCAGCGCGACTTGGCGCCCTCGCCGCCCCGGACGGCGATGACCGCGCGCACCGTCACCGGACCGCCGCCAGCTTCGCCGCGAAGGCCAGCGTTTCCCGCGCCAGCCGGATGCGGTCGTCGTCGCTCAGCATGACCGTTTCCGTCACCAAAGCCGCCACGCCCTCGTCTTCCAACGCCTCCGATTGGGCGGCGTCCGCCCGATCGATGATGAGCCCGTCGAGCAAGCCGCGATAGTGCCGCGCGATGGAAATCGTGCTCGGATCTATCCCCAACTCGCCCATCAGCTTGGCGGTGGGGCCCTTGATCGCCCGGCCGCCGACAAGGGGCGAAACCGCCACCACCGGCGCACCCAGGCCGGCCAGGCCTTCGCGCAGCCCCGGCGTCGCCAGGATCGGATCGACGCTCAGATAGGGATTGGAGGGACAGACCACCACCGCCGCCACGTCGCGCCTGGCGAACAGGGCCTCCACGGCGGGGCTGGGCCGGGCGGACGCTGCGCCTTCAAAGCTGACCGCCTCGACCTTCGGCTCGCAGCGCTCGCGCACGAAGTAATGCTGGAACGGCAAGGCGCCGTCGGCTGTCCTGACATAGGTCCGGACCGGCTGGTCGCTCATGGGCAGAAGGTGGTGCCGAACACCCAAGGCCCGGGACAGGGCGGCCGTCACGGTCGTCAGCGTCTCGCCCGCGCGCATCCGGCGCGTGCGCTCGACATGAAGGGCCAGGTCGCGGTCGCCCAGGTTGAACCACGCCTCGCCGCCCAGGCGCTTCAACTGGTCCATGAAGCTCCAGCTCTCGCCGGCCAGCCCCCAGCCTCGCCCGGCGTCGGCGAGGCCCACGAGGGTGTAGGTCACCGTGTCGATGTCGGGCGAGACGTGCAGCCCGAGATGCTCGAAGTCGTCGCCGGTGTTGCATACGATCGACAGGCGGCCGGGCTCCAGCACGCGGGCGAGGCCGAAGGCGAGCTTGGCGCCCCCTACCCCGCCGCAAAGGGCGACGACGTGCCCCCTCGCGCTCATCGCCGCCGACGGCTCAACGGAACAGGTCCTGATCCAGAGGCCGCAGCAGTCCGCCGACGCCGACGTCCTCGTCAGAGGGATAGGTCGCCCCGCGCACGATCGCGGCGGGAATTCCCTCCGCCGCCTCGCCCATCACCAGGGAGGCGGCCGCGGCGATCTCGTCGGCCACGCCGATCACCGTCGCCTGAAGCTCGCGCCCGAACAGGTCGGCCTCGCCGCGCCGGTCGCGCAGCGGCGCCATGCCCGCCGTTGCGATGGCGTGGCCGGTGGTGCCGAGACGCCAGGCGCGTCCAAGGCTGTCGCTGACGATCACCGCCAGGCGCACGCCGAAGCGGGCCTCCAGAGCCTGCCGAAGCGCGCGGGCGCTGGCGTCAGGGTCCTCTGGCCACAGCAGCACGGTCTCGCCGTCCTCCGCGCCCACATTGGACGCGTCGATGCCGGCGTTCGCCAGGACATGGCCGGTGCGGTGGCGGGTGATCACCACGCCGGGAGAGACGCGCATCACCTCCTCGGCCTCGGCCAGCATCAGCTCGCACACCGCCGCGTCCTTCTGCGCCGTCGCCGCCATCTCCCGCGCCCGCACGCTGGGCTCGATGTCGGCCAGGCGACGTTGGCGGCCCTCGCACTTGGAGACCGCCTTCTGCGCGACCACCACCACATCGCCTGCGGCCAGGTGCTGGTTGGCGGCCAGAACGGCGTCGCCGATCGCCGCGGCCAGATCGTCGCCAGGGGCGAAAAGCGGCAGGCCGGTCACGGGCGTCACCGAGAGGCCCGTCAGCTTCTCGGCCGAGACCTTGATGCCCGCCTGCCCCAGCTTGTAGCGGCGGTTGAGCTGGATCAGCACCGAGGTCATGGCCTCGGACGCCGCGGAATTGGCCAGCGGCCCGGCATGCCAGGTCCGCAGGCCCATGTCGGCCAGGGCGGCGCGCACCTCCTCCACGGCCTCGGCGTCGTCGCCCGTGACCAGCACCTCGGCGTCGAAGGCGCCGCCGGCGGCCAGCTTCTCCGCCCCGATCGTCTGCAGCGCCGAGACGACGCGCACCTGTGGGCCGAGCGCCTGGGCCGCCTCCACCGCCGCGCAGCCGGCGGGGGGAAGCTGCACCGTGCCCACCTTCGGCGGCTTCAGCGGCGCCGTGGTGTCGACGACGATCTTGCCCTCGACGGCGGCGCGGATCGCCTCCAGAGTTTCGGCGTGAGCCGCGTAGGGAACGGCCAGGAAGCAGGTCTGCGCCTGCGCCGCGGCCTCCGCATAGCCCGCTCCGTGGACCCGGCCGCCGGTGAGCTCGGTCATCTCCGACGCCGCGGCCTGCGCCTTCTCCGCGGCGCGCGAGCCGATCCAGACCTCATGGCCGGCGGACGCCAGGCGGAAGGCGATGGCCTTGCCCAGCGCGCCCGTCCCGCCGATCACCGAAAAGCGACGAATGACCGTTCCTCCCACGGAAAGCCGCGCCTGCGACGCGGCGCGCTACTTCTTAGCGGCCGGGGGCGGCGCTAGGGCGTTGAGCCCCGTGTCGAGCTGCTTCATCGCCGTCTCGACCATCGGGCCGCAGCGCTGGACCTCCGCCGGCAAGCCCTTCGGGTCCAGGGACGCGGCCACTGTCTTAAGCCGCGAGGTGAAGTCGAAGGCGGGATCGCGGGCCTTCAGCCTGCCGGCGAAATAGACCACGCCAATCTGGGCCGAACGGGCGGTGTTGGCGTCCTTGGTGTTGGTGAGGGCGGCCATGGTGAGCAGGCATCGGGCATCGGCCGCGGTTGCCGTCGACGGCCCGTCGGGCGCCGCGGCGACGGCGGGCGTGGCGCCCGCCAGCATCGCAAGGAGGATCAGGTGTAGACGCATGCCGGGACTCCTTGCGGCTGGGCACAAGGCGCGAGCCTTAGAGCAATTCCGACGCCTGGGCCACGCCCGACCACGCAAGCGCACGTGCGGGTTGCATCGCCGCGCTGATCCGGCCACTTGCATGTCCATGTCGCTCCATGGCCGCCTGCTCCACGCCGCTCTGCCGCTGGTCAAGCTGCGCACGCGCCTGCGCGGCCTGACGCTCGGAGTCTGCGCCGGCCTGTTTGACGCCCAGGGACGGGTGATGCTGGTGCGGCACAGCTATTCGCCGGGCTGGCGCTTTCCGGGCGGCGGGGCGGAGTTCGGCGAAACGGCGCAGGCGGCGCTTTCGCGCGAGTTGCGCGAGGAAGTGGGCGTGACCCTGGACGAGCCGCCGGTCCTGAAAGGCCTGTTCCACAATCCCGAATGGACCGCGGGCGACCACGTCGCCTATTTCGAGGCCGGGGGCTGGAGCTCTTCGGGCTGGGCGCCGAGCCTGGAGATCGAGGCCTGCGAGACCTTCGATCCTCACGACTTGCCCGATGACGTGCACCCCTCGGTCGTCCGGCGCCTACGCGAGCGGATCACCGGCGACGTCTCGCAGCTGTGGTGAAGGTCGGTCGGTCACGCTCGCCCGCGAGCGACGGCGCCCGCTTCCTACATACTTAAATTTGCGGGCTGTGATAAAAATTTGCGCAACAGAGCGCCGGAACCGCCCATCAAGCGGAACCATTGCGACGCGAAGCGATTACAACCATGCGGGGGCGGCATGGGTTCCGTCCTCCCCCACAAGGTTCGTCAATCTAAATTCGACGGGAGCAGTCGAATGTCCGCGTTCCATGCCTACGCTGGCGCATACGAATACTGCGGCCAATCCTTCAGTTGGCGCTGCTACGCCACCGTCCGGGTGCATGAGGTGCGCCGGCAGGAACACGCGCCCTTCCCGACGGCGCCGCCTGGCCGCAAGTGGCTGTGGCATTCGCCGCTGCATCACGAGCCGGACGTCGGCTGGCTGGTCGACGAGACCGCCGAGGAATTCTCCCACATCCTTCTGCAGATCAACCCGGACGTCGCCGCGAGCCCGCGGATGGCTGAAGCGGTCTAAGGCGCAAGCGCCGCCCGATCGCGCAGCTTTGAGGCGGCGTTCGATTTTGCGGCTCCGAAGGCTCCGGCGCGCTTGCGCCGCGGCCCAAGCCGTCGTCTCTGGCGACTGACCCTGCGGACCTGAGAGGCGTCCAGGATCCGCATCAGGGAACAGGAAGGCGTTCATGTCGGAAGTCGTGGTCAAGATCGCCCTGCCCAGCGAGGACGAGGAAATCGGCGCCCTTCGCCGGGCGCTCGTGGCCAAGCTCGCCTACGGAGTCGGCAAGGACCCCATCGTCGCCAGCCCGCACGACTGGTTCATGGCCGCGGCCCTGACCGTGCGCGACCGCATCATCGATCGCTGGTTTCCCTCCACCCGGACCATCTACCGGGAGAAGCGCAAGCGGGTTTACTACCTCTCGCTGGAGTTCCTGATCGGCCGGCTGCTGAAAGACAGCCTGAACGCGCTCGGCCTCACCGACACCATGCGCAGCGCGCTGTCCGAACTCGGCGTGGACCTTGACGCGCTTTACGAGGAAGAGCCCGACGCCGCGCTGGGCAACGGCGGCCTGGGGCGCCTGGCGGCCTGCTTCATGGAGAGCATGGCGAGCCTCGGGGTCGCGGCCTACGGTTATGGCATCCGCTACGACCAGGGGATGTTCCGCCAGAAGATCAAGGACGGCTGGCAGTCGGAAGTGCCGGAGAACTGGCTGAACTCGGGCAATCCCTGGGAGTTCGAGCGGCCCGAGGTCGTCTACCAGATCGGCTTCGGCGGCAAGGTCCAGGCCGCCGAGCAACCCGACGGAGAGCCCCGCTACGAGTGGATTCCGGACGAGACCGTGGAAGCCCGCGCCTACGACACCGCCATGGTCGGCTGGCGCGGCGCGCACGTGAACACCCTTCGGCTATGGCACGCCCGCGCGCCCGACCCGCTGCGGCTCGACGCCTTCAACCGCGGGGACCACCTGGGCGCCCAGGAAGCCCAGTCGCGGGCCTCCGCCATCTCGCAGGTGCTCTACCCGGCGGACGACAGCCCGGCGGGCGAGGAGCTGCGGCTGCGCCAGGAGTTCTTCTTCTCCTCCGCCGCCCTGCAGGACATTTTGCACCGGCACATCCGCCAGCACGGGGACCTCAAGGGCCTGCACGAGCACGTCGCCATCCAGCTGAACGACACCCACCCGGCCATCGCCATCCCGGAGATGATGCGCCTGCTGGTGGACGTGCACGGCATGGCCTGGGCCGAGGCGTGGGAGATCACGGTCCAGACCTTCGCCTACACCAACCACACCCTGCTGCCCGAGGCGCTGGAACACTGGGGCGTGCCGCTGATGGAGCGGATGCTGCCGCGGCACATGCAGATCATCTACCTGATCAACGCCCTGCACCTGGACCGGCTGAAGGCGGCGGGCAAGATCACCGATGACGAGCTGGGCGGGGTCTCGCTCATCGACGAATACGGCGGCCGCAAGGTGCGAATGGGTTGGCTGAGCTTCGTGGGCTCGCACAAGGTCAACGGCGTGTCGGCCCTGCACACCGAGCTGATGCGCCAGACGGTGTTCTCGACCTTCCACCGCATCTATCCCGACCGCATCGTCAACAAGACCAACGGCATCACCTTCCGCCGCTGGCTGATGGGCGCCAATCCCGAGCTGGCCGACCTGCTGGTCGATACGGTGGGATCGCGGGTGCTCGACGACGCCACGGCGCTTGCCGACTTCGCCCGCTACGCCGACGACAAGGCGGTGCATGGGCGGCTGCAGGCGATCCGCCGCGGGCACAAGGTGAAGCTGGCCGAGCTGATCCAGAAGCGAACCGGCGTCCGCGTCGATCCCGACGCGATGTTCGACAGCCACGTGAAGCGCGTCCACGAATACAAGCGCCAGCTGCTGAACATCCTGGAGACCGTGGCGCTGTACGACGCCATGCGCGCCCAGCCCACGCGGGAATGGACGCCGCGAGTGAAGATCTTCGCCGGCAAGGCCGCCGCCAGCTACCAGAACGCCAAGCTGATCATCAAGCTGATCAACGACGTCGCCCAGGTGGTGAACAGCGACCCGACCCTGCGCGGCCGGCTGAAGGTCGTGTTCCTGCCGAACTACAACGTGTCCCTCGCCGAGGCGATCATTCCGGCCACGGACCTCTCCGAGCAGATCTCGACGGCGGGCATGGAGGCTTCGGGCACCGGCAACATGAAGTTCGCGCTGAACGGCGCCCTGACGATCGGCACGCTCGACGGCGCCAACGTCGAGATCAAGGAGAAGGTCGGCGACGACAACATCTTCATCTTCGGCCTGACCGCCCAGGAGGTGGAGCAACGCCGGCGCGAAGGCTTCGGGACCGAGGCGATCATCGCCGGCTCGCCCATGCTGCAGCAGGTGCTCGATCAGGTCGGCGACGGCGGCTTCTCGCCGGGCGCGACGGAGTTGTACCAAGGCCTGCTGAACGGCCTGCTGCTGCACGACCACTTCCTGGTGCTCAGCGATTTCGTCTCCTATTCCACCACCCAGCGGGAGGTGGCGGCCAAGTTCCGCGACCCGGCCGCCTGGTGGCGCTCGGCGGTGCTGAACACTGCGCACATGGGCTTCTTCTCGTCGGATCGGACCATCCGTGAATACGCCGAGGACATCTGGAACGTCCCGGTGCGCTTGACTTGAGCAACGACGCTTGGCGCCTTGACCCGGCCGACGTGGACGCCCTTGTCGGCGCCCGTCATGGCGACCCCTTCTCCGTGCTCGGCGCCCATCCCGTCGCCGAGGGCGTGGCGATCCGCGCCTTCGTTCCGCACGCCGAGACCCTGGAGGCGCGCACGCCGGCGGGGCGGCGGCTCGCTTGGCTGGAGCGGCGGCATGACGCCGGCGTGTTCGAGGGGATGTTGGCTGGCCGCAAGACGCCGCCCGACTACCGCCTGCACGCCGCCAACGCCGGCGGGGCCTGGACGTTGGACGACCCCTATCGCTTCGCGCCTTCCCTGGGAGAGATGGATGATCACCTGCTGGTGGAAGGCGCGCACCGCCGGCTATGGGAGCGGCTGGGCGCCCACCTGACCGAGCACCAGGGCGCAACCGGCGTCCGCTTCGCCGTCTGGGCGCCGCACGCCCGGCACGTCTCGATAGTCGGCGAGTTCAACGACTGGGACGGCCGCCGGGCGCAGATGCGCAAGCGGATCGACAGCGGGATCTGGGAGATCTTCCTGCCCGACGTCGGCGAAGGCGCCCGTTACAAGTACGAGATCGTCGGCCCGGACGGCGCCCCACAGCCGCTGAAGGCCGACCCGTTCGGCTTCGCCGCCCAGATCCGGCCCGAGACGGCTTCGGTGGTGGCCTCCATCAACGGCTTCGCCTGGACCGACCAGGACCACATGGCCCGTCGAGGCCAAACGGCGGCGCATCGCGCGCCGATCTCCATCTACGAGGCGCACCTGGGATCGTGGCGGCGGCGCGGCGACGGCGGCTTCCTGAGCTACGACGAGTTGGCGGACACGCTCGTGCCCTATGTCGCCGCAATGGGCTTCACCCACCTGGAGTTGCTGCCGGTCTGCGAGCATCCGCTGGACGATTCCTGGGGCTACCAGCCGATCGGCCTGTTCGCCCCGACCAGCCGCTTCGGCGACGCGGCGGGCTTCGCCAGGCTGGTGGACCGCGCCCACGCCGCCGGGCTGGGCGTCATCCTGGATTGGCCCGCCGCCCACTTCCCCACCGACGCCCACGGCCTCTACCGCTTTGACGGCACAGCGCTCTACGAGCACGAAGACCCGCGGCTCGGCTTCCATCCCGACTGGAAAACCGCGATCTTCAACTTCGGCCGGCGCGAAGTGGCCAATGTGCTTATGGCCAACGCCCTCTACTGGCTGGAGGTGTTCCACATCGACGGCCTGCGGGTCGATGCGGTGGCCTCGATGCTCTACCTCGACTACTCGCGGAAGGATGGCGAATGGCTGCCCAACAGTCGCGGCGGCCGCGAGAACCTGGAAGCCGAAGCGTTCCTAAAGTCAGTCAACGCGACAGCCTACGCCCAGCACCCGGGCGTGCTGATGATCGCCGAGGAGAGCACCACCTGGCCCGGCGTCTCCACGCCTGTCGACCAGGGCGGGCTTGGCTTCGGCTTCAAGTGGAACATGGGGTGGATGAACGACACCCTGCGCTACGTGGCGCGCGAGCCGGCGCACCGCCGGTTCCACCACGACGACCTGACCTTCGGCCTGCTGTACGCCTTCACGGAAAACTTCGTCCTGCCGCTCAGCCACGACGAGGTTGTCCACGGCAAGGGGTCCATCGTCGGGCGCATGCCCGGCGACTGGTGGCGCAAGCTGGCGGGCGTGCGGGGCTACTACGGCTTCATGTGGGGCTATCCCGGTAAGAAGCTGCTGTTCATGGGTGGAGAGATCGCCCAGTGGAACGAGTGGGATTTCCGCACCCAGTTGGATTGGGCGCTGCTGGATTTCCCCACCCACGAAGGCGTCCGCCGCGTGGTGGCCGACCTCAACCATCTCTATCGCACGCGCCCGGCGCTGTACCGCCGCGACTGCGAAGGCGACGGCTTCCGCTGGCTGGTGGTGGACGACGAACTGCAGTCGATCGTCGCCTGGCTTCGATTTGGCGATCCGGGCGACCCGCCCCTCGCGGTGGTCTGCAACTTCACGCCCGTGCCCCGCACCGGCTATCGGCTGGGCCTTCCGCGGGCGGGCGCCTGGCGGGAGGTGTTCAACTCCGACGCGGAAGGTTACGGGGGCTCGGGCATGGGCAATCTCGGGCAGGTGTGGGCGCACGCCGGAGAAGCGCACGGCCAGCCCGCCTCGGCCGAGATCGTCGTCCCCCCTCTGGCGACGGTTTTTCTTGAATACGTCGCGCAAGACGGGGTTTGAATCGGCGGCGGAGGGACGCGATGAGCGAGACGACGAGCGCGCTGCAAAGCTCGCCCCAAAGGTCCAGCCTGGGATCGCCCCTGTCGCGCCAGGCGATGGCCTATGTGTTAGCCGGCGGTCGGGGCAGCCGCCTGATGGAGCTCACCGACATCCGCGCCAAGCCGGCGGTCTATTTCGGCGGCAAGTTCCGCATCATCGACTTCGCCCTGTCCAACGCCCTGAACTCGGGCATCCGCCGCATGGCGGTCGCCACCCAGTACAAGGCCCACAGCCTGATCCGGCACATGCAGCGCGGCTGGAACTTCTTTCGCCCTGAGCGCAACGAGACCTTCGACATCCTGCCGGCCAGCCAGCGCGTCTCCGAAGAGCAGTGGTACGCCGGCACGGCGGACGCGGTGTACCAGAACCTGGACATCATCCTCGACTACGACACCCGCTTCATCATCATCCTGGCGGGGGACCACATCTACAAGATGGACTACGAGCTGATGCTGCGTCAGCACGTAGACCAGGGCGCGGACGTCACCGTTGGCTGCCTGGAAGTGCCGCGCCGGGAAGCGACCGGCTTCGGCGTCATGGCGGTGGACAAGAACGACCGCATCATCGACTTCGTCGAAAAGCCCGCCGACCCCCCCGCCATGCCGGGCGCGCCGGACATGGCCTTGGCCAGCATGGGCATCTACGTCTTCAACACCGACTTCCTGGCCGAAGTCCTGCGCCGTGACGCCGCCGACCCGGATTCGGAGCACGATTTCGGAAAGGACATCATCCCGCGGCTGGTGCGGGAGGCCAAGGCGGTGGCCCACCCCTTCAGCCGATCGGCAATCCGCGCCGCGCCCGAGGCCCCGCCGTACTGGCGCGACGTCGGCACCCTCGACGCCTATTTCGCCGCCAACATCGACCTCACCGAGGTGGTGCCGGACCTGGACCTCTACGACCAGCAATGGCCGATCTGGACCTACAGCGAGATGAACGCCCCGGCGAAGTTCGTGCACGACTATCCCGGCCGCCGCGGACAAGCGACGTCCTCGCTGATCTCCGGCGGTTGCGTCGTCTCCGGATCGACGGTCTGGCGCTCGGTGCTGTTCAGCGGCGTGAGGATCAATTCCTACTCCTCGGTGGAGCTCGGGGTGATCATGCCCGGCGTCACCATCGGCCGATCCTGCCGCCTGCGGAACGTCATCGTCGACCGCGGCGTCGACATTCCCGAAGGCCTGGTCGTGGGCGAGGACCCGCAGCTCGACGCCGTTCGCTTCCGGCGCAGCGAAGCGGGCGTCTGCCTCATCACCAAGACGATGATCGACAAGCTGACCCACGGGACCGCGTGAGCCAGATCGAGGTCCTTGCCGTCGCGTCGGAGATCTACCCGCTGGCCAAGACCGGCGGACTGGCGGACGTGACGGGCGCCCTGCCCAAGGCGCTCGCGCCGCTCGGCGTGCGAATTCGCACGCTGGTCCCCGGCTACGGCTCGGTCCTGGCCGGACTGGAGCGCGGCCGGACGGTTCGCCGGCTCGACCGCTTCTTCGGAGGCCCCGCGCGCCTGCTGGCCGGGACGGCGGAAGGGCTGGAGCTCTTCGTCCTGGACGCCCCGCACCTCTTCGACCGGCCGGGCGGCCCCTACGCGGGGCCTGACGGGACCGATTTCCCCGACAACGCCCGCCGCTTCGCCGCCCTGGGCCGGGCGGCGGCCAACATCGGCCAGGGCCTCGTTCCCCGCTACCGCCCCCAGGTGCTGCACCTGCACGACTGGCAGGCGGGCCTGGCGGCGGCGTTCCTGGTCTATGACGGCGGCCAGCGGCCAGGGATCGTCTGCACCATTCACAACCTGGCCTTCCAGGGGCAGTTCGACAGTAAAATGTTGAACGAGCTGGGGCTGCCGGCGCGGGCCTTCACCTCCGACGGGGTCGAGTATTATGGCGACATCGGCTTCCTGAAGGCCGGCGTGCGGCTGGCCGACCGCATCACCACGGTCTCGCCCACCTACGCCGCGGAGATCTGTATGCCGCAGCTCGGCATGGGGATGGACGGCCTGCTGCACGGCCGCGCCGACCGGCTTAGCGGCATCCTCAACGGGATCGACATCGAGATCTGGAACCCAGCGACCGATCCGCTGATCGCCGTCCGGTACGACGCCGACCGCCCGCAGGCTCGCGCCGCCAACAA
>Ga0105248_10000650_pt1 | contig 39474 bp, 50 predicted proteins | sample KBSS34metaG_FD_81524 | JGI IMG/M metagenome (GOLD analysis project Ga0105248, IMG submission 81524) | Switchgrass rhizosphere microbial communities from Kellogg Biological Station, Michigan, USA - KBS S3-4 metaG | ecosystem: Host-associated > Plants > Roots > Rhizosphere > Soil | place...
GATCGAGCGCGCTCTCCCCGGCCTGCACGTCCAGCAGCCGGGCCGGGATCGCGGCGGAGGCGTCCTGCACCCACCAGCCCCCCTCGGCGAAGCCCGGCCAGGTCGCCACGTCGCCCCTCCGCGTCGTTCGCACGCTGCCGCCCGGAAGCGCCTCGCCCTCCAGCCCGGCGGCCAGAGCCGCGGCGCCGGCGGGATCCTTCAGCGACAGGTCGGTCGCCGGCTCTTCGGCGATCGTCGCCGCGATCGCGCGCGCCTCCTCGGCGCCGAAAGCCGCGCGCCAGCGGGCGTAGAGCCAGCTCGGCGCCAGCAGTTCCGGGTCGGCCAGGTCCGGCGGCTCGCGCAGCAGGCCGCGCAGCACCGCGTTCACCAGGCCCTTGAACATCATGAGCCCGCGGTCCTGGGCGACCAGGTCCACCGAGGTGGTCACCGCCGCATGCGCCGGGGTCTTCAGCACGAAGGCCTGCGCGACACCGAGCCTGAGGATCTGCACCACCTTGTCCGGCGGCGGCTTCTTCACCTTGGCCTGCAGAGCCGAGTCGATCGGCCCCAGGTGACGAAGGGTCGCCAGAACCAGGGCGCGGGCGAAGGCGCGGTCGCGCCCGTCCAGCCGCGCGAGCGCGGGATGGTTCAGGCCCTCGTCCATGCCGCTGCGCCCCGACAGGGCGGCGGTCAGCAGGTCGAGGGCGGCGGCGCGCGCCGGCAGGCCGGCCGCATCGTTGGGGCTGATATCGATCACCGGCGCGGCGTGCCCGTATCGGGCCGCCGGCGCAAGTGGGAAGGCTCGGTCAGGCCTTTGCGGCGCGCCAGTCGTTCAGGACGCCGAAGGTGAAGACCAGCATGCCCAGCAGAGCCAGGATCGCGCCTGCGGTCGCGCCCTTCTCCGCCGCCTGGTTGCCCGCCAGCAGCAGCGCCAGCGAGGGAATGGAAACCACCACCCCCAAGGTCGACAGGGCGTAGTTTAGCCAGCCGATGCGGCCGCTGCGGCCGCTGATGGCGTAGTAGGTTCCCATCAGCGCCAAGGTGGCCCAACCCATGAGGTTGAGGTGCGCATGGGCCGGCATCATCCCGTGGTCGCCCGATGCGGCCATGATGATGCCCCAGACCATCCCGCCGCAGGCGCAGAGCGCGGCGGTAGCAAAGAACGACAAAGCCAGTTTGGACATTTCAGTCTTCCCCCCCGGAAGTGAATGTGGGGGCGATAAAGAACAGGGTTTGCGAAACGCCGCAACGCTTGGCCAAACGGGCGCCCGGGCCTAAATCTGCGACATGGACGAGACCCCGCCCAACGCCGCCCCCGGCAAGCCGCTCACCGAGGCCGCCCGCCGAGCCCTCGAGGAAGCCGCTGCGCGCCACGAGGCCGAGGCCGCCGCGCAGGTCGTACCCGAACAGGGCGGCCCCAAGGGCCCCGAGCCCACTCGCTACGGCGATTGGGAGCGCAAGGGCATCGCCAGCGACTTCTAGCCGGCCTGGGCCATCTCCGCCGCCACGCGCAGGGCCGCGGCGTGGGGATCGTTGGCCGCCGTGATCGGCCGGCCGCAGACGATATGCGAGGCGCCGGCCCGCAAAGCATCCAGCGGGGTGGCCGCGCGGGCCTGGTCGTTCTTCGCCGACCAGTCGGGCCGCACGCCCGGCGTCACCACCAGGAAGTCGCGGCCGCCCAGGGCGCGGGCCAGCGCGGCCTCATGCGGGCTGGAGATCACCCCGTCGCAGCCGGCGGCGATGGCCTGGTGAATGCGCCGCTCGACCAGGGCGCGGGCGCTTTCGCCGTAGCCCATCTCGGTCAGGTCCTCGTCGGCGAGGCTGGTCAGCACGGTCACGGCCAGGATCTTCAGCGACGAGGCGCCGCGCCCCCGGACCGCCGAGGCCATCACCTGGGGCTCGCCGTGGACGGTGATGAAGTCGCAGCCGGACTGGGCGATCGCCGCGGCGGCCCGCTGCACCGTGGTGCCGATGTCGTGGAGCTTCCAGTCGAGGAACACCTGCTTGCCCTGGGCCTTCAGCTCGCGCGCCAGGGTCATGCCCTCGGTCGCGAACAGCTCCAGCCCCACCTTGTAGAAGCTGACCGCATCGCCCAGCGACGCCACCAGCGCGCGGGCTTCGTCCACCGTCGGCACATCCAACGGCACGATCAGGCGGCTGTCGGCCTTGGCGGCGGGTTCGGCGAGTGCGGCGGCGGCCATGGCGGGGCTCCGGGCAAGAGAGCGCCAGCCGAGGGGTTCGGCGCGCGCAGCGATTTGGGCTAAGACCCGTGGATGATCCATTGGGACTTCGCGGTCAACTTTTTCGTGGCGCTGTTCGCCCTGCTCGATCCGGTGGGCAACGTGCCGGTGTTCGCTGCCTCGACGGTGGGCGCCTCGGGCCGCGAACGCGCGCAGATCGCCTTCGTGATCTCGCTGTTCGTGATGGGCTTCCTGACCTTCTTCTACTTCTCCGGCCTGTCGGTGCTGACCTTCTTCGGCATCTCGCTGCCGGCCTTCCGGATCGCCGGCGGGGTGATCCTGTTCATCCTGGGCCTGAAGATGGTCGGCGACGACTTCACCTCCAGCTTCGCCGACGCCGCCGAGGCGACCGCCGGCGACAAGCGAACCTACGTGCGCCGCCGCGTCGAGCAGATGATCGTGCCCTTCGCCATGCCCCTGCTGATCGGCCCCGGCGCGATCTCGACGGTGATCATCTACGCCAGCCAGGCCAAGGTCCTCGGCCTCTCCGGCGCGGCCATGGGCATCGGCGCCATCGTCGCCGTCTCCATCGCCACCCTGCTGTCGTTCCTGGCCACGCCGCTGATCTCAAGGCTGCTGGGCAAGATCGGGCTGTCGATCATCGTGCGGGTGCTTGGCCTGATCCTCTGCGCCATGGCGGTGCAGTTCCTGCTGGCCGGCATCGCCGATTCCACCCACGGCCTGATCCGCCCCGAGGCCGCCGCGCCCTACGGTGGGTGATCAGAGCTTCCTGAAGCGCGAGCTCTGCGAGGCCATCAGGGCGAGTTGCCAATCATCGGGCAAAAGCTTGCTCACCGCCGCGATGGCCTTGTTGGGCGCGCCGGGCACGCAGATCGCCCGGTTGGCCTCCACCGCCTCGTAGCCGGCGGCCGCCACCTCGTCGGCGCCCAGCCACAGCCACGGCGGCGTTGAACTGCTGATCTGGGCGCGGGTGCCGTTCACGTCGTGGAACTCGGAATAGGTGAAGCCCGGGCAGAGCGCGCTCACGTGCACGCCCGTCCCCTGCGTCTCCATGTGCAGGCTCTGGGAGAACCGCACCAGGAAGGCCTTCACACCGCCGTAGAGCGTGTGCCCGGCCGATCCCGGGACCAGGCCCGCCAGGGAGGCCACATTGACGATCCGCCCGAAGTCCCGATGGATCATTCCCGGCAGCACCCGGTGCGCCAGCTCGGCCGGGGCGGTCATCATCACCTGGATGAAGGCCTGCTGGTCCTCCCAACGGGTGTCGCCAAAGGCGCCGGCCAGGCCGTAGCCGGCGTTGTTGACCAGCGCGTCGACCGTGCGGCCGTGGGCCGTGAGGTGATCCAGGATCTGCCCCGGGGCCTCAGGCTCCGCCAGGTCGGCGGGGACGGTCAGGGCCTCGACGCCGAAGCGCAGCGAGATCTCCTCGGCCAGCGCGTCCAGGCGGTCGGCGCGCCGGGCGGTCAGGGCCACGTCATAGCCGTGGCTCGCCAGGATGCGCGCAAATGACGCCCCGATGCCGGCCGAGGCGCCCGTCACCAGCGCCAGTCTGCGATCCATCCACCCCTCCAGGTCTAGTTGCGAACCTAGGGCCCGGGCGCAGGCATTCAAGGAAAAGCCGCGCCGCGAGAACTCCCCTCTCGGTTGTGCGCCGCAGCACGGCCATTGAACGGGGTCTGGAATGGGTGTATCGCGCCCGCCGCAGACGGCATCGGGCCGCCCAAAGGGAACTTCGCTCAGGTTCCCGGAGATATTGGATGGCTGATCCGGCCGCCGGAGCCCCTGGGGCGTCCCCAGAGGCGCCTGAGGAGTCGCATCACTCCCCGCATAGCGAGAGTTTCTGGGCCCTCGCTCTGGGGTCCATGGGCGTGGTGTTCGGCGACATCGGCACCAGCCCGCTCTACGCCATGCGCGAGGCGCTGAGGCACACCCGCGCGACGGTTTCACCGGAAACGGCCGTGCTGGGCGTCGTCTCCCTGGTCACCTGGGCGCTCGTCCTCATCGTGACGGTGAAATACGTCGTCTTCCTGATGCGCGCCGACAACAAGGGCGAGGGGGGCACGCTGGCCCTGATGGCGCTCGCCCAGCGCATCGTGCCCCGCCGCTCCGGCTGGGTGCTGATGCTGGGCATGGTCGGCGCGGCCCTGTTCTATGGCGACGGCATCATCACGCCCGCCGTCTCGGTGCTCTCCGCGGTCGAAGGCGTGCGCGACGCGCCAGGCGCGCCCCACGAGGTCGCCAAGCTGGTCCTGCCGGTCTCGGCCGGCATCCTGATCGCGCTGTTCATGGTGCAGGCCAAGGGCACCGCCAGCATGGCCCGGTTCTTCGGGCCGATCATGGCCCTGTGGTTCCTGGTCCTGGCCGGGCTGGGCGTCTACCACATCATCGAGGACCCGACGATCTTCCGGGCGCTGTCGCCGCACTACGGCGTCATCTTCCTGGTCGACAACGGCTTCCTGGGCTTCGTGATCCTGGGCAGCGTCTTCCTGGCGGTCACCGGGGCCGAGGCGCTCTATGCCGACATGGGCCACTTCGGGAAGAACCCGATCCGCGCGGCCTGGCTCTGCTTCGCCCTGCCCGCCCTGCTGCTCAACTATCTGGGCCAGGGCGCCATGGTGATCCACCACCCCGCCGCCCACGTCGACCCGTTCTACAAGATGATCCCCGACGCCATCTATTGGCCGGTCCTGCTGCTGGCCACGGTCGCCACCGTCATCGCCAGCCAGGCGGTGATCACCGGCGCCTTCTCCATGACCCAGCAGGCCGTGCAGCTCGGCCTCCTGCCGCGCATCGACATCCGCCGCACCTCGGAGACCCAGGCCGGCCAGATCTTCGTGCCCTACGTCAACAACGCCCTGATGATCGGGGTGCTGATCCTGCTCTTCACCTTCCAGACCTCGTCGAACCTGGCGGCCGCCTACGGCATCGCGGTGACCGGGGCGATGTTCGTCGACACCCTGCTGTTCTTCGTCATCGTCCGCTTCATGTGGAAGAAGCCGCTGTGGGTTGCCCTGCTGGCGTCCAGCGGCTTCGGCGTGCTGGACGTGACCTTCATCTCCTCCAACCTGCTGAAGATCCCGCAGGGCGCGTGGCTGCCACTGGTGCTGGGCTCGGCCCTGGTGGTGATCATGTGGACCTGGACCCGCGGGGCCCGGATCCTGTCCGACAAGACCCGCCGCGATTCCGTGCCGCTGATCGAGCTGTCGGAAATCCTCAAGGCGCGCGCCCCGCACCGGGCGCCGGGCACGGCGATCTTCCTGACCTCGGACGCCTCGATGGCCCCAGTGGCCCTCATGCACAACCTCAAGCACAACAAGGTGCTGCACGAGAAGAACATCGTCCTGACCATCGAGGTCGCCGAGACGCCCCGCGTCCGCGAGGCCGACCGGGTGCGGATCGAGCCGGTCAACGAGGACTTCAAGAAGCTGATCATCACCTACGGCTTCATGGAGAGCCCCAACCTGCCCAAGGCGCTGGCGCTCTGCCGCAAGCTCGGGCTGAAGTTCGACATCATGGCCACCAGCTTCTTCCTCGGCCGACGCTCCGTTGTCCCGTCAGCGCAATCCGGCATGCCGCTCTGGCAGGATAAGCTCTTCATCTTCCTGATGAAAAACGCCGCCAACCCCACCGACTTCTACAAGATCCCGCCAGGCCGGGTGGTGGAGCTCGGAACCCAGGTGACGATCTAGGCCGTGCTGGACAGTGTCTCCTGGACCGCGCTTTGCGGCTACGCGGGCGACGCGCTGTGGGTGCTGACCCTGGCGTTGATGTTCTCCGCTTCGCTCAACGCCTGGCGCCAGACCGAGGGTCGTCAGAGCGTCCGCTTCCTGGGCGGCCAGGCGCGGCGCGAGATGGCTTTCTGGCTGCTGCCCACCGCCAGCTTCGCGCTCAGCATCTGGCTCGCCATCAAGGCCCGCGGCGTCGACAACGAGGCCGCGATCATCCTCTTCGGAATCCGCGCGGTTTCCGCCCCGCTGCTGGCGGTCGTCCATCTCCGATGGGTCGGCGACGCACTCAAGCCTTGAACAGCCGTCGCGTTGGCCCTTTAAGGCGCGACGATCCATCCCTCTCTTCTCCCAGGACTGCCCGACCCATGGCCGACAAGCCCGTCAAGAAAGTCGTCCTCGCCTATTCCGGCGGCCTCGACACCTCGATCATCCTGAAGTGGCTGCAGACCGAATACGGCGCGGAGGTGATCACCTTCACCGCCGACCTCGGCCAGGGCGAGGAAATCGAGCCCGCGCGCGCCAAGGCGCTCGCCGCCGGCGTGAAGCCGGAGAACATCTTCATCGAGGACGTGCGCGAGGAATTCGTCCGCGACTTCGTCTTCCCGATGTTCCGCGCCAACACGGTCTATGAGGGCCAGTACCTGCTGGGCACCTCGATCGCGCGGCCGCTGATCGCCAAGCGCCAGATCGAGATCGCCCGCATGCTGGGCGCCGACGCGGTCAGCCACGGCTCCACCGGCAAGGGCAACGACCAGGTCCGCTATGAGGTCGCCTACTACGCGCTCGAGCCCGACATCCACGTGATCGCGCCTTGGCGCGAGTGGGACTTCAAGTCCCGCGAGGCCCTGCTGGAGTTCGCCGAGCAGCACCAGATCCAGATCACCAAGGACAAGCGCGGCGAAGCGCCGTTCAGCGTCGACGCCAACCTCCTGCACTCCTCGTCAGAGGGGAAGGTGCTCGAGGACCCGGCGGTCGAGGCGCCCGAGTTCGTCCACATGCGCACGATCTCGCCGGAGGACGCGCCGGACAAGGCGGCCGTCTTCACCGTCGACTTCGAGAAGGGCGATCCGGTCGCCATCGACGGCGTCAAGATGAGCCCGGCCACCCTGCTGACGAAGCTCAATGAGCTCGGCCACGACAACGGCGTCGGCCGCCTGGACCTGGTGGAAAACCGCTACGTCGGCATGAAGTCGCGCGGCGTCTACGAGACCCCCGGCGGCACGATCCTGCTGGCCGCGCATCGTGGCATCGAGTCCATCACCCTGGACCGGGGCTCGATGCACCTGAAGGACGAGCTGATGCCGCGCTACGCGGAGATCATCTACAACGGCTTCTGGTTCACGCCCGAGCGCGAGATGCTGCAGGCCGCCATCGACCACTCCCAGGCCAAGGTCACCGGCCAGGTCCGGGTGAAGCTCTACAAGGGCAACGTCTCGATCATCGGCCGCACCAGCCCCTACTCGCTCTACGACCAGGATCTGGTCACCTTCGAGGAGGGCAAGGTCGCCTACGACCACCGCGACGCCACCGGCTTCATCAAGCTCAACGCGCTGCGCCTGCGCGTCGCCGCCAAGCGCGACCGCCGGGTCAAGTAGTTCCCGACCCGCCCCGATACGTGCCAATCTACCCCCAAGGCGAAACTGAGTTCGCCGCTTCGGGGGAAAACTTGATGATGATGCAGCACCGCTGGGTGGCCCTGGTCACGCTCCTCGCGCTCCTGACCTATTTCTGGATGAGCACCCGCGTGCCGGTCGCGCGCAACAAATGCGGCATCCAGGCCCCGGCGATGACCGGCGACCCAATGCTCGAGCGCACCATCCGCGCCCACTACAACACGCTGGAATGGCTGCCGATGTTCCTGGTGTCGCTGTGGCTGTTCGCGATCTACTGGAACGAGCTGGTAGCCGCCGCCGTGGGCGTGGTGTGGATCGTCGGGCGCATCCTCTACGCGCTGGGCTATTCCGCCGACGCGGCGAAGCGCGGGCCGGGCTTCCTGATCCAGGCGATCGCCACAGCCGTCCTGATGTTCGGCGCGCTCGGAAAGATCGTCTACAGCCTGGCGACCGGCGGCGTGTGACCCCGCTGCTTGTGAACCTTCGGCGTCGAGTCCGACATTCACTGTCAGGCCGCCGAAACCTCGCAACCACAATTGTAGCGAACTGTTGTGCAGGTTAGGCGTCCGAAGCGAGGGACGCTTCTAGTTCGAGGCATGCCGATGTCAAAGACAACTGCGGCCCTGGCGACCGCCCTCACCCTCGCAGTGGGCCTGGCGGCCTGTGAGACCGCCACGCCCTATCAACCCAACGTCCGCGGCCAGGCGACCTCGGGCGGCTATTCGGAGACCCGCCTGGAGCCGGACCGCTGGCGGGTGAACTTCTCCGGCAACGCGATGACCTCGCGTGAGACCGTCGAGGGCTACCTCCTCTTCCGCGCCGCCGAGCTGACGCTGCAGAACGGCGACGACTGGTTCGCCATCGCCGATCGCCACACCGACGCAAAGCAGCGTTCCTACGTCCAGCCGGATCCGCTCTATCGGCCCTGGTACGGCCCGGGGTTCGGCTATTGGCGGCCCTCTTGGCGCTACCGCGGCAGAGGCTTCGGCTGGCGCACCTGGGACCCGTTCTTCGGCGACCCCTTCTTCGCCGACCGCTACAACGTGCAGACCATCGAGAGTTTCGAGGCTTCGGCCGAGATCGTCACCCACAAGGGCGCCAAGCCCGCCGATGATCCGCGCGCCTTCGACGCCCATGCGGTGGCGGATAGCCTGAAGCCGAAGATCCAGTACCCGGCGCCGCCCAAGTAGGGGCCCCAGGCGTTCAGAGCAGGTAGGCGGCCCCGAACAGGGCGAGGCCGCCCAGGCCCAGGCCGATCGAGCCCAGCCAGAACCCCTTGCGGCGGGTGATGATCGCCACCGTGCAGATGGCGATGCCGATTTCCAGCAGGGTGGCGGCGGCGGTCAGCCAGTGATGGCGATGCTCGTGCTGGCGGCTCTCGCCCAACAGCTTGTCGCGCTCGGCCTCGTCTTCCTTGGCGGCTTTGCGAACCTCGGCCTGCTTGTCGATCTGCTCCTTGGCGGTCTCGGCGTACTTGGCCGCCTTGGGACCGCCGGCGTCGGCGGCGAGGCCGTAGAGGTGCTTCTTCAGGCTATCGGCCTGGTATTCGCCCCACTGGTCGGTGGCCTTGTCCTGGCTGAGCACGGCCTCGCTGGAGGCGGTGATCGCCCCACCCGCCTCGATGGTCTCCAGGCTGCCCACCGCGGCGGCCAGCACGGCCAGCACGGCGATGGTGATCGAGACCCGGCTGATGAACGGGTCGTGTTCGTGGGCGGCGTGCTCGGCGTGTTCGGCGTGCTCGTGCGCCTCAAGGGCCGGATCGTGGGTCATGTCTCGGGTCCCGACTCAACTGAGCTGTCGGCCCTGATGTAGCCCGCCGCCGGGTGCGAAAAAACGTCCCAAACGAAAAACCCCGGTCGCGATGGCGCGGCCGGGGTCATTTCGTCCGCTGGAGCCGAGGGCCCCAGATGTGTCGTCCGTCGTCCTTAGGCGGCGACCGCGGCGCGGCGCTTGTGGCGCATCATCGCGCCCGCGGCGCCGAAGCCGACGATCATCAGCGCCCACGACGCAGGCTCGGGAACGCCCAGGGTGCCGGCGAAGCCGTCGGACTCGAAGGCGTCGCTGCCGACGCTGCCGAGCACGATCGAGGACACCTTGGCGCCGTTGAAGTCGTAGTAGACCCGGAAGCCCTTGGTGCGGTCCCCGACGAAATCAGGGCCGTTCCAAACATCGGTGCCGTCGAACTCCTGCGAGCCACCGCCCACGAAGTTGAAGGTCAGGGTGTTATAGGTGTCCGGCGAGCCGAGGTAGAAGCTGAAGGCCGTCAGATAGAAGCCGCCGGTCGTCGAGAACGTGGCCGTCTTGTTGGCCTGGACGGAGAGATAGTTGGTCGGGTCCGCGAGATAGGGCGCGGAGCTCTGGCAGCAGACCGTCACCGGCGCCGGGCTTCCATCGCCACCGTCATAGGGCGGCGGCGCGCTGCCGTTGATGTCGCTGTTGGTGCCGGTCGCCACGTTCGAAATCGTGGTCCCGTTCTGCGTGGTCCCGCTGTACGTGACGTGGGTGTTCTGGACGCCATCGAAGTCCAGAAGGATCGACCCGACGTTGGTCGTGTACAGCTGGTTCGCGACGTCGGGCAGAGCCACAACGATCGGGCCCGGCGTGGTGGCCGCGCTGGCCGCGCCCGCCATGGCGACGACCGAAAACGCCGCGAGCGCGGCGAAGAGCTTGATCTTCATTACATTCCCCAATGAACCAGCGTCGCCCAACCCCCGGGCGCCCGCCATGGTCGAGCTTCATTAAGACTCTGTTATCCCAATGAGGAAGCGTATTCGCCTGAGAGGCGACCTGGCTTGACGCTGCGGCGCCCTCAGCAGGCCGCCAGCCAGACGGGGCGAGCCGCGATGACGCGAACACGCCGCTTGCGATATCGAGGGTCCGTGGACGCCGGAGCGACTAGGGTCGGAACGATTCGGGGCGGCCGCCGGCCGGCGCTCAGGGAGGGTAGGATGAAGTTCAACATGGGCTGTGGTCGCCGTGGTCTCCCGGGCTACGTCAATGTGGACTCGCAGCCGGCCAGCCATCCAGACGAAGTTTTCGACCTGGAGGTGACCCCCTGGCCTTGGCCTTCGGGCTGCGCCGAGGAGATCCTGTTCAACCATTCGCTGGAGCACATGGGCGGCGATCCCAAGGTCTTCCTGGCGATCATGCAGGAAATCTATCGGATCTCGGCGCCCGGCGCGGTCGTTCAGATCAACGTGCCGCACCCGCGGCACGACACCTTCATCGCCGATCCGACGCACGTGCGCCCGATCACTGACATGACGCTGACCCTGTTCGACCGGCGCCTCAACGACGAGTGGCAGAAGATGGGCGCCGCCAACACCCCGTTCGCCCACTATCTCGACGTGGATTTCGAGATCATCCAGGCCGAGATCACGCTCGAGGACGTCTACCTGCAGCGATGCCAGAGCGGTGAGATCAGCGAGGCCCAGGTGTTCGAGATGCTGCGCACGCAGAACAACATCGCCAGCGAACTCAAATTCACGCTCCGGGTTCACAAGCCCGGGCGGGGCGCCTAGCGCGCCGCCGCTGCCCGATCTGAATGTTCCGCTTCCAGAATTTGGAGCGGGCGAAGAGATTCGAACTCTCGACCCCAACCTTGGCAAGGTTGTGCTCTACCACTGAGCTACGCCCGCGCTCCTCGAAGGCTCAAGACAGCCCCCGAAATTCGAGAGGCGGCTTATGGCAGACGCCCCACCCCTTTGCAACCCGGACCGGACGGCCTTGGGCGCGACAAACTCAGCGCCCGAATCTGGGCTCCTTCAGCCGACGCTTGTTGATGTGGTCCTCGCGGGCCGGCGCGACCTCCTCCGGGTACTCTCCCTTGAAGTAGTAGCGCTGCCAGGCCTCCTTGGTGGCCTCCGGGTCCTGGCGGAAGATCCGCTGGTTGAACTCGCTGCGGTGCTTCTCCCAGACGTCGTACTGGTTGCGCAGCTCCGGGTTGGAATCCATCCGTTTGATCACCGGCTGGAACTCGTGCAGCGGCTTGTCCTGCAGCAGGGTGATGAAGCAGAACGGCTCGCCCTTCTCGAAGCGCACCTTGCCCGGCCGGGTGAACAGCCAGTTCATCGTGAAGGGGAAGGGCAGCCAGTCGGTCTCGATCACGCCCGCCAGCGGCTGGATGCCGTCCTTGACGTGGTTCGGCGAGCCCATGGCCATCATCGACCAGCCGGGCGGTGTGCGGAACAGGTAGCCCGGGTGCAGGGTCAGCACCCCGTGGCTGAAGTGGCTCGACGCCAGGCGGTGGAAGTCCGGGCTCGGGAAGTCGGACTTCAGCGTGATGTCCTCCTGGCGGATGCCGCCGTTCCACTCGGCGGTGAAGGCCACTGGGCAGAGGATTTCCCAGCCCGAGGTGTTGGCCATGTTCAGCGGCAGGCAGCGGTAGGCGTGGCGGGCGTGGAAGGCGTCCATCCAGGCGCGGGTCTGGCGGCCCGGCACGATCTCCGGCGGGCGCTCGGTGGTCGGATAGCACTCTAGTTCCATCAGGCGGCCTCGGCTGGGGGCATGGGAGACTTAAAGCGGCGGGTCGCTGTCGCGTCCAGTTCCGCAGTGGCCGTCCGCTCGGTATGAGGGATCGATGAAGACCCGCGCCGACCTCGAAGCCCTGCTCGACAGCCTGGGCGCCGACCACGCCACCGTCGAGCACCCGGCCGTCTTCCGGGTCGGCGAAGGCGAGGAGATCAAGGCCGGCATCCCCGGCGCCCACACCAAGAACCTGTTCCTCAAGGACGCCAAGGACCGCCTGTGGCTGATCTCGGCCGAGGATCGCGCCATCATCGACCTGAAGCGCCTGCACACGGTGATCGGCTCGGCCCGCCTCTCCTTCGGCCGCGCGGAGCTGATGGAGGAAGCGCTGGGGGTGACGCCCGGGTCGGTGACCGCCTTCGCCCTGATCAACGATGCGGACCATCGGGTGACCTTCGTGCTCGACCGCAGCCTGGCGCAGGCCGAGCGGGTCAACTTCCATCCGCTGGTCAACACCGCCACCACGGGGATCGACCGCGCGGGGTTCGCGAGGTTCCTGGCGGCGGTGGGCGTGACGCCGCTGATCGTCGATTTCGCGGCCATGGCGGTGGTCAAAGAGGCTGCGGCGCGTTGAAGCGAACGCCACGCGGGACCATCTTGGCTCGCGAAGTGTTTTAGAGTTTCGGGACGAGGACAGGGCATGAGCCTGATCGGAGAGACCGCCGGCAAGCCGGTCGGCGAGGTCATCAAGGACGCGACGGACGCCAGCTTCGCGGCCGATGTGCTGGACGCCAGCCGCGAGCAGCCGGTGATCGTCGACTTCTGGGCGGAGTGGTGCGGCCCCTGCCGCCAGCTCGGCCCGGCCCTGGAAAAGGCGGTCACCGCCGCCAAGGGCGCGGTGAAGCTGGTCAAGGTCGATATCGACAAGAACCCGGCCTATGCGGGCCAGCTGCGCGTGCAGTCGATCCCGGCGGTGTTCGCCTTCGTCGACGGCAAGCCGGTGGACGGCTTCATGGGCGCCCTGCCCGAAAGCCAGGTGAAGGACTTCGTCGCCAAGCTCGCCAAGCTGAAGAAAGGCGGTTCGCCGCTCGACGACATGCTCGCGCTGGCCAAGGAGTCGCTGGACCTCGGCGACATGGGTGGCGCGGCCCAGGCCTACGCCCAGGTGCTGCAGGCCGACCCGCAAAACGCCAAGGCGATCGGCGGCCTAGCCAAGGTCTACCTGACCACCGGCGACGCGGAGCGGGCCGGCGAGGTGGTCGCCATGGCTCCGGAGGGCGCCAAGGACCCCGACCTCGACAGCGTCCGCGCCGCCCTGGCGCTGGCCGCCGAGGCGCCGTCCGACGCTGCCGCCTTCGAGGCGCGGCTGCGGGCCAATCCGGATGACCATGAAGCCCGCTTCGAGCTCGCCAAGGCGTTCGCCGGCCAGCACCGATTGGCCGACTCCGCTGACCAGCTGCTGACCATCCTGGAGAAGGACCGCACCTGGAACGACGAGGCGGCGCGCAAGCAGTTGCTGCTGGTGTTCGAGGCGGCGGGCGCGGCGTCCGAGGTCGCCCGCCACGGCCGGCGCAGGCTTTCCGCGATTCTGTTCAGCTGACCCCTTGAGGGGAGCAGGCCCCATGGCCGCCTACCGACGCATCGCCGACCTGCCGCAGATGATCCCGGTGTTTCCGCTGGATGGGGCCCTGCTGCTGCCCGGCGGCGACCTGCCGCTGCAGATCTTCGAGCCGCGCTACCTCAACATGATCGACGATGTGATGGCCGGCGACCGGGTGATCGGGATGATCCAGACCCGACCCGGCGGCGATCGCGAACGCCCGAAGCTGACCGAGGTGGGCTGCGCCGGGCGGATCACCAGCTACGCCGAGACCTCCGACGGCCGCTACCTGATCACGCTCACGGGGGTCTGCCGCTTCGACGCCGGCGAGGAGCTGGCCTTCCACACGCCCTACCGCCAGCTTCGCGCCCGCTATGATCGCTTCGAGACCGACCTGGCCGAGGGCGGCGACGCCCAGGCCTCGACCGCTGCGCGCGCCCGCTTCGCCAAGGCGCTCAAGCGCTATCTCAACCGCCGCGAGCTCGACATCGACTGGGAGACCGCCCAGACCGCGCCCCTGGAGGCCCTGGTCAATTCGCTGGCCATGGGCCTGCCCTTCGAGCCCGCCGAGAAACAGGCGCTGCTCGAGGCCCCGACGCTTAACGGCCGTTTCGAAACCCTGGCCACCCTGCTGGAGATCGACGGGGTCGACGACGGGGATGACGACGGTCATTCTTTACAGTAGTAATATTTCGTCTTCCGGAGTCCTCTCATGGCCGAGTCCGCCGCCCCCGCTGTCGCTGACGCCGCCCAGGCGGCCGTGGTCGAGATCGATCCGCGCCTGCTCGAGGTGCTTGTCTGCCCGGTCACGCGCGCGCCCCTGGAATACGACCGCGCGGCCGGCGAGCTGATCAGCCGCGCCGCCCGCCTCGCCTACCCGATCCGCGACGGCGTGCCGATCATGCTGCCTGAGGAGGCCCGCGAGCTCTCCGATGCCGACTAGGGACTACGGCGGCCGCGTGCGCCGCTTCGCCCTGGTCCATGTGATCGTTGCGGTGGTCGGCCTGGGCATCGCGACCACGATCGTCACCATCACCTACGTCAAGGACCGCACCGCCCACATCGCCACCGCCAAGGCCTGGGACATCCAGGGCCCGCCCTGCCCGGCGCTCACGGCCGCGGAGTGGACCGCCAAGCACTATCGCGCAGGAAAAGTCTTCGACTACGACGGCGTCGCCATCGGCCGCGCGGCGGGTAACGCCAGCTGCTCCGACGTACACACCGACGGCGGCAAGGGCCTGGGCGTCAGGAAGGTCTGCCAGTTCACCAGCCCCGGGCTGCTGACGGTGACCTCCAAGGCCGGCGACTTCTACTTCAACCCCGGCGTCGGCCAGCTCGCCAGCCTGATCATCGAGAAGGACAGGCCCGTCTGCGTGATGGCCTCGCACTTCACGCTGCAAAGCCCGGACTAGGCGCTTCCGCAATTCGCGGACTCGCGCCACCGTTCACGAAACCGTGATCGGAGGCGTCATGAGAGTCTGGATCGTGTGTTTGGCAGCCGCTGCGCTTGGGGTGAGCGGGTGCCAGAAACCTGTCGACACCGCGACGGGCCTGCTGGGCGGCGGCCACGGCAAGGGCCGCTACTTCGGCGTCGGCCTCTATCCCGCCGGTCGGATGTGGTCGCAGGTCGTCCGAGCGAGCGGCGCTAAGGACCCCACCGCGTCCCTGCCCAAGGACGACGAACAGGTCATCGTGGTGCTCGACAGCGCCACAGGCGAACTGCGCCAATGCGGCAACCTCTCCGGCGCCTGCATCGCCATGAACCCGTGGTCAAAGCCACTGGCGGCTACGCAGCAAGCGCCGGTGCTTCTGGGCAAGCACGCCGAACAGCTCGATGCGGAATGGGCGCAGGCCGAGGCCGACCGGGCGGCGGCCCAGATGAATGCGCGGGTCCGAGCGAAGTAGATCCCGGCGCGCCGCCGGTCGGATCAGGCGACCGCGGGCCGCCGCACGCGGAGCGATGCGCCCACCACCCCGAAACCCAGGATCATCAACGCCCAGCTTGCCGGCTCCGGGATGCCGTTCCCGCCGCCGGTCGGCGGCTGGGCGTCCGGCGCGACGTGCAGGGTGAACGGGCTGAAATCGAAGTTCGGGTTCAGATCGAAGTCGAAGAACATCTGCGGGTCGACGTTGCTGGAGAACGAGCCGCCGCCGCTGGGCGTGAAGCCGCCGGCGCTGATCAACACCGACATCAGGAAGCCCGACTCCGCGAAGGTGTGAATCGTAAAGGGCTGGGCGCCGCAGCTGCCGGCGCCGCCGGTGCAGTTGAAGGTCTTCAGGTAGGTCAGTGAACTGTTGAACAGGCCGTCGGCGAGGCCGCCCGAGGCGATCCCGCCGCCGGTCGAGGACGCGTCGAAGGCTCCGGTGAAGATGATCGGCACGAGGTCGCCGGGGTTTCCGCCGGTCACCTCGAACTGCCACGTCGCTGTGGCGCTGACGCCGACGCCGGGCGCCGAGCCCGTGACGTGGACGAACGGCCCGCCAGGCGAAAACCCGCCGGTTGCGCTATCGCCCAGATAGGTCTCCGTAGCCGGCGTCGCGCTGAAGTTCGGCCCGGCCTGGATGTTGAACTGGGTGGGGTCGAACACGATCTCCGGGGTCGAGGCCTTGGCCGAAGCGGCCCCCAGCAACACGGCCGCGGCCGCCATCAACGCAAGCTTACGCATTCTCACACTCCCGTTGGAGGAAGGCGGGCGCGATGGCCGCCCAATCGGAATACGGCGTTATGCAAAGCCCAGGACGCAGCCCGCGCAAGTTATTTGCGTCAGATTCCCCAGTGGGTTGAATATCTTGCCGCGTCGGCGAGCTAGAGGGCTTCGCCGCGCAGCAGCTTCGGCAGGTCGCCCACGGCGCCGCCGGCCTCGCTCATGAAGAACCGGCGGGCCGGGCCGATGCGGTTGACCGCGGCCATGCCGGCGCCGCGGGCCAGGCGCAGCAGCGGGTTGTCGTTGGAGAACAGCCGCACGAAGGCGTCGGCGCCGGCCGAGATCGCGACCGTGTCGAAGCGCCGCCAGGCCGCGTAGCGCTCCAGCACGACTTCGGACCCGATGTCCTCGCCGAGACGCTGGGCTTCGACCAGGGTTTCGGCCAGGGCCGCGGCGCTCTTCAGGCCGAGGTTCAGCCCCTGGCCGGCCACCGGGTGGATGCCGTGGGCGGCGTCGCCCAGCAGGGCCGCGCGGGGCGCGACCAGCCGCTCGGAGAGCTGCAGGCTCAGTGGATAGGTGAACACCGGACCCTCGACTGTAGCCTCGCCCACGAAGTCCCCGAACCGCCGCTGCAGGTGGGCGTGGAACACCTCCGGCCGGGCGGCCTTCAGCGCGGCGGCGCGCGACGGGCTCTCGGTCCAGACCAGGCTCGCGCGGTTGTCGGTGAGCGGCAGGATGGCGAAGGGGCCGCCGGGCAGGAAATGCTCGTAGGCCACGCCCTCGTGCGGGCGCTCGAGCCGCACGGTCGCCACAACGCCGGTCTGCGGATAGTCCCAGCCCACCGCGCCGATCCCGGCTTCCCGGCGGATGATCGAGCCGCGCCCCTCGGCGCCCACCGCCACCGGGGCGGTCAGCCGGCGGCCGTCCGCCAGGGTGACCACAGCCTCGCGGGCCTCGAACGCCGCGCTCGCCACCCGCGCCGGGGCCAGCACCTCGATGCCGGCCGCGATCACCGCCTTGGCCAGCGCGGAGCGGATGTGGCGGTTCTCGATGAGGTAGCCCAGCGGCTCGCCGTCGGAGCTGTCGGCGATCTCGGCCGAGTCGAAGCGCAGGAAGAACGGGCCGGGTCCACCGGCCGAGGCGCCGGGGCTCTTGCCGTCGGTGACCAGGATCTGCTCGATCCGCTGGGCGCAGGGCTCCAGGTCGGCGGCCAGGCCCAACGCCTTCCACTGGCGGAAGGCGGCATAGGCGATCGCGGACGCTCGGCCATCAAACGTGGGCGCGACTTGGGCGTCGAACACCACCGGATCGATCAGAACGGCCTTGAGGCCGGCCTGGTGAAGCGCCAGCGCGAGCGTGGCGCCCGCGATGCCGGCGCCGGCGATGATCACGTCTGAGGAAGTATCGCTCATCAGGCGCGGATACGCCCACGAAGCGCGCGCGCCGTCCAGAGCCTCTGCGCGGGCTCGAAGGTTTTCTGGACCCGCCGGTCCATTATTCACTTGTCGGATACCACTGCCATGTGATCGGTTGGACTGGAGAGTCCAAGTTTAAGGATCGAGCCGATGGCTGGCCTGCCGAAACGACTGGTTCCGTTGGTCGCGGGCGGGGTCGCCCTGCTGGTGGTGGGCGCCGGCGGCCTGCTGTGGTGGACCGACCGCCAGCACTACGAAAAGACCGACAACGCCTTCGTCTCCGCCGACAAGGTCTCCGTGGCCCCGCTGGTCGACGGCACGGTCATCGAGGTGGCCGTGGCCGACAACCAAACGGTCAAGCCGGGCGACCTTCTGGTCCGCATCGACCCGTCGTCGATCCAGGCACGGCTCGCCCAGGCCCAGGCCAACGCCGAGGCCCTGGAAGCCGGCGTCCGCCAGGTGGACGACAAGGCCAAGCTCGAACAGGCGATGATCGCCCAGAAGGCCGCCGGCGTGGCCAGCGCCAAGGCCCAGGCCGAATGGACCGCCGCCGAGCTCGCGCGCTACGGATCGCTGCAAAAGGCCGGCTACTCCTCGACCCAGCGCATGCAGACCGCGAGCGCGGCCCAAGCCCAGGCCGTCGCCGCGGTCGACCAGGCCCAGGCGACACTGGCGGCCGAACGGCAGGCCGCCGCTTCCCTGGGCTCGGCCCGCGACCAGACGGTGGCCCAGGCCGCCGCCGCCCGCGCCGCGGTCGACCAGGCCCGCATCGACCTCTCGCGCACCGAAATCCGCAGCCCGTCGGCCGGCGTGGTCGGCGCCCGCGGCGTGCGCGTCGGCCAGTACGTGCGCCCCGGCGGCGCGCTGATGACCATCGTGCCGCTGAACGAGGCCTATGTGGTCGCCAACTTCAAGGAAACCCAGGTCTCGCGCCTGCGGATCGGCCAGCCTGTGGAGATCCGCGCCGACGCCTTCGGGGACAAGTCGATCAAGGGGCGCATCGACAGCTTCGCCCCGGCCACCGGCGCCGAGTTCGCCCTGATCCCGGTGGAGAACGCGGTCGGCAACTTCACCAAGATCGCGCAACGCCTGCCGGTGAAGATCGCCGTCGATCGCAGCCAGCCCTTGTCCGGCGCCCTGCGCCCCGGCCTCTCGGTGGAGGTGAAGGTCGACGTCACCAGCAAGACCGGCGTCAGCTTCGCCGACGCGGCCGCCGCGCCCGCCGTCGTCGCCCGCCGCTAAGCCGATGGCCGACGCCGTCATCAGCGCAGCGCCGGGTCGACCGCCCTCCGTGGAGCTGGGCGCCGACGGTAAGGCCGTCAACTGGACCAAGGTCTTCCTGGGCTTCGGCGGGATGATCATCGGCCAGTTCATGGCCATGCTCGACATCCAGATCGTCGCCAGCTCCCTGGTGCAGATCCAGGCCGGCATCGGCGCCACCGCCGACGAGATCAGCTGGGTGCAGACCATCTACCTGCTGGCCGAAGTCGTGATCATGCCGCTCACCGCCTACCTGACCAAGATGTGGGGCACCCAGCGGTTCTACGTGATCGCCTCGATCGCCTTCATCGCCACCTCGGTCGCCACCGGGCTCTCCTCCAGCGTCGACATGATGATCCTAACGCGGGCGCTGCAGGGCCTGGCCGCGGGCGCGATGATCCCGCCGATCTTCGCCACCGCCATGACCGTCTTCCCGCCCGAGCGGCGCACCACGGCCAATGTCCTGGTCGGCCTGATCGTCACGCTGGCGCCCACCATCGGCCCGACGCTGGGCGGCCACATCACCGAGGCGCTGAGCTGGCGCTGGCTGTTCTTCATCAATGTGCCGGTGGGCGTGGCGGTGGTGTTCCTGGTCAGCCGCTACGGCGACTTCGACAAGCCCGACCCGCGGCTCGCCAAGGGCATCGACTGGTGGGGCCTGGGCCTGATGACGATCTTCCTGCTCGCCATGCAGTACGTCCTGGAGGAAGGCGCCAAGAACAGCTGGCTGCAGGACGATGTGATCCTGTGGCTGGTGGTCCTCGCGGCGCTGACCGGCGCGGCCTTCATCTGGCGCCAGCTTGCCTACCGCCAGCCCATCGTCTCGCTCCGGCCCTTCACCGACCGCAACTTCTCACTCGGCATCGTGATGACCTTCGTCACCGGCATGAGCCTGTTCGGCGGCACCTTCGTCCTGCCGCTCTATCTGGGCCAGGTGCGCGGTTTCTCCTCCGGCGAGGTCGGCACCACCATGCTGGTCTCGGGCCTGACCATGTTCCTCTGCGCGCCGCTCTGCGGCTGGATGGTGCGCAAGATGGACGCCCGCATCGCCATGGTGATCGGCTTCTCTCTGATGGCCTGGGCGATCGGCCTGGGCGCGCGGATCACCGACGACTGGGGTTTCCGCGAATTCCTGATGCTGCAGATCGTGCGCGGCGTCGGCTCGATGACCGCCATGGTCGCCGCCCAGATGATGACCGTCGCCACCCTGCCGGTGACCATGATGAAGGATGCGTCCGGGCTGATAAACCTGATCCGCAACGTCGCCGGCGCCATTGGCCTGGCGGTGCTTGCCACCATCTTGACCAACCAGACCTTCGCCCACTACGCCGACATCACCGCGGCCGCCTCCACCGCCAACCCCACGAGCCAGGGGATGATGCAGGGGCTCTCCGGCATGATGAGCGAGGGCGGGATGGCCGACCCCGACAGCGGCGCGCGCAAGGCCTTCTCCATGCTGATGCGCCGCCAGGCCGTGGTGCTGAGCTTCGGCGACTGCTTCATGTTCCTGTCGATGGGCTGCTGGTTCGCCGCGTTCCTCGCCCTGTTCGCCAAGCCCGGCGCGCCCATGGCCGGGCCACCTCAGGGAGCCCACTGATGGCGCGCGCCATGGGCCAGATCGACGTCGCCAAGTCCGAGGCGATCCTCGACGCCGCCGCCGACGTGATGAGCGAGCGCGGCGTCCAGGCCTCGGTGGACGAGATCGCGCGGCGCGCGGGGGTCTCCAAGCAGACGATCTACAACCACTATGGCTCCAAGGCCGAGATGGTCCGAGTGCTGGCCGCCCGCCGGGTGGACGAGATCACCGCCGCCCTCGACGCGCCGGACGCCATGGACGATCCGCAGGCGGCGCTCGCCGGCTATGGCCGCGTGCTGCTGCAGCTCCTGTTGAGCCCACGCGGCCTGGCGCTGTTCCGCATGTGCATGCTGGGCGCCGACGCCATGCCCGACGTGGCGCGGGCCATGTACGAAGCCGGGCCGCGATCGAGCCGCGGCCGCCTGGCCCAGTTCCTGGAGGCCGAGACGCGCGCCGGGCGGCTGAACTGCCCCGACCCCATGGAGGCCGCCGAGTTCTTCAGCGGCATGGTGGTGTCGACCCGCCAGTCCGCCCTGATGCTGGGCATGCCTCGCACGCTCAGCGACGCCGACATCGATCGCATCGCCGACGAGGCCGCACGACGGTTCCTGAAGGCCTATGCCTCCTAGGACTCGGCGCCTTCGTCTTCCTTGAAGCCCATGATGTGGAAGCCGGCGTCCACATGGACCACCTCGCCGGTGGTCGAGCGGCCCAGGTCCGACGCCAGCCACAGCGCCGCGCCGGCGACGCCCTCCATCGAGGTGTCCTCCTGCATGGCCGACAGCGCCCGGCCCTTGGCCAGCATGCCGCGCCCGCCGGAGATGCCGGCCAGCGAGAGCGTGCGCATGGCCCCGGGCGAGAGCGCGTTCACCCGGATGCCCTTCGGCCCCAGGTCGCGCGCCGCATAGCGGACGGAAGCCTCCAGGGCGGCCTTGGCCACGCCCATGGTGTTGTAGTTCGGGATCGCCCGCTCGGAGCCCATGTAGGTGAGCGTGATGATCGAGCCGCCCGTCTCCGGCATCATTTCCGCCGCGCGGCGCGCGCAGTCCACGAAGCTGAACGCCGAGATGTTCATGGCCCGCAGGAAGCTGTCGCGGCTGGTGTTCTCCACGAACGAGCCCTTCAGCTCGTCCTTGTTGGCGAAGGCGATGGCGTGGACGAAGAAGTCGATGGTCCCGAACGCCCGCTTTACGCTGGCGAAGGCCGCGTCCATCGAGGCGTCGTCGGTGACGTCGACGGGCTCCAGGAGCTTGACCCCGATGCTCTGCGCCAACGGCTCGACCCGCCGCTCCATGCCCGGCAGGTGCAGGAAGGCCATCTCCGCGCCCTGGGCGGCCAGCTGGCTGGCGATCCCCCAGGCGATCGACTGGTGGTTGGCCACGCCGGTGACGATCCCGCGCTTGCCGCGCATGAGCTCGCCCTTGAGCATCTGGTAGTCTTCGGCCACGTGGCGTCTCCCGTCGTTTGTTGCAGGGTTTGTGGCCGCCGCGCGTCCGAAGGGCAAGACTTCACTGCCCGCCGGAAGCCGCCCTCAGGCGCCAGTCGGCCAGGACTTGGGCGGGATCGCCGCCCAGGCTGAGGACGCGGGTCTCCCAGCGTTCAAGCGCCCGGTCGTAGTAGTCGAAGATGCAGGGGACGCAGCCGCGCTGGCAGCAGGTCTGCGGGTCGGGCTCATCCGGCGGCCGCGGAAACGTCGGGTCGGTCACCGCCAGGGCGTCAGACCCTGGCCATCACCAGGCAGCCGTTGGTGCCGCCGAAGCCGAAGGAATTGCTCATCACCGTCTCCAGCGGCTTGTCCGACCGCTGCCGCAGGATCGGCAGGTCGGCAAACTCCGGGTCGAGGGTTTCGATGTTGGCGCTCTCGGCGGCGAAGCCGTTGTTGAGCATCAGCAGGCAGTAGATCGCCTCCTGCGCCCCGGCCGCGCCGAGGCTGTGGCCGGTCAGTGACTTTGTGGACGAGATCAAGGGCGGCTTGGCGCCAAACACCGCGCGCACCGCCTCCATCTCGCGGCTGTCGCCCACCGGCGTCGAGGTGCCGTGCGGGTTCAGGTAGTCGATGGTCCGGCCGCCGATCGTCGACATGGCCATCTTCATGCAGCGCACCGCGCCCTCGCCCGACGGGGCGACCATGTCGAAACCGTCGGAGTTGGCCGCGTAGCCGATGATCTCACCCAGGATCTTCGCGCCGCGCGCCTTGGCGTGCTCGTACTCTTCCAGCACCACGATCCCGCCGCCGCCGGCGATCACGAAGCCGTCGCGGTCCTTGTCGTAGGCGCGACTGGCCACGGCCGGGGTCGCGTTGAAGTTCGAGCTCATCGCGCCCATGGCGTCGAACATCACGCTGAGCGTCCAGTCGAGCTCCTCGACGCCGCCGGCGAAGACGATGTCCTGCTTGCCCATGAGGATCTGCTCATAGCCCACGCCGATGCAGTGGGCGGAGGTCGCGCAGGCCGAGGAGATCGAGAAGTTCAGCCCCTTGATCTTGAACCAGGTGGCCAGCACCGCCGAGGCGCCTGAGCTCATCGCCTTGGGCACCGCGAACGGGCCGACCCGCTTGGGGCCCTTGGTGCGGGTGATTTCCGCGGCTTCGACGATAGCCCGGGTCGACGGGCCGCCAGAGCCCACGATCAGGCCCGTGCGCTCGTTGGAAATCTCGGCCTCTTCCAGGCCGGAGTCGGCGATCGCCTGTTCCATGGCCAGGTGGCCAAAGGCCGTGCCCTGCGCCAGGAACCGGGCGGCGCGCCGGTCGACCATGGACTCCCAGTCGATCTGCGGCGCGGCGTGCACCTGGCAGCGGAAGCCCAGCTCGGCGTATTCCGGCGCGGCGGTCACGCCCGACTTCGCCTCACGCAGCGACGCCAACACCTCGTTGGCGTTGTTGCCGATGGACGAAACGATGCCCATCCCGGTGACGACGACACGGCGCATGCTGGTTCCCGTTTCTCCCGGCCGTCAGGGCCGCTGATAGAGGCCGACGCGTAGGTCTGCAGCCCAATAGATGGGAACGCCGTCCGCTTCCAACACCCCGTCGCCGATGCCCATCACCAACCGGCGATTGATCACCCGCTTCATGTCGATCTTGTAGGTGACCTTCTTGATATTCGGTGTCACTTCGCCGCCGAACTTCACCTCGCCGCACCCTAGGGCGCGCCCGCGCCCCTTGCCGCCGATCCAGCCGAGATAGAAGCCGACCAGCTGCCAGAGCGCGTCGAGGCCCAGGCTGCCCGGCATCACCGGATCGCCGATGAAGTGGCACTGGAAGAACCAGAGCTCCGGATTGATGTCGAACTCGGCCTCGATGTAGCCCTTGCCGTGAGCCCCGCCGTCGTCGGTCATCTTGGTGATCCGGTCGAACAGCAGCATCGGCGGCGCCGGCAGCTGCGCGTTGCCGGGGCCGTACATCTCGCCGCGGGCGCACGTCATCAGCTCCTCGAAGCTGTAGTGGTCCTGGGCTTTGGCGTCCGTCATCTGCGGTTCCGATTCTTGAGGGGTCAGGCCCTAGCAGAGCCGCCCAGCGGGCTCAATGGCGGCGTCACGAGCCGGGCTGGGCGCCGGACTGGCGGCATTGGGCCTTGTCGGTGGTGCCCCAAAGCGCGCCTTCCCGCACCCAGCCGGACGCGCGGTCGGCCTTCACCTTGCACCAACCCTTGCCGCAGCGGTCCAACGTGGCGAGCGCCTTGGGGTTCAAAAAGGCGTCCGGCTTGGCGTCGTCTTTGGGGCGCCGCATCAGCGCCACCGGCTGGGCGGCCATGTTCATCGTGGTGCGCCGCCCGTCTGTGACCCGCTTGTGCACCCAGGCCAGCGCGCCCTCGGGATCGCAGACCCGGCGCCATTCCGAGGTTTCGGCGACCACCTGCAGGGGCAATCCGCGCACCTTGTAGACCCAGAGCAGCTTGTAGTCGTCGCCTGGACCGGCCCGGGCGTTGACCTTGTCGAACTTCAGCGAGACGTAGCGCGGCACCGCCATGCCGGACGGCGTCTGCCGCTCGCTGGGCGGGGCCTTGCCCGCCAGGCTCAGCGCCGCCAGCAGGGCCGCGGCCCAAAATGCGGTCGCCCCCTGGCGCCTTGAGGGGGTTTTCAGCAGATGCCGTTTCGTTGCGGTCAATTCCTGCGCCTCGCCTTGGCCGCCCCAAGCGGCTTTGCTAGAGGTTGCGGCAACAACGTCGCGCCGGCGAACGGCGCAGGAAACGTCTCAGCCCTCTTTGTAAGTCAGCATGGCCGCCCGCAAGCCGAAAGTCATCGTCACGCGCAAGCTCCCCGATCCGGTGGAGACGCGCATGCGCGAACTGTTCGATACCGAACTCAACCTGACCGATGAGCCGCTGAGCGCGGAACAGCTGGCCGACGCGGTCGGCCGCGCCGACGTCCTGGTCCCGACCATCACCGACAAGATCGACGAGGCCCTGCTCGCCAAGGCCGGCCCCAAGTTGAAGGTGATCGCGAATTTCGGAGCCGGGGTCGACCACATCGACGTGGCCGCGGCCAACGCCAAGGGCGTCACCGTCACCAACACCCCGGGCGTGCTGACCGAGGACACCGCCGACCTGACCATGGCCCTGATGATGGCCGTATCGCGCCGCATCGTCGAAGGCGCCAACGTCACGCAAGCCGGCGATTTCCACGGCTGGACGCCCACCTGGATGATGGGCCACCGGATCACCGGCAAGCGGCTGGGGATCATCGGCATGGGCCGGATCGGCCAGGCGGTGGCCCGCCGCGCCCGCGCCTTCGGCCTGCAGATTCACTACCACAACCGAAAACCGGTCTCCTCGCGCATCTCCGACGATCTGGAGGCCACCTACTGGGAGAGCCTCGATCAGATGCTGGCCCGGATGGACATCATCACGGTCCACTCGCCACACACCCCGGCCACGTACCACCTGCTCTCGGCGCGCCGCCTCAAGCTGCTCCAGCCGCATTCGATCCTGATCAACACCGCGCGCGGCGAGATCATCGACGAGAACGCTCTGGCCGAGCTGCTCAAAGCCGGCGCCATCGCCGGCGCGGGCCTCGACGTCTTCGAGTTCGAGCCGACCATCAATCCGAAGCTGCTCGGCCTGCCCAACGCGGTCCTGCTCCCCCACCTCGGCTCGGCCACCATCGAGGGCCGCATCGACATGGGCGAGAAGGTGATCATCAACATCCGCACCTGGATGGACGGCCACAAGCCCCCCGACAGGGTCATTCCGTCGATGATGTGACCGCGAAGCGAGTCATCCCGGCGAAAGCCGGGATCCCGTTCCGGCCTACCGCTCCACCCGGATCAGGCAGAATCCGTCCCAACCCTTCGACCCCACCGTCTGCACCGCCGTCGCACTGACCCGCGGCTCGGCGGCGATCAGTTCGTTCATCCGCCGGATGCCCTGGACGTTGGCGTCGCCCTTAGGGTCGGTGACCGCGCCGCCGCGCACCACATTGTCCACCACGATCACCGAGCCGGTTCGCGAGAGCTTCAGCGCGCCTTGGAAGTAGTCCGGGTTGGACGCCTTGTCGGCGTCGATGAAGGTGAAGTCGATCGGCCCGTCCACGTGCGGCAGGAGCTCGACGCCGCGACCCACGCGCACGTCGACCCTATCGGCGAGCCCGGCGCGGGCGATATTCTTGCGCGCCACCTCGGCGTGCTTGGCCTCGTATTCCAGGCTGACCAGACGCCCACCCTCCGGCAGGGCGCGGGCCAGCCAGATGGTCGAATAGCCGCCCAGCGTGCCGATCTCCAGGATCCGCCGCGCGCCGACCATCTGGGCCAGCAGCATCAGCATCTTGCCCTGGTTGGGCGCGACCGCGATGGCCGGCATCCCGGCCGCGTCGGTGTCGGCGAGAGCCTGATCCAGCGCCGGGTCTGGCGGCAGCAGCGCGCCCACCATGTAGTCGTCGACCCGCGTCCAGTCCGCCTGGCTCATGTTCCACCTCCACACACCGGACACTCGGGATCCGCGCCCACCTTCACCGTCCGCGTCTCCGCCGACAGGGCGTCATAGATCAGCAGCCGGCCGGTCAGGGGCTCGCCGGCCCCGACGATCAGCTTGATCGCCTCCAGCGCCATCATCGAGCCGATCACGCCCGCCAGGGCCCCGACCACGCCCACGGCGACGCAGGTCTCCGCGTCCGGCGGAATCTCGGGCACCAGGCAGCGATAGCAGGGCTTGGAGCGGAAGACGCCCACCTGCCCGGTCCACCGCCCGATGGCCCCCGACACCAGTGGCTTGCCATGCTTCACGCACGCGGCGTTCACCGCATAGCGCACCGCGAAGTCGTCCGTGCCGTCGAGCACCAGGTCGACTCCCTCGCACAGTTCGTCAGCCGTCGAAGCGTCAAAGGCTTCGGGAAAGCCGGCCACAAAGATGTGGGGATTCAAGGCTGCGAGGCGGTCCGTCCCGGCCTCCGCCTTGGGCCGACCCAGGTCATCCTCGGTAAAAAGCACCTGCCGCTGCAGGTTGGAGAGGTCGACGGTGTCCGGATCGACCAGGATTACCGTCCCCACCCCGGCCGCGGCCAGGTAGAGCGCCGCCGGTGAGCCCAGCCCGCCGGCGCCGACGATCAACACGCGGGCGGCCTTCAAGGCCTGCTGGCCCGGCCCGCCCACTTCCCGGAGCACCAGGTGGCGGGCGTAGCGTTCGATCTCAAGGTCGGTGAAGGCCATGCCTGGTCATCTTGGCCTTTGGGCGCGCCGGCGCAACCGCCCGCAGCAGCCAGGCGAGACTTGGCCCCGCTGGGCGGCCTAGGTTGGCGCGATCACCATGGGGAGACGTCACGGGTGGCAAGGTTGCTTCGGTCGTTGGCCCTCGCGGCCGTTGTCGCGGGCCCCGTCCTCGCCGCGGACAGACCCGGCGACCCCGCCCCGGTGATCGCCGCCGAGCGAGCCTTCGCCGCCCGCGCCGCGGTGGTCGGTATCGCGCCCAGCTTCCTGGAATACATGGCCGACGACGCCGTCGCCTTCACGCCGGACCCGGTCAACGCCAAAGCCTTCTATGGCGCACGACCTCCCGGCAAGGCCCCGAAGGACGGCGGCCCCCTGCTGGCCTGGTGGCCGAACTTCGCCGGCGTCGCCCGCTCCGGCGACCTCGGCTTCACCACCGGTCCGGCCACAGTCAACGGCGGCGCGCCGGACGTCTTCTACTTCACGGTCTGGAAGAAGCAGCCGGACGGCCGGTGGAAGTGGGTGCTCGACGCGGGGATCGACGCCAACGGCGCCAAGGCGCCTGGGCCCGACGTCCCGCCAAAGCTCTTGCCGCCGGCCCCGGCCGCAAAGCCCGGCGCCGATGTCTGGGCCGCTGAAGATGGGCTCAACAAGGCCGCCGCGGACAACGTCGCCGGCGCCTATCGCACCGCGCTGGCGGCGGACGCGCGGATGCAGGGCCTGTCCCATCCGCCAGCGTCCGCCGCGACCGAGGTCGCCGCCCAGATCGCGGCGCGCCCTGCGGCCATCCGCTTCGCGCGCCTCGGCGGCGGCGTGTCAGGCGCGGGCGACCTGGCCTGGACCTATGGGACCGCGACCTGGACCGGCGGACGCGGCCACTATGTGCGGGTCTGGCAGGTCCGCCCTGGCGGCTGGAAAGTCGTCTTCGACGAGATCATCGACGTCCCGCCGCCGGCCCCGAAGACCTAGCGCCCGCCTAGCCCCGCTCCAGCCGCGCCTCGGAGATCGCCTGCCTGAGCGCGAGGGCGAACTGCGCCCGCTCCCGCGGACTGAGCGCCTGAGCGACCGGGACCTGCTTGCCGGACAGCGCCAGCCGCAGGCCAACGTTGCGCCCGTCCTCCTCTTCCACGGAGACCCGCGTGAAGGCCGTCGGGCTCTCCCAGACGATCTTGCGCCAGTGGGGCGTCTCGTGGGTCACCACGATCTCGCGCGCCGTCACCTGCACCCGCTCCACCCGCCGTGCGGCGCGATAGCTGGCGGTGAAGGCGACGATCACCGCCATCACGTCGATACCTAAGAAGAACGGCACGAACACCGCGCCCATGTGGACGAACACCGCGGCCGAGATGCAGTTGGCGAGGGTGACGATGGCGATCAGGATGATGAACCCGCGCTCCGAGAGCGAGCGGTGCGGCGTGATCACCGCGTCCATGTAGGTGAGACCCATCATCTGGGCGGCGACCATAGGCCCCAAATCCGCCTTGGCGAAAGAGGGGGCGCTCGCCATCCTGCCGATCACATGGCCAAGCCCGCGAAACCCAGAAAGCCCGCCCCCCGGAAGACGCGCCTGGCCCCGGCCGAGCAGGCGCGGATCGCCGAGATCTTCCGCCGCTTCGAGGAGCAGGAGAGCGACCCGCGCACCGAGCTGGACTACGCCAGCCCCTATGAGCTGGTCACCGCCGTGGCGCTGTCGGCCCAGGCCACCGACGTCTCCGTCAACAAGGCCACCGCCAAGCTGTTCAGGGTCGCCAACACCCCGCAAGCGATGCTGGCGCTCGGCGAGGCGGGGCTGAAGCCGTTTATCTCGTCCATCGGCCTCTACAACATGAAGGCCAAGAACGTCCTCGCCACCGCGAAAATCCTCATCGATCAGTACGGCGGCGAGGTGCCCCTGACCCGCGAGGCGCTGCAGGCCCTGCCCGGCGTGGGGCGCAAGACCGCCTCGGTGGTGCTGAACGAGCTGCGCATCGAGCCGGCCATCGCCGTCGACACCCACGTGTTCCGCGTCGCCCACCGCCTGGGCCTGGCCAAGGGCAAGACGCCGGACCAGGTCGAGGCCGAGCTGATGGCCATCGTGCCGGGGCCCCTCCAGACCCGCGCCCACCACTGGCTGATCCTGCACGGCCGCTACGTCTGCGTGGCGCGGCGGCCCAGGTGCGAGGACTGCGTGGTCGCCGACCTCTGCCCCAGCCGCCACCTCTTCGTGCGCCCGTGAGCACGCGCCCGCGCCTGCCGCTGACCTCGCTTCGGGTCTTCGAGGCCGCCGCGCGGCACGAGAGCTTCCTGCAGGCCGCCGAGGAACTGGGCATCACGCCCGGCGCCGTCAGCCGGCAGATCAAGGCCCTGGAGGCCGACCTCTCCCAGCGCCTTTTCGAGCGGTTCAACCGCGCCGTCCGCCTGACCGACACGGGGCAGCGCCTGGCCATCGGCGTGCGCCAGGGCATCACCGTGATCGAGGAGGCGGTGGCCGAGGTCCGCAACCCGCGCCAGGCCGTGCTGGCGGTCACCGCCATGCACTCCTTCGCCGCCCGCTGGCTGGTCCCGCGGCTGCACCTCTTCAATGAGCGCCACCCCGACATCCAGGTGCTGGTCGCCGCGCTGGACACCACCGCAGACCTGGTCCGCGACCGCTATGACGTGGCCATCCGCTTCGGCCGCGGCCCCTACCCGGGCTTCGCGTCCAGCAAGCTGATCTCGCTCTTCATGTTCCCGGTCTGCAGCCCCAGACTGCTGGAACAGACCCCGCTCAACGCGCCCCACGACCTGGCGAAAGTGCAGCTGTTCGGCGACGTGAACCTCGCCCAGGCCGAGCCGGATTGGGGCGCCTGGCTCGCGCTGGCCGGCGCGCCGGAGGTCGACTGGCGCGGCGGCCAGCTATTCTCCAACACCTATCTCGCCATCGAGGCCGCGCTGGCCGGCCGCGGTGTGGCGCTGGCCGAGGCGGCCCTGGTGCAGGATGAGCTGGCGTCCGGCCGGCTGGTGAAGCCCTTCGATATCGAACTGCTCAGCGGCTACAGCCAGTGGATCCTGACCCTGCCGGAAAAGGCCGACCGGCCGGACATCCGCCGCTTCCGCGCCTGGCTCCTGGCCCAGGCGGACGCCGAGGGGTTACGCCGCATCGAGTGATCTGAACTCACCTGAACGGCCCCCTTCTCCTTTGTCGAGCGGCGTTCGGCGACCTACATCAAGGTCATCCGAAGCTCTAGCCTGGACGGAGGCTCACATGACCACTGACTGCATCGACAACCTGACCGACGCCACCCACGCCGCCGGCCGCGGGGAAGTCCACATCAGCCCCACCGAATGGGGCCTTATCGCCATCCTCGCCGCCGGCTTCCTGCTCATGCTGCCGGCCGCCGCCCTGCTGGTCTCGCACCTCGTGGCGTGATTCTTGGGCTCAGCTTGCGTTGCCGGGGGGGCCGAATTTCTGTAAGCCCGCCCGGCCCGCTCGCCTGAAAGCCCAACCATGCCGGACCTTTACGACGTCGCCGCGATCGGCAACGCCATCGTCGACGTGATCTCTCCGGCCTCCGACGCCTTCCTCACCGAGAACCGCCTCGACAAGGGGGCGATGATGCTGGTCGACCAGGCCCAGTCGGCCGCCCTCTACGCCAAGATGGCGGCCGGGGTGGAGACCTCGGGCGGCTCGGCCGCCAACACCATCGCCGGCCTCGCCAGCTTCGGCGGCAGGGGCGCCTTTATGGGCAAGGTCGCCGACGACTGGCTGGGCGAGGTGTTCCGCCACGACATGGGGGCCATCGGCGCCCGCTTCGAAAATGCGCCGCTGCTCGGCGGGCCCGGCACGGCGATCAGCATGATCAACGTCACGCCGGACGCTCAGCGCACCATGTGCACCTTCCTGGGCGCCTCGGTGGAGTTCACCGACGACGACGTCGAGGCCGATATCATCGAGGCGGCCAAGATCGTCTACCTCGAGGGCTACCTGTTCGACGCCGAAGCCGCCCGACGCGCCTTCGCCAAGGCCGCCGCCCTGGCGCACGGCTCGGGGCGAATGATCGCGCTCACCCTTTCGGACGGCTTCGTGGTGGAACGCCACCGCGCCGCGCTCCTCGGCTTCATCGAGGGACAGGTCGACCTGCTGTTCGCCAACGAGACCGAGCTGAAGGCGCTGTTCGAGACCGATGACTTCGACAAGGCGCTGCACCAGCTGCGCTTCCACGTGAAGATCGCGGCGGTGACCCGCGGCGAGAAGGGCTCCGTGATCATCGCCCAGGGCGGCGAGCGACTGACCGTGGCCGCCGCGCCGGTGGAGAAAGTCATGGACACGACCGGCGCCGGCGACCAATACGCAGCCGGATTCATGTTCGGCCTCTCGCGGGGGCGGTCGCTGCAGCAATGCGGGCAGCTGGCCAGCCTCGCCGCGGCCGAGGTGATTTCGCACTACGGACCGCGTCCGCAGGTGAGCTTGAAAGAGCTCGCGGCCGCCAAAGGGTACTGAAGAGATGAGCCGGCCCGATTCAGGCAGGAAAGCGGAAGTCGTCCGCAACACCAAGGAGACCCAGATCCGGATCACGCTCGATCTGGACGGCTCGGGCGAGTCCAAGGTCTCCACCGGCATCGGCTTCTACGACCACATGCTCGAGAGCTTCATCCGCCACGGCGGGTTCGACGCGACCATCGAGACCAAGGGCGACCTGCACATCGACATGCACCACACGGTGGAGGACACCGGCATTGTGCTCGGCCAGGCGTTCAACAAGGCGCTGGACGGCTTCAAGGGCGTGCGCCGGTTCGGCCACGCCTATATCCCCATGGACGAGACCCTGACGCGCTGCGCCATCGACCTCTCCAACCGGCCCTATCTGATCCACAACGTCGACTACAAGACCCCCAGGGTCGGCGACATGGACACCGAGCTGTTCAAGGAATTCCACCACGCCTTCGCCATGAACTGCGGCGCCTGCGTGCACCTGGAGACCCTCTACGGGGTGAACTCCCACCACATCGCCGAGAGCGGCTTCAAGGCCCTGGCCCGCGCGCTCAGGACCGCCGTCGAACTCGACCCCAAGACCCATGGCCACGCCCCCTCCACCAAGGGCGTGCTCTAGGAAATCCCTCCATGCAGCGTGTCGCCCTGATCAACTATGGGTCGGGCAATCTCCGCTCGGCCGAAAAGGCTCTCCTGCGCGTGGCGCAGGGGCATAGCGAGGTCGTGGTCACCGACGATCCGGACGTGATCGCCGTGGCCGATCGCATCGTCCTGCCGGGCGTCGGCGCCTTCGCCGCCTGCATGGCCGCCCTGGAAGCCCGCCCCGGCGTCGCCGAGGCCATGGCCGAAGCGGTCCACGGCAAGGGCGCGCCGTTCCTCGGCATCTGCGTCGGCATGCAGCTCCTGGCCTCGCGCGGCCTGGAGTTCGGCGAGACCCCGGGCCTCGACTGGATCGCCGGCGACGTGCGCAAACTTCAGGATGGCGGCGACCCGGCGATCAAGATCCCGCACATGGGCTGGAACAGTCTGACCGATGTGATCGACCACCCGGTGTTCGGCGGCCTCAAGGATGGGCAGACCGTCTATTTCACCCATTCCTTCGCGTTTTTCCCCCGCGACGGCGCCGACGTCGCGGCCTATGTGGAGCACGGCGAGCGGTTCCCGGCCGCCGTCGCCCGCGGCAATGTCGCCGGCGTTCAGTTCCACCCGGAGAAGTCACAGGCCGTGGGCCTCGACCTCCTCGCGCGCTTCCTGGAGTGGCGACCTTGATCCTCTACCCCGCCATCGACCTGAAGGACGGCCAGTGCGTGCGCGTCGTGCACGGCGACTTCGCCACCGCCACCGTGTTCAACGATTCCCCCGCCGCCCAGGCCAAGGCCTGGGTGGACGCCGGCTTCCACTGGATCCACGTGGTCGACCTGAACGGCTCGGCGGAGGGACAGGCGGTGAACGGCGCGGCGGTGGAGGCGATCCTCAACGCCGTCTCGATCCCCGTGCAGCTCGGCGGCGGCATCCGCACGCTCCCCGACATCGAGCGCTGGATCGAGGCCGGCGTCAGCCGCGTGATCCTGGGCACCGTGGCCGTGCGTGATCCCGACCTGGTGCGCGAGGCCGCCAAGGCCTGGCCCGAGCAGATCGCCGTCAGCGTCGACGTGCGCAAGGGCAAGGTCGCGGTCCAGGGCTGGCTGGAGGACTCCGACCTCGACGCGCTCACGGTCGCGCGGCGGTTCGAGGACGCCGGGGTGGGCGCCCTGATCGTCACCGACATCGACCGCGACGGCACGCTCGCCGGTTTCAACGTCGAGGTGTTCGGCCAGATCGCCGACGCCGTCTCCATCCCGCTCATCGCCGCCGGCGGCCTGGCCACGGTGGACGACATCGTGCGCCTGCGCGCCCGCAAGGGCGTCGAGATCGCCGGCGCGGTGCTGGGCCGCGCGCTCTACGCCGGGACCATCGCGCCCGACGCCGCGCTGAAGGCCGCCGCATGAGCCCCCCGTCATCTCATCTGCGCGTCCGCGTCATCCCCTGCCTAGACGTCAAGGACGGCCGGGTGGTGAAGGGCGTGCAGTTCGTCTCCCTGCGCGACGCCGGCGACCCGGTGGAACAGGCGCGCGCCTATGACGCCGCCGGCGCCGACGAGCTGATGTTCCTCGACATCACCGCCAGCCACGAGAACCGCGGGACCATTCTCGACGTGGTCGCCCGCACGGCGGATGTCTGCTTCATGCCGCTCTCGGTGGGCGGCGGCATCCGCCAGGTGGAGGACGCCAGGCGCCTGCTGCTCGCCGGCGCCGACAAGATCTCGATCAACACCGCCGCGGTGGAGAACCGCGACCTGATCAGCGCCTGCGCCGACGCCTTCGGCAGCCAGGCCACGGTGGTCGCCATCGACGCCAAGCGCACGGGGGAGGGCTGGCACGTCTTCACCTACGGCGGGCGCACCGACACCGGCCTGAACGTCGTGGACTACACGATCGAAGCCGTCGCCAAGGGCGCCGGCGAAATCCTGCTCACCTCCATGGACCGCGACGGCGCCAAGATCGGCTACGACCTGGACCTGCTGAAGCAGGTGAGCTCGGCGGTCTCCGTGCCGGTGATCGCGTCCGGCGGCGCCGGCAACGCCCAGCACATGGTCGACGCGGTCACGCAGGGCGGGGCTGACGCCGTGCTGGCCGCCTCGATCTTCCACTTCGGCGAGGTCTCCATCGGCGACGTGAAGCGCGCCATGGCCGCCGCGCATCTTCCCGTGCGCCAAACGGAGGCCGCATGACCCGCTTTGCTGACGTCCTCGCCCGCCTGACCGCCACCATCGAGGCCCGCAAGGGCGGCGACCCGAGCGCCTCCTACACCGCCAAGCTCCTGGCCGACCCATCGCTCGCCGCCAAGAAGCTCGGCGAGGAAGCCATCGAAGCCGTCATCGCCGCCACCCAGGGCGACGCCGACCACCTGGCCGCCGAAAGCGCCGACCTGATCTACCACTGGCTGGTCGTCCTCGCCGCCGCCGGGGTCCCCCTGGACGAGGTCGCGGCGAAGCTCGAGGCCCGCGAGGGGACATCGGGCCTGGCGGAAAAGGCGTCGCGCACGACCTAGCCGCGTTTCTTCCGCTTCAGCGCCACATAGAGTGCGCCTTCGCCGCCGTGATGGCGGGCGGCGTCGGAGATGCCGGCGACGATGTGGGTCAGGTGCGGAGCGGCGAGCCAGCCGGGCGTCGCCCGCTTCAGGATGCCGTCGCCCTGCACGCCCTTGCCGGTGATCACCAGCACCGCGCGCCAGCCCTCGTCAAACGCCCGGGTGAGGAACGCCTCCAGCGTGGCCTTCGCCCGGTCCTGCGTCAGGCCGTGCAGGTCGAGGCGCGCGCCGATCTCCTCGCGCGCCTTGGCGATGCGGTGGCGGCGGTTGGGCTCGATGTCGTCCAGCGCTTCGCGGACCTTCCCCGGCCGGCCCGGCGGCTTGGGCGGATGGATGCGCGCGGCGGTCTCGTGCTTGGCCGCTTCCTGGCGCGCGGTCGGCGTCGCGCGGCCGGGCAGGGGGTGCACGGTGGCCGCGACCATGCCCCAGATGTGCTGGTCCTCAGGCTTCAGCGGTTTCTTCACCGCGCCGCCTCCCGCGGCACGAGACGATAGAGCCGCAACGTGTGCCGCACCCGCCCGGCCTCGGCGCCCGCCGCCGGGCCCACGCCCAGATAGAGGTCGGCGCGGACCTCGCCCCGGATCGCGCCGCCGGTGTCCAGCGCCATGGCGATGCGGCGATAGTCGGGGAAGGCGCCGGCCAGCATCGGTGAGCTCGCCTCGATCCACAGCAGCTCACCCATCGGGTGGAAGCCGGTGTCCACCGCCAGCGACCGGCCGGGGGGCAGCGGCAGGCCTGCCGATCCCGTGGGTTGGCGCCCGTCGTCCGCCGCCAGGCTGAAGAAGGCGTAGCGCGGGTTGAGCCGCATGATTGCCTGGGCGTCCGGCCCGCGATGGTCGGCCAGCCAGGCGCGGATCGCCTCGCCCGAGGTGTTGTCGCGCGGCAGCAGGCCCCGGTCGCGCATGGGGTTGGCGATGCCCAGGAACGGCCAGCCGTTGTTGCCGGCGTAGACCGCCTTCTTGCGCGCGCCGTCTTCGAAGGTGAGCACGCCCGAGCCCTGGATCTGCAGGAAGAACAGGTCCTCCGGCCGCATCCAGGCCAGCGCCTTGTCCGGCGGCGTCGCCTCGATGGCCGTGCGGTCGGGGTAGGGCGCATAGGTCCCGTCGCCGTTGTCCCGCGCCGCGATCTGGCGGCCGCCCTGGCTGGGGTCAAAGGTCCCGGCGTCGACCATCTTCAGGTCGGCGGGCTTGCTGCGCACCGGAGCGCTGAACTCGTCGCTGGCCTTGCGGCGCGCCGGATACTCCGGGGAGAAATAGGCGGTCAGCACGCCCTCGCCGGCGATCCGCTCGGCGCGGAAGTTGGCCTCGAAGAAGCGCTCCGACTGTTCGCGATCCAGCGGGCCGATGGCGCGGGCGCTTCGGCAGACCAGGGCCATCGCCGGGTCCTTCGACGCCCCGCAGGTTTCGCGGAAGGCGGCCAGGGCCGCGGCGTGGTCCTCGGCCTCCCAGCCCCTCAAGGCGCCGAGCGGCGTAAAGCGCTCCGTCGCTTCAGGGCGGGGTTCGGAAGGCGGCCGTGGACGCTCGACGGGGCGATGCGGCTCCGGCCGCACGCGCAGCTCGGGCGGCGGCGCGGAGCGATGGGTGGCGCAGGCGGTCAGGAAAAGCGCGGCGAGCAGCGCGCCGGCGGCTCGCACGTGCACGTCTCCCTACGCCTCCGCGGCGTCGACGTGGGTCAGCAGCCAGTTGGGATCGCGGCTCTTCAGGTGCCGCTCGAAGGTCCAGAGCTCGGCGGTGCGCCGGTCCTCGACGCCTTCCCCCTCAGGGCCCTTGGTGCGGCTGCGGAACTCCGCCAGGAACCGCACGGTCAGGCGGGCGAGGTCGGCGCCCACCACCTCGGCCTTTTCCAGGTCGGCGCGGGGCGGGTGGAGGAATTCAACGGTCTCGGTCCGGGCCTCGGCCTCGCGCTTGGCGATGGCGGTGTCGAAGCCGGCCATCACCGGCGCCGCCAGCAGGTTGCGCAGCTGGGCCCGGTCGCCGGCCGCGAAGGCCTTGACGATCATCTCGTAGGCCGACTTCGAGCCGCCCAGGAAGCTGCCGATGTCGAAGCCCGGATCGCGCGCCTTCACCGCGGCCAGGCCGGAGAGCGCCACGCCTTCCTCCGCCTGCTGCTGGTCGGACACGCTGAGCGGGGCGGTGGTGGTCGGTACGGCCGGCGCATCTTCCGGCTGGCGGCCCACGCGCCGGCCCAGCACCGCGTAGAGCTGGTAAAGCACGATGGCGGCCAGGCCCGCGAAAATGATCAGCTCGAGGATTTGCAAGCGCGGGGCCTTCTGACGCGCCGGCGATGCGGCGTAAACGCAATATAGAACGATCCAACGCCGCCGTCAGGGCCAGCGTTGCATCCCGCCTCGTTGCATGAGCCGGGAGCCCATGTTAGCCCGGCCGCCCTGTGGGACGCGAACCCTTCGTGCCCCCCTCACGGATTTTGCTCGACTATGACCGATACCGACGCCGGCGCTGCCGCCCCCGAAGAGACCGCAGACGCCCCCGGCATCCGCATTCTCGCCCAGTTCATCCGCGACCTCAGCTTCGAGAACCCGCATGCGCCGGAAAGCCTGCGCGGCGGCGCGGCCCAGCCGCAGATCGATCTCGGCGTCGAGATGAACGCCCGCGGTCGCGACGATGGCTTCTACGAAGTGGACCTGAAGCTCTCCGCCGCCGCCAAGCGCGACGACAACGCGGTGTTCGTGGTCGAACTGCTCTACGGCGGGGTCTTCCAGATCACCGGCGTGGGTCCCGAGGACATCGAGCCCGTGCTGTTGATCGAGTGCCCGCGCTATCTGTTCCCGTTCGCGCGCCGGGTCATCGCCGACGTGACCTCGGACGGCGGCTATCCGCCCTTCCTGCTCGATCCGATCGACTTCGCCGGCGTCTACGCCGCGCGCAAGGCCGAAGCCAACCAGCAGGTCGGCCACGCCTAGGATTCCCCTCCCTTAATGGGGAGGGACAGATCGCGAAGCGATCAGGGCGGGGAAGTGTGGGCCAGAGTGCGGAGTCAGCGCTTGAGCGCGACTCCCCACCCGTCTCGTTTCACTCGCCACGCTCCCCATTAGGGGAGGGCAAAGCGCTTCCAGAGGTCGTCGTTCTTCACGATGTCGCGGATGAAACTGGCGTGCCGTTCGCGCTCGTCCTCGGTTGACCGCGGGCCCAGCGGGCGCGGGCGCGCGCCGTAGCTGGCCCGGCTCGCGACCACCGCGACGTTGCTCATGGCCGCGGCGGTGAGTTCGAGCCGGCGCTCGCGCCCGCCCTTAAGTTCCAGATAGACCTCGGCCAGCAGGCGCGCGTCGATCAGGGCGCCGTGCTTCTCGCGGTCGGCCAGCGAGATCTTGAAGCGCTTACAGAGCGCATCCAGCGAATTGTGCATTCCCGGGAACCGCACCCGGGCCAGCGCCAGGGTGTCGATGAACCGGCTCTCGCCGAACACCTGGCGGTCGCAGAGCGCCAGCTCGTGATTGATGAACGCGCGATCGAAGGTCGCGTTGTGGGCGATCATCGGCACATCGCCGACGAAGTCCAGGAAGGCGTCGACCACCTCGGGGTGCTCGAACCTCGGCTTGCCGCGCAGGAACGCGCCCGACAGCCCGTGCACCCGCTCGGCGTCTGGCGGCATGTCGCGGCAGGGGTCGATATAGGCGTGGAAGCTGCGCCCGGTGGGCACGAAGTCGTCGATTTCCAGGCAGGCGATTTCCACCATGCGGTGGCCCATGCTGGGCTCGAAGCCGGTGGTCTCCGTATCGAGGACGATCTCGCGCGCCATGTCCCTTAATGGGGTGCTTCGGCCTCCCCATTCAACGGGCTAACGGTCGCGGGGCGGTCTCTTCTGTGGATCGCGCATCGTCGCGATGATCTCGGCCACCTGCGCGCGCGCCGGCGCCAGGCCCCGCGAGGTGTCGACCACGAAATGGGCCCGGGCGCGCTTCTCGGCGTCGGCCATCTGCTGGGCGAGGATGGCGTCCAGCCGTTCCGGCGTCATGCCGGGCCGGGCCAGCACCCGCTCGCGCTGCATGTGGGCCGGCGCGCTCGCCACCACGACGGCGTCGACGTTGGCGTGGCCGCCGGTCTCGAACAGCAGCGGGATGTCCAGCACCACCATGTCCGCCCCGTCGGCCTCGGCCTTGGCGAAGAAGCCGACGCGGTCGCGGCCGACCAGGGGATGGACGACCGCGTTCAGCCGCTTCAACGCCTCAGGGTTGCCGAGCACCGCCTGGCGCAGCGCCTCGCGGTCGACCTTGCCGTCCTTCACGACGCCGGGAAACGCCTCGCCCACGGGCCCGACCGCTGCGCCGCCGGTGTCGTAGAGGTCGTGCACCGCGGCGTCGGCGTCGTAGACCGGGATGCCGGCCTCGCGGAACATCGTCGCGGTGGTCGACTTGCCCATGCCGATGGAGCCTGTGAGGCCGATCAGGATCATCCCTCGATCACCCCGATCGCCAGCGCGCGGATGTCCGGCGCGGCCGGCGGCGGCTGGCCGTAGAACGCCTCGAACGCCGGCGCCGCCTGGCCGATCAGCATCGCCAGCCCGTCCACCGTCGGCCGCCCGATCCGCCGCGCGTGGGCCAGGAACGGCGTGACGAGCGGGCGATAGACCATGTCCATCACCACCGCCACGGGCGGGGTCGCCTCCAGCGGCGCGTCGAGCACCGCCGTCGCGCCGAGCTCCGCCGAGGTGGCGTTGATCACCGCGGCCACGCCCGCAAACGCCGCCGCCGCGTCGGTCAGCGGATGAGCCGTCGCCCGCGCCCCGAACGCCGACGCCATGGCCTGCGCCTTCGCCA
>Ga0105248_10000654_pt1 | contig 39374 bp, 38 predicted proteins | sample KBSS34metaG_FD_81524 | JGI IMG/M metagenome (GOLD analysis project Ga0105248, IMG submission 81524) | Switchgrass rhizosphere microbial communities from Kellogg Biological Station, Michigan, USA - KBS S3-4 metaG | ecosystem: Host-associated > Plants > Roots > Rhizosphere > Soil | place...
CCGCATTCGGATCGCCGTACGCGAGTATGCTCAGTAGATAAGGAATCTCGATGCCACCAATTCGTAATGACGCGCCCTGTTCAGTTTGAAAATGTCCTTCAAAGGCGGCGAGCTTCACTGGTTGCGTTCTGGCGACTGACTTCGCGAGCGAGTCGCCGCTCAACGGTTGCAGGATTGCACTCACGCCACCGACCAGCAACGCGATCGCGAGCGCGGCTCTGTGAAAACGATTGGTCCGGTCGCGTCTGAGCATGAACGCGTGAATGCCGGCAACAGCAAATCCCGTTGCCGCGTAAGCAGCGAGCGTCATGTGAAGAGTTTGTGAGAACGCCGCGGGATTCAACATGGCGGCGATCGGATCGATGTCAACCGGCTTGCCATCGGTGAGGCGAAAACCCGTTGGCGCATTCATCCACGCGTTAGCGATAACAACGAAGATGCCCGAGAGCGCACCGCTGACAGCGACCATCACGCCGGCAAACAGGTGCGCGCGTGGCGGTACGCGCTTCCAGCCGTAGAGGTAAATTCCCAGGAAGATTGCTTCGGTGAAGAATGCAAAGCCTTCGAGTGAGAACGGCATGCCGATGATCGAACCGGCGTAGCCCATGAATCCGGGCCACAATAATCCGAGTTCAAACGAGAGCACTGTGCCCGAAACAGCGCCGACCGCGAAGAGTATGGCCGTGCCTTTGGCCCAACGTTGGGCGAGCGTCAGGTAGATCTCGTCTTTGCTGCGCAGCCACTTCCCCTCGGCAATAATCATCAGCAGCGGCATCGCGATCCCGATCGCCGCAAAGATGATGTGAAAAGCGAGCGACATCGCCATCTGCGAACGCGCCGCGAGCAGATCGTCCATGACGATATTTAGCCACAAAAAGGCACATAAGGCACACAAAAGAAGCTTTAACAAAGACCTCTTTTGTGTGCCTTATGTGCCTTTTTGTGGCTAATGTTCGAGATGATAAGGAACGCTGGTAACGATCACACCCTTCTTGAACAACAGCGAACCTTTCAGCAGCAGCGAGCTTTGATTGTGAAGCGCATGTTGCCACCAACGCGCGGGAATGAATTCAGGCAGCACGACGGTGATGATATCGTCGGAGTTTTCTTTCGCGAGGCGATTAATGTATCGCAGTAAAGGTCGCGTCAGTTCGCGATAAGGTGACGGAAGCACCACAAGCTGCACACCCGCACCCCAACGTTCCCATTTGTCTTTCATGCTTGCGGTCGCTTCTTCTCCAAAGTCGACGTAAACAGCCTGCACTTTGTCTGACGCAATCGACTTCGCATACTGCAACGCCGAAACAACGCCCCTATGTATACCCGAGATCGGAACAATCACGATGTGCTTTATCGGTCTCAGCGGCGCGAGCCCTTCGGTCGAGAGCTGTTTCGCAACCATCACGTAATGCTTGTGGATCGCCCTGAAGAGCGCGACGAGCAGCGGAATCATGACTATCACGATCCACGCACCATGAATAAACTTGGTCGCGATGAAAACGCAGAGGACGATGAACGTCGCTAACGCGCCAATCGCGTTAATTACGAGCGACTTCTTCCAGTTCGCGGGCGCAGTCACTTCATCGGTCACGAAATACGATCGGTCTTCATCCTCCAAAACAACTTCGGGCAATGAGCCACTACCAGCGCGCAGCTTTCTTCGCTCGCGCAGCCAATGGACCACCATGCCTGACTGGGACAACGTGAACGACAGAAATACCCCTACAGCGTAGAGTGGTATCAATCGAGAGGTGTCGCCGCCAAACGCGCTCACAAGGATCCCGGAAAAGATCGCGAGAATCACGATGCCATTCGAGAACACAAGACGGTCACCGCGATTAGCAAACTGCCGCGGCAGAAACCGATCGCGCGCCAGCAGACTCGAGAGCCGCGGAAAATCAGCAAACGCAGTATTCGCCGCGAGCACGAGTATCGCTGCCGTCGCGGCCTGCACGACGTAGTAGAACCATCCCAACGGACCCGTGAACATGATGCGCGCGAATTGCGAAATGACAGTCTCACTCTGTTTCGGATGCACGTGGTACAAGTAGGCCATCACACTCGTACCAAGAAACATCGTCGTCAACAGAATCGCCATCCAGATCACTGTTGTCGCTGCATTCGTTGCTTCCGGTTTTTTGAACGCCTGCACACCGTTTGAGATCGCTTCAATACCCGTCAGCGCAGCGCAACCATTCGAGAACGCACCCAGCAGTAAAAACAACGTCAGCGGTTGCAGCTTGTAACCTTCGGCAACTTTCAACTCTTCCGGCCCCGGCACTGTCGCCGCGCCGCCGTAAGTGAAGTAGTGAAACAATCCGAACGCGATCATGAAGAGAAAACTGACGACGAAGACGTACGTAGGCGTCGCGAACAGCGCGCCTGATTCACGAACGCCACGCAAGTTTGCGATCGCGATAAACGCGATAAAGATCAAACACAAGATGACTTTGTGATCGTCGAGCCATGCGTAGCTTGTCCCCTGGACCGCCGACGTGATCGCCGCCACACCCGCGGCGATCGATACCGAGACCGTGAGCACGTAATCGACGAGCAACGCAGCAGCGGCAACCAATCCAGGATTCGTGCCGAGATTCTCTTTTGCGACGATGTACGCGCCGCCACCCGATGGGTAAGCGTGAATCGTCTGCCGGTAACTCGTGGCTACGATCGCCAGCAACACCGCGATCCCAACCGAGATCGGAACCACATAATGAAAGGATGAGCCTGAACTGAAGGCCGCAGCCGCAGCGAGCACGAGCAGGATTTCTTCCGTGGCGTAGGCCGTCGATGAAAGCGCGTCAGATGAAAAAACAGCGAGCGCAGTTTTCTTTGTGAGCCGCTCGTGGATTGCCTGTTCAGTTCGTAGTGCCCTTCCCACGAGTAAACGCTTGATTGCAGTAGCCATTAGTTTCCCTTCATCCCTTCGCTTTCCAGCGTGCCGCAATCGGTAATCGATCGGGGTCGAGACTTCTCAAAATCAGTCTTCGTGTCGGCGGCACCTTGCGTTCGTTCCACAGGAAGTCGCTCAAAAGACGGCGCGCTTGTGAAGTCCAAAAAGAATTCTCCGGCTCCAACCGCCGCCCGGTCATACGCTCGACATACGAGATCGCTTCCGCGTTAATCTCTACGAGCACGTCATGCGTTTGACCGCCGGGAGTGGTGACCATGAATCGCCGGTGTGAATAATCGAGTGCGGGTGTTTCTTCGTCGTCAAGGATCGTGAAGCCGTTCATCGTGATGGTTTGAACAAGCGGCTGCGGCTCTCTGAAAATTATTTGTGACTTCACTAACGCCGCCGCAACTGCATTACGCAGCACTTCCGGAGTCATTGGTTTGCGCACGAAATCAGTGGCGCCGAGTTTCATCGCATCCACGGCAAGTTCGATCGACGCGTACGCAGTGGCCATCACGACGCGCGCGTCTTCGTTCTGCTTTTTGAGTTCGCGCAGTGTTTCCAGGCCATCCATTCCGGGCATTCGCTGGTCCAGGACCACTACGACCCACGTCGAGCCGTCGTCATAAACACTCAGACCTTCGGCCCCATTGCTCGCCTCGCCGACTTGATAGCCCGCGGCTTCAAGCGTTAAGCGCATCATGCGCCTGATATGTTCTTCATCGTCGATTATCAGTATTCGTTCCTTCATACTTCGTTCTTTCAGGCAGCGATGGGCAACGTAAAAGTGAACGTCGAGCCTTTGCCCCTTTCTGATTGCACACTGATCTGCCCGCCATGCGCTTCAACGATCAGCCGCGAAATCGCCAGGCCTAAACCGGCGCCGCCGGTCGCTGCGCCCGGCACTTGCACAAACTTGTCGAAGATGTGCGGCAGGTATTCCTGTGGGATGCCGCTGCCCGTATCAGAGACGGAAACGGCCAATGAGTCTCCACGCGGCTGCGCGCTGATCTTTATCTCGCCGTATTGCGTGTAACGAATCGCATTGACCACGAGGTTTGCCAGGACACGTTCGACTTGCATTCGATCAACTCGCACCGCCGGCAGCGTGAACGGCGCATCGACTTTAAAGTCCAATCCTTTCGATTCGACTTGCGGTCGCAGTTCCTTAGTGGCTTCGTCAATCAGATCTCTTGTCTTTACAAGGGCGAGAGTGGGTTTGCTTTCGCCGGCCTCGATGCGTGAGAGATCGAGCAGGTCGCGCATTAACTTGTCGAGACGTTCGCAGTCTTCACGACAAGCGCTCAGCACTTCGATCTGTTTGTCAGTCAGTTCCCCGGCGGCTTTTTCGAGTAACAGGTGAACACCCATCCAGACGCTCGTCAGTGGGGTGCGTAACTCGTGCGAAGCCGTGGCGATGAAGTCTGACTTGAGGCTATCGGAGTCGCGCAGTTGATGCAGGTTTTCGGTCATGCGATTGTATTCGGCTTCACTCTCAGACTCATCCGTCTCCATTCGTGTAAATCTGCGGCACGACTTGCACGGTAGCGTCGCGAACTTCATCCAGAAAACGATTGATCACGGAGCCGTGCAGCAGAATGTCCCAACGCGAGCGCGACGTTTGTCCGAACACCACGTGCGTGATCCCTTCGCGACGCGCGAAATCGATCAACGCATCGGCGATGTTGCGCGCTTTCAATTTCACAACGCGTGCACCCAGCTCTTGCGCGAACTGAATGTTCTCCTGAAGTGCGGCGTAGTCTTCGGGTTTGATCCGGCCCATTTCTTCGCGCGGCGTTTCGACGTAAACCGCGTACCAATCGGACGCGAGCCGTCCAGCGATTCGCGAACCCGTGCGCAATAATTTTTTCGCACTTCCGCGCGACGCCATCGCGACCATCACCTTTTCGGGAATCACTGCCTGGTCCAATCCCTCGCGCTCGCGATACTCGTGCGCCTTCGCCGCCTGGTCCTGAGCCACCTGTCGCAACGCCAGTTCCCGCAGCGCTGACAAGTTTCCTTTGCGAAAGAAATTATTCAGTGACTGTTCGATCTTCTCGACGCCGTAGATTTTTCCCTGCCGCAGACGCGTGCGCAGCGTTTCGACGGAAACGTCAACGTTGACCACTTCATCGGCGCGACGGAAGAGGTGATCGGGCACAGTCTCGCGCACACGCACGCCGGTGGTGCGCGCGACCACGTCGTTCAGCGATTCGATGTGTTGAATGTTTACGGCAGTGATAACGGAAATGCCGTGACTCAGAAGCTCGAGCACGTCTTCGTAACGCTTGCGATTCTTCGAGCCAGGCACATCGGTGTGGGCCAACTCGTCAACTATCGCCACCTGCGGATCGCGCTCGATGACAGCATCGACATCCATCTCTTCAAGCACGACGCCACGATATTCGACGTTGCGCAGCGGCACGCGCTCGAGGCCTTCGGCGAGCGCGGCAGTTTCACTGCGCCCATGCGTTTCGAGAACTGCGACGACGATATCGATTCCCTGCCGCTGCAGCGCGTGCGCGTCTTCGAGCATCTGCCAGGTTTTCCCCACGCCTGGCGCCGCGCCGATGTAAACGCGCAGCGTCGGCTTATCGCCAACTTTGAGTTTGGCGAGCAACACTTCCGGTGATGGTCGTTTCAGCTCCGCTGCCATTTGCTAACGCTTCATTGGTTTCCTGTTGTCCAAATCGAGGTTCAGTTCCAACACGTTTACTCGTGGTTCACCGAGAAATCCGAATTGACGTCCTTCCGTGTGCAACGCAACGATGCTGCGTAGTTCCGCTTCAGTCATGCCGCGCTCGCGCGCCACACGCGGTACCTGGAACTCCGCGCCTGCTGGTGAAATGTGTGGATCAAGTCCAGACGCGGAAGTTGTGACTAAGTCGATCGGCACAGTCTTGCCCGGATTCTCTGCTTGCAACCTTCCGACGTCAGCCTTCACACGATCGATCAGCTTTTGATTTGTTGGGCCAAGATTCGATCCTGATGATGCACCCGCGTCGTAACCTGCGGCAGAGGGTCGTCCGCGAAAATATCCCGGCGAAGAAAACGACTGGCCAATCAGACGCGAACCGATGAGCGCGCCATCCGCGTTCTTGATCAGTTGGCCGTTCGCCTGGTGAGGAAAGATCACTTGCGCCAAACCGGTGACAACGAGTGGATAGATCAATCCCAGCAGGATCGTCGTCACTATCGTCATTAGAATCGCGGTTACCAGGTTTCTCATAAAGTTAAGCCAGTCCGATCGCATGAATCAGAACGTCGATGATCTTGATCCCGATGAACGGCACGGCAATGCCGCCGAGTCCATAAATCAACAAGTTGCGTCGCAAGAGCGCTGCGGCACTCATCGGCCGGTACTTCACACCTCTCAAGGCGAGCGGAATGAGCGCAATGATGATCAATGCGTTGAAGATGACGGCGGAGAGAATCGCCGACTGCGGCGTTCGCAGACCCATGATATTGAGCGTGTTGAGCACCGGAAAGGCGGTCGCAAACATCGCGGGAATGATCGCGAAATACTTCGCGACATCGTTGGAGATCGAGAACGTCGTCAACGCGCCGCGAGTCATCAACAACTGCTTTCCGATCTCAACTACTTCGATCAGCTTCGTCGGGTTGCTATCGAGATCGACCATGTTGCCGGCTTCTTTCGCGGCCTGCGTGCCCGTGTTCATCGCGACGCCGACGTCAGCCTGAGCCAATGCCGGCGCATCGTTGGTGCCGTCGCCGGTCATCGCGACGAGCTTGCCGCCTTCCTGCTCGCGCTTGATGAGCGCCATCTTGTCTTCAGGTGTCGCCTGCGCGAGGAAATCATCGACGCCCGCTTCGCGTGCGATAGTTGCGGCGGTGAGCGGATTATCGCCGGTGATCATGATCGTCCTGATACCCATCCGCCGCATTTGATTGAAGCGCTCGGCCATGCCGCCCTTGATGATGTCCTTCAAATGAATGACGCCCAGCGCGATTCGATCCTCGGCAACGACGAGCGGCGTGCCACCGGCTTTCGAAATGTCTTCGACGATGCCCGCTAACTCGCTCGGCACGTGCTTACCGAGGCCGTTGAGATATTTATCGATCGCATCAGCGGCGCCTTTGCGCACTTCACGACCGTCGTAATCAACGCCCGACATACGCGTCTGCGCGGTGAATGGAATGAAGTGAGCTTCGTGAGGCGCGAGCTCACGTCCACGCAGTCCGTATTTCTCTTTCGCCAAAACGACTATCGAGCGCCCTTCGGGAGTTTCGTCAGCGAGTGATGAGAGTTGCGCAGCTTCAGCCAACTCGGTTTCGTCAACGCCGGGCAACGGGATGAACCGCGTTGCCTCTCGATTGCCCAACGTGATCGTTCCGGTCTTATCGAGCAGGAGTGTATTCACGTCGCCGGCCGCTTCGACCGCACGTCCAGACATCGCGAGCACGTTGTGTTGAATCAGGCGGTCCATGCCGGCGATGCCGATAGCTGACAGCAATCCGCCGATCGTGGTGGGTATCAAACAAACGAGCAGTGCGACGAGCACGAAGATTGTTTGCGGCGCGTTGGAATAGATCGCGAAAGGCTGCAGCGTCACAACCGCCATCAAAAAGATGATCGTGAGACCGGCGAGCAGGATGTTGAGTGCGATCTCGTTCGGTGTCTTTTGTCGTTCGGCGCCTTCGACGAAAGCGATCATTCGATCGATAAACGTCTCGCCCGGATTCGAGGTGATGCGCACCTTGATTTGATCGGAGAGCACACGTGTGCCGCCTGTGACGGCAGAACGATCGCCACCGGCCTCGCGAATCACGGGTGCACTCTCGCCGGTGATTGCAGACTCATCCACCGATGCGACGCCTTCAATGATCTCGCCATCTCCCGGAATGAACTCACCGGCGGAGACGATCACCAGATCGTCCTTGCGCAACTGTGGCGCGGGGACGTCTTCGATGAGTGAACCTGAGACGATGCGATGCGCAATCGTTTCAGTCTTTGATTTACGTAGATTATCGGCCTGGGCCTTACCGCGACCTTCGGCCATCGCTTCGGCGAAGTTTGCAAACAATACCGTGAACCACAGCCATAAAGTGATCTGTAGTTCAAAAGCGTTGACGCCACGCATTAACTCGAGTGTTGTTAAGACACTCCCAACCTCGACGACGAACATCACCGGGTTGCGCATCATCCGGCGCGGATCTAGTTTCAAAAACGCATCGACGACCGCGCGTTTGACGATCCGCGTATTCCAAATAGCTTTGGTTGATTCTCTACTCATACGCGCATCAACAACTCCTCGACGATCGGCCCTAAACTGAGCACCGGAAAAAACGTCAACGCGCCCACAATCACGATCACGCTCACCAGCAACGTCGTGAACAGCGGCGTTGTCACCGGAAACGTGCCCAGCGATGGCGGCACGATCTTCTTGCGCGCGAGATTGCCGGCGATTGCGAGCATCGGGATGATCATCATGAAACGACCAACCAGCATCGCGATTCCGATTGTTGTGTTGTACCAAAGCGTATTCGCGGAGATTCCCGCGAAGGCGGATCCGTTGTTACCCGTGCCCGAAACGAACGCGTAGAGCATCTCGCTTAGACCATGTGGTCCGGGATTGTTCAACTGCGACGTGCCGAACGAAGGCGACACCGCGGAGATCGCCGTGAAAACCAGAATCGTGAGCGGAAAGACAAGCACCACAAGCATCGCCATCTTCACGTCGTACGACTCAATCTTCTTGCCGAGATATTCCGGCGTCCGGCCCACCATCAGTCCGGCGATGAACACTGACAACACGATGAAAATCAGCATTCCGTACATGCCCGCTCCAACACCGCCAAACACCACCTCGCCAAGCATGATGTTTGCGAGCGGCGCCATGCCGCCGAGTGGCGTGAACGAGTCGTGCATCGAATTAACCGCGCCACACGAAGCGTCTGTCGTAACCGTCGCAAAGAGCGCGCTGTTGGAAATACCGAAGCGAACTTCCTTGCCTTCCATGTTGCCGCCCGGCTGCATCGCCGTGACTGTCTGATCGGTTCCGCCAAGTAACGGATTCCCGCGCGCTTCACTCCAGTAAGTGACGAGCACGCCAACTAGAAACAAGACAGCCATCGCCGACCAGACGGCCCAACCATGTTTTGGAGAACCGGTCATGCGCCCGAGTGTGTAAGTCAGGCCCGCCGAGATTGCGAAAATCGAAAACAGCGCGATCAGATTTGTGAGCGGTGTGGGATTTTCAAAAGGATGAGCGCTGTTGGTATTGAAGAAGCCGCCGCCGTTCGTGCCCCATTGCTTGATGAACTCCTGCGAAGCCACCGGCCCCTGCGCGATTACTTGCTCCGATACTGCCTGTGTTGGATCGATCAACTTCGCCGTGTCATAAGGTCGTAGATTCTGAACTACACCTTGCGAGACGAGCACCAACGCGCCGGCCAAACAAAACGGCAGCAACACCCAAAGTGTCGCGCGCGTGAAATCCACCCAGAAGTTTCCAATCGCCTGCATTTCACGACGCGCGATGCCGCGAATGAACGCGATCGCGAGTGCGATGCCGGTCGCCGCCGATACAAAGTTGTGATAAGCGAGGCCGGCCATCTGCGTGAGGTAACTCATCGTCACTTCCGGCACGTACGACTGCCAGTTTGTATTTGTCGTAAACGAAGCAGCGGTGTTGAATGACGAGGCGAGAAAGCCGTTGGCATCGACACCCGGCAAATGCTGCGGATTGAACGGCAACACGCCCTGAGCTCTCTGCAACAAGTAAAGCGCCAGCATCGAAACGAGACTGAACAGCAGCATCGCTACCGCATACTCGGTCCAGTGCATTTCACGGCTCGCATCCACACGCGTGAGTCGATAGATCAATCTCTCAACGGGCGTTAGCACCGGATCGAGAAACGTGCGCTCGCGATTGAACACCTGGGCCATAAACAGCCCCAGCGGCTTTGTCACGAGCAGTATCAGGACGAGAAAGAAGACGATCTGTAACCAACCGTTGAAAGTCATAACCGTCAGAACTTCTCCGGCCGCAGGAGTGCGTAAGCGAGGTAGATGAACAACAAGGCGGCCACGCATAAACTGACAAACGTTTCGAGACTCATACCGGCTCTCCTACCGCAACTTCTCGCAACCGCGCACATACGCCATTGCTACCAGAAAGAACAAAATAGTTATCGCGATGAATAACAGGTCCAGCACCTATCGATGACCTCGACTCTTCTCGTTGAGATCCATGAAGTGGCCGCCGAGGATGATCGTTGGAATGCCGATGATGAGGAGCACTAATCCAATCGCGTGCAGCATGGGATGAATGTGGTCGTCGAGCAGCCAGCGCGTGGTAAATACGAATCCGATCACCAGGGAGATGCCTGCGACTACAAAACACACGCACGCCGCCCACGGCTCCCAGGGGATACTGTTCCGTTCTTCGCTCATGAAACCAACTTACGCCCCGGCACATAAAAAGGGCGTAAAGGGTTCATAAAAAGTTTGTAAATAAGAGGGCCACAAAAAGGCACATGAGGCACCCAAAGAAGCGCCTAAATTTATGTGTCTTATGTGCCTTTTTGTGGCTAATTTACTGGATCGGGATCGAAGCGATAGCCGATCCAGGGTTCGGTGAGGATGTAGCGTGGAGTGGCGTCGGGTTCGATCTTCTTGCGCAAATTACCGACAAACACGCGCAGGTATTCGTTCTGTTCGACGTAGTTGCCGCCCCACAAAGCCGCCAGCAGCGTGCGATGTGTGAGAACTTTTCCGGAGTGATTGATGAAGTAGACCAGCAGATCAAACTCTTTCGGCGTGAGGTGAATTGCTTTACCGCGCACAGTGATCTCGCGCGATTCGAGATCGACGTGAAAATCTCCCGAGTCGAGCGTCGTCTGTGTCGCTTCATTCATGGGCGGCGCCTTCGCGCGACGCAGCGAAGCTCTCACGCGCGCCAGTAGTTCATCGATCCCAAACGGCTTGGTAATAAAGTCGTCAGCACCGAGATCGAGCGCTTCGACCTTCGTCTTCTCCTCGCCTTTCGCCGACAAGACAATGATCGGCACCTGCGAGATCGCGCGTAGACGTTTGCACAACTCCAGTCCATCAACATTCGGCATTGCCAGATCCGTGATCACCAGATCCGGGTGCCAGTCGTTGAATGCTTCGAATCCGGCGAGTCCATCAGCCGCAACGCGCACGTCGTAGCCGTGCGACTTCAGTCCCGTGCGCAGCACGCGCGTCAACTGCGGCTCGTCGTCAACAACCAGAATTCTCGGTTGGCTACTCATCGTCTTCGTCACCAATCGGAAGTGTAAACGAAACCCGCGTTCCGTTACCGCCATTACCTGAGTCAATCCAGATCCGCCCCTCGTGAGCTTCAACGATTCCCTTCGCGATCGCGAGGCCCATGCCGGTGCCGCTGGGATTGTGTGTCGTGACATCGCCATCGCGTGTGGCGCGGAAAAACTTATCGAAAACTTGTTCACGCAAATCTTTTGGAATGCCCGGTCCTTCGTCTTCAACACCCATTTCGATTAACTCTTCGCCCGAGCGTCGCGCCATGATCCGGATCATCGAACCCTTAGCGGAATACTTTGCGGCGTTGTCGACGAGAGTGTAGACCACCTCGCTCACGGCCCTTTCATCAACTCGCACACCCGGCAACTCTTTTTCCACGTTGAGTTCAACATGATGATTGCGCGTGATTGGTTCGGCCCTGGTCAACGCGGTGGAGATGATCTCATCGACAGCGCCCCAGCGACGGCGCAGTTGTAGTTCGCCGGCTTCGATGCGCGCGAGTTCGATCAGCCCATTTATGAAGCGATTCAGACGATCGCTCTCTTCGTCGATCACTTCCATCATCTCGACTCTCGAATCGCGGTCGAGTGGAAACGACGGTTCACCGCGCGCTTCATCGAGCAACGTCGTGATGGAAGCCTTGATGGAAGTGAGCGGCGTGCGCAGATCGTGTGTCACCGCATCGAGCAACGCTGATTTCAGTTTCTCGCTTTGTCGCAAAGCCTCTGCATGACTCGCACGCTCAAACGCGTCGCGCAGCTCAGCGTACAGACGTTCGATCTCGTGTCTTCCGGTTTCAGCTTCTTCTGCGCGTCGCTTCGCGCTGGCTGAGAGTTGTCCGGCCGTTACCGCAGTAATGAGAAAGGCGAGGAGCGCAACCCAGTTATCCGTTGCAGCAATCGTGAAGGTGCCGAAGGGCGGCAGGAAGAAGAAGTTGAAACAGAGCATCGCGAGGATCGAAGTGAACAGCGCGGGCAGGCTGCCCCAACGAGTGGCGATGAAGAGGACGTTCAGCAGCAGCGCGAGCGAGACCGTGGCCGCATTGAAGTGTGTGCCGAAAATCTTGAGCAGCAGCGTTAACGCACTCACACTCAACGCAGCTACGGCGTAACCGGCCCACCTCTGGTCCAACACCGACCGTCGCATACGTGTATTGTACGTGCTGGGCCGCGGATTTTCACTGCTCTGCGGCTTCCATCGTCACGGCGCGTGGGAAGAGGATGTTGTTCTCGAGGTGAATGTGCTGGTGCAGATCCTTCTCGAGTGCATCCAGTGACTGGTACAGAGTTCGATAACTCATGCACGCGTCGGTTGGTGGAGTGTAGTCATGAGTAAGCTGCCGCATCTGCTTCAGTAAGTAGCCGGCATTATCGTGTTCGAACATCATCATGCGGATCGGGTTGGCAACCGTACCAAATAACGGCGCTGCGAGTGAGCGTTGATCGTTGACGGCTGCTTCCATGACCCTGACATACGGAAACAACACTCGCTCTTCCTTCATCATGTGTGGTTCGAGTTCGGCACTGAGCCGGTCGAAGAGAGCTTCTAGTTGCGCAAGCTCAAGATGATTTTGGCCATGCTTGAGGCAGACCTTCGTCATTAATGCGCGCAGTCGCTTGAGTTCTGTGCGGGTAAACAGGTGATGCGTGTCGAGGATATGATCGATTAGTTCCGTGAGTGATACAGATCGGAAATCAATTTTTTCAACGCGCGATATGTTGGTTAGCGTGAGTGACTTGTTTAAGTCTTCGAGAGTAACTCCTGCACTCGCACACGCATCGCCCAGCGAACGCTGCCCGCCGCAACAGTAGTCAATTCCCACCTTCTCAAACACTCGAGAGACTTCCGGATTTTCGAGTACAACGTCACGAACAGTTTTGTTTGGTTCGAGGGTAATCATCGCAAACTCCAATCGTTCAGGGTAAAACCGTGGCTGTCATGTTCAGCGGCCGGGTTCGTTTCAGGAAAACAAAATAGTTGGTTGCCAGGCAGAGTAATGAGAATCCGGCAAGAAAAATAAATCCCCACGTGTAAGCGCCCGTGGCATCGCGCAACACTCCCAACACGAGTGGTGGGAAGAAACCACCGAGCCCGCCAAACGCGCCGACAAGGCCAGTTACAGTGGCTGTTTCTTTGGGAAAGTATTGTGGGACCAGTTTGAAGACTGCGCCGTTACCGAGGCCGAGCGCAGCGGCAGCGCCGAGGGCTCCGATAGTGAACGTCGGCATCCACGGACAACCCATCAAAGTGCCCAATAGCGCAATCGCGATGAAGACAGGCACGAGCACTCGCGCGCCACCGCTTCGATCAGCGAGCATGCCACCGACGGGTCTCATCAGCGTTGCGAGTAAAACGAATCCAGCCGTGCGTGCGCCGGCGTCTGCTGCAGTCAGTTTGAAGTTGTCTTTCAAAAGTGTGGGGAGATAGATCGAAAACGCAACGAACCCGCCGAACGTGAGGAAGTAAAAGAGCGACAACACCCACGCCAGCGGTTCACGTCGCAGCACAGATAAGTTCTCTGCCATCGTCTTCGGTTTGGCTTGTGCGGCGTCGCGAGCGAAAAGATAAAACACAACGCCCCAGATGATCGAAACAGCCGCGAAGATAAAGAACACAGGCCGCCACGATCCGAGCGCAATCGCAAGCACAGGCGCGCCAAAGACAGCGACAGATTGTCCGACGTTGCCCATGCCGTAAATACCTAACGCGGCGCCTTGCTGATCGGGTGTAAACCATTTCGAAGTGAAACCGACGCCGACGGGAAACGTTGAGCCGGCGAGGCCAAGGAAGAGGCCGAGCGCGATCAGTGCGGTGTAACCGTTCGAAAATCCGATTAAGACCGCGGGTATCGCAGACAGCAGCAACAACACCGCGAACACTCGGCGTCCGCCAAAACGATCTGCCAGCATGCCTGCGGGAACTCTTCCCAGCGCGCCAAGTAAAACCGGAATCGCGATCATCAGGCTCTTCGCTTTTGCTGAAAGACCGTAAGCCTGCGCGAATGTCGGCGCGAGTGCCCCGATCAATCCCCACAAGGCGAACGAAACGGCAAAGGCTGAGGTTGAGAGGAAGAGCGCACGCGCGGCGCCAGGTTTGAAAGATTTCATCAGTCCAGTGTCTCCCCGTGGCGGTAGGAGCAACGGCTGTACCAATCGACTTTTCTAAGGAATTCTGAGGAAAAACGGACAGTGCCGCGGAATTCTGCGGATTTAAGCCGCGCATTTTCGCAAAAGAACGCGGATCTGATCCGCGTTTCTTCGCGTAAATCCGCGGCTTTACTTCTTCAGGTAGCCGGAGCTGGTGTAGCGCCGTGAGGCGGGACGCCACCAGAAGACGATCGTGAGCGTAACTACGAAGCAAACGCTGGAAGCAATTACGAGCGGAATCAACGCCGAAAAGCGATGAGCCAACGCCGCCTCAACCGTCGCCGCGAGTATCCAAAGCTGCGCCGCATTTATCATCAACAGCAACACGAGTCGCGCCTGCGTCACAGCCGCACGTCCACGCGGCGCTCTGCTATGTTCCGGTTGTGCCTTTTGGCGGCTCAAATCAATCTCTCACCAGTTCCCGGAATTCGTCCCACCGCCCACACCTCGCCATCACGAACTTCAAGTTTGACCACATCGAGCGGTCGCGGTGGTGGACCATGCAACACATCGCCGGTGTGCGCGTCAAAAGCACCTTCATGACACGGACACTCGAGTGTCTGATTTCCGCGATCAAAATAAACCGGGCAGGACAGGTGCGTACACTTCTGTCCGAACGCGTGATACTCACCATCAAGCGAACGCACGAGGATCGCCGTGTCCTTCTCAGTCGGGTAACGAAAGTTGAGCGAAGTTCCAGGCGCGAGTGTCTCCGCGCCTTCGATCTTCGCTGGAGCGAAAGTTGAAACGCGGCCCGCATCGATTGCAGCCATCGCGCTGAAACCTGCCGCGCCGGCGAACAGCGCCGCCGAAGTCAGTCCAAGAAAGTTGCAGAACTCCCGCCGCGTCACCTGCGCTTCTTCGTCGCGATCGTATGGAAAGTCGATCTGGTGCGGCGCAGTCGCAGCGCGCACGTCAGCTTCATCATGCCGGTTTGTCTTAGAACTCATTGCTCTTGTCAGTCTCTTCAACTTGCAGATCGATCCACGATTCCGGTTCCGCAACCGTGCGCCCTTCGAATACACCACAGCCGTCTACCGCAACTTCGTCTGCATCGCTCGGAAGCATTAGGTAAACCTTCGTCTCGACGCGTTGATTGCCAAATACGTGCGCCTTCACCGGCTTCGTGCGTCGCGTCGGCACAATGTCTTCGTACCTGCCAAACGCGATCGCACTCGTCGGACAAACACTCGCGCACATCGGTTTGAGTCCCTCACTCGAGCGATCGAAACACATGTCGCACTTCATCTGGAGATGCATCTCGGTGTTGTACTTGGGCACTCCGAACGGACATGCATTGACGCAGTTGCGACAATCCAGACAACGCGGCTTCAACGCCGAAAGCACCACGCCATCGTCCGTCGTCTTGATCGCATCCGCCGGACACACGAGCGCGCACGTCGGCTCAACGCAGTGCATACAAACGGTCGGCATCGTCGCGGTCGTCTCGGATCGATCAAGATAATCTACGTAGATCATCGAATAACCTTTGTGCGTGCCACACTCGCGGCAAGCCGCGACACACGCGCGACAACCGATGCAGCGCTGCGGATCGATGAACATTGTCTCTTCCATATTTTTTCACCTGTGACTAACTACTTCACTACGCGAGGCGCCCTTGCGCCGCTCAGCGAGAATCGGCAACTGTCGCGAGTGGATCTTTTCAATGCGCGCCGCGCAGGCTTTGAACTCCGGTATCTTCGAAATCGGATCGAGTACCGGATTTGTCAGTTGATTTACCGCCAACTCTTCACCCCAGTGATACGGAATGAAGATCGTGTCGGGCCGAATCGTCTTCACCACCAACACCGGAAAAACTCCCTCACCGCGTCGCGAAGCCACTTTCACGCGCTCACCATCATTCACCTTCAACTTCATCGCCGTCTCAGGATGAATCTCGACATACGGCTCGGGACATTGTTCAACCAGAAACCCGATTCGCCTGGTTTGATTACCGGAAAGATACTGATAGACCACGCGACCGCTCGTCAGGATCAGCGGGAACTCTTCATCAGGTGTTTCCTGCGGCGGCTCGAACTCAACCGCATGAAACTTCGCCTTACCATCCGCGTGATAGAAACGTTCCTCGAATAAACGCGGCGTGCCCGGATGATCTTCCGTGGGACACGGCCAGAAAACACCGTTCTGCTTCTCGATCTTCTCCCACGTGATGCCGTAATAATCAGCGTTACCGCCGCGCGAGGCAACGCGCATCTCGTCGAAGATCGCTCTTGGACCATCAAACTGAAAATACTTCTCGCGCCCCATCCGCCGCGCTATCTCCTGAATGATCCACCAATCCGCGCGCGCTTCTCCGGGTGGGTCGGCCGCTTTATTGATCTTGACCACACGACCTTCACTATTGGCAGTTACACCTTCGTCTTCGCTCCAGGTGCTGCCCGGCAACACCACGTCGGCATAACGCGAGCTTTCCGACATAAAGAAGTCGATACAAACGTAGAACTCGAGACCTTCGAGTGCGCGGCGCACCTCGTTCGTGTCGGGCAAACTCACCATCACGTTGTTGCAGATCGAGAGTAAGCCGCGGATCTCACCTTCGCGCATCTTTCCGAACATCTCGACGACAGAAACACCTGCCTGCGGCAACTCTCCTTCGGGCAATCCCCAAACGTCGCAGACGTGCTTGCGATGTTCGGGATTTGTGATCGAACGCTGGCCGGGAAGTTGATCCGCTTTCTGTCCGTGCTCGCGTCCGCCCTGGCCATTGCCCTGGCCCGTGATCGTTCCGTAGCCACGACCTGGCTTGCCGATGCTGCCGGTTGCGAGCACGAGATTGATATAAGAAAGGACGTTGTTGACGCCGTGCGAATGATGTTCAATGCCGCGTGCGTGCAGCACCATCGACGTCTTCGCACGACCGTAGACCTGGGCGGCGCGAGCAATCTTTTCCGCCGGTACACCGGTGATCTCTGCGGCGACTTGCGGCGAGTAGCGTGCGGCGAGGGCTTTCGTTTCTTCCCAACCGTTCGTACGCGTAGCTATGAATGATTCATCGATCAATTTCTCCTCGATCAACACATGCAACATTCCATTAGCGAGTGCGACATCGGTGCCGGGCTTCAGTTGCAAGTGCAGATCGCCCTGGCGCGCGGTTGGCGTCTGGCGCGGATCGACAATGATCCAACTGCCGCCGTTATCGCGTTGTTGCCAGAGAAACTTGTTGAGCACCGGAAACGTTTCGGCGCAATTCGATCCGGCGATCAGAAGCACTTCGGCTAACGGAATATCGCTCCAGGGGTTCGCCGCGCGATCGATGCCGAACGCCTTGTTGTTCGCCGAGGCCGCCGACACCATGCACAACCGCCCGTTGTAATCGACATAACGCGTCCCCAGACCGGCACGCGCAAACTTTCCCATCAGATAAGTCTTTTCAGTCGTGAGTGAGGAACCCGAATAGACGCCGATCGAATCCTTGCCGTACTTGGATTGCAGCTCTTTGAGTTTAGCGACGACCAGATCGAGTGCTTCGTCCCAGCTCGCGCGTTGGAAAGTTCCGTTTCGTTTGATTAGCGGATGGAGCAGTCGATCCGGATGATGAACTTGTAAATACGCGGTCACTCCTTTCGGACAAAGACGCCCTTCGTTTACCGGGAAGTCGTAGCGCGGCTCAAAGCCGACGACGTGATTGTTTTCAACGAGAAGGTTCATGCCACACTGCACGGCGCAGTACGGACAATGTGTCGGCACTATCCGATCGATCACGCGATCGGCGCGCCAGCCATCGTACGGCGAATCGTGCAAATGAGGTCCAAACTCCTCAATAATTTTTTCGACGTTAGTGACCTTGCTCATTGATCTATTCGTGAGCCGTGGAATACCTCGGCTTGCTTTGCATACGACAACCCGCGCATCACACGCTTGCAGCGCGGACAGTAATCCTGCCAAACACGACCATCGGCCGTTGTGTAATCAAAACCGAGTTTATCGACAACGGTTTTGAGATCGCCCAACCACATCTCAGACACAAACTCAGATCCACATCGCGGACAAACAGCCTGCGGCATTTCACGCGCGCGTCTTTGGTAAAGCTCAACTCCGATCGACGCCGGTCGCTGAATCACATGAAAGAGTTTGCCAAACGGCAGGTAGAACAACGTCATGATCACGACCGCCTGGTGCGAAAGCGCGATGAATGAATACATGTAGCCGTGCAGCCACAAACTCGAGGCGGTCAGCATCAGTCCGGTGATGCAGATCGCTATTAATAAAAGATGGGGCACGAAGTCGAGAATGTATTGCTGAAGTGCGATTGCGCCGCGGTCATGTAAACGCCGGTGAATCGCAATGCCGCAACCGATCAGCACCATGACGGCGGTGAAGTCGAGTGCGTGAAACGTGATCCAGGCGATGAGGCTGCGTCCGTCAACGACGTTCAAAGGCAGGCCGAAGACATAGGCGCGATAACCGCGTTCGCCTTCCAGTTCGAAATGTACCCAGCCAAATACGAGTGGGAACGTGATCAGCGCCGAGATGATGCAGCCCCACATGATTAGCTGGTGCATGATCCAGCGCGATACGCCGCGCCGGAAGATAAACTTTTGCGCCGCCAGTCCACCGACAAGCGTCTTAGTCGCGCTGGTTGTGTTTGCTAACAGATTCTTGCGTTGCAGGAAGAGTTTCCACCCTCTGCGCCAGTACACGCGCGTAGCCGGGCGTTGTAACCAGATCGCGTAACGAAACACGATCGCGCCGAAGGCGACCACGCTCGCGACCGTGTAACCAAAGAGCGCGGCGTCGTAGTGTTCAAGATTTCTGGAGCCGATAATGATGAGCGCGGTCAGGACAGCGGACGCAGCCAGTGCCAGCAGAATCGCAGATCGATGATTCGGTATTTGCGACATGAGGGAGCCTCAGCATACCACAGTCAGCAAACATCTCTGCGGCCCTCTGCGTAGCTCGGCGATCTCTGCGATAAATGTATTCTTAAACGCAGAGATCGCCGAGGCCGCAGAGGCTCAATGATGTATCGAAGATCCGCGTTTATTCGTGAAGATCCGCGGCTTTTGTTCCAGTGACGAGAATCATTTGCGCCGGAAAGTTCATTTGGTCATGAGGAAAGAATTCTTTGACTTCCCGCTCCACTTCATCTGCTATCTGAGACTGCTCGCCAGTCGAGAGTTTGGCGAGCTTCTCACGCAACGTGTCGGACGTTTCCGAACGCATGGTCCAAAATTGGTGCGCCGAGATCGGGGCTTGAATTGTAAACCTCACTACTCGTTCCTCGACCTCACGCGCGCCGGCTTCAGTCAACAGGTTCGCCAGTTTGCCAGTCTCTGCAAAGCGAAAGGCATTCGGCGCGTCAGGATCGGCTGCGGGCGAGTTAACGTGTTGGGCCATGACATTCGTCACGATATAACAGAATGGATTGACTTCACTTTTGTGCCAGACCGCAAGAGCCAGCCTGCCGCCGGGTTTGGTGACGCGCAATATCTCGCGCACCGCAGCCTGCGGATCGGGAACGAACATGATGCCGAGTCTGCAAACGGTTGCGTCGAATAAATTGTCAGGAAAGGGTAGGGAGTCGGCGGTACACTGGCGAAACTGCACGTTCGTTAGCCCGCGTTGAGTCGCATTACGGCGCGCGGCTTCGACCATCTCTCGGACGGCGTCTGTGCACATGACTGATCCGGATGGTCCAACTTTCTCGGCAATCGTGAGTCCCGGCTCGCCCGAACCACCGGCAACGTCGAGTACCGCCTGTCCTTCCTCGATATTCGCGTGCTCGATCAGGGCCGTGGTTAATGGCGCAAACATCGCGCGAATCGTTTCGCTGTATTGGACCCAGTACTTTGCATTCTCGTTCCACGTAAGAAGAGCAGGATTGGTCATGACTTCAATCTTGTGAAACCTGTTAACTTTTCTTTAATCTCGTCACGGACGCGGCGAAAGACTTTTAGCCGAGCAGTTTCATCGCCTTCGGCCGCCGCCGGATCGTCAAAGCTCCAATGAATCAAGGTTGCTCGACCAGGAAAGATCGGACAATGCTCGCGCGCATTGTCACAGACTGTGATCACGTAATCAAACTGCTCGTTAGTGAATTCATCAACAGATTTCGAGCGATGACTCAAAATATCGATCCCGATCTCGCGCATCACCTCGATCGCCTCTGGTCTAACATTGCTCGGCGCCACCCCGGCACTCGCAACCTCAAAACGCTCGCCTGCCATCGCGCGCAACAAACCTTCCGCCATCTGACTTCTGGCGGAATTCCCAGTGCAAAGAATTAAAACTCGCTCACTCATGTGAATTACTCTGAATCAAACCATCGAAACAGTACGGTTGCAACTACGGCGCCCAGGAGTTGTGCAATTACAAAGGGTGGCACATCCACCGGCCTGATGCCCGCAAAAGTGTCGGTCAGTGATCGCGCGAGTGTCACCGCAGGATTCGCAAATGATGTCGACGCCGTGAACCAGTAAGCCGCCACAATGTACGACGCCACGCCGAACGGAACCATCGATGGCTTGAATCGATCGCAACCAAAAATCACGGCTAACAATCCAAACGTCGCTACAAACTCCGCCAGTAGCTGCGCGTGTCCCTGTCGCACATGTTGCGACGCAAAGAACAGCGGCAACCCAAACATCAGGTGCGCGATTCCGACACCTGCAAAAGCTCCCCCAAGTTGCGCGATCAAGTAAGCCGGCACTTCACGCCACGCGACACCTCTCTGCCATGCGATCGCGAGCGTCACCGCGGGATTGAAGTGCGCTCCTGAGATTGGTCCAAATGTCAAAATGAGCGCCACGAGCGCGCCACCGGTTGCGATCGAGTTGGCCAGCAGCGCAACGGCAACATTGCCGGCGGCCAACCGTTCGCCCATGATTCCGGAGCCGACTACGGCCGCCAGCAACATCGCGGTCCCAATCGCCTCAGCAACAAGACGCTGGGGCAACGGTTGCTTCACGTGTGACTCCGATCGGCGGTTGCGTGCTGCATTCGCACGGCATTGTTTCCGCGAGATTATCTTCGAGCACGACAAACACTTCCCATTCGTTACCATCCGGATCTTTGACCCACGTCTTATCCTGCAACGCGTAGCAGCAACTCGTCTGCATCTCGTCGCGCGTGAGCAGTCCCGCTTCGATCCACTTCTCACGCGTCGCGAGTACATCGTCTGTTGAAGTTACCTGGATGCCGAGATGCGATAACGCGCCACGCTCGCCAAAACCGTGCTCATTGAGCGTGAAATTCAACGGCGGATTCTGCACGTCAAACTTCGCATATCCCGTTCTAACCTTGCTCGGCTCGATGCCAAACAACTTTTTGTAAAACTCAATACTGCGTTCGACGCTGTGGACGTTGAGCGCAAGGTGCGCCTTTAATGCCTTAATTTCAGCCATAGTCAACCACCCTTTCCATATTCGCCTATGCAAATATGCCATGCAGTATGTGGCATGCCCGTATATATGTCAAGGCATATGTGCAGTCTTATGTTAGAATGCTCGCGTTATGAGCAAGAAGGCCAGGATTTTCGATAAGGAATTATTCTTCCGTGCACTTGCGGATCGTACGCGTTTGCGGCTGCTGAACCTGATGGGCACGGAAGAAGTTTGTGTCTGCTTCTTCGTGGAAATACTGAAAACCAATCAACCAAAGATCAGTCGTCACCTTGCGTATTTGCGACGCGCGGGCATCGTCGGCGTGCGTCGTGACGGACAGTGGATGCACTACCGGATTGTCGAACCCTCCGATGCGGGCGCCGCTCGCGTGCTGAACGACGTACTCTCGTGGCTTGCTGACGATCAGGAGATGCAACACGATCGAGAGCGGCTGATAAAGGTATGTTGTGCGCCGCAACTGCCGGTTAGCATTAAAGGAGCGCCACGCCCGTTGCGTCTCGCCAAAACCGCATGAAACGCATTCTTCTCATCAGCAATTCGACACTGTACGGCAGTGGCTATCTGGATCACGCTGAAACGGAGATCCGGAGCTTTCTAGGCGATCTGAAACGCGTGCTGTTCGTGCCCTACGCACTGTTCGATCACCAAAATTATGCAGTAGGGACGCAATGGCGTTTCCAAAAGATGGATTATGCGTTGACCTCCATTCACACTGCTTCCGATCCGGTGCAAGCCGTGAACGATACTGAGGCGATCTTCATCGGCGGCGGCAACACTTTTCGTCTCTTGAAAGCGCTGTACGATCACGAGTTGCTTGGTCCAATTCGCGAGCGAGTCGCAGGCGGCATGCCTTACATCGGCTCCAGCGCCGGTGTCAATGTGGCTGCTCCAACAATCAGGACGACGAACGACATGCCAATCGTGCAGCCGCCGTCGTTCGACGCTCTCGGTCTCCTATCATTCCAACTCAACCCGCACTATTTCGACGCCGATCCTAACTCGACACACATGGGCGAAACACGCGAGGAACGCATCATGCAATTCCTCGAAGAGAACGAGACACCCGTAATTGGTCTGCGTGAAGGCGCGATGCTGCGAATAGAGAATGGAACGACTACTTTGCGCGGATCCTCGGGAGCGCGAATATTTCGTAGGGGTGAGAAGCCTGAAGAAGTCGCGCCAGGATCGCGCCTTGATCTCATCTGAATAGATATTTCACGCAAAGCCGCAAAGGCGCAAAGAGAGTTTTACTTTGCGCCTCTGCTTTTAGTCTTTGCGCCTTTGCGCGAAACCCAGCCAACCGCCTTGGAAACCCGCGCGACGGAGTCCCTCGACGATATACGGACAGCGGCGCATCAGGCGCCAGATGAGGCCGGTGCGGTAGTTTTCGATCATCATCACGATCGGTCCCTGGTCCAGACCGTAGTAACCCTTCGACACCCAAGCCTTGCCACTGGATTTAAAGGTCGGGTTATAACTGCACTTGAAGCCGTATTCATTTGTCATGTCAGGATAGATTCGATTGAGACGTTGCAACGACGGCAACACTACTTCCGGTGCAAACGGCAGTGACGTCGCCACGGCCCAGGGTGCGAGGGTGCCGTCGTCAGGACCAAAAGGAATCGAGCGCGCCTTGTACCCGAAAAAGCGAACGCGGCGGCCGTTGATGCGTCGCTCCGCCGGCCCTGGTCCATCAGTGGCGGTAATACCCCACGTAAACCGATCGTAACCGACAAACTTCTTCGGATTACTCATCGCGTACGCCTGTTGCGCATAAATCGCGCGGCGAGTGTTTTCGAAATAGTTGATCGCCTTGCCGCGCATGTAGTCGTCCTGAATGCCGCGAAAGTCGATCCACATGTGCGACAGGTGATGAATGAAGAGTGGGCCGGCGTACAGAAACTCGTGCCCATAGAGTTTCTTCCACTTGTACGTCCTGGTCCATGCCGCATAACTCTCCGCCGGCAACGGAAACGAGGGAGACGCCAAACCGAGCACGTACAGAATCAGCGCTTCACTGTAACCAGTCCAGCGATATCTGATGAATCCTCGCGAAGGTCGCCAACCGTGTGAGACTGTGAGGGCGCCATTCTGGGCCCAGTGCCAATCAGCACGCCGGTATAGCGCGTCCGCGAGGGTGCGAATGTCGCGTTCGTTCTTTGTGTCGCGATTGAAATAACACGCCGCGGTGAGCGCGCCGGTCAGAAGATAAGTCGTATCGATCGTGGAGATCTCGCACTTGCCGGCGCGACGTCCGGTCTTCATGTCGAGGAAGTGATAGTAAAAACCCTTGTATCCGGTCGCATCAGGCTCTTTTCCTTGCGGGCAGTCGTAGAAAAAACGAAGGGTCGTGAGCGTGCGTCTGACTGCTTCGGCGCGGCTGAGATACCTTCTTTCAACCGCGATCGGATATGCCGTTAGTGCAAAACCCACCGCGGCTATCGACGCGGGCGAGCCCGCTCGAGTGTTGTCAGGAACGAGACCGTTCTCGAGGTTGATCTCGTCGGCAAAGTATTTAAAAGTGTCGCTTTCAAGACGCGCGAGTTCTTCATCTGTCAGCGACGGCTCTAATACTTTCATTTGAATTCTACGGTGATCGCAGCGACTGCATGTGCGGGTATTCTCGCTTTCAAAAACACCGCGCCATCCTGAAAACTTACCGCCAGTTTCTCAGTCGAGACTTCTGACGCTTCCTGCAATCGCTCCACCTGTTTGTGAGTTAGATATTCCGGTTCGCCCATCTCACGCCATAGTCTTTTCGCGTTAGCATGATCTTGATCGACGCGTTGGATAAACGCCGCCACCGGTTCGGAAGCGTTATCAAGTCGTAAGTCTATCTCTTCCGTTTCGATTGAATGGCCCGGCGTCGTTTGATTCGTGACGAGCGCAGTCACACTCGACTCTTTCTGGACCACTGAACAATCAACCGTGTCGTGCAAGCCGTCCACTAGCGACTGCCTGTCGCCAAGCTGATGCAGCAACTGAAACGCACGATAACTCGGCTTCGGAATGCCGTGCAGCGTGAGCAGTCCAAACCCGCCATGAAACGGCAGCGACGGAAAATAGTTCTCTTCAAAAATATCCGAGAAGGTCCAGAAACTGTAACCGTCAACCAATCCATTTGCTTCCATCACCGTCGAGGCTGCGAAAGCTGCGGCGTAAGGCTCATCGTGCAAAGGATCCCAGGCGTTCGACGACGAATTCCATTCGGTGTAATAGACAGGCCTGTCGCCCGCGTAATAACGCGTGTTCTGGGCCACCTCGCGCATGATGCCGCGCTGGCTCTTGAACAGTTGCACTTCAGTGTCGCCGTCACTCTCGAAGCTGTCGTTCGGATAGTAGTGCGTGCTGACAAAGTCTGCCGGGACGTCGTTGTGTTCACAGAAACTGACAAACTCTTCGATCCACTCACTGCGCGCAGTCGCTGGTCCACCAACTTTGAGCGACGTTGAAACCTTTTTGATTGCTTCGGCAGTGTAGCGATAGAGCTTGAAGTATTCGCGCTGTGTTCCCGTCCAGAATTTTTTCAGATTAGGCTCATTCCAAACTTCGAACAACCAATCTTTCTCACCGTAACGTTCAACCCAGTGAGAAACCAAACGCTCGATCAACCGCGCCCATTCTTTGTAATCCTTCGGCGGCGTCACGTTCGCCTCATAACTGAAGACGGTTCTCGTACCGGAAGCAAGTGCGGCCGGCATAAAGCTCAGCTCGACGAACGGTCTCATTCCAATCGAAAGCACGTAATCAAAAATCTGATCGGAATTGAAGAACGAGTAAAGCAGTTCGTTGTCGTCGCACACTACTGTCCCGAGATCGTCAGACAGTAGACCGTGAAAGCGCACGTGGCGGAAGCCTAACTCGTCGTGCGCTTGTTTCAACTGCTGTTGCCAATCCGCGCGCAAAGCCATGCGTGCATGATCGCTGCCGACTGTGTGTTCCCAGAAATGAGGAAACGGCGTCGTTGGTTCTGCCAGATCACAGAAGTAAGTCAGTTTGCTCACAGGATCTGACGCACTGCGCGGCGACTCAATTCAGCCGTTGCTCCATAAACAAGATGCGATGCTAAAGCGTATGCATGAGTCGACACAGGATATCCAGTCGGCCCTTTCGAGAGACCGAGTAGTGGCACTGAAATCTCATCTGCGAGGAGCCAAAAGGCTGCGCCAAACGGAACTCCCGTCGCGGTGGTCACCTGTGGAACCACCTCTGCGAGTGCCCCATACAAACCGCCAGTGAGAGTGCCAAACGCGTAATGCACCGCAGCGCCCGCCGGTCTCTTTTCGCTCTCCTGCAACTCGTGACCAAACACTCCCTCAGAGATAGCCTTCGCAGCTTTTACTGTTGCGTCGTCGTCCTGCTCTTTCGCATCCTGGCCATCTCCCTTGGAACCATCGGACGGCTGCATTGATTGTGCGCCGTGTGGTTTTTCTGAGTTTTCAGTGAGACGCGTCCACGCAGCCTGAAACTGATTCATGGTCCATGAAGCGACCAGCCCGCCCGCAAGTCCAGCCACAATACCCTTCCAAATGTTTGCGTTGCCTTCACGCATAGTTCGCGCTCCTTCCGTTACGATCAGAAAAGATTCGCCACGCGGCGAACGCAGCGATCCCCAAACCTGCAATAACTGAACCTGTAATCAGTGGATGAACTGATGCTTTTGTATAGACGCTTGATTCAGCCACGTGACCAGGATAACGACCGCGTTCTTTTCCATCGACTGAAGGTGCGTGCAGGCTATCCTGACGATTTGCCGGTTTCGGTCGATCAGATTGCTGCTGATCGATCATTCGCCACTCCATCACTTTATCCATCAATCGCGGCACGTGGTGGCCCGCTTCAGCGAGCATCATGCCGGCGCCGCCGACATAAACATCGCGCTCCGGATGTTCGGCGCAATGCAGGATCGCCTCGGCCACTGTCTCAGGCGCGTAGACAGGCGCCGGGTTCATCGGCTCGGAAGGCATCAGATTCTTCGCGTGTTGGGTGTAAGGTGTGTCGATGGCGCTGGGTTTGATGAGGGTGACCCACATCGGCGAGCCCTCGGCTTCCAACTCGAGGCGCAACGCATCCGTGTAGCCTTTGACTGCGTGCTTTGTAGCGCAGTAAGTACCCTGAACCGGAATCGCGATGTCTGAAAGGACGCTGCCGATGTTGATTAGTGCGCCACCGCGTTTGCGCAAGTGTGCGCAAGCGACTCTCGAACCATGGACGACGCCCCAGTAGTTTGTATCAAACAAGCGACGCTGATCTTCGAGTGACTGGTCCAACACTGGTCCATAGATCGACACGCCCGCGTTGTTGACCCAGGTATCAAAGCCGCCGAAGCGACGAATTGCCTCGTCGGCAAGTTTCTGAACGTCCTCTAACTGGCCCACATCGCCGGCGACGTGATAGGCCTCGCCACCTGCTTGCCTGATCTCATCACACAAGCGGCGCAATGCTTCCTCGTTTCGCGCGTTCAGGATTAGACGTGCGCCCTGCTTTGCCGCCATGCGCGCGGTTACGAGTCCAATGCCGGATGACGCGCCGGTTATTACGATCACCTGGTCTGACAGTCTTTTAAGTCTGACGCTCATGCACAACTCTCCCATGCCGGAATGTAGAGGCTTACTCCGTGCAAGTTGATTGCCACGCAATTCGCCAAGTTTTTCGAGGAATGATAACTGCGCGCTGTATGTGTCTAATACACGAGAGGATTAAAAAATTCGGCCGTGGATTACGCGGGTAAACGCGGATCTGAATCCGCGTCTATCCGCGTGAATCTATGGCCTACTCGAATTCCTTCGGTTGAACTACCGACAGAATGTTTCCTGCCGGATCTTTGAACCACGCGATCGTCGGGCCCTTTGGACCGCGCGCGATGCCACGTTTGTCAGTTTTCATGTCCGGCAGGTCGTAATGCTCGAGACTGATTCCCAGAGCGTCGAGTTCGTCTACCGCGGCTTCGATGTCTTCGACAGGGAAATTCAGCACGGTGAACGAAGCCGGGGTGTGATTTGGTTTGGGATAGATGAAGACTGCGTTGTCGCCGGCGTTAAGCTCCAGTCCTTCCTCGGTCTCGGCGACATCGAGTCCGAGCTTATCCCCATAAAACTCCTTCGCCTTTTTCAAATCATCGACAGAGAAACTTGAAAACGATCTCGCCTCCTGGAAGATGTTGGAAGCTCTCTTTCTAGCTGGCGTAGCGGCCGATTTTGTTGCCATTACAGATCCCCTTTCGTTTGATATGCGATCCATTAAACACTCGACAACTTACAGCCATATCGCAGTTCTTCGATTTCACTGTTACGTTTTGATGGCAGCATCATCCCTTATTCGCGCGAATCTTCAGGGTCATCACTACGTTGTCGCGAATGGCGTTGTCAGCCGCGCCGGCGTAGTTTATGCCGAAGTCTTTGCGGTTGATCGAGAATGTGCTGTCGACGGTCGCAACGTCCGGCGTCACATTGATCGTCGCGGGAAACGTTACAGACTTCGTCACGCCGTGCATCGTCAAGTTACCCGTCACCGTGTGTGAAGCACCACCCTCTCCGCCGGTTTTGATCGCTGTGGAAACGAACGTCGCTTCAGGAAATTTGGCGACATCAAAGAAGTCTGCGGTCTTTAAATGCTTGGTGAGGTCGGGAGTGTCCGTGGTGATTGAGTCTGACTTGATCTTTATGTTCACACGACTCTGTTCCGGCGTCCCGTTATAATCGATTTGGCCCGAGAAGTCCTCGAAGTGGCCGTTGTGACTGCCGGTGACTTTCGATGCCACAAACGTAATCTGCGAATTCTGCGGCGTGATTACATACTTCTGTCCACGGACCGTTGCCGGCGGCGACGCGACTGGCGCAGCTTCACCCGTTACAGCTTTACTCTTGTCAGAAGAGGGATCCGAGCAGGCACTCAGAAACATCAGCCCTGCGAGAATGGTGGTAACTATACTTAAACGCATTTAGATTTCCTCCTAATTAAAAATAACTATCTGGAATTGCGACAACCTTGCGCCAGCATTCGCGACACTCTCGCACTCGACGGAACTACCGCAACATCCGCACGATAAATCCGCCAACCCATATCGCGCACGTTGGATTTACGCAACGTATAACAGCCGGCAAAAACACGCTCGTTACCGCTGCGAGTGGTGGCGACAACTATCGTCGAGATCTCCGCGAAGGAACTGCCCGCGGCACCCTCCATGCGTGGTGGTTCGATCAACACGCGAACTCGATCGGTATCGGCGAAGCCGCTCTCAAAGCGCTCGTATGTCGAGGGCGGAGTCTCCCAAAAACGATACGCGCGACGAAAGTCTCTGGAGTTAAGCGCGTCGTAATAGGACGCGAGAGTTGTTACGGGATCACTGCAATCAGTACCGGCAAGAACGCTCTGATCGATCGATACGTTCCGGCCCGTCTGGGCCTGGGCCACAACGAAGACACACAGGATCAAAACCAAAGAACGCATGTTTTACCTCCAAACTGAAACCGGCAGCAGATTACACGGATATACACGGATAATACACTCATATAAGTTACAATTTGGTCTATGTTCTATGACGTTGCTGTTATAGGAGCCGGAGTGTTCGGGGCCTGGACTGCGTACAAACTGCGCCAGGACGGCGCGTCAGTTCTGTTGGTTGACGCTTATGGACCGGGTAATAGTCGATCGAGCTCCGGCGGCGAGTCGAGAATGATTCGCATGGGTTATGGACCAGATGAGATCTACTCACGCATGGCCCAGCGCTCACTCGTTCTCTGGCAGGAACTGTTTGGTGAACGTCATAACTTGTTCGTCAAAACAGGAATTCTCTGGCTCGCCCACGATCGAGATCCATACTGCGAGGCTACTCTGGCGACGTTCCAGCGACTCGGCATCAACCACGAAAGATTGGACGAGGATGAGTCAGCGCGACGATTTCCACAGCTCTCGCTACGCGAGGCAACGTGGGGCCTGATCGAGCCTGATTCGGGTGTTTTGCTGGCGCGACGTGCGGTCCAGGCAGTTGCAGCACAGGCACGAGCGATTGGTGTCGACTATCGCGAAGAGGCGGTCGCGGCGCCGGCACGTGGTTTAATTCGAACAACCTCGGGAGAAGAGATTGTTGCCAACCGCTACGTGTTTGCGTGTGGTCCATGGTTGCCAAAACTTTTCCCGGAGTTACTGGGCGAGCGGATTCACGTCACGCGCCAGGAGGTTATCTTCTTCGGAGTCCCGCCGGGCGACGATCGTTACAGCGTTGGTGTGATGCCGTGCTGGATTGATTTCAACGATCTTGTCTATGCGTTGCCGAATATCGAGGGTCGAGGGCTCAAGCTGGCTATCGATGCTCATGGACCAGAGTTCGATCCTGACAGCGGACAGCGAGTGGTGAGTGAGTCGGGACTTGCTGCAGTTCGTGAATACATGGCCCAGCGAGTGCCGCTGCTTGCGGACGCGCCGGTCACTGAGATGCGTGTTTGTCAGTATGAGAACACGTCAAACGGCGATTTCCTGATCGACAGGCATCCGGAGTTTGAAAACGTTTGGCTCATGGGAGGCGGTTCGGGACATGGATTCAAACATGGACCAACGGTGGGTGAGTACGTGTCCCGGATTATTTACGGGAACGTCACACCGGAGCCACGCTTTAGTCTGGCCACCAAGGAAAGAGTTCAAGAGCGGACGGTGTTTTAGACCCAATTTACCTTGTACTTGGATTACCTTGTACTTGGATACAGTCAGTACCACCTCGCGGTAGCGGGTGGGTCGATAAGCGTTAGGACCCACCCGCTACCGCGAGGTGGTACTGACTGTATCCAAGTACGTTAGAATGCCCTCCGTGAAAATCTCGATTGCGATGTGTACTTACAACGGCGCGGAATTTCTGCCCGCGCAGTGGCACAGTATACTGTCGCAATCGCGCAGGCCGGACGAGATCGTCGTTTGTGACGACGGCTCCAGCGATCAAACTCGCAGCCTGCTCGAGAGACTCGCGCAAGAATCTTCGGTTCCGGTCACGCTTCGCTTTAACGAAAAGAATCTCGGCAGTGTTAAGAATTTCGAACAAGCTATTCGCTTATGTACGGGAGAGATAATTGCTCTCAGCGATCAGGATGACGTTTGGCGCAGTGACAAACTGCAATCAATCGAACAAGAATTCCAGAAGTCTCCGGGCGCGGGACTTGTTTTTTCAGACGCCGAGATCGTCGATGAAAACCTCGAGCCACTCGGCCGCCGCATGTGGAGTGAAGTCGGTTTCGACCCGTACAAACAAAAACTCATCGCTCGCGGACAAGCGCTCGAAGTGTTGATAACAGGTTGGACCGTAACCGGCGCAACGATGGCTTTTCGATCTGAATTTATGAACTTATCGCTACCGATCCCTGATGAAATAGCGATGATTCACGACGGCTGGATCGCGCTTACTATAGCAGCGGTCGCGGAGGTGGTTGCGATCGATGAACCGCTGATCAAATATCGCCAGCACCAAAAGCAACAGATCGGCGCTCCGTCGCGTCCCGCACCAACGGAACAAACCCATGGAGTACACGCTGCCTTTCGACGACGCAACAGCAGCGCTGACTTGCACAAGATTCTGGAGACGCTCGAAAAACGTCTGTTGGCTCATGCGCGTGCTCACAACACGCGCAAGGCGCTTGCGTTTGTGGGCGATTATGCGTTTCATCTGAACGTACGAGCCAACCTGCCGCAGCGGCGACTGAATCGCGTGCCGCGAATCCTGCGGGAGTTGCTGTCTCGGCGTTATCACGAATATGCGAACGGTTTTAAGAGTGCCGCGAAAGACTTAGTTTCTTAGCCACGATGCCCTATGACCTTTCGATAATCATCGTTAACTGGAACGGCGGGAGTCTTCTCACCAAGTGCGTGGAAAGCATCGTTAACTCCGCTCCCAAATTAACTTACGAGATCTTAATCATCGACAATGCTTCGGCGGACGATAGCCTGGCCCAACTGCGCGCGAATGAACCAGCCGCAGCGATGATCGCCGGCGGCCAATTGCGCATCGTTAATAATCCTGAGAACCGTGGTTTCGGCGCCGCCAACAATCAGGCCTTCGAATTAACCGAATCGCCCTTCGTTTTCCTTCTCAACCTCGACACTGAAGTGCCGCCTGGCACGATCGACACGTTGATAGAAAAACTCAAAACCGATCCAAAGATCGGCGCCTGCGGCCCGCGTTTGCTGAATCCCGACGGCTCGGTGCAGGTGAGCGTGTTCTTCAATCCGCCGCGCGTATGGCACACATTCATGTCGCAGCTCTGGCTTTATCACGTGTTGCCACGACGAATTCGCGGGGAGTTATTGCTTGGCTGGCACTGGAATCACGATCGGGAAAGAGAAGTGCCAATGCTCGGAGGTGCGGCCATTATGGCCCGACGCGAGATGATCGAACAGGTCGGCGGTTTCGACGAACGCTTTCACATGTACGGCGAAGACAACGAGTGGTGCTGGCGGATCAGAAAGGCTGACTGGCGTTTGATGTTCGTGCCCGGCGCGAACGTGGTCCATTACGGCGCGCAGAGCTCTTCGAAGCGCTGGTCACACTTTGACCGGATACGTATGCGATTGCGAGCAGGATTCAACTTCGAGCACCGCGCCTTGCCGCGCTGGCGACTGGCGGCAAATCAGTTGGCAAACTATCTCGTGGTGACGACGCAGATCACGGGGCGCAAGCTGATGGGCATCGAGCATACTGAGCTTGATGTGATCAGAGAGATGCACCGCGAGCACGTAAAGCGCGCCTTCAGCAACAACCACCACTCACCGGGCTGAGACCCTCAGGGTTTCGGTGTCGAGTTGTAATCCTCGAGTAGCTTTTGGGCACGAATACTCGGACTTATCAACGCCAGCTTCTGTGACCAGTCGTAACCACTGAATACGCCGACCACTTCGGCGTTCGAGTTGTAGACCGGACTGCCTGAGAAACCGTCGCGACTGTCGATCTTGACTGACCAGTACTCCTGGTTGCCGAGCATGTAGTTGCCGTAAAAGCTGCCGTGGCTGACGACCTTATCGCCGTGCGGCCGCGCAATCAAAAACAGTTTGTCGTCTTTGTTTGGGGCCGTCTGAAACACCGGCGCTTTGGCAGACTTCGATCCGCGGCACATTTCGAGCAACGCTAGATCAGCTTCCTTGTCGACCTTCATCACCTTGGCACGGCAGCCGTCAACGTAGACCTTCACCGTAAGCTCGTCACTCGCCTTAAAACCCAGCATCACTTTTTTAGTCGCGCTGAGATTGCCGGAGATTACGTGATAGGCAGTCATTACGAGTCCATTGCCTACCAGGAAACCGGTTGCATACCCATTAGGTCCGACATCAAACAATACTGAAATCGCCTGCTCCAATGGATTCTGCTGTTTTTTCGAAAATTCCAACTCAAGCGACAATGTATACCGCTCCTGCTGCTTCAGCATCCTGTTTGCGCTTTTGCTATCAGCCGCAGACACAGGCGCCAGCAGAACTGTGACGAGGGCGGCAATACAGGTAAGGCTGCAAAGCTTACTCTTCATCGTTGACCTCCGTTCCAAGTTCAGGAAAATGATCAAGACAGCCTTGTCACGCGTGGGGGTACGGACAAAGAATTATCTACTTCGACAACGTGCAGGAATATTCCGGGAACAAAGACCGGAGCATTTTAGGGCGAGGCTTGCAGATAAGCAACGATTTTTCGGATTTGTGATGAATCAGCCATAACTTCACGTTTTTACACGCGTGAATCTGCGGCGCGTTGTCGGGGTTCGTTGATGCGTGTGTAATTGGGATGGAGATAGACCACGCGCCCGCCGACGATCGTCGCGGCTGCCGCGCCATGCATAGAACGACCGTTAAATGGAGTGTTTCGGCTTTTTGACCTGGAGCGGCTCACATCGAAGACCCACTCGAGATTTGGATCCAGCAGCGTCACATCCGCGTGCGCGCCTTTCTTCAATGATCCGCGATCGGCGAGTCCGAAAATGCGGGCCGGATTTGTCGAACACATCTGCACCACACGTTCGAGATCGATTAGTCCGGCGTGTACCAGATCAAAAGCTAACCCAACCGCCGTTTCCAAACCCGTAATTCCAAACGGCGCCTGGTCAAACTCGAGCGCCTTTTCATCAAGGTGATGGGGCGCGTGATCGGTGGCGATCGCATCGATCGTGCCGTCTTTCATTGCCTCGATGACTGCATCGACGTGTTCCCTGCTCCGCAGCGGCGGACTCATTTTCGTATTCGTGTCGTACTCGGCAACTGCTTCGTCCGTCAGCGTCCAGTGATGTGGTGTCACTTCGCAGGTGACGTTCAGTCCTTCGTTCTTGGCGTGACGCACCGCCTCGAGCGCTCCGCGTGTAGAAACATGTGCGATGTGAACTTTCGCTTTCGTTAGTTTTGCGAGGACGCAATCACGAACGACGTCGACGTCTTCCGCAGCCGCAGGCATACCTCGCAAACCAAGAATCAACGACCAGCGTCCTTCGTGCATCACGCCGCCCGCACTCAACGTCTGATCCTGGCAGTGATCGACTACTGTAAGATCAAACCCGCGTGCGTATTCCAACGCTCTTCGCATCATCGCAGCGTTCGGTACCGAACGGCCGTCGTCGGAAACTGCAACAACGCCGGCATTCTTCAGCTCGCCCATCTCGGCGAGTTCTTTGCCCTGGCTTCCTTTCGTGATTGCGCCGATGGGGAAAACGTTCGCGAGCCTCGCGACCTGACCTTGTTCGAGAATGAAGCGCGTCACAGCGGGATTGTCGTTTACCGGATCCGTGTTCGGCATCGCGCAGATGCTGGTCCAACCGCCCGCAACCGCAGCGGATGCGCCTGTCGCGATCGTCTCTTTGTACTCCTGTCCCGGTTCGCGCAAATGTGTATGCAGATCGATAAATCCGGGCGCGACGATCAACCCGGTCGCGTCGATGACGTGTGCCTGTTCCGGAATTGGTTCGCCGCGTTCGACCAAACCGACTACACGACCATCTTCAATCAACAGGCTGCGACCACCGGTGTTCACCTGTTGCGCCGGATCGATAACATAACCATTCGCAATCAGCAGCTTCATTCCTGACTCACTTTGCGTTTTTGTTTCCGTGCAGGCTGCGGTTTGTCCTCGACCGGCTCCGGGTGACTGCCGCCGGCCAGCAGATATAGCACCGCCATTCGTACGGCCACACCGTTTGTTACCTGATCGAGAATCAGCGACCGGCTGCCGTCTGCAATTTCGGATGAGATCTCAACGCCGCGATTCATCGGTCCGGGGTGCATGACGATCGCGTCTGGCGCGGCGCGCTCGAGATGTCGCGGCTGCAAACCGTAATGAACTGCATACTCGCGCATCGATGGAAAGAACGCAGCATCCTGGCGCTCGCGTTGAATTCGCAGGACCATCACGACGTCGGCGCCGTCGATGGCGTCCTGGAAGTTTTTCTCGATTCGCAGTCCGCTTTCAACCAGTTCACCGAATTCGTCCGGAACGAGTGTTCCCGGACCACCAACACTGACGTTGGCGCCGAGTTTCGTGAGCAGGTAAACATTCGAACGCGCGACTCGCGAGTGCAGGATGTCGCCCACAATCGCGACTTTCAAGCCTTCGATTCGGCCCTTGTATTCACGAATCGTGAGGGCATCGAGCAAAGCCTGTGTCGGATGTTCGTGCGCGCCGTCGCCGGCGTTGACGATTGGAGCGTTGGTCATACGCGCAAGGTGAAACGGCGCGCCCGCCATCGAGTGACGAATCACGATGCAGTCAGGCGCCATCGCTTCGAGATTTCGCGCAGTATCCAGCAACGTTTCACCCTTGGTGACGCTCGAGGTTGAAACACTGACGTTGACCGCGTCGGCCGACAAACGTTTTGCGGCGATCTCGAAGGAGGTTCTGGTGCGAGTCGATGGTTCGAAAAACAGATTGATTACCGTGCGACCACGCAGTGCGGGGACCTTTTTTATCTGGCGTTTGGAAACCTCGCGAAAAGTTTCGGCAGTATCGAGTAAATGATTGATTTCTCCGGGCTGGAGCTCACGAATGCCTAGCAGGTGGCGGCGGTTGAAAGTTGTCTGCATGAATGATCTGACACAAAAAAAGCGGCCTCGGCGGCCGCTTTGCTACGCCGTCTCTGACGGTCGCTCGACGATTACCACTCCTTCTTCCTCATCAAACTCCTGCAACATCACCTTGATGATCTCACTCTTCTTGGTGGGCACGAGTTTACCTATGTAATCAGCCTGAATCGGCAGTTCACGATGTTCTTTACCCCGATCGATGAGCACTGCGAGTTGCACGCGACGCGGGCGTCCGAAGTCGATCAACTGATCGAGCGCTGCGCGGATAGTGCGACCGGTGTAAAGCACGTCGTCGATCAGCACGATATTGCGGTTTTCGATGTCGCCGGGAAGATCGGTGCGGTTCACAACGGGCTTCGCCCCGACTGTCGAAAGATCGTCGCGATAAAGCGTGATGTCGAGTACGCCGACCGGCGGTCGATAGCCTTCAAGGTCCGCGATCTTCTGTGCCATGCGTTCGGCGAGCGGTACACCGCGTCGTCTGATTCCAACGAGAAACAGGTCGCCCGCGCCGTGGTTTTCTTCGACGACTTCGGACGACAGACGCGCCAACGCGCGATTGATGCGCGGGCCATCCATGATACGAGCCTTCTCGACAAAATCCATGTGCGCGGATACTAACAAAGAAGCGAAGTTCCCCGCAATCCACAGATTACACAGTTCCTTATAAAACAGTCTGTGTAATCTGTGGATAAGGTGTATGATGTGAATCCCAACGATGGTCTATCGCTCGCTGGTCCGCTCAATCCTCTTCAGTCTCCCACCGGAGACCGCTCACGAATTGGCATTGCACTCACTTTCGTTCATACCCGCGAAATTGCTTGCGAAGCAATTCAGCGATCCTTCGCTTCGTATCGAACGCTTCGGGCTATCATTTCCAAATCCAGTCGGACTCGCAGCAGGCTTCGACAAAAACGGCGTCGTGCTACAACCACTTGCCGCGCTCGGATTTGGTTTCATCGAAGCAGGCACCGTTACGTTTCATCCGCAACCCGGCAATCCGCGTCCGCGTCTGTTTCGTCTCCGTGAAGACCACGCGTTGATTAATAGGGCGGGATTCAATAACGACGGCGCCGCGGCGTTTGCTCGACGTGTGAGGCAACATCGCGCTGGCTGCGTGCTCGGAGTCAGCATCGGCAAAAGCAAAATCACGCCGCTCGAGAATGCGACCGAGGATTATTTGAAGAGTTTTGAACTGGTTCACGATGTCGCCGATTACATCGCGGTGAATGTCAGTTCGCCAAACACGCCACAACTGCGCGAACTGCAACAGTCAGAACAACTGACTTCCCTGCTTTCGGCTCTACTGGCGCGTAATCGAGAATTGCAGAAACCGTTGCCGCTTCTGGTTAAACTCTCTCCCGACCTCGAACGCGGCGATTTGGAAATGATTGTCGACGTCATCACTCGTTTACACATCGACGGCATCATCGCCACGAATACTACGATCAATCGAACAGGCTTGCGGACTGATGCAAAACGAGTAGCAGCGTGCGGCGAAGGAGGACTGAGTGGAAAACCGCTTGCAAACAGATCGACTCGAATAATTGCCGAACTCTACGAACTGACAGGCGGACGCATCCCACTGATCGGCGTCGGCGGCATCTTCAACGCTGACGATGCCTGGCAAAAGATCGCCGCGGGCGCGAGTCTGGTGCAGTTGTACACGGGCTTCATCTACCAGGGACCAAACATCGCAACGGATATCAACGAAGGCCTCGCAAACATCCTCGCACGTGAAGGCTTCGTGAACCTCGATGCAGCCGTGGGCCATCGCTCAAAGGAGTTAGCAAAATCGTGAAACGGTCTCACACAAAGGCACAAAGGACAGACACAAAGGCACGAAAACCGCTTTGCGTCTTTGTGTCTGTCCTTTGTGCCTTTGTGTGAAACTATTTAAGGAAAGGATCAGCAAACTTGCCAGCTAAAGACAAACTCATCGTCGCACTCGACGTCAAAACACCTGTCAAAGCACTCGACCTGGTAAAGGAACTCCGCAGCGTCGCGGGGATGTTCAAAGTCGGCTCACAACTCTTCACCGCCGCAGGACCACAAATCGTGCGCGACATCATCGCACTGGACTCAAAAGTCTTTCTCGACCTGAAGTTTCACGACATCCCACACCAGGTCGCCGGAGCAGCACGCTCTGCCGCGGAGCTCGGCGTCTCACTGTTCACGATTCACGCGAGCGGCGGCAGCGAGATGATGCAACGTGCAGTAGATGCTGTCGCTGAAGTCGGTGACAAAACCGGCGTGCGCTCGAAGGTGCTCGCCATCAGTGTCCTCACCAGTATCGACGCCGCAATACTCACGCAGATTGGTGTCGGTTCCACTCCGAGCGAAGCGGTCGTTCGTCTCGTGAAGCTGGCGGAAAGCGCCGGCGTTGACGGGGTCGTTGCCTCACCACAGGAAATCGAAACGATTCGCGCTGTGATTTCGAATCCAAACTTCCTGGTGGTCACACCCGGCATACGACCTACACAGAACGAGTCCGCCGATCAAAAACGTACTGCGACCCCGGCCGCCGCAATCTCCGCAGGCGCGAGTTATCTCGTCGTTGGGCGCCCCATCACCGGCGCAACAGACCCAGTCGCCGCCGCGCAGCAAATAGTCGCGGAGATGCAGCACGCCGAATCGTCACAAACGAAAGGAACTGTGCCATAAAGGTTGCGTGTAAACTCTGTATTTGCCCAACTACTGATTTTGAAACTATCATGCCTTGGTGAAGCGCAGCTTGAAACCCCCGTCCATTTCCATACTTACAGTCCTCCTCCTTGCACTCACTTTCCCGTCGATTGCTCAGCAAATGGAGGCTGTTACTCCGCTTTCATTGGCGCAGTCGCCGTATCGTGTCGGCGAAAGACTGACCTATAACGTTTCGTTTTCAAACTTCCCGAGCGCCGCCCATGTCGAGGTGGAGGTCGCTTCGCACGGCACTCATTTTGGGCGTGATGCGATACAACTACGAGGTCACGTCGAAACAACGGGTCTCGTCAACGTCGCCCTCTTCGCGATTAACAACGACTACGTCACGTACATCGATCCGGAATCAGGACTCCCGTTTCGATCGGAAGAAACGGTGCGCGACGCCATCAGAAATGCCGATTCCGTACAGGACTTCAGCCAGCCCGGCGGTAACGAAGCCATTCCACCAAAGCAAAAAGGTTTTCCGGGCACCTATGATTTCCTCTCCGTTTTTTATCGCGCTCGGGCGCTGCCGTTGAATGAAGGCGGCGTCTACAACTTCTCCGTGCGAGGTGAAGGTGGCGAGTACCAGGCGGAGTTAAAAGTAACCGGCCGCGAAACGATCAGGACGAATGTGGGTTCGTTTCCCACGATCGTCACGCAGATCAAAGTTTCCAACTCGCCGCTGCGAGGTCTCAAAGTTCATTTCAGTGACGATGCAGGACATGTGCCGGTACTCATGATAGCGCGTCTTCGCGCAGGTGACTTGACAGCCGAACTCGCCGGCTCCGAGCTCATCAAGCCGCCGGCGGAGACCGCCGCTCCGACGCCACCGATTGTTGCTGCGCCGTTGCCGGCTGCGACACCCGCTCCGCCACCACCGTTGAGTAACTTTCCTTTCAAACTTGGTGAGGAGCTCAACTACCAGGTGTTCATTGGCGGCAGCAACACATCATTGGGGATGGCGAGTTTTCAGGTGCGCGGAC
>Ga0105248_10000655_pt1 | contig 39350 bp, 32 predicted proteins | sample KBSS34metaG_FD_81524 | JGI IMG/M metagenome (GOLD analysis project Ga0105248, IMG submission 81524) | Switchgrass rhizosphere microbial communities from Kellogg Biological Station, Michigan, USA - KBS S3-4 metaG | ecosystem: Host-associated > Plants > Roots > Rhizosphere > Soil | place...
GAGGCTGTTGTTAAGAAGGTTCAAAAACAGTTGCTGCAAACGATCGGACGAACCCGCCATTAGCGGCAGGTTGTCCGCAAAAGTCTCGACTAAACGGATGTTACGTTTGTCGAATGCCGGCAACATCGCGTCGCAAAGTTTGCGCAACACTGCATTCAGATCGAGTGGCGCGAGCTCAGTTTCGAACCTCGTCTTGTCGAGCATGCGGCGAACAATTCGCTCGATGCGTTCGATCTGCGCGCTGATAGTGCGTATGCGCGACTCTGCGTCACGCGGGTCGCGTTCGAGATCCGATTTCAGCAACTGCACGTGCCCGCTGATCAAATTTAGCGGAGTTCCGACTTCGTGTGCGAAGTGAGCGGCTGTTTGACCGGCGGCAGCAAGGCGCCCGAGCTCGTTCATGCGACGGTTGGTGCGCCAGAGTTCTAGATTCGTTTCCTGAAGCTGTTGATTTCGTTTCTCCAACTCGATGGTGGCCTCGCGAACGCGCTCGCGAAGTATGCCTTTCTCGGTTTCGAGTTTTGTCGTCAACTGCAATTGCCGAAACAGGAAATAGGTGCCGATGAGGATCAATGCGATTGCGATCAACGACATCCAGATGACGTTCTTTAAATAACGAAGCGCCACCGCACCGATACTGTCGAAGCGCTGAACAATCTCAACTGCACCGCTCGGGCGACCGTTCTCATAAACGGTATGGAAGACGCGATATAACGATTGATTTGAAACTGATGGAGTGTTGCCGCTGCCACTACGAAGTGCGTTTTTCGTGTCTTCAGGGATAGGCGTCGCAGGCGCGCTCTCGTTAGCCGCGGCCTTTTCGACGAATTCTCCCTGGGAGAGTTGCCAGATGCGAACGCTCATGATGTTGGGTCGAGATCCCTTAATCAGATTTGCAGCGCGCGTCAACGCTTCAGGATCGAACGATCGCATGTCGCTGATATGTTGCGCGAGGTCATGCGCCTGAATCCTGGCGAGTGTTTGATCGTCAGTGCGCTCGAGGTTGGCAATAGCCGCGCTCGTGACTGCGAGTGCTGCTATCAACATCGTGACTGTGAGCACGGAACTCAGCAGCGTGGTTTTGGCATGGAGCTTAAATGTTCGCATCTTGCGCGTTCCGTATGGCAAAGAGAATGCCAACCTAACGCCGCTGAATCTTTCAGTTTTTTGCCACAGAAAGGCACAAAAAGCACAAAAAGAGCTTTTGTGGCGTTCTTGTTGGCTAAACAAACGTGTCACATCACCAAGGGCCCCAATTAGCCTCACAACCGCGCAATCCAACTCATTTATCGCTGGCATGCTCGTTGCGAGTGCGAGGCGGCTTAGAGGTCTTCGAAAGGAACATTGACAATGAAAACACTGGTTTCGTTATTGCTGGGGGGCGTCATGTTGTTCGGTGCAGCGACTCTCGGTTTGCAGTCAGGCTCCGCTAGCGCCAGGGACAAGCACGATAAGAACTGGTACCGGCATCATCATCGACACCATCGTCATCACCGCCACAACCACAGGGTTAACAAGCTGAGTTACTGATGTTCTCGACGATGCAAATTCCGCAAGCGAAACTCGATTCGTGGGTCCGTAGTTACGGCACAAACTCAAACTCGTATGTGCTGCTCGAAGGACCGAAATCCTATTTCACGTCGCCTGCCGTGGAGGGATTCATCGCGTATCAGGTCAGCGGCGGAATTGCGTTGATCGCCGGCGATCCGGTATGCGCGCCGCAACAGGCGCACCGTCTCATCCGTGATTTCACGAGGGCAATGTTGAGGCCGGTGGGTGCGTATCAGGTTTCGCCGGCGATGTTGGCGGCATTCCGCGGAGAGGGTTATGCCGACGTGCAGATCGGAAAAGAAGCAGTTTTCGATCTGAATCGCTTTACTCTCGCCGGCGGAAAGATGGAGCCAGTCCGCGCTGCCACCAACAAAGCACGACGCGAAGGAGTTGTGGTAACTGAACATCATCCATTCGCCGCAGACGTAGAATCTATCAATAACGAGTTACACGAAATTTCCGAAGCATGGCTGAAGTGCCGCGGCAGTCACGAACTGGGATTCGTGCTCGGCTCACTCGGTCTGGATCAGCCATCCGCCAAACGCTACTTCATCGCCCGCTCAGAAAAACGAATCGAGGGTTTTGTCGTTTGTGAGCCGATCTTCGGACGCAGCGGCTATTACCTCGATGTGACGCGGCGCCGGCCTGATGCTATACGTGGGACAATGGAGCTACTTACCGCAGAGATACTGCGTTTCTTGCGGGAAGAGGGTTACCAAATGGCATCGATGGGGCTGGCGCCGCTCGCACTGCTCGATGATCCTGACCTGTTGGACCACCCGGTGCTCGCGCGACTGATGCGATTCGTCTACGAGCGAGTGAATCTCAACTACGATTTCAAACTGTTGTATCGCTATAAAGCCAAGTATCACCCACACACGTGGGAGCCGCGCTATTTCTGTTTCAATCAACGCCGGATATCGCTCAGCATGCTGTACGCGGTGGTCCAGGTTCGCAACGCGCTCAGTCTCGAGATGATTCTCGGACGTGGAGGTTTTCAGGAAAAGTTCAAGACATGGAAACACGCTGCCTCATTCATCGTTGGCTTCTGTTGGGCCTGGCTCTCCTCATCGTCGTGATCCGTGTTGCGGCTCAGGATGCTCAGGATCATTACGATCCTGACGATACAAAGACGTGGCCTGACGTTGTTACTGAAGATCGCGACGTTGTCGTTAGAGGGCAGGGGTTTATAGTTCACTTTTACCGGCCGAAAAATGATAAGCCGGCGATACCGGCGATCTATGCGTGTGGCGACGGTGGCTGGCGTGGACTCGCGCCACGCACGGGTCAACAGTTGGCCCACCTGGGGTTCGCTGTTGCCGGGATTGATTCGAAGGTTTACTTGCGTCAGTTTTCGTCAGTCAAAACCCCGCTGAGCATAAGGCAACTCGCGCAGGATTACGTTGACGTTGCCGTAGCTCTACGCAGTTACGCAAAGGTTGATTCAGCAACGCGAGTTTATGTTTACGGCTGGTCGCTCGGCGCGGGCTTTGCGATCGCGGTTGGTTCGGATTCGCAGACGCGTGCCAACTGGGCGGGAATCGTTTCCATCGGTTTGCCGAAACAGAATCAACTCGTCAGCGGTCTCGGCGCAAACCATGCGAACCTGAACAACGAAGGCAATGCGCTTTACGGGTTTCGGAGTGAAGAGGTGATGGGCCGGATTGCGCCCGTGCCGCTCGTGATGATCCAAAGCACGTCTGACACGGCGAGTCCGCAGAAGGTTGGGAATGAGTTGTTTGCGACTGCAAGAGATCCGAAAAAGTATGTGCTGATTAAGGCGAGTAATCACCGGTTTAGTGGCGCACGCGAGGAGTTTTATGCGGCGCTTGGGAATGCGGTGGCGTGGATGCGAGAACTATGAGCCACGGATTAGGCGGAAAAAGACGGATTTATGGCCTCGGGCTGGTTGGCGTCCTGCTTATCGTTCTGTGCGCCGCGACTGTGTATGCAGTGAAGTGGTATCACGGTTTTTATCACCACGTTACTCGCGAAGAGTTGTCACACGAAGTCAAACACTCGACTTTTCAGGTGACGATTCGAAGTGGTCCACCGCTCGATTTGCATCTGTATCAACAGGAGCACGCCGTGAATCAACCACTCGTACTATTCACGAGTGGTGACGGGGGTTGGAGTCCATTTTGCGCTGACATTGCGGCGCACATCGCCGCGACAGGGATCACTGTTGTAGGCATCGACGTGAAAAGCTATCTCGTGAATTTTGCGAGCCCGCAGAAGCCGATCGATGCAGAAGATCTCACGCGTGACTATGACACGATCGCGAAACTGTCACTCGCGCAACACGGGATCGACGTCAACGCCCCGTGGTCCTGGTAGGCTGGTCGCTCGGTGCTGATTACAGTGTGATCGTCGCGTCGGAACCGGGATTCAGTGTTCCGGTGAGCAGGATCGTTGCGATCAGTCTTCCGTTGTATGGCGAACGCGCGTGGCGACCGACTGATTCCATCATCTACTTCACGCACGGAATACCGAACGAAAAAGTTTTTGATGTGCGTCTATACCTGAAGAAGTTGAATGAGGTGCCAATCGTTTTTCTCAATGCAATTAACGACACTAACGCCCCGTTTCGAGAAGCCCAGTCGCTGTACGAAGTAACGCAGGGTGCAAAGCGTCTTTATGCAGTGAAAGCAAGTGGTCATCACTTCGAAGGCGGCGAGAAAGAGTTCTACCAGGACCTCAACCTCTCGCTACCGCAAATAGCTGATAAAGACGACAACAAATTGAAAGAAACAGGAGCACGGGGGAGTTAGGATTGCGAACGTTAGGGTAAGAGACGTTCTTCATACACACAGGGCTAACATCATACGAGGGGGATTGTCCTGTGTTGAGTGTGGGTGGACCAGAGAGGGCTCCGAGGGTGGGCCACCCACACTCTCTTTTTTGCCACAAAGAGGCACAAAGCACATATATCAGATCAATATGTGTTTTGTGCCTTCTTGTGGCGAAAACTGGATCTCGTAGAGCTGTGAATAGAGACCGCCGTTGGCGAGTAGAGCGTCATGAGTGCCGCGTTCGGCGATGGTGCCGTGCTCGATGACGAAGATCACGTCTGCGCGTCGAATGGTTGCGAGGCGGTGGGCGATGACGATTGTTGTTCGGCCTGACATCAGTCTGCCTAAGGCTTCGAAGACTAACTCCTCGGAGGCCGCGTCGAGGCCGGAGGTTGGTTCGTCGAGTATCAGGATCGGAGCGTTGCGAATGATGGCGCGCGCGATCGCGATGCGCTGGCGCTGGCCGCCGGATAATGTCACACCCTTCTCGCCGACCATCGTGTCGTACTGCTGCGGCATATTTCTGATGAACTCATCCGCGTTCGCTAACTCCGCCGCACGCAAAATCTCCGCACGCGAAGCCTCGGGTTTGCCATAGGCGATGTTTTGCCAAACGGGTGCGCGGAAGAGAAGCGTCTCCTGCAACACGAAACTCATCTGCCGTCGCAGCGACTTCAGCTTGTAACTCCGCACATCCTGCCCATCGATCTTCACCACACCTTTAACCGGATCGTAGAAGCGTCCGATCAAACTCGCGATTGTCGTCTTACCGGCGCCTGTTGGACCAACAAGCGCCGCAAGTTGTCCCGGCTCGACGTGTAGATTGATGTCATTGAGAGTGCCGTAACCCTTGTTGTAAGAGAAATACACGTGATCGAATTGGATCTCACCGCGGAAGTCAGGAGCTTTTTTCGCGCCCGGTAGATTGCGTACTGTATCTTCGGTCTCAATCACTTCGCGTATGCGCTCGTAACCGACGCCTGCTTTCGACATCGTGTCAGTCATCTTCGACAGATCGCGCATCGGCTTATACATCTTGCCAAGGTAGAGCAGGAAGACGAGCAGCGAGCCGGACGTCATCTGTCCACTCAGCACGAGGTTCACTCCGTACCAGAGTACGAGGCATGTGCCCACCGCGACGATAACCTGGACCACCGGCGCCAGCTTCGCCTTCAGACTGCGCGCCCGCAACGCGATCTCGACATTCTCCAGACTTTGCTGTGCGAGACGCGCTTCTTCGTAATCCTCGCGCGCAAACGCTTTGACGACGCGGATCGAGTTGAGTACTTCGGCCACAACCGAGATTACTTCGCCCTCTTTCTTCCGCAATGCGCGTGACGCTTGCTTGATCCGGCGCGTGTACGTGTAGACCACCACAAACAAAAATGGTGTGATCGAAAGCGCGATTAGCGTGAAGCGCCAGTTCAGATAAAACATGACCAGCAACATGCCAATGAGGGTCAGTATGTTGACGACGATGCCCAGCAGCGCTTGCGAGATGAAATCCTGAATAGAGTCGATATCGGCGGTGACGGTGCTGATCAGATCGCCGGTTGGTTTGTGATCGTGATATGCGAGCGACAGGCGTTGAATGTGATGATAGAGAACGCGCCGCAGATCGTGCATTACCCATTGACCGACTGAAGTGGTGAGATACTTTTCCGCGTAGGCGCTGAGCGCACCGGCGAGAGCAATGACGATTACCGCGAGAACCGCGAAGTGAAGAATGGAAACTTTATCGAGACCAAAAGTCGCACCAATCAATCCGGACATCCACGCCGGCATGTGCTTCGCTCCGAACACGTAGTCGAAGACGATCTTGAGCGGCCATGGTTCGAGTAGATCAGTTATAGCTTCGCCCAGCACCGCGACGAAAGCGACTGCGAGCACCGCGCGGTGAGGACGAAGCAGATAACTGAGTCTTAATTTCTTCAAATTATAATGCTGCCCGGAACGCTTTGGGGGTGTTTCCCGCCAGCCTGCGGAACGCCGTAGTAAAGTGGCTTTGGCTGGAGAATCCCGAGCGCAGAGCAATCTCTGAGATTGGCAATTCGGTCTCTTCCAGCATCTTCTTCGCTCGTTCGATCCGGCGTTCCGCGATGTAGTTGGTCGCAGTCATTCCCATCGATTGCTTAAACGCACGCGAGAAGTGGAAGTAGCTCATGCGCACTGCCCCCGCGACAACTCGCAGAGCCACGCGTCCTTCCTCTTCGTCAGAAAGATGGTGATCGATCAACGCGATCGCCTGTCGTAACTTGTGTGGCGCCATGCCGCCATGGCCGACGTGCACGTCTTTCAAAGAGCTGTAGTGCCTGACGAGTTGGATTGCGAGTCCTGTTGCCAACGAGTCGGCGTAAAGACGTCCTACAACATTGGCTTCGTTCAACTCGTGCAGGAGCGACATCGCGACGTGACAGATCTGGTTATCTCTGAAACCGATTTGCGGAGTTAGACCAGTCTCGTGCGAGAAGTCCAACTCGCCGGCAGCCGAACGCACAAAGAGCGGCCGCAGATAGAGCAGCAACATGTTTGGCATCTCCGAACCCTCGACCCGGCAAACCGAGGATAAGCCCGCCGGAATGATCGCCGTGTCACCGGAAAGCATCTTGCCTTCGTACCGCCGTTTGCCTGGATAAACACTGGCGAAGAACGACGGGCCAAGATTTTGCACGATGCAGTGGTCATCGGAGGCGGGAATCATCACCTCTTTCGAGGTGTGGCGAAAATGTATGGCACGCACATTTTGCCAACCCGTCGCGTCACTTGATTTCAGTACTGACTGGGGATAGAGAACTGAAAGATCGTTGGTTGGACGCTTGGCAAATTCGCGTTTCGGCAATGGGTTCAGAACGCGAGTGGTTATAGGTTGATAGTTCAAAGTACTGGCAGTTTGTAACATCGCAACAATCCCTTTTTTGTTTAAGTCTTATCCAATCCGGCGCTTATTGCGCCGAGAAGGGAATCCTCGCTAAATGGTTTCTGTAAAAATGCAATCGCTCCCGCTCGCAGGCCCCGTGTTTGCGCTTCCTTATCATCGTGGGCCGAGATGAAGACAATCGGAATGGGAGAACCGGCGGCGTTCAACCGCTCCTGGAGTTCAAGCCCGGTCATCCCCGGCATCCGGACGTCAGCAATCAGACAATCCGTTTGCAAGAGGTAGGCCGAATTCAGGAACTCTTCTCCCGAGCCGAACACCTCAGAACGGAATCCGACCGAGTCGATCAGGCTCTTCAGTGCCTGACGGACCGACTCGTCGTCGTCAACAATCGAGATCAGCGGATTCATTACAAGTGCAGATTACGAGGGTAGGCGGTGGGGAAACTATTATACGTTCGGTTTCGCGGCCTATACCTTGGTATAGGCCACAAAAAGGCACATAAAGCACAAAAGACTTGTCTTACTTTTTGTGTCTTATGTGCCTTTTTGTGGCAGTTTTTCAGCCATGCGCACGAGGTCGGCGAGGGAGTTGGCACGCATTTTTTCCATTACCTGGCGGCGATGAAGTTTGATCGTGATCTCGCTGGTTCCCAACTGTAAAGCGATCTGCTTGTTGAGCATTCCCTTTACGACGAGCGCAAAGACTTCCGTTTCGCGTGGTGTCAGTGATTGATAACGATTGCGTAGCTCCGCGCTGTCCGCTTGCTGCGAACGCGCATGCCGATCGCGTTCGAGCGCCTGTTGAATCGCGTCGAGCAGATCCTGATCGCGAAACGGTTTCGTCAGAAACTCAACCGCACCCGCTTTCATCGCACGCACAGACATCGGAATATCGCCATGCCCGGTGATGAAGATGATCGGGATGTGAATGTTTGCCTCTGCAAGAGCACGCTGGAGATCGAGTCCGCTGAGTCCCGGCATTCGCACGTCGAGTATCAAACAAGCCGGAACATCCGGGCGCGTGCTTTGCAGAAACTCCTGCGCCGACGAAAATGTCTCAACACCGAGTCCCACCGATCGCATGAGACTCTTCAGCGACTCGCGTATCGATTCATCATCATCGATGACGAACACCATGTCGTCGCTCATCGCGCACTCTCCGCGTTGGCCGGCAAAGTAAACTGAAACACAGCTCCCTGCGGCGAGTTCGAGGTGGCCCAAAGACGTCCGCCATGCGCCTCGATGATGGTCCGGCTTATCGCCAGCCCCATGCCCATCCCGTCAGGCTTAGTTGTAAAGAATGCATCGAACACGTGTTCGAGATTCGCTGCGTCAAGTCCTTCGCCGGAATCACTCACGGCAATGATCACCTTATCCTCGTTATCCCGATCGGAACTGACTATCAACTCCCGCGCCCCGTCCTTATTCTTCCCCATGGCTTCCAGACCGTTGACTATCAGATTCAGTATCACTTGTTGCAATTGCACTCGATCGCCGCGGACGAGTGGCAAGTCGGTCTTAAGTTGGCGTTTCAGATGAACACGATTCCGGCGCGCCTCGCTTTGGGCGAGAGCAAACACTTCGATGATCACTTCGTTGAGATCGACCCGATCGTTTCTCGGCGGCGCCTTTTTTACGAGCGTGCGAATTCGCGAGATCACCTCACTCGCACGGTAACTGTCTTTGATGATACGTTCGACTGCCTGCCGCGCTTCAGACAAATTTGGCATCGCACCACCGAGCCAACGTAAAGTCGCATTGCCGTTAGTGACGATGGCGGCCAGTGGTTGATTAACTTCATGCGCGATCGAAGCAGTTAGTTCACCGAGCGTCATGACGCGAGTGACGTGGGCCAGTTCGGTCTGTGCTTTCTGTAATGCCTCCGTTCGTTCTTCCACTCTCAACTCGAGTTCATCACGTGATTGCTTCAGTGCTTCCTCGGCCTTTCTCCGTTGCGAACTCATCCAACTGGTCAACATCGCCAGCAGTCCAAACACGATCAGAAAAGTGATTGGCTTCGATCCGAGGCCCAGCGAGTACAACGGCTCCACGAGGTAATAATCGATTGCGAGTTCCGACAGGACAACGGCTAGGAGTCCTGGTCCCATGCCTCCGAACCAGGCACTGATGACTATCGCGGCGTAAAAAAGAGGCGTGATGTCGGTGTATCGCTCGAGCGACCTGGTGATGACCAGTGCTGCCGCTACGCTAACGAGCGCCAAGCCATATCGCCACACCGTACTTAACATTCGATTCATTCGTATCTATTTTAGCTAAATCCGTGTTCATCCGCGTAAATCTGTGGCTAAAATACTTCGCCAATGGTCGCAACCAGGTTAATAGTGTTGGCGGTATCCTTTTCTCTTGCAGCCCAAACCGTATTCAAAGATGTTGCCGAACAGGTCGGACTACGATTCCAACACTACAACGGCATGACCGGAAAGTTTTATCTCCCGGAGATCACAGGCAGTGGAGCGGCGTTATTCGATTTTGATAACGATGGTGACCTTGATGTTTTTCTTGTTCAAGGCAACGTCCTCGAACCAAATACAAAACCCACGGGCTCGCCGCGGGGCAAACTCTTCCGAAACGATCTCAATCTCAAACGTACACTCGCATTTACTGACGTAACGGAACAAAGCGGCATCGCGGCCACGGGCTATGGAATGGGCGCAGCCGCCGGCGACATCAACAACGATGGCTTGCCTGACCTGTATCTCACGAATCTCGGTTCGAATCAGATGTATCTGAACAAAGGCGATGGCAAGTTTGTCGATGTCACGAAAGAAAGCGGCACCGACGATCCGCGCTGGAGCACGAGCGCATCGTTCTTTGACTATGATCGTGACGGCTGGCTCGATTTGATGATCGTCAACTATGCGGATTTTTCGGTTACGAATAGTCCGAACTGTTACGCCGCCACGACTGCGCGAGACTATTGCACGCCGCGTGTTTTTCGCGCACCCGGCAACCGGCTCTTTCACAACAAAGGTAACGGGGTGTTTGAGGATGTAACTGTGGCGACGGGAGTCAGTAAAGAGTTTGGTCATGGCCTGGGAGTCGTCACGGCTGATTTCAACGACGATGGTTGGATTGATATTTACGTCGCCAACGATGGCGATCCCAACCAGTTATGGACCAACCAGAAGAACGGCACGTTTATCAACGACGCGCTTTTGGCGGGCGTTTCCGTCAATCGAAATGGACAAGCCGAGGCAGGGATGGGTGTCGATGCCGGCGACTTTGATGGCAACGGCACCGACGACATCTTTGTGACTCACTTGATGGATGAGACCAACACTCTTTACGTTAACCTCGGCAAGGCGCTTTTCGAAGACCGCACTCGCGAGTCTGGCCTGGGGATGCCGGGGCGCCGGTTCACGGGGTTTGGCACAGTCTTCCTCGACTACGATAACGACGGTTGGCTCGATCTGTTCGTCGCGAATGGCGCTGTGCAATTACCCCTGGCCCAACCGAATCAACTTTTTCGCAACACAGGAAAGGGAGGTTTTGTTGAAGTGATCGCTCCCGAGTTTTCACAGCTCGAGGTTAGTCGCGGCGCGGCGGTTGGAGATATTGATAACGATGGCGATCCGGATTTGCTGATCACCAACAACAATGGACCAGCGCGGTTATTGCTTAATGATGTTGGCAATCGAAATCACTGGATAGGACTGAGGCTCGTCGGGAAGAACGGGCGAGACATGTTGGGCGCGCAGGTGGAGATTGTTAGTAACAGCGTTCTGCGGCGGCGAGTGCGAAGTGACGGCAGTTATCTTTCCGCGAATGATCCGCGTGTGCTGGTCGGATTAGGTCAGGCGACCAAAGTAAAGGCAGTGCGCGTGCGCTGGCTCGACGGCAGTGTAGAAGAATTGAAGGACCAACCGGTTGATCGATACGTGACCTTAACGAAGAAATGAAAAAGATCTCACGCAAAGGCGCAAAGACGCAAAGTGAATTTTGGAGTACATGTTCTTCCTTTGCGTCTTTGCGCCTTTGCGTGAGAATCCTTCTTCTCGTATTCGCCATCACGCCTACCGTCTATTCCCAAACACCGGACCTGACAAACGTCGAAGAAAGTGTTCGCGAGCAGATCACGACAGCACAAGCTGCGCTCGCTGCTCTCTCAAAAAATCCCTCTACAACAGAAACAGCACTGAGCGAAGCCTATGGTCGCCTCGGCGAGATCTACCACGCCTACTCACTCACGTCCGCCGCTCGTGACTCTTACCTGAACGCGAATCGCCTTGCGCCAAGAGAGTTTCGCTGGATCTATCTACTCGCCAGGTTGGACCATCAGGACGGACGTTTCGAGGATGCTATTCGGCGATACCGGCTCGCACTAACGCTGCGACCTGATTACGTCGCGGCGCTCATAAACCTTGGCAACATCTTTCTCGAGTTGAACCGTTTGAACGAGGCGGCGGAGAGTTTCCAGTCGGCGTTGAAGCTCGAACAAAACAATCCGGCTGCTCACTATGGACTGGGTCAGGTGGCAATCTCCAAGCGCAGTTACGCTGAAGCAGTGGACCACTTTGAAAAAACACTCGCGCAGGTGCCGGAAGCGAATCGTGTCCATTATTCGCTGGCCATGGCCTATCGCGGTTTGGGTGACGTCAACAAAGTCAAGGCGCACCTGGCGCAGCAGGGAACTGTTGGTGTGCGAGTCTCGGATCCGCTTGTGGATCGTTTGCAGGATTCGATCGCGGGAGAGCGTTTGCACCTGAGCCGTGGCAAGGTGGCGTTCGAGGCGCAGCGGTACGCGGAAGCTGTGAATGAGTTTCGCAAAGCTGTCGGCGCCAATCCCGAAAGCGTTGCCGCGCGCGTAAATCTTGGAGCCGCGCTCACTCAGTTGGGTGACTTGAACGGCGCCGCAGAGCAGTTTGAAGAAGCGCTTCGTATTGAGCCGGGAAAGGTCAACGCGCATTACAATCTAGCGGTTCTTTTGGCGCGGCAAAACAAGCACGAGCAGGCAATTACTCATCTGCGTTCCGCGTTGAATGTTGAGCCAGGCGATCAGAGTGCGAGGTTTCTCCTCGCCCAGGAGTTGAACAAAGCAGGACGTGTGGACGAGGCGTTGACTGAGTATGCGCATGTAGATCTCAGTAATGAAGGAGCGCTGTTGGAACACGTGCGGCTTCTGTATCGAAAAGGTCAGTTCAAGCAGGCACTCGATCGGCTTGAAAAGAGCCATGCGCAATATCCGCAAAGAGGTCGAACGGTTGTGATGCTGGCGTATCTGCTGGCGGCGTCACCGCAGCTTGAGTTACGTAATGGCGTCAGAGCGCTGCAGCTGGCCCAGCGTGTGTATAACACAACGAGTGCGGCGCAACACGGCGCTCTCGTAGCGTTAGCCCTCGCGGAAGTCGGACGTTGCAGCGAAGCAAGCGAGTGGCAACGCCGGATGATCGCGGCGGCCGAGGGCGATACGGATCTGCTTGCTAAGTTAAAGGCGGGTTTGAAACTCTATGAGAACATCCAGCCGTGCCGACCCTCAAGTGAAAGAATTCTCGCCGGCATATTGCTCTCCGAAAAGAACTGATGGTCACGTGTCGGATTGCGTCTCAGCCTGCTACTTGGTCACTATGGATGGTATCATTCGCAACTAGATTCGGCCTCCCAATTGGTTCTCACGTGACGCTCAGCACGTCAACCTGGACACTGCATCCCCTACTACGTCGATGGTCCAAAAAGAGGAGGAAAGTCTCATGGCGAAGATCTTGTTTCTACTATTGACTATTTTGTTATTGACAATGACCGCACAGGCCGCGGCGCCTGTGGGCCAAACTGTCTGGATACGCGCGTCAGCGACCGGTCTTTTCGTGTCGGCGGATCAGAACCGCGGAACGTGGGCGCCGTTGGTTGCAGATCGCTCGACAGTCGACGCCTGGGAGCAGTTTCAGGTAGTCGATGCCGGTGGTGGTTTTATTGCATTCAGATCTATCGGCACCGGTCTGTTCGTATCGGCGGATCAAAATCGCACGAATGCACTGGTAGCCGATCGCGGAGCTATTGGAACGTGGGAGCAGTTTACCTGGACAGACATTGCCGGTGGCGCGTTCACTCTGAAAGGAAGGGCGCTCAACCGTTTCGTTTCGGCTGACCTCGCCCGCGCGTCATTCGCGCCGCTCGTGTGCGATCGTCAGTCAGCCGGCACCTGGGAGCAGTTTACGTGGGGCGCAGTCGGCACGCAGGCGCCGGCAGGAGCACCGCCCGGATTCTCTCGTTTAGTTTGGTCCGACGAGTTCAACGGCTCTTCAATCAGTACAGCAAACTGGGGATTCGATCTCGGCAACAGCGGTTTTGGCAACAACGAACTTGAGAACTACACCAGCAGACCGGAAAACGCGCGCATAGAAAATGGAATGCTGATCATCGAAGCGCGGCGCGAGAGTTTAGGCGGCAGCGCATACACCTCGGCTCGTCTGAAGACGCAGGGCAAACAGTCGTTCGGCATCAACACCTGGGTCGAAGCGCGTATCAACGCGCCGGAAGGTCAGGGGATCTGGCCGGCGTTCTGGATGCTCGGCAATAGCATCAGTACGGTCGGCTGGCCTTCGTGCGGCGAGATCGACATCATGGAGATTCAGGGCCAGAACCCATTCAAAAACTTCGGCACGATTCACTGGGCCGATGCGAACGGACAACACGTCTCGTTTGGAGGAATTTATAATTCATCCACTTCGCTCACGGCCGGCTTCCACACGTTCGCAATCTCGCGCACCGGGAGTTCGATCAAGTGGTACGTCGATCGAATCCAGTATGCCGAGGCAAACATCTCGGGCGGAATCAACAGCACGTCCGAGTTCCAGGCGCCATTCTTTATCCTGCTCAACGTCGCTGTTGGCGGAAACTTTGTCGGCAGTCCCGACGGCACGACTGTGTTTCCGCAACAGATGCAGGTTGACTGGGTAAGAGTGTGGGGAAACTGAAGACTTATTTGTAGGGGCGGCACTCGGTGGCCGCCCCCATCACTGTCACTGTCGTTGAACGGCGTACTTGACCACATGGTCGCGTGCGATAACGAAGAGTTCGTTGTTGTCGTTGAAGACCATGCCGAATGCTATGCCTTTTAAGTTAACGACTGTCAGGTATCGTCCATCGGCGTCAAAGACCTGGATGCCCTTCATGTCACCAACGTAGATGCGGCCATGTCCGTCTACGGCAATCGAATAAGGAGCACGGAGTTGGCCTGGCTGATCGCCGGCGCCGCCAAAACGATTGATAAACTTTCCGTCGCGTCCGAATTTAAAGACCGCATTGTTGAATGTGCCGAGCGCGTAGATATTGCCTGAGCCATCAACCGCAACTCGCATACTCAACTCCGAGTCACCACTGGCGCTACTGATCGCAGCGGGAATGGTTCGTACAACTTTGCCGTTTGCATCAAACGCGATGATGTCGTCCCGGTTGCTCTGCCACGCAGTTACTAATCCACCGTCGGCTGCTGTCGTCACGTCGTCAAAGCCCGATCTTTCGTAGTTCAATTGACCGAGCTTCTCACCCGTTTCACCTCGATAACGTTCGATCCCTCCGCCGTGTACCACATAGACCATGCCTTTGCGATCGGCAGCAAGCCCGCGAAGGATTGTCTTTCGATCGCCAACACTCCATTGATTAACGAACTTGCCATCGGCATCGAAGACTTGAATCCTGCCGCCGTTGTATTCACCGACATAGATACGTCCGGCGCCATCGATGGCAATGCTACGTGCGTCATTAAACATTCCGGGACCGATTCCTTCTTTCCCGAAATCGAGCAACACAGTCGCGAAGCTGTTGGTTTTTTCTTTAGCAGGAGGATTGGCACGGGCGGGATTGGTAACTTCTCTTGCCGGGCGGCTTACCGAGTAAAACAGCGGCGCCAAAATGCCGACTCCGGCAAGCCCGATAACGATCAAAACAAACAAGGGAATTGCCAGTAGTAACCAGATCCACCTCGGGAACTTGCCACCTGAAGAAAGTTGAATGCGAACTACGCGCGCCGGTTGGCCCGCGAGTTCATTAGGAGCGATCAGTTGGCTGTGACAATAGTCGCAACGTACTGTCGATTTCGTCGTACTAAGATCTGAGGAACTTACAGGCGCCCCACATTTGGGGCAGTCAAAGGTTTGCGGCATAGGTTAAAAATATAACATCATATGGAAGCCCGACTGCCCACAGCCGCCATACTTTCTGACTGGCTTCGCGATTCAGGCAGTCTGCCACGTGGAGACGTCGCTCACGTTCACATAGATCTCACGCACAAGGCCGAGATCTCGAAGCTGATCTTTCTGACTGCGACTTACACTCCTGAGGCGCCGTTTGATCTACCGCGGCGCCTCGTCGTCAAATCGCCGCTCGTACAACCTGACGTCTACAGCGAGTCGCAGTTTTATCGTGAAGTCGCGCCCATGTTTGCAAGTCCGCCGTTGGCGACCTGCCACGCGATTGTCGAGGATGGTTCCGGAATTATTGTGCTCGAAGATTTGCGCGCTACTCATGACCATCCGCCCTGGCCCATCCCGCCGAGCAGAGAGCAGAGCGAAGCTGCTATCGACGCGTTGGCTCGTGTCCACGCTGCGTGTTGGGAAGCCCCGACGCTCGGTAACACAATCGGTAAGCCGCACTCTGTGCAGAGCCTGACGAGTATGGTGCAGGGCATCGTCACGCATCTTTCTCCGTTCACGGATGCGTTTGGAGATGCACTCACTACCGAAGCACGTCAGGTCTATGAACGTGTATTCTCTTCGTCGCTCAAGCCGTGGCTGCGTCTAACTGATCCACGTGCGCTCACGATCATTCACGGCGATGCCCATACGTGGAATTTTCTTTTTCCACGCTCGGGATCAGGGGCTACATACCTGATTGATTGGCAACTCTGGCACATCGACGTTGGCGCTCGAGATCTGGCGTATTTCATGGCCTTGCACTGGTATCCCCGCCGGCGTCGTGAGTTGGAGTTGCCGCTGCTTCGACGTTATCACGACGCCCTTCTCGCACAAGGTATAGCTAACTACAGTTTCGATGATTTGTGGCTCGACTATCGCCGTTGCGCGATTCGAAACCTGACAATACCGATCATTTTATGGAGTCGTGGCATGAAGCCGCAGGCATGGTGGCACCGCCTCGAATGCGCGCTGTCAGCGTACCGCGATCTGGAATGCGATGAGTTGTTGTAAACACTTTGCCGCAGATTTCGCGAATGAACGCTGATCTGATCAGCGTTCATCCGCGAATATCTGCGGCTAAAGATCACTCGACTAGAAATCGAATCGAGCGCCGAATTGGATGATTCGTGGTGTGTTGTAGATTTGGGTGACACGTCCGAAACTGTTGCTGTTAACATCCAGCCGTGCCTGTGTATACGCGCTGCCCGTGCCGAAGAACGGTATTTGATTGTTCAGCACGTTGAAAGCTTCCACTCGGAACTGGAGCCTCCGGTTTTCACCCAGCCGGATGTTCTTCGCAAAACCAGCATCCCAGTTGAAATACGGCATGCCGTTCAGAGCGTTGCGCGGCATGTTGCCGGTCGAGCCGGCCTCGTTGAAGAAGAAGACCTGTCCGGGGAATGGCGCCTGGCCCAGAGGGCTGGCCGCTCTCACACTCGCGAGCGTGTAACCAGCCGGAAGCGGTTGGTTCAAATCAAAACAACTCAACGTCGGCCGGCCCGGCGCAGTTGCTGTCGCACACAAGATCTTCGGATTAAAGTAATAGATCCCGTTCGGCGTGTTGAAGATTCCCGTTAGTTTTCTAAGCTCCGGAATAGTCAACGATGTAGTCGCAGATTGTCTTCCCGATTGGAAAGTGATCGTCGACGTCGAACGTGGATCGATGACTCCAATCGGCGGACCAGAAACCAGGTTTAGAACCGACGTAAACTGGAGGCCGCCGAAAATGTGTTGAGTCCAGCCACCATCATTCAAGAACCGCTTTCCGCGTCCGAACGGCAACTCATAAATCGCATTGAAGTTGAATGTATGAGTTCGATCGTAGTCGGGCCGAGAGTAGTTCAGGTTGGGATTGTTGTTGTCCTGGATCTCACCCTGGCGATTTTGATCTTCAAACGGGACGTCAGTCAGAGTTTTCTGGAACGTGTAATTCGCTTGCACTGAAATCCCGTTGTTGAAGCGGCGCCGAACTTCAGCCTGTAGCCCGTTGTAACGGAAACGACCAGAGTTCGTGAGTATTTCATCGACGAAGATGTTGGGATTCGTCACAATCGGAACGGTGCCGTTCAGTCCATTCAGGAAATAGAACTGTGCGAGCGACCCGACTCGTCCTGCCTGAATCAGAGGAAGAATCGTTCCCTGGTCGTTAAGGAACCCGCCACTGACTAAATTATTAAAGACCGTTAACGGCTGGCTTCCAGTAATCGCGGGATTGAATCGCGCGTCAGTGCAGAGGAACATCGTATCGAACGCCGTAGCCGCGCCCGGACGAGTCGCGCCTTGCAGTCTGCAATTCTGCTGTGCCTTCCGGAAGTCCGAGAGGAAGCCGGTCGAGTTAATGTCGAGCTGGTTGAACGTCGTCGTCTGAATCAGGTCGTTACTCTGACCACCGACATACCTGACTTCCAACACAGTGTTGAATCCGATATTCCGTTGTATACCGAAGTTGTACTCGTAGACCCGCTGCACCTGTAGATTCGGATCGACTCCGAACACCTGTGCGCCGGCCTGGTTGATATTGTTTTGTTCGAACGAAAGTGGTGGCGGCGTGAATGGCGGCACCGGGAACGTTGGAATCGCGCCAAAGATCCCGCGCGGTGTTAAGGCCGCTCTGAAGTTGGTCAAACCGTTAACTGTGCTCGAGGTGAACGAGCGCAATCCCGGATTACCGCCGAGCAGGGTGCTGGTCGATTTCACGTATTCGTCGTTGACGTAGTTAACGCGAATGCCGCCGCGCACCACGAAGCTCTCACTGAGAATTCGCGACAGGAATCCCGTGCGAACTAAAGGCGAGTAAGCAAAGCTAACGTTTGGTCCAAAGTTATTGCGGTCGGGCTTGGTAAAGGTGCCTTGTCTTCCGGAGTTGTTACCGATGATGTCCAGAAAGCCATTCGGATTGAGAATGCTCGCGACCAGATCGCCGTTCTGGACCACCGGTTCCAGGTAGTTACCAATGGGGCTGTGCAGCGGAGTGTAGTAGTCGTACCTGAGACCGAGATTCAAAGTGAAGTTTGGTTTCAGTCTCCATTGATCCGAAAAGTATCCCGAGTAGATCTGGTAGTCCAACGGCTGAATATCAGAAGTTGACGCATATCCTCTTTGCGGATCGATAAGGTTGAAGGTCTGATTGGCGGTGCCGATGATACCGCCGAGCAAATACCTTAATGAATTAGCGCGCGCCAGATCAGTCGTGTTGATACGGCTGATCTGAGTAGCCGTCAGTCCCGGCGTGAATTGATTGCCAGTGGTTGAGATATTGTAGGTCGGGAGCACGCCGAAGTTGACTACCGATTGAAGTTTTTGCCATTCGATCTGGCCGCCAAAACGGAACGAGTGGTTGCCGAATGAATAAACGGCGTTGTCCTGGAGGTTGTAATACTTGGTGTCGCGTCCTTGGTCCGTAAACGAACCTTCGGGATTAGTGATCAGCGGCAAGGTGCCAATAAAGAAGTCCGGCGGGATGTGACTCTGGTTAAAGAAGGGACGCGTGAACTGAAATCCACCGCGCACTTCGTTGGTAAACTTAGCCGAGCCGGTCCAATTGTAAGCAGCGCTCAAGAAGTGTGTGGGATCGACCTGGTTGACAAACGGAATCGTCGAAAATCCCGAAGCGATATCCGTTCGTGAATTGGTCTCGTTCTTCCGTTTGTAAACGATATTGAATGAATTCTGATCGTTGGGAACGATGTCGTAGCGGGCGACCCATTGATTTCGCGTAACCGGATTGGAGCGGTTGAAATTGATCACCTGAGTCAAGTTGATGCCGGTCGTCAACCCATTACCGCTGGTCGGTAGTTGGTTGAGAATTCGTGACTGGATGATCGGATCGACGTTGAGCACTCCACCTTGAGCAGCTGTCAACGGACTCGCAAAGCCGGCGCCGGTCAAAACGTTGATCGTTCGCGTTTGCCCGGTAACGGTATCGATAAAAGTAAAGTCTCCATTGCGCGCTTGTGGCAGCAAAGTTGTCGCGTTAGCACTCACCTGCTGCGCGAGGCGAAAGCCTTCGTAATTGAAAAAGAAGAACGCCTTGTTTCTGACTAACGATGGACCACCTTCACCGAATCTGAAGATCGGCGAGGGGCCGCTGATGCTGCCGCCAAATTCGTTCCGATTCAAAAACGGTTTCGGAATAGCCTTGCCCTGCGCGTCAGGCGTGGCGTTGTTGAAAAAGTTATTGGCGGTGAACTTTGAATTCCGATTGAACTCGTAGAGATTTCCGTGAAACTCTGAACCGCCGCGCGGCGTCACTAGTTGCACAATCGATGCTCCGCCACCCTGTTCGGCGCCGGCATTTTGCGTCGTGATTGTAAACTCGGCGATGTCGTCAACCGTGGGACGGTCATCTACGAAGGCGCCGGTGCGAATGAAGTTATCCTGCACGTTGAGCCCGTCGCGAGTTATCGCTGTTGACGATGAACGTTGTCCGTTGATCGAGTTTGTAGTCGGGCCGGCGCCTGGTGTCAGAGTTAGCAGGGCAAGCGGGTTACGTCCATTCAACGGGAGCTCGCGGATCTGCTCGCGGCTGATCGTCATACTGAGCTCAGCGTTGGAAGCGTTGATCGGTTCAGCGCCGCCGGTGACTACCACCTGCTCGACAATCTGACCGACCTCGAGCAGCGCGTTTAGTTGATATTCGCGTCCGGCGTCGATTTTTACTTTGGTCGCGATAAAAGTCTTGAAACCGGTGGCGGCTATCTTCACCGAGTAGCTGCCGAATTCAAGTTGTGGAACTTCGAAGGCTCCTTCACTGTTTGAAGTAACCGTTCTTTCTTTACCGGTCTGATCGTCAGTGACTGTAACGGAGGCGCCTGCCACCGCGCCGTCCGGGGCAGAAACTGTGCCGACGATCTTTCCGGCAGTGTTTTGTGCAAAGAGCAGAGATGCATTTATGAAAGTGATTGCAAATGCGAGCAATAATCTGTGAAGCATGTGGGTCTCCTTGATGTGCAAAACGAATATCCGATTAAGTGGATTTCATGGACCACCTTTTTCTTTTCTGACTGGCTAACACAAAGCGAGGGGAGATCGCGCCATTCTCAGGCGCAAGGAATGTGCCAATTCGAAGAGCATTGAAAACAGTGAGTGAGTTACATCACACGCTGCGAATGCGTTGGCGAATTCGGATCGATTTTCAAGAAGGCAAATTTATGTTTGAAAATTGGAACGACGCGTACGCAGTTTTGTTTACGACGCTTATACGAAAGAATGGAAGTTGTGGGTCGGCCTCTAAGAATGATGCCAGCCGAATTCCGCACTATTCGGCTGGCACAAATTGGTTGAGATACTGGGTGGGCGTGACTATTTCTTTAACTTGCGACGAACCGCTCCAGTTAAGCCGAGAAGACCTGTGCCCAGCAAAAACATGCTGGCAGGCTCTGGAACAGCCCCGCCTGTCACCGTACCTTGAATCGTGGTTGTGCCTGTCCCGGCTCCTCCGCCCACGCCCGTCACCGGAAGTGCGATCGTGTACGACGGGTTTACGGTGTAGGTAAAGCCACCGATAGTTACGGTTGTTGTAGAGAAGGTTAGTGTTGCTATACCGGTGTTAAAGCCGATGTTCCCGGAAAGTGTTCCGACCACACTAGCTGTCCCCGCCGGTGATACTTGATTGAAGGTCAAGGTGAAAGTACCGCCTATTGCCGGCCCGAGTGAGTTGGCTGGTACGGTTGTAGTAACTACGATGTCACCAAAACTAGCGCCGGCAGGCGTATTCACCGAATCTGTCGTGCCGTTGAAAGTGATCGTCGTAGTACCGTTGACATTCGTAAAGTTTACGACATTAGTTCCACTCACGCTGAAGACGCCGGTAGTACTGAACGTAACTGGATCGGCTTTTACGTCCGAAGTCCCTAGCACTACCATTAAGGCGAGCGCGGCGCCCATGATAGATGCTTTAAAGATGCTTGACATGTAGAGGTCTCCCTTGGGTCATGGCACTCCCTTAGTGGATTGATATTCCACACCTGCGAGGCAACGCAGACGTGAGAAGATCGCGATTTCTCTTGTTGGGAGAGTCTGATTAAGGGGTTTTAAAGTCGGGGCCAGACTTATAACAGATTTATACTCGGAAAAGCGTACGCAAGCGTACTGACTAGCGGCGTGTTCAGTTAACAGAGGACGTAAGTGAGATTATCGAGCGTAGATTGCGCTCTTCAACTTCATACTCCGCACTCTGGGGCAAAACCTTCAGCAGCTCGAGACCACGTTTTGAAAGCGCGCAAGCTTCGTGGTCAGCGGAACGGCGCATAGCGTTTTCGGCCGCCATTAACAGGTATTTAACCGCTCGCACGAAGTCCTGCGACTGTTCGAAATGTACGGCCAGTTCCGCGGCTATTTCTCCAATACGGTTGCCATAGATACTCTCACCGCGGTCTCCGATGCGGCCATGAATGAGGCGACGGCGTGTTGCTGCTACTCGCTTGTAAAGCACGTCGACGTAAAGACTGTGAATGAATCTATATCGCGGCGTAATCGTGCCGTCAGGTAATTCCGCGACGTAGGCAGGCCACAGAAAGTGATGCTTACGTGCCAGGCCGTCGCAGATCTCTTCAACCCGAACCACGTCTTCGGCGAGACCTGCTGAAATCGCGACTGCCGAGCAGTCCATGCCGACGATGCTTGCACCCTCGAGTATCCGTTGTTCGATAGGCTCGAGACGCTCGATATGCTTGTCGACCATCTCCCGAATATTTTCCGGAACTCCTAACTCGACTTCACTCAGATCGACCGCGAGTTCCCAGCAGTTGTCTCGTTCGACAATGATCTTTTCCTGGACCAGAAACTCAATGAGGTTGACGATGAAGAGTGGGTTGCCTTCAGTACGCTTGTGAATAATCGCCGCGAATGCCGTGGACAATTGATGTTTCGGGAATGTTATTTCGAGAAATTCGCAAACCGATTCGAGCGTGAGGTATTCAAGCGGCAGTTCGTTACAGAGTTTATGTAGTTGCAGCTCCTGCTTCACTCCTCGTAACGGATGCTCGCTGACGATCACTTCAACTGGACGGTATGTTCCAATCACCAATAAATTCGCACGACGCCGCCGGCGCGCGAGATACGACACCAGATCCAGTGTCGAGTAGTCACTCCAGTGAAGATCTTCAAGAAACAGGACGACCGGCGTTGTTGTCGTAATCAACTCCAGTGCCTCAGCAATCTCACGGAGCATTCGCTCGCGTGTTACTCCTGAGATCTTGTCCTGCATTCCTTCACGCTCGGAAGCAGTGGTGAGGTGCGGAATCTGGAGGATCCACGTTGGGGCGCAGTTACGCAATGCTTCGATAATTTGCGAATCCTTGTCGTCCTCCAAACGCGAGAGCGCGTCGAGAATCGGGAGATATGCTTCACTCGATCCGTACTGTTCGAGACACTGACCACGAAGAATGTAAATGCCTGGACCAAGCTGTTCGAGGAATGCTTCGACCAGCGTCGTCTTGCCGATACCTGCTTCGCCGGTGACGAATACAGTCTGGGAATTGCCGGTCAAAGCAGTCTCGAACCATTGTCTTAGCTGAGCGAGTGCAACATCGCGGCCGAGTAGTTTGGTTGGCGATTCAGTGTAATGAATTACAGGCGGCGCGGCGACGTTCTCAGTTGGGCCAGGCGTTGGCTTCGTTTCAGTGAGTAAAGCAATAAAGCGATAACCGCGGCGATGAGATGTCTCGATAAATTGCGGCGTCTTCGCGTCGTCGTTCAACGCGTGTCGCAACTGTCGAATACAGTCTTTCAGCACCGCCTCGCTGACGTAAGTCCTGGGCCAAACGTCGTTCAGCAACTGCTGTTTGGTTACCAGGACACCTTTATGTGAAATGCGATATTTGAGAACCGCAAACGCTTTCGGCCGTAGCGGAATTGCCTGCGAGCCCCGCCAAAGACACTCGTTGGTCTCATCAAACCGAAACGGCCCAAAGATTGGTTGTTGCCGGTCCATCGTCGCCAAAAGACGTAAACATTACAACTTTCTTATGACTCAGTTCCAGATTGCCGATTATTCTGCGTCTATGCTGAATGGATGGCAACATAAGCGCTCGTTCGTCATCAAGTTTTCTCCCGACGCGAATCCTGAGGAGGGCAGGTTTATCGGACGAGTCGAGCACGTCGCTTCCGGGCAAACAACTCACTTTGAATCCTCGGATGCGCTGGTAAGTTTTCTGAATGACGTGCTGAAAAAGGTGCGGCACGAATTTCAGCAGGCGGACACGTTGGTTGAAGATTGATCAGAGCGCCAATGGCGCGGAATATGATAGCCAGGGGCAAGCGCGGAAGCGCGTCACCCCTGGATAACAAAATAAAAAAGGAGCCACAGCCCTGAAAGGGCGAAATACGTATTTCGTCCCTTCAGGCCTCAGCGCTTCTTTGTGTATTTAAAACCAGGGTTGACGTGCTCGCTTCGCTCGCACTTGCCCTGGCTTTCGTATTCCGCGCCGTTGGTGCTGCGATTCAGATACTTGCAATACCTCGATCGGGTTAGTGCGTATATCCTCGATGCCGTGATGCGCAAGGGAGCGTTACGTGGCAGAATGACGTTTTCTTTTGGGGAGCACTAATCCGTTATGGCCAAACCGGTTTTGTTAACCGTGGACGACGATCGCGAGGTGTTGCGGGCGATCGAGCGCGATCTGCGGCGGAAGTATGGGAGCGATTATCGTGTGCTGCGGGCCGGATCAGGACCCGAGGCACTCGAGATCGTTCGCGAGCTGAAAATCAGGAACAACTCAATCGCACTCTTCCTGATCGATCAAAGAATGCCCGGCATGTCCGGTGTCGAGTTTCTGGCACAGGCGATCGAACTCTTTCCCGATGCGAAACGCGTGTTGTTGACCGCTTACGCTGACACTGACGCCGCGATCGCTGCGATCAACGAAGCCGGTATCAATCACTACCTGCTCAAGCCCTGGGATCCTCCGGAAGAAAATCTCTATCCCGTACTGGACGAACTGCTCGAGGATTGGAACGCCGCATTCCCACCGGCGTTCGAAGGTATTCGTGTGTTAGGGAATCGCTGGTCGCCCGCTTCGCACAACATCAAGGATTTTCTCGCGCGCAATCACGTGCCTTATCAGTGGCTTGATATTGAAACTACCGACTCAGAAGTCCGCAATCTGGTTGCGTTGCTGGACGAAGAAGAGACACGAAATCTGCCAGTCGTGATTCTTCCTAACGGTGTGCGTCTCAAACAACCGTCATTGGCCGAGCTTGCCGAACACGCCGGACTCAGAACTCGCGCGACAGAGGCATTCTACGATCTCGCAATCGTCGGTGGTGGTCCGGCCGGACTAGCCGCCGCGGTCTACGGCGCGAGCGAGGGACTGCGAACAGTCATGATCGAGCGGGAAGCGCCTGGTGGTCAGGCCGGCATGTCGAGTCGCATTGAAAATTATCTCGGGTTTCCGAGTGGACTCACCGGCGCCGACCTTGCACGACGAGCAGTGGTCCAGGCCAGGCGATTCGGCGTCGAGATCATTTCGGCGGAGGCTACTGAAGTAAGAGTCGATGGTCCATATCGCTTCTTGAAACTCGCAAACGGAGCCGAGCTCAGTTGTCATGCGTTGCTGGTGGCGACGGGTGTGCAGTGGCGCAAGCTCGACGCGCCCGGAGTGGAACGCTTGACCGGAGCCGGTATTTACTACGGCGCCGCTATGACCGAAGCAATGTCAACGAAGGACGAGGATGTTTATATTGTCGGCGGCGCGAATAGTGCGGGACAAGCGGCGATGTACTTTTCGCGGTACGCGCGGCGAGTCGTGATGCTCGTGCGTGGTTCATCACTCGCGGCTTCGATGTCGCAATACCTGATCAATCAACTCAAGGCGACGCCAAACATTCACATCGAATACAACACGTCCGTCGTCGAGGCGCACGGAGACGAGCATCTCGAAGCGATCTCAATTCATTGTGCGACGACGAACGAGGTAAACAAAGTACTCGCCAACTCACTGTTCATCATGATCGGCGCAGCGCCAAACACTGACTGGCTTGCAAACATCGTCGAACGCGATGAACTGGGCTTTATCTATTCCGGCCCGCACCTCACACGCGATGGCAAGCGACCCAACGGCTGGAAGCTCGATCGTGATCCGGGTCTTTTGGAAACAAACGTTCCGGGTATCTTTGTCGTGGGTGATGTGCGACATGGTTCAGTCAAGCGGGTGGCGTCGGGTGTGGGCGAGGGATCAGTTGCGATCTCCTTCGTGCATCAATATCTGAGCAAGGTCGTGTAACAAATGGAAGAAACAGTTTCGGGCGGCATTGAAGCAAATCTTCCGACGAACTCTTCGCCGCCGGGTAAAGTCGAGGCACTTCGTCGCGTCCATGTGTTTGCCGATCTGCCGGACGAACAGTTGCAGTGGTTTGCCGACAACTCCGAAGATCTCCGATTTGCGGCGGGCGACAGGATATTTCGCAAAGGAGACAAGGCGGACACGATGGTGGTCTACCTGGAAGGCGAGGCACACGCTTACTGGGATGAGAGTGATCACGACGTTGTTTACATCGCGCGCGCAGGCGAGCAAAAAACTGAAGTCAGTGGAATGCTTCCGTTTTCCCGCATGACCGAGTTCCAGGCAACCGGTTACGCAGTGACTGACGTACGCCTGTTACGGTTCCCGGTTCATTTGTTTCCCGAGATGATGCAGCGCATGCCGTTGATGGTCCAACGGCTGGTCGGGATCATGAGTGATCGCGTGCGTGAATCCACCACGATCGATCAGCAGCAGGACAAGTTGATGGCCCTCGGAAAACTGTCGGCCGGACTCGCTCACGAGCTTAACAATCCGGCGGCTGGCGCGACGCGTGCGGCTAACGATCTGATCGAAGTATTGAAGGAACTGCGCGCTGCCGACATGCGACTCTGCTCCCACGATCTGACAGTGAAGCAACAGGAATCGATTGACGCTTTCGAGAGTAAAGCGATCGATCACACCGCGACGGCGAAGCAGTTGAACTCGCTCGATCAGAGTGACCGTGAAGATGAAGTCAACGAGTGGCTCGAGGCACATGGCGTTGCAGAAGCCTGGAAACTCTCGGCCAATCTCGTCGAAGCCGGAATGGATTCAGCCGCACTGGAACAACTGCTGGGCGAGATTCCTTCAAGCGCGACTGTCGACGTGCTGGCACGCGTGAACTCTCAACTCGCAGCAGCGAAGCTGGCCAGTGAGATCAAGACTGCCACGACACGCATCTCGGAGTTGGTTGGAGCGATCAAGGAATACAGCTACATGGACCAGGCGAAGATCCAGGAGTTGGATGTCCACAAGGGTCTCGACAACACGCTGCTCATTCTGAAGTACAAGTTGAAGAAGAAAAACATCACCGTCACGCGTGACTATGCTGAGTCGCTGCCGGTCATTAAGGCGTACGGCAGTGAGCTCAATCAGGTATGGACCAACCTGATTGTTAACGCGGTCGATGCGATGAGCGAAGGCGGAAAGCTCAAGGTGCGTACCAAGCGCGAACCGACTGATATTTTGGTTGAGATTCGTGACAATGGCGCGGGAATACCGGCTGCGCTGAAGTCGCGCATCTTCGAACCTTTCTTCACCACTAAGCCGGTCGGGGAGGGAACCGGACTGGGTCTCGACACAGTGGCCCGCATCGTCCGCAAACACCGCGGCAACGTTCGTTTCGAATCAAAGCCCGGTGATACGTGTTTCCAGGTTCGGCTTCCGATTGGTTAGTCCAGGCACGCCGATCTGCGTTCATGAAATGTTTTCGCCTCAATCCTCATTAATGCTTAGAGCAGTACAATAAACCCCTTGGAGGAACTGCCGTGCATAAATCTAAAATCCTAACCTACATTGTCATCGTGGCCTTCCTCGCATTGCCGCAATCTTCCTATGGCTGGAATGCCACCGGACACAGAATGGTCGCACGTATTGCCTGGGACAATTTAGATCCTGCCGCCCGGCAAAAAATAGTTGCGCTTCTGATGCAAGCTCCGAGTGATAGTTGTCTCCGCCAACTTTTTCCCAACGATGGCAGCCCTCTGGCTGAACGGCAACGACAGTTCTTTATTGCGGTAGCGACATGGCCTGACATCGTTCGTCCTGCTGACAATAACGACCATCGGATCTGCACGAAGTATCACCGCAGGGATTGGCATTTTGTGGACCACTTCTGGTCAGGGACATCTGGCGACCCCAACGATCCACCACACGACCTCGATATGCCCATTGCTGACGTCAATGCGGCCGAAAGACTGCGTATATTTCGCAATCTCGTACGCAGTGATCATATTCCGGCGAAAGATCGAGCAATAATGTTGGCATGGATTCTCCACCTGGTAGGTGACATTCACCAGCCTTTACATACAAGTGGACGAGTGACGACTTTTCCAAACGAGAGTGAGGGTGATGCTGGTGGAAACGGCTTTAAACTCGGACCTAAACTGAATCTTCACAGCTATTGGGACAACATCATCGATCGCCGTAAGCCCAGGTCTGCAAATGAAAGTTTTAGCCACTATGTAGATCGACTCAGTCGTGATGTGGAGGATACGCATCCGCTGGCGTCGTTTGCTGCGACACTTAAACCCGGCGACATCGACGCCTGGATCCTTGAAAGCCTTCAGAACGCGAAAGACAATGCTTATCCAAAAACTTTAAAGCGTCAGCAATTGCCAAATAATGAGTATGAGAAGAACACCTTCGAGGTTTCGAAAAAATCCATCGCTGAGTCGGGCTATCGACTGGCAAACCTGTTATCTCAACTCTTTGGCTCATAGCGAATTCCTCACTTTGCGTCGTGAAAAATTATCCCGAGCGTGTACCGGCTTCCGGAACGTAGCTGACTAACACCGTGCCGGAGGTTAACTCTGTAAACACTCTTTCTGCCCTGAACCGGACGATGATTGACAGCAAACACTACACCGTCACCCTTTCGCAGCGGCACAACCACCGGGCGCGATTGCATGCGTGGTCTTTGTTCAGTCATCACAAACTCGCCGCCAGTAAAGTCTGTGTCGGGTTCTGACAACAGTACCGCGACTTGAAGCGGGAAAACGTGTTCACCGTACAGGTCCTGGTGCAGGCAGTTGTAATCGTCGGTTCCGTACTTGAGAAGCAGTGGAGTTGGTTTATCCTGGCCGGCCTTGTGGCATCGTCGAATGTATTCGGCATGCGTGGCTGGATAGTGAACGTCCGTGCGCATTGCCTCGTTCCAGCGATTCGCGATCGGGACGAGGTGAGGATAGAGCGACGTGCGCAGAGTTGTGATTAGATCGGGCAGTGGATAACGGAAGTAGCGATACTCTCCGCGTCCGAAGCCATGGCGCTCCATCACAACGTTGCTGCGGAAAAGGTTCTTGTTGTCATAAAGAACACAAATCTCGTCGCATTCATCCGGTGACAGAATGCCTTTGACGGTTGCATTGCCCTCTGCGTCAAGGTCTTGATAAACCTGTTGCCACGATATGTCTTCGGATACCATTGTCGAATAATACCGTGGCGCCACTGACGCATAACACTCCGATTCTTGCTTTCAAATCATGACCATGTCACCGCACCCGCGTCACCGCGCCAACGGCGTGCGATGAAGCTTCAATAGCGCGCGTCACTGCGCCGAAGGCGCGACATATGATAGCCAGGGGCAAGTCCCGACTTGTCGGGACGTCGCCCCTGGATAAATACCCCAAGCTGCGAAGGAGCCCTGAAAGGGCGTAATACGGTTGTGCGTATTTCGGCCTTTCAGGCCTTGGCGCGTTCGCGTTTTTCGCAAACCAGGGGCGACGCGCTTCGCGCTTGCCCCTGGCTATCATAGGTCGCGCCGTTGGCGCTCACCTGAGTAGGCGGAGCGCGTGATTCTGAAGATGAAACTCTCGCGGCCGTTTGGATCTGTCTTCGTGCCAACGCGCACGCCGCCGATCTTCTCCACCGCTCGTTGCGAGCGCAGATTGTTTGAGCCCACTGAAAAGATCACGTTGTCGACGAATTTGAAAGCATGAGACAACATCAGCCGCTTCATCTCACCGTTGTAAACGCCGCCCCAATGAGATCTCGCCAGGAAAGTCCAGCCAATCTCAATCTCGCTCCGCTCGAGATCGTAACAATGAAATCTCGATGAACCGATGATTCGATCGTCTTTGCGGTCAATCGCGATCAGAGCGCCACCTGACTCGAGCGCTTCATCAAAAAACTTTCGGAACACATCCAGCTTGTAACGGTCAGAGTTTGGATGTTGCTCCCAGATCAACGGGTCGGACGCAACCGCATACAACTCTTTAAAATCGTCAGCACGCAGTGGCCGCAGTTCCAGGATCTCACTCTTCAGTATTGGTTGAAGGTCGAACGGCATCTCAACGATAATCTTACCTATGAAAATAAATATTGAGCAAAGCTTTGATCAGATTCGCGATTACTGGTCCCCGAAAGTGATAAGCCGTGTCAACGATCAGTACGTAAAGATCGCTAAAGTTAGAGGGGAACTGACGTGGCACAACCACAAAGACGAGGACGAACTCTTTCTGGTCGTCCGTGGACGGTTGTTGATCCAACTCGAAGGTGAAGAGATAGAACTGAACGCCGGCGACATGTACGTCGTGCCCAAAGGCGCCATGCACAACCCCGTCGCGGCCGAAGAATGTTGGGTCATGCTCGTCGAGACAGTAACCACAAAACACACCGGCGACGTCGACACGCCGCTGACTAAGTCGATCGCTGAGCAGCTTGCCTAGCGTGAAGGAATCTGCTCGTAGATCTCCACCGCCAACACCATAATCTCGTTTTTAGTGATCTCGTAGAAAACTGCAAATGTAAACTGCCTTACGATTGCCCGTCGAAGGTGGCGATGGATCAATGTAAATCTACGCGGAGCATCGCGAATCGTCTGTAGAGTCTCAACGATTCGATGCATCAACTTGACATCTTAAGGCAGGGCGCTGAAGTCGATAGTACTATTATTCTCTATACGCGATTTGCGTACAGATGCGAACGCAAGTAGTATGTCAGCGTGAAGGCTGTTTCATCGAGCTACCTCCGTTTGAGCACTACAGGGCCGAGTATCTTGACGACGACGCTTCCAGCGACTTCAGCGATTGCTCATGCTTAAACCTGAGGCTGGTGCCCTGATCCCTGGTACGGGTGGGTTGCGGAAGTTGCGCTTTGCTGACGAACGGCGAGGGAAAGGCAAGCGCGGCGGTCTTAGAGTGATTTATTACTGGTGGGATGCAGGCATGCAATTTTGGCTATTTACGATTTACGACAAAGATGAGATGTCTGACTTGACCAAGGCCCAGCGTGAAACGCTGAAACAAATGATCAAGATGGAACTCGAGACAAGGAGGAAATAGTGAGGAGAACAAAGTTTAAGCCCACACGGAAGGATCGCGGAAAGCGTGATCTCTTTGCAGAACTGACTGAAGGAATGGATGCTCTTGCTGACGTACGAAGCGGCAAGCGAACGCTTCGAACTCACTCTGTCGAATTCAAGCCAGCTCCCAGCCTCACACCAAGAGAACTGATCCGTGTTCGCAAAAACCTGAAACTTTCACGCGCACTGTTCGCGATCTATCTGCGCACAAACGTGCGTACTTTGGAAAACTGGGAACAAGGCCGCGCCAAGCCCAACGCGCAAGCTGCTCTATTAATTAATCTCGTCAAGCACTATCCAGACACGGTCCAAAGACTCGCCAGTATCTAAGCTCAGCCTTTTGTGAGCGCGCGTTCGCGGAACAACAGAAACAGCGGCAGCGCTAAAGAAACTCCGACTGCCAGATTGCACGCAACATAAACCCACAAACGCCGCATTCCGAGTCTTCGACCCTCCGAGAAAACGAATAGCCATAGCACAAGCGAAGACACGATAACGTCCATTCCAAAAAATCCCGACACGCTGTTGCTCAATAAGAACGTGAAGAAGAGTTTTAAGTCCAAGCCGTGTGTCATTAGAAATGGGATGAGTTGCGAAAGTGGGAGAACCGCGCCGAGAACGGCTAGAAGCAGATACAGTATTTTCATGAGACTTACTTACCCCGTTTCAGAAATGGAATTAACTGCTCAGAGTAGTACGGCTCTTCGGTGCACCAGAAGATGTAATCCACACCCAGGTACTCTTTGCCAAACTTAATTATTTCGTTAATCGTCACCTGCTTACGTGTGCGCGGGTTTACATGGGCGTAGTTACCATCCTGAACGGCAACGCCAACAGCAACCTCAGACGATGAGGCACGGATGAGCGGATAACTACTCTCCATTTGCCAGCGTTTGTACGGACCTAGATCCGGACCACCCACACCAACGCGCAGCTTTCTCGCGGCCTCGTAAACGGCGCGAATGTTACCCTCGCCCGGCATGAAGTTGGCATAGACCAGCACCACTGATTTCGGAAATGCCTCTCGCAATGCCTTCATGTTGGCAATCACACCGTCACGATACTTCTCATCAGTGAAGTCCTTCGGAAACAACGCTCCGGTATTGCCTATGTCGAAAGCTGTTTCGGCAAGGTTCACGCCTTCAATCTTGCCGTCGAACTCCTTCCCCAGTTCGACGAGTAACTTCTTAAATCTCTCGCGAACTTTTTCATCCCAACGTCGCGCCATCCAACCAAGAACCTTAACGTCCGTCTCACGATGGTCTACAAGCTTAAATTCGTATTGCTTATCCGCACCGCCACCATACTGCGGATCCCTGACAAGATAACGCGGAACATGTATCCACTTTTCACTGAAAGAAACATCCTGAATTTGCACAAACAGCTTCTTCCCTTTCGAAGACAGAAACGCCAGGTCTTCACGAATGAGACTGAAGTCATACTCATCTTTCCCGGGCTCGAGCTGGCGCCATGAGTATGCGATCTGCGCGCCCTCGAAATTCTTCATTTCAAGAAATGTCGTTGCCGCTTTGAGCTTTTCACGGTCCATGCCGAAGAACACGTAGTGATGGACAGGCTTGGCACTGCCGGTGATACCGATCAGCAATACGAACAAACTGCAAAGCAAAATATTTCGCATATTTTCTGTCTCCAGCGCTAGTATCCACAGGTTACGCAGAATTCGAAACCTGATCCGAACCGCAGTACGTATAAAAGCAACCATATGCCAGCTATCGAAGTTGAGAATCTCTCACGCACATTCAACAGTCTTCGAGCGGTCGACAATATCTCTTTCTCTGTCGCTGCCGGTGAGATCTTCGGTTTCCTGGGCCACAACGGAGCCGGCAAGACAACCACCATTCGAATGCTGAGCGGACAGTTGCAGCCTACCTCGGGAGGTGGCCGCGTCGCGGCTTGCGATATCGTCACTGAACAACAACGCCTGAGACCACTCATCGGAGTGGTGTCTGAACACCAGAATCTCTACGAACGCATGTCGGGACGGGAGAACCTCGAATTCGCCGCGCGCCTTTATGGCCAAAATATCGAACGCATCGACGCCGCGCTCAAGCAGGTCGATCTACTCGATAGAGCCGGGGACAAAGTGCAGAACTATTCAAACGGAATGAAGCAGAGACTGCTTATCGCTCGCTCCATACTTCATGGTCCGCAAATCGTTTTTCTCGACGAGCCAACGCGTGGTTTAGATCCGATAGTGGGACGCGAGATTCGTCGGTTGATCGTAGACATGTCGAAGGAAGGAGTAACAATCTTTCTCACCACTCATTACATGGAAGAAGCTGACCAGCTTTGCAATCGTGTGGCATTTCTAAGTGAAGGACGGATAGTCGCGCTCGACACACCTGACAATCTCAAGACTGTCCACGGCCAACAACAAGTGAATGTAACTCTCGATAACGGCGAATCACTCAGCATCGCTTTGGACGGTGAAGCTGCGGGAAGGGAATTACAGCAACTCGTAAGCGGCGGCCACGTACGAACACTACACTCAGCCGAAGCGACACTCGAGGAGGTGTTTATTCAATTGGCAGGAAGGCGGTTGTCTGAATGAACCTGAACATAGTGTCAGCGATCACCCGAAAAGATCTCGTGGACGCAATCAGGCATCGCTATCTCCTCACAGCGTTGGTTACGCCGTTGTTTGTCGCACTCCTCTTTCGTGTGTTGTTACCGGGGGGCGGCAGTAACAAGCTTCTCACTATCGTGGTCCATGATGCTGGTGGCTCAGGACTCGTGGCGGAGTTGCGCAAGACTAATCAGATAACGGTGGTTGAAGCTGCTTCGGTGGATGCAACAGCCGGCGAAGTGGAAAAACGAAAAGCGATAGGCGGATTGGTAGTGCCCGCCGGCTTCGATGCAGATCTGGCTGCGAACAAGCAGCCGGAGCTAACCGTCTACGTCAATAATGAAAAGACTATCTTTGAACAGGCCGCTTTCCGCCGCCTGTTGGACCAGATAGTGCGTTCGTTTGCCAAACAGCCGGAGCCTGCGCGTTTGACTTGGGTTGACATTGATAAAGGAGCGAACGACCAGAAACGTGGTGGGACCGGACTTGATCAAATAATGTTGCCATTGCTCCTAATACTCACGTTTGGAATGATCGGAGCGTTCGTGGTGCCTTTATTGATAGTGGAAGAGAAGGAAAAGCGGACTCTCGATTTCCTCTTATCATCGCCGGCGAGTCTGAACGAGATAATTGCAGGCAAGGCGTTGACGGGTGTGGTCTACACGCTTCTGATTGCAGGTATTTTGCTGGGTATCAACCGCCAATTCATACAAAACTGGCCATTGACGTTGTTGACTATTTTACTGGGGCTGCTTTTCGTGGTCGGAGTAGGTTTGGTGATCGGAAGTTTGCTGAATAACACGATGCAGGTAAACACGTGGGCAAGTATTATTTTGATCGTACTACTTGCTCCGAGCTTTCCGTCGATTGGCATCACAGCATGGTTTGATAAGGCGATGCGTGTCATCCCAACGTACTACCTGAGTGAGGCACTCAAGCTGTCGATGGCCGGTACGGTGTCGTCGCAGTTGTGGATGTATTTGGCGGTGCTATTGGCTTGCACAGTCGTCGTATACTTTGCTGCTGCCTTCGCTTTACACCGACGTTAGTCTGGCTGCGCAACGCTTGAGCGACGGGCGCGATGGTGAACGATGTTCAGAATTTTGAACATCCCTGGTTCACGGCGGTTCGCTGTTCGAGGTTCTCCAACTTTTCCTGCCACTGAAATTTTTCGCGATAAATCCAGGATTAGAAAGTTTTTCCTCCGAGATTCTGAATAGGCCGATTGCTTGATTGTGCCGATGTCACGCTTCCCTTAACAAATGAACGGATAAGTGTGATCATGCCGTCAACGGAAAATCGGAATGGCGATTGCCTAACAAAACTCAGACACGCACGAACCGATTCGCTGGATTTACGCACTAAGTAGCACCGTCATACGAAAACTCGTAACCCGTCCGCTCAACCTGTTTTCTGAGGAGGAAGTCATGACTATTCGAGCACTCCTTGTGCTGGCTGTATTAATCACTTTTTCTACCCTTACTTTGGGTCAAACTAGTCGGGGCACCGTGTCCGGAACAGTGACCGACCCAAACGGCGCCGTGATCGCCGGTGCTGATGTTACTCTGACAAGCACCGCAACCAAGCTCAGCCGTACGACCAAATCTAACACTGAAGGGCTTTATCGATTCGAAGCCGTTGATCCAGGAAGTTATTCCGTGAAAGTTAACGCCACCGGCTTTGGTGAGGTGGTGAGCACAGGAATCGAAGTAAGAGCCAATCAAACTTCGGATGTTCCGGCGCAGATGGCTCCGGCCGGACAGGTAGAGACAGTTAATGTGGCTGCCGATGCAGGCCAGCTACTTCAAGGGGAAGCACCGGTACGCGGTGATAATATTGATAAAACAAGAATTACAGAACTGCCGTTTTCCGGTCGCAATCCAGTTGCTCTGGCGCTCACGCTGCCCGGAGTTTCGACTAACCGCTTCGGCTTTGGGGTGGGCACATTTTCTGTCAATGGTTCGCGCGGCCGCTCAAACAACTTCTTAATCGATGGCACTGAGAATAACGATATCTCAGTTGCCGGTCAGGCTTTTCAGATCACAAATCCTGACGCCGTGCAGGAAGTTTCAGTGCAAACTTCGAATTACGATGCGGAGTTTGGTCGCGCTGGCGGTGCTGTCGTGAATACGATTACGAAGTCAGGTACAGATGACTTTCACGGCAGTGTGGCCTATCTCTTCGACGTCACCCGTGACGATGCCATTACCAATACACAGTCCCTCTCGGCCGCCATCCGCCAGCGTGGACACCCGCCGCGCGGTACCGAGCAGTATTACGCGGGCACTCTGGGTGGTCCACTTCTATTCCCGCACTTCGGTGAAGGTAAACCGATGTGGCGTTACGACGGCCGGCAACGAACGTTCTTCTTTGCCGCCTGGCAGGAACAGTTTCGCAGTGCTTCAACTCAGGCTTCCAGAACTGTTCTAACCCAGACCGGACGCAACCAGTTGCGAAACCTGTTTCCGGCTGGCGTCAATCCACGAGTCGATCTCCTAATGGATGTCACAAAAAACAGCATTGGCGAGTCGTCTTTCCAGAACATTGACATCGGCGCTCGTCCCGGTTGTCCAGCGCCTTGCAATATTCAGTTTGGAACTGGGTCGCTTTTCGTCCCCCAAACGTATCGCGAGCGCCAGGCGCAGTTGCGTATCGATCACAAGATTGGCGACAACGATCAGTTCTCAGCGCGTTACCTTTTTGATAATCAAAAAGATCCGCTGGGAGGAGGAATCACGTTCACTGGATTTGGGACCGCCAACAATAACACCTATCAGAATCTGCTCCTCAACGAGACACATATCTTCTCACCGAGTTGGACCAACGAAGCGCGCCTCGCTTACAACCGGATCCTGATCGATTTTCCGCTGAATCCGGATGATCCCCTGGGGCTGGTATTACCGCGATTCGACATCTCAACGCTTAGCCAATTTGGTGTCGCGACAAATCTGCCACAGGGTCGCGTTGCAAATAATTATGTCTTTCAGGACACAATCACTCACCTCCATGGAAATCACACTTTCCGTTTTGGTTTGGATTTACTCGACCAGCGGTCGCGCCAATTTGCGCCGATCGTCGAACGTGGTCTATTGACCTTCCGCTCGGGTGGCGGTTTCACCGCGCTGGGTAATTACATCGACAATTTTGCCGGCTCAGGCGGTGGCACACAGCGAGATTTTGGTAGCCCAAGATACTATCCTTTCCTGTTTCGCCAGGCGTATTTTGCGCAGGATCGCTGGCGCGTTTCCGACTCAACCACGCTCACACTTGGCTTGCGATATGAGAACTTCGGAAACGCCATTAACACCCTTCAGACCGCTGCGTTTACAGGGTTATTCAATGTAAATCCAGTGACGTTTGCCGGTCCATACAGTCAGCCAAACGAAGTTAAGAACGACAACAACAACTTTGCGCCGACGTTTGGTCTCGCTTATTCGCCGTCATTCGAAAACGGATTAATGGGACGTATTTTTGGTAACCGGGAAATGGTCATCCGTTTGGGTTACCAACTTGGTTACGATTCGTTCTTCAATAACATCGCCTCGAATGCCGCGACCTCTTCGCCCAACGTGGTAGCGACTGCAGTTCCATCGGTGGTCAGTGCCGGTGTGCCACGAGGCTTGTCGAATGTGACCGGTGCTTTGCCGTTAAGCCCGCGACCGCTGTCGCCGTTGGATTCTCAAACGCTCGTAGTTGCGAATCTGGTTAATCCTTATTATCAGCGTTGGTCCGCAGGATTTCAGCGGGCGTTGTTCGGAAACCTGGTTATCGACGCGTCTTATGTAGGCTCGAAGGGAACCAAGCTCTACCTCAATGAGGATTTGAATCCAAGCGTGCCGGCAGTGGCTAATGCGTTTAATCCAGGTATTCAACGCATCACGCCGGCGGGGTTCACGGGTTCAACCACCTGTGCGCCGAACACTACTGGATGTTTTATCTCGGGCCGGCTCGATAATCTGCAAGGGTCGCGTCTGATTCGCACGAACGGCGGTTCATCGAGTTACCATTCAGCCCAATTATTGGTGACGCGCCGCTTCACGAACGGTTTCACATTTACCTCTGCTTACACGTGGTCCAAGCTCATCGACAATGCGAGCGAGGTCTTTACCGTGGCCGATACGAATCTCCCGCAGCAGGCTTCGTTTCCGTCAATCTTTGGAGGACAAGCAGCAGAGCGTGCAGTATCGTTCTTCGATCGCACCCACCGGTTCTCGTTGACTTATGTCTACGAACTTCCGTTCATGAGAAGCCAGCATGGATTTGTCGGTCATCTGCTTGGAGGTTTTCAACTCTCAGGTGTAACAACATTTGAAAGTGGAGTGCCGCTCACAGTCGTGAATGGTCAGGATGCCGACTCGATTGGTGGCAACCTTGATCGTCCGGATTTCAACCCCAATGGTCAAACCGGAGTTCGGGCGGTACCCGCAATTGCTACAGCCTCAGCCAATCCATGTAGCGTGGCGGTTGGCGCAACTTTTTACACCAATCCTGATGCCGCGAATGCGTGTATCAATCCTGCGAACGCGCAGTATATTGGATTGCTGGCAGGCAGCGGACGGCGCGGTAATCTCGGCCGCAATACTCTGCGGACTCCCGGTCTGAATAACTGGAACCTTAACGTTCTGAAACGAGTCAATATTGGTGAAGCAAAGTTCTTCGAACTGCGGGCTGAGTTCTATAACGTCTTCAATCATCCGCAGTACGGGACCGCTAGCGTGAGTCCTTTCTCACCCGGAAGTACTGGTGTCCCGGCTAACGTCTTCACCTCCGCAGCCGGTCAATTCCTACATCCGGAATTCTCAGACGGTGGCGGCCGCGTCATTCGTTACCAGTTGAAGTTCTCATTCTGAGAGCCTTCACGAACACTAAAGAAAAGCCCGGCGGTTCAAATTCCGCCGGGCTTTTTAGTGACTACACAAACGTGTACTACGACTCGTCGGATAATTTGATTCGTTAGCTAGAACAAGCCCCTCTTCCTGACTTGTTCTAATCAATGATCTAAATTTCCCTTCATATTTTGCGCTTTGAAATTTTTGAGCTTTCTATCGCCGCCAGGCGTCTAAAAGACTGATTCGACATTGGGCCGAAAGTGGTATATTGAGTAGCCCTCAGTCGAACACAGGACCTCACCTGAACTAAGTCATTCGGAAATTGCGGAGCCCGTCCCTGTATGAAAACCAGCTTCCCCTGCTGCGCTGCAAAAGGCTTTGTTTTATTGGTCTGTGTTCTCATCTCCAGCGGCTTCAGCACGTCAAAGGCAGCGACTAACAAAAAACCAATCCTGGTTAGCCAGGCGACATCTACACGGGCCGTCGCAGTTGAGTCGGTGACGATGAAAGCGGAGCCCTTTGCGCCCACGGCAACCATTGCTTTCGGCAGCGACACACGCACACGCCTTTGCATCTTTGCGATGGATCTCGAGCTGCTTGCGGGTGAAGGTGCGAATGCCTTCTCCTCCGATGTTCAGGATGGCAACGGGAAGATATACCCGTTGAAGATTGAGTATGTCGGGCGAGTGCCTGACTTTCCCGGCATCACGATGATAGTTGTCAGACTGTCAGACGACCTCGGAGATGTAGGCGACGTATTACTGCGATTGAATCTGCACGGCATGTCGAGCAATCGAGTGCGCGTTGCGATTGGGCACACTGGTGGTGGGCTGGCAGATGATCAGGGCGCAGTGCCAACTCCAGCTCCCGTCACCCCGCCGGCTGCGGATTCGGCGTTGGTTCCGAACTCATACACAACTCCAGCCACAGACGCTGACACGGTGCGTTTTCTCGAGCAGGCGAGTTGGGGACCCACATCGGCCGAAGTCGCGCGAGTGAAAGCCATGGGTTTCATGGCTTATCTCGACGAACAGTTCACGCTCGTTCCGACTAACCCCGCGAAAGGTTCGAACTACCCCGACCTCGTATTTCCTCTCGACGACTCGACTCAGCAGTGTCCAACGAGCAATCCTTCAGATCCTAACTACAACCAGAATGTTTGCGGTCGTGATAACTATTCAATGTATCCGATCCAGCGGACCTTCTTTTCCAACGCGCTTTACGGAAACGATCAGTTGCGGCAGCGCGTGGCTTTTGC
>Ga0105248_10000656_pt1 | contig 39330 bp, 36 predicted proteins | sample KBSS34metaG_FD_81524 | JGI IMG/M metagenome (GOLD analysis project Ga0105248, IMG submission 81524) | Switchgrass rhizosphere microbial communities from Kellogg Biological Station, Michigan, USA - KBS S3-4 metaG | ecosystem: Host-associated > Plants > Roots > Rhizosphere > Soil | place...
ACAGCAGCAGCAATAGCTGCCGCTCGCCCAGCAGCTCGCTCGCGAAAGTCGCCGGCACTAACGCGTCCGGCGCAACGGTGATGCCGAGCTCCTCGGCGAGCTCGCGCACGAGCGCAGCGCGCGGAGTCTCGTCGGACTCGACCTTGCCGCCGGCAAACTCCCAGAGCCCTGCCATTGGCTTGCCGGGCGGGCGTTGCTGCACGAGTATCCGCCCCTGCGAATCGATCAGCGCGACGGCGACGACGAACAGAAATCGTTGCGGGTCCGTACCATTGGTCACTTGTTAACACCCATTTCCATAGAAGACTCTCGAGCCTCGTTTGGCGGAGAGGAAAGTCTGTTGCGAGCCCTGCGTATCATCCAAGCGCTCCTGTCCGACCGCCGGGCCGCGACTGCCGTCGAATATGGCATGATTCTGGCGCTCGTCTTCCTCGCGCTCGTCTATGGCGTCGTCGCTCTCGGGAACGCGACCAGCGGAGTGTGGAACAACGTGAGTGCTCAAGTCGCGAATGCGACCTAGGGCGCCGACTACGCACAAACCACAATGCCCCGGTAACCCATCGATTTAAGTCTTTCTCAACCCCGGATCCCTATCGTTCCTCTTGCCGTGCCGGGACTCGTCTCGCGTGTGGCCGGGTGAACTGAAGCCAATTGAGAACTGGAGACCGGTAATGATGAAGATTCGCGCTTTTCTGAAGAACAGCAAGGGTGCCACCGCGATCGAATACGGCCTGATCGCCGCTCTGATCGCCGTCGCCGCGATTGCCGCGATGCAGGGCCTGGGCAACCAGCTCAACAAGACCTTCAGCAACGTCACGTCGAACATGAAGGCGTCGTAAGACGCTTTCAGCGAAAGCTGGGAAGGGGCGGCGAACGAGTTTCGCCGCCCTTTTTTTTGATAGCGAAGGAATATAGTGAACGATCTGATCACGTTTCCTCGCCGCTTCTGCGGCTATGGCCGTGGGATTTCTTGGTAAAACGACGCCAACGAAACATTAACCAATATCGGCAATCTATAAATAGCTCTTGCAGGTGCAAAAGCCGCTCAGCGCCGCACGGTGTGGCGCCCGGGAGGGATCCTATGTTTCGCAAATTGTTTCGCGACCGCCGCGGCGCTACCGCAATCGAATATGGACTGATTGCCGCGCTCATCGCGGTTGCGGCGATTGCTGCGATGTCGAGCCTCGGCAACCAGCTCAGCGTGACGTTCAGCAACGTGACGTCGAACATGAAGGCCAGCTGAGAGGCGGTTTTGAAATGCGCTTTCCAGCGCATTTCAAGACGGACCTCGAGACCCGCATCGGCCGGGTTATTCGACGTGGTTGACGTTCGGCAACCATGGGGCGGTGCGGGCGCTAGAAACGCCCCATCGCCAGGAACTTGGCACGACGCGATTGGCGCAGGCTCTCCGCGGTCCGACCTTCGAGATCGCGCAACGAAGCTTCGATCGCGTCGCCCAGGGCCGATATTGCGCCGGCCGAGTCGCGATGCGCGCCGCCCAGCGGTTCGGGCACGATCGCATCGATCACGCCCAACTCCTTGAGGCTCTGTGCGGTGATCTTCATCGCATCGGCCGCCTCGGGCGCCTTGTCGCCAGTCCGCCATAGGATCGACGCGCAGCCTTCGGGCGATATCACCGAATAGACGGCGTGCTCCATCATCAGCACCTTGTTGCCGCTCGCCAATGCGACTGCACCGCCCGATCCGCCCTCGCCGAGAATCGATGCGACCAGCGGCACGCCGAGCGCGAGGCACGCCGCGGTCGAGCGCGCGATCGCCTCGGCCTGGCCGCGCTCTTCGGCCTGGACGCCGGGGAACGCGCCCGAGGTGTCGACCAAGGTGATCACCGGCAGTCCGAACCGGTCGGCAAGCTGCATCAGGCGGATCGCCTTGCGATAGCCCTCGGGCATTCCCATGCCGAAATTGTGCCGAAGCCGAGTCGCGGTGTCGTCGCCCTTCTCATGGCCGATCACCATCACGCGGCGCCCGCGGAAGCGGCCGAGCCCGCCCAGGATCGCCTGGTCGTCGGCGAACGCCCGGTCACCGCCGAGCGGCATGAAATCGTCGATCAGGCCGGCGACATAATGCTTGAAATGCGGCCGCTCCGGGTGCCGCGCCACCTGCGTCTTCTGCCACGGCGTGAGCTTGGAATAGGCCTCCTTGAGGAAGCGATTCGACTTGACCTGGAGGCGGCCGATCTCCGCCTCGATATCCACTGCGCCGCCTTCCGCGGTCTCGCGCAGCTCGTCGATCCGGCTCTGCAGCTCGGCGATCGGTTTCTCGAAATCGAGGAAGCTTGCCATCAGGCGGCGGCGGTTACGCGCGCTTCGCGCGCGCGTCAACGAGGGCGTCAGAGAGGGGGCCATCCTCGACCCCGGCAACGGTCGAGACGGAGCGGAATTTGGCGCAGGGCTAGAAGCGAGGAGGGCGCGATGCCTTGCGCATCGTAACCGACGAGTGACGACGCCATGCGCCAAAATGATCAGGTGAAACTGTGCCCCGCACAGTTTCAGCCGTGCCTGGGAGGCACGGCGACCTGATCATCCCGTCCCGAAGGGGTCGCGTTCAGGAGACCGCTGATGAAGCAGGTCGCCGTGTCCCCCGGACACGGCTAAAACTGCGCGGGGCGCAGTTTTACCTGCTCATCGTCGCTTGCTTGCGCGTAGCTTCAGCTACGCGTCTGCGCTGCGCTCCTCGCCAGCGGGCTCCTGAGCGCGATCTCGGCCATTGCCGGGGCCGAGGATGGCCCCCAACGGGTGCCTCTGGTTGACCAGCTCGACCAGCCGGCGGCTGTCGACATGCGTGTAGATCTCTGTGGTGGCGATGTCGGCATGGCCGAGCATCGCCTGGAGCGCGCGCAGATCGGCGCCGCCTTCGAGCAGATGCGTCGCAAACGCGTGGCGCAGTACGTGCGGACTTACACGATCGGGCGGAATGCCCGCTTCGGCGGCGAGCCCTCGCATCAACTGGTAGAGCCGCACGCGCGACAGATGCGCCTTGCCCGACGGAAACAGCCAGGGGCGATCGGTCGCGACATGCGCGCGCCATGTGGCGACCGCTGCGCGCGCCCGGTCCGAGATGGGCACCAGCCGTTCGCGACCGCCCTTGCCCTTCAGGATCAGATAGGGCCGATCGGGCGCAATCGCATTGCGCGGCAGCGACACGAGTTCGGTCGCGCGCAGGCCGGAGCCGTAGAGCAGCTCGACCAGCGCGGCGAGCCGCAGGTCGCGCGGATCGGACGGCACGTGTGCGATTCGCGCGTCGATCGCCTCGAACAGCCGATCGACGTCACCGGTGCTCAGCACCTTGGGCAGCGGCCGGCCCGCCGCCGGACGCGGCAGCGCGCCACCCGGGTCGTCGGCGCGCAGCTTCTCGTCGGCGAGGAAAGCGAAAAAGCGCCGTAGTGCTGCCGATTTTCTCGCGACGGTCGCACGCGACAGCGCCTGCCATTCGGCGCCGAGCCGTTCGAGCGAATCACTTGCGGCGTCGCCCAAATGACCGTCCAGGAATTCGGAAGCGAGCCGCAAGTCGGTGCCATAGGCCGCGATCGTATTTGCCGCGGCGCCCGCTTCGGCGCGCATCATCTCCAGGAAGCGCTCGATCAGCGCGCGGTCATTTCCAGCGCCGGAGTCGCTCAAAGCCGCGCGATCGCCTCGGCGGCGATCATCCTCGCATAGCCGTCGAGGCCGACCGCGCGCAGGTCGAGGCAGATGTGATAGAGCATTTCGGGCGGCACGCCCCGCCACACCGGGGTTTGCATTCCCACCGCTGCGAGCAGCACTACCGATCCCGTCTCGCGCCGCCGCGCTGCGGCGTCGATCGCCCAGGTCCAGGGATTTTGCGCGTCGAGATCGAAGCGCGCAGCGCGCGCGAGCCCACGCGCATCGTCGGGCGACAGCCGGCCGAGCCCGGCGAGGCCCGCGATCAGCATCTGCGCCTTGTGCGCCTCGGCACGATCGCGATAGGTGTCGGCGTCGCCGTACCGCACCGGAGCGGGCGAACGACTCGCCAGCGCGAGCATCGCCCAGGCATCGCCTCCACGCGGCGCGACGGTGCTCCAGCGCTCGGCCGGCTGCTCGAGGCCCGCGCTGAGCATCGACGCGACCAGCATGTCGGCATCGCCGGCATAGGCCGCCTCCGCCGGAATGCCGGTGGCGGCGCGCGCGGTCAGGATCAATCGGCCGTAACGTGCGCGTGCACCGTTCGCGCCATCCCATAGCCCGCGCATCGCGGTCAGCCGATCCTGTGCGTCGCTATCGGCGAACGCCGACCGCAGATCACGTGCGGTGCCGGCTTCGGCGCTGCTGTCGCCTGCCTCCGCAATCTCACCGTAGAGATCGACCAGCGCGCTGCTGGAGAACACGCCCTGTGCCGCAGCCAGCTCGGCTGCCGAGGCTCGACTCGCCGGATCGGGGCCCGGCAGCAGCGCGCGCCAGTAGCGGACCTGCGGCCGCAGCGTGCCATACAGCGACTCGGGGATGTCGACGCCCGATGCACCGGCCAGCCCGAACCGCCAGGTCGTGAGCCGGTCGATCCCGGCCCATTCGATCGTCACCGCGCGACGGCCTTCGGCCCCCATGCCGGCGATCTTCTCGGCGAGCAACAAGTCGACGCCACCGGCCACGCCCTGCCGCCGCGCCGCGTCGATCTGCTGCCCGGCACCGTTGGGATCCCCTGCCAGGCCGGCGCACATCGCCTGGGCGAGCGTCCATCCGCGCGCCGGATCGAGTACCGATCCGCGTTCGACTAGGGGGCATAGTCCGGCCGGATCCGCAGTCGCGAGCGACGCCTGCATCGCGACCTGGAACATCTTGGGCGTGTAATTATCGATGTCGACGCTCTGCACCAGGTAACGCGCGGCAACCGACTCGCCCATGCGCAGCAACAGCCAGGCGCGCTCCGCAGCGAAATCGGCGCCGTTGACGCGCGCTGGAGTGTCGAGCTTCGACAGCAGCATGCGCCGCAGGGCGATCGACATCCACCGCGACGCGATCGGCGCGTCAAGCCGGCGCATCAGCGTCTCGAGATAGCGCCCGTCGGCTTGGCCAAGCGCGTCCTGCGCGAGCCCGCCCGACGCCGGCGACGAGGGTCCGACCGCGGAGAGCGACCGCTTGGCCGAATCAGGCAGCTCATATTTGGAAAGATCGACTGGCGGCAGTTCGGCGGCCGTCTCGTTGCCCAGCGCCTCGCCCGAGGGGGGGATGGGCGCCGCGGCGGGAACGCCCGCCGCACCGGCCGGCGCGTCGGGCCCGTTCGGCGGCAGCAGCGGCGCCGGCCCAGACTGGCTCGGCCGCGGCGTCGGACTGGGCGCGGGCGAATCGAAGCCGGGCGGGAGCAGCGATTCGGGGTGGTCCTGGCCCAGCGCGGGAAACAGCGCCGCGCCCGCGAGCAGCAGCGCGACTCCGCCCGCGCCAATGCGAGGGCCTGCCCTCATCACCGGCAATGGCCGAGACGGAGCGGATTTTGGCGCGTGGGTAGGAGCGACGAGGGAGCGATGCTAAAGCATCGTGACCGAGGAGCGACGCCCTCCACGCGCCAAAATCCGCCCGCCCGCAGGGTCGCGCTCAGGAGCCCTGTGGTCTTCGTCACTTGCTTGCGCGTGGCTTCAGCCACGCGTCTGCGCTGCGCTCCTCGCCACAGGGCTCCTGAGCGCGATCTCGGCCGTTGCCGGTGATGAGGGCAGGCCCTAATGAGCGAGATTTTCAATCGGAACCACCTTTTCCACATGCGTCATCGGCTTCGCGCCATTGCGGCCGGCAAGCCAGAAAAGGCCGCCGACGAGGAGGACAACGACTGCGATCAGCACGACGATCGAACGGGACATGGTACGCGTTTCCGAATGAGATAAGCCGGTTGCCGCGCCTTTTGCCCGAGACGCGCCCTCGCTGTATAGCCCCCGCGACCATGCTGCAAACCCACCCCAACACCCAAACCTGGACCGGCAAAGCCATCGTGCTCGTCGGACTGATGGGCGCCGGCAAGACCACTGTCGGCCGTCGTCTCGCGCAAAGGCTCCACTTGCCGTTCGTCGATGCCGACCATGAGATCGAGGAAGCCGCAGGGATGTCGATCGCCGACATCTTCGACCGGTTCGGCGAGCCCTATTTCCGGGACGGCGAGCGCCGCGTGATCGCACGGCTGATCGACGGCACACCCAAGGTAATCGCCACCGGCGGCGGCGCGTTCCTCAATGACGGGACGCGCGGGCTGGTGCTGGAAAAGGCGATCGCCGTCTGGCTCGACGCCGAACCCGACGTACTCGCCGATCGCGTGCGCCGGCGCGACCACCGCCCGCTGCTTCGCGGCAAAGACCCGCGCACGACGCTCGCGGAGCTCGCCGCGATCCGCAATCCATTCTACGCGCAGGCACCGATCCGTGTGAAAAGCGTCGCCGCTCCCCATGACGCCACCGTCAATGCCATCCTGAAGGCGCTCGGCCAGTGACCGTGATCTCCGTTGCGCTCGGCGCACGCAGCTATGACGTACGCATCGAATCCGGCCTGCTTGCGCGGTCCGGCGACATCCTCGCGCGCTATGCACGAAACCGCCCGATGGCGATCGTCACCGACGTCAACGCCAGCCCCTATGCCATGGCGCTGCAGCACGGCCTTGGTGGTGCGGGGATCGACACGCACATGCGCGTGCTGCCCGCCGGAGAAAGCACCAAGAGCTGGGAGCAGCTCGAATCGCTGGTCGAATGGATGCTCGACCGCGGCGTCGAGCGCGGCGACCATGTCATCGCGGTCGGCGGCGGCGTGATCGGCGATCTCGTCGGCTTCGCGACCTCGATGGTCAAGCGAGGCTGTGGCTTCGTCCAGGTGCCGACGACCTTGCTCGCGCAGGTCGATTCGTCGGTCGGCGGCAAGACCGCGATCAACGCGCGCGCCGGCAAGAATCTCGTCGGCGCGTTCCACCAGCCCGCACTGGTGCTGATCGATCCGGACGTGCTCGACACGCTGCCGCCGCGCGAACTGCGCGCAGGCTATGCCGAAGTCGTCAAATATGGACTGATTGACGATTTCGCCTTCTTCGAATGGTGCGAGGCGAACGGTCAGAAGCTGCTCGACGGCAATCCGGCGGCGCGCGAACATGCCATCGCGCATTCGGTCGCCGCCAAGGCGCGGATCGTGGCCGAGGACGAACGCGAAACCACCGGCCGCCGCGCACTGCTCAACCTCGGCCACACCTTCGGCCATGCGCTCGAAGCCGAGACCGGTTTTTCCGACCTGCTGCTGCATGGTGAAGGCGTCGCCGCGGGAATGGCGCTCGCGTTCCGCTTCTCGGCAGCACAAGGGCTATGCTCGAGCCAGGACGCCGAGCGCGTCGTTGCGCATCTGAAAGCGGTCGGCTTGCCCTATAGCCTGGCGATGGCGGGCGTCGATGCGAGCGGTGCCGAACTGGTCGAGCATATGCTCCACGACAAGAAGATGGACGCCGGCAACCTGCCCTTCCTGCTCGCGCGCGGGATCGGCCAGACCTTTCTCGACAAGACGGTGGATCTCGAAAGCGTGGCGGCGTTTCTCGACGCCAACGGCTGAGCCCCGCCCTATCGGTGCGGAGTGTGCTCCGCCGAAGAAAAGTCCCGGAACCAGCCGAGGGGAGAGCCGGTTCCGGGCTGGCGTGTCCGTCGCAGGCGCGGGAACGCCCGCGATCAGCAATCAAGATGCGGCGTTGTCAGCGTTGATCGTGCCCAAGTCGGAGACGGTGAACGCAACCGACTCGCCGTTGGCGGTGCCGGTCACCTTGTCGCCGCGAATCTCGAAACGGAAATTGCGGTTGTCGGCAGTGCCCTGCAGTACGGTCACGCCGTTCTTCTCGATCGTCTTGTAGCTGTAGCGCACGCCGTCACGCACAAAAGAGCGCACCGGCGCCTCGGCTGCCAGCGTCGGAGTGGCGATGACGGTGGCGAAGGCGGCGACGGCGAAAATCTTGCGGAACATGTTCAATCTCCATCGGAAAGGTTCGAGACGAGGCGCGACCGATCGGCGCTCGATGAAGATGCTTTTGGCGGGAAGCTGTAACGGGAATTTGTCGCTGCAGGCGCGAAATCGTCGCAAATTGTAATTTCTGCCAGAGATCGCAATCAGCTGGCACTGCAGTAGACCCCAAACTGGTCGTTCTATGTAATTCATTAACCAATGCTGCGGCCTACGAACGCGTTTTTCGACAATCGGTGCGCCTCTGTTGTTGTTCCGGACACTCCGGGCGCCGTCACGCGTCGTCGATCTACTCGATTCTGAACTTGCCGTTACCAAATATCAGAGGGCGTGCTGCACTTGTTTCCGGCACAGATCACACTTCAATTTGAATCGGCGCCTTGCCTTTCCTGAACCGACACGGTGCGACCCATGCCCGACGGCGCATCCGGATCCGCCTTGACCACGAGCGACAAGCTGCGTGGCCCAGTTCCTGGACCGAAAGGCGCCATCACGGGCGCCGGGGTTGGCGTGTCCTTCCGAGCCAGCAGCTGGCCGTCCATCCAGACCTCGGCGGTTCCGACCACTTCAGCGAAGACCACCACGCCGCCATTGATCCCCACTCGGCGGCGCGGCGTGAAAACGGTGCGGTACATCGACCATGGCGCGTCCTTCGCCGGTCCCTCGAGCCGGCCGGGTCGACCGTGATCCAGGCTGTTCATGTCGTTGGACGCGAATTTCTGATTGGGATCCGGGCGCGTCGCCGCAAACGCCGTACGACGCCACTCCGACAGCAGCGCCACCGGTCGCGTTCGGGCGATCGCGGGACGAGGAACCACCGCGACACGATCGATGGTGATGCTTGCCGGGCGCAATCCCGGCGCCGATGCGGTCAGGCGCATTGGCCCCCGCCCTTCGCCAGCGCGGACGATGACTTGCGCGAGCCCGGCAAACAGTTTCCGCGCATTACCCTGTTCCGGATCGTGATCGTTCGGATCGCCATTGCCCAGCCCGACGATCGCCCCGCCGTCGATCGCAAACCGGATCTGATCGACCGCGACCGGAACGTGCCGCCCCTTGGCATCCACCACATCGACCGTGACGGGCTGCACATCCTTGGCGTCGCCCATCATTACGTTGCGATCGGCGGTGAGGCGGAGCGCCACACCGGCGCCGCTGGTTTCGACTGCCGCGCGGACGACCTCGCGACCGGCGCGATACCCGACCGCCTCCAGACGCCCGGGTGCATAGGCAACTTGCCACTCCGGCATTGCCAGGCGATCGACCTTGCGTGTGCCGAGATCCCGCCCGTTCAGCCAAAGCGAGACGCTGTCGACATTGGTAAGCGCCATCACGGTGATCGGCTCGCCCAGACGGCCGGGCCAGTTCCAATGCGGCGCGAGTTCAAGCAGCGGAACATCGTCGATCCACTGCGCGCGGTGAAGATAATAGGCCATCTTCGGAAAGCCGCAGATATCCATGATGCCGAAGAAGCTGCTCGTGGATGGCCATTCCAGCGGCGTAGGCTCGCCATGATAGTCGAAGCCCGTCCATATGAAGCTGCCGGCAATGAATGGACGGGTAGCGATCGCGCGCCAGCCGTCGCGGTGCGTGGCGCCCCAATCGGCGGCGTCCTTATCATAGGAGCCGAAGACATTGCGGCTGCGATCCGTCTTCCACGCCCCGCGCGTGGAAAAGGCGCTGGTGTCCTCCGAGCTCGTCAGCGGCTTGTCGGGATGCAGCGCATGGAAGCGGTCATAGCGATGTGCCTGATAGTTGAAGCCGACGACATCGACTGCCTTCGACACGTTGAGCGGCGAGAACATCCCGTCGTTCATCGCCGCCGTCACCGGCCGCGTGCTGTCCAGCCGCTTGACCGCCGCAGCCATGCGCCGGACCATTTCATAGCCCTGTTCGGTCCCCTGCATCGGCTCTTCATTGAAGACCGACCACATGAACACGCTGGGCCGGTTGCGATCCCGCCGCACCAACCATTCGAGTTGCTCGAGATACTCGTGGCTGGGGTTGAAATTGCGATTCTCGTCCATGACCAGCAGGCCGTGCCGGTCGCAGGCGTCGAGCAGTTCGGGGGTCGGTGCATGATGCGAACTGCGCAGCGCATTGCAGCCAAGCGCCTTGAGGCGGCGCACCCGCCAGTCGATCAGCGCGTCGGGGACCGCGACGCCGACGCCCGCATGATCCTGATGGATGCAGACTCCTTTGATCTTGGTCGGCCGTCCATTCAGGACGAATCCAGTTTCCGGGTCGAAATGGAAGGTACGAAAGCCGATCCGCGCCTCGCGCGAATCCGCAACCATCCCGTCGCGAAGGACGCGCGTTACGATCCGATAAAGAGTGGGCGTATCCGGCGACCACGACCGCGGCTCTGGCACTGACAGCGTCAGCGCGGCAGTGGCGGTTTGCAGCGGAACCGCGACGGCAGAGGTCGTGCCGGCGGTCACCAGCTTGTCGTCCGCGTCGAACAGCCTGGCCTCGACCGTAACCCCCGCGGGCTCCGCAGAAATGTTGGCAATTTCTACCGTCACCGGAACCGACCAGCTGCCGGCATCCGATCGCACCGGATTGGCATGGACGCCGTCGGTGACGATGCTCACGGCGTCGCGCACGGCGAGCCAGGCGTGGCGGTATATCCCTGCGCCTTCGTACCACCACCCTTCCATCGCGTCGGCGTCGACCCGGATGGCGATCGTGTTCAATTCCTCGCCGAACCGCGCATAGGGCGTGATGTCGATGATGATCGCGCCATAGCCGCTGAGGCTGTGCGCCACTTCGATCCCGTTGAACCACAAGGTGGCGCGAGTCGCGATACCGCCGAACTGCAGTTCGAGATAGCGGCCGCGCCAGGCGGGATCGAGTTGGAGCGGACGCCGATACCAGCCGATGCCGCGGCGGCGATATCCCTGGGCGACATTGGCGGCCGGATCGACCGGGTGCTCGATCGCCCAATCGTGCGGAAGATCGAGCATGCGCCAATCGCTGTCGTCATAGCTGACGGCGGCGGCCCCCTGCGCCACGCCGGCTTTGGCGTTCTGATAGGATTCCTCATGCCCGATTACCGGTGCGGGCACGATGTCACCCAAGTGGAACAGCCATCCATCGTCGAGCGACCGCAGGCTGGGATCGCTGATCGGGAACGGGCGCCAAGTGCCGTCCAACGGGGGCGGAATATCGCCGGGAAGCACGGGCGATTTCGTCGCTGCGGCGGCGACCGTTTCACGCGATGCCAGGGCAGCAAACGCGACACCCGCCAGCAAGGCACGTCGATCGATCAAATCCCAGCGCGTCATCGACAGCTCTTCCCTGGTTCGGTTGTCAGACTTTGACGATGATGCCCTTGCGGTCGAGTAGCCAACCCACGCCCCAGCAGACGAGCGCATAGGCGATTGCGCACAGCAGCGATCCAAGCGCACCAGGGGCAACTCGCTGGAACAGTTCGATTCCCACCCAGTCGTAGACACTGGACTGCCCGCCAACCGGGAAAAGGTTCAGCGCGGTCACGAATAATTCCGAGAAGAGATAGATGACCAGCGGGTTTCGCCCCAGCACCAGCCAGAAACCCCTTCCCATGCTAAGGCCACGAACGTCGCTCACTTCTATGAGCACGCCGAGCAGCACCACGTCGATGCCCACCGTCAGCAGGACATAGGAGCCGGTCCACAGTTTCTTCGCGATCGGAAAGAACGGCGACCAGGCCAGACCAGCCAGGACGAGCAGGCAACCGATCGCAACGAGCCGGCGGACGAGGGCTGCTTTGTCCGCAGATGCCTGAACCGCGCGTCCGACAAGATAGCCGACCAGCAGGTTCACGACGGCGGGCAATGTTCCGAGCAAGCCTTCGGGATCGAAACCATGGTCCTTCTTGTAGAGATGATCGGGGCCAATCAGTCGCAGATCGAGCAACGTGCCCGCATTGCCGAATTTGGAATAGGCCTCGCCCGGCGCACCGAAGACGAGCAATATCGCCTAATAAACGAGCAGCAGTAGCACCGACAGCGACAGGAGGGCGCGCGAGTCCTTCAGCCAACGGATGGCGATAGCTCCGAACAGATAGCAGAGCGCGATCCGCTGCAGGACGCCCGGAATCCGCGTCTGGGAAAACGGCTTTGCCGCCCAGCTCCCGTCCGGCTGATGCGTGACGAAGGGGAACCAGTACATCAGATATCCCAGCACGAAAATCAGTGCGGCTCGCCTCAGGACCCGCACGAGGAACGCGCGGTTCGTGGTCGCGCGGCGGAACGAAAAGCTCATCGCCGTGCCAACCGCGAACAGGAAGCTGGGAAAAACCAGGTCGGCCGCGGTGAAACCGATCCACGGCGCGTGGACCAGCTGCCGGAACGCCGGCGCACCGGGCCCGGCGGTGTTGACGACGATCATGAAAAAGATCGTCAGCCCGCGAAAGATGTCGAGCGACGCGAAACGCTGCGACGCGGCACCGTGTGGTGTTCCGATCACCACCCGTCCGACATCCGCATCAGCGCGCGCGCTTCGCCGATCGGGTCTTTTGGCCGCGCCTGTCTACGGACGACGCCATCTGCGACCCAGTGCTTTTCCCAGTCGAGAATCGTGTGGCGCGTAGCTGCCTCGTCGAACCGCTTGCCAGAGACGACCGCCGCCCGCAGCGCGTCCAGGAACAGCGTCCAGCGCGGCAGATAATAATCAGCGTACATGCCCTGCCACGCCTTGGAGGCATAATCGGTCAGGTTGCCGTCGCCGCCCCAGATCGTGACTTGCGCCTTGGCATCCGCCGTATAGGCCCGCGCCTCCTCCGGCGTGTCGGCATAAGCGCGCGCGTCCGCAACCCAACTTGCCAAGCTTTCGGGCTGCGCGCCGATCATATGGTCGATCGCCAAGGCCAGACTGCGGACTCGCGCGACCGATCGATCGCCCGCTGTCACATGGCCAGCCTTATAGTCCAGGATCGCCTGTCGCAGCGCCGCGTCGAGCCTGAGACTGGCATAATGGCGCGTAAAGTCGACCAGATCGAACCTGAACAGACCGGCGGAGCGCAATCTGCCCGCCTGCTTGAGTAGCCCTTCGATGCCGCGACGCAGATGCGCAGAGTCGCCGGGCGCGTCGGGATAGCTGTCGCCGTCCAGCGTCGGCCGCTTGAAGAAGAGATATGCGCCTGCGCGATCCTTCCACCAACGCGGCGTCCAGTACCGGGTCCGATAGGTTCCTGCAGCGACATCCTGCCACGCCGCGACCGCCTGCGGCGGGATCTTTCCGTAGCGTGCGCGCGCGTAGCGGCCAAGCCAGTCGGTCAGCGACGCCTCGCCATTGTTCCAGGCGAGGTCATAGGCCTCCTCATAGACCACCGAGTTGGTGTGCAGTCCTTCGGGGAAGAGGCCGAAGCCGTTCAATCGTCCATGGGTCGGATTGGCGATGATCGCGCCGATATCGTCGCGATAGAATTGAAGGTCACCGTAGACGGGGTTGCTGCCGCCATAATTATGGACATAGCCATAGATCCACGGCTTGCCGTCGAATGCTTTCGTGTCGCGCCACACGCCGGGATAGCGATCGTTGCCGATGTCCAGGATCAGCATACCGGTGTCGGGAACCCGGCTCAGGAAGGCAGCGATCGCGTCGGGGGTCCAGAAGCTCTTATCCGCGCCGAACAGCCATCCCTGCATCACCCAGGTGGCGTTGGGCGCGGCGGCGGTAATCGAGCGGTACAGTCGTTCGCCATAAGCGGCGAGCCTTCGATCGCGTACATCCGCCGGCAACGCGGCGGCGCGCGCCGCCGCGCGGTTGGCGCTGCTGTCGCCATAGCTGCTGCTGTTCGCGTCGCTGCCGTCCTCGGCAATCGGCGGCACCATCTCGTTGAAGGCGTCGGCAAGATAATGATCCCCGGGGCCGTAGGCCGCGCGGTAGAGTTGAAGGAAACGAGTGGCGAGCTTCGCGAACAACGGGTCGGAAGGATCAAGCCAATAGGTCTCGTGGAATCCTTCCCACGCGCGCATGCGATAGATTTTGGCCTCGGGATGCCGCTCCGCAAACGCCTTGGGAACATAACCTGCGAAAGCTGGAAGGACGGGCGTCATCCCGAGTGCGCGCATGCCGGCGAGTATGCGCAATTGGAGCGCGTGCTTCTTCTCGATCCAGCCCGGCTGCAGCGGCGCACGATACCCTTCGATATTGCCCATCCGCTGCCAGGGCAGAAACGGGGCAGCAGAAAGGCTGCGCCCGATCGTCGCGTCATCCAGGCCCTGCTCGCGCCACAGCGCGCGCCAGACATATTCCTGTCCTTCCAGCGCCAGCGGCATGTCGATGCCGTGCGCCGCCATCCAATCGATCTCGCGCTCCCACCGTCGCCAATTCCACCACGGCGTGGTGTAGCCATAGGTGCAGGTGTTGAGATAAGCGCGGCTGAGAAACGGACTCTCCACGCGCGGCCCGCGATAATCGGCCAGCACCGGAATCGGGACCGCGCGATTGCCCTCCCAGCTGACAGCGAGCAGCCCCAGCCGGTTCAAATAGGCATAAGTGCCGCGCACGATTGCAACCGGCGACGAGCCTTCGACGCGAAGGCGCCCGCCGCGAACCTGGACCTGATAGAAGGGCCGCGCCGCGGCAACGATCCGCAGGTCGAGCCGATTGCGGGATATGCCGAAATGCCCCAGCACCCGCGCTGCGGCTTCGACGCCGGGCTCGGCCGACTTCCCGGGAGTTTGCGCCAACGCCGACGACGAACATAGCGCGGCCAGCGCGATCGCGAGCTTGGCCCCGATGGGAAGACGGGCGACGAACCGGCGCGGCGGCATCTCAAGTCGCCACGATGTGCGCGACATTGCCGGAGAGCATCGCCCACCCCTGGCAGGCCCCGTCAAGGTCCGGGCCGGCTACCGCGCGCTCGGAAACAACCTCGACGCGCCACCGGCCCTCCAACCGTCGCGACGAGACAATATTCGCGGGGCCGCCAAGCGCTTCGATCAGGACGGCCGGCAGCGCTGACAGGTCCTCCCCTTCCGGGTGTTCGTCCGGCAAAGGTTGCGGTCCGGCTGCCTGCGACGTGCGCCCGCCCACGGCCAGTTCGGCCTGCATCTCGTCCGCTACCGCGTCGGCGATCGGCCCGAGCACGACCTGAACACTCCGCGCCGACGGCTTGACGACGCCGCGTGCGCCTAACGCTTTCAGGCGGGCTTCATCGATCAGCGACTGGTCGGCGATGATGAGGCGCAAACGCGTGGTGCAGGCGGCAACCGACACGAGATTGCCCGCGCCCCCCAGCGCGGCGATGAACGACGCGCCCCGGGTTTGTTCGTCACTCGCAGCGGCATTGGGCAGCGCGGCGGCGTCGGCGGTGGCGCGCCCCGGTGTCGGCAGATTGAATCGGCGAATAGAGAAGCGGAACAGCCCGTAGTAGAGCAGCGCATAGACCGGTCCGATCACCAGCAGCAGCAGCGGGTGTGTCGCCTTGCCGAAGTTCAAGACATAGTCGAACAGGCCGGCCGAAAAGCCGAAGCCCAGCCGCATCCCCAGCACATCGCATAGCGCCATCGCCGCACCGGTGAGCAGCGCGTGGATCGCGTAGAGGGCCGGGGCGAGGAACATGAATGTGAACTCGATCGGTTCGGTCACGCCAGTGAGGCACGAGGTCAGTGCAAGGCTGAGGAGCATGCCGGCCACCGCCTGTCGCTGCTCGGCCCGTGCCTCGTGATAGATTGCGAGGCATGCCGCGGGCAGGCCGAACATCATCACCGGAAAGAAGCCGGTCATGAATTGGCCGGCATCAGGATCGCCGGCGAAGAAGCGGCGCAGGTCGCCGGTCACGCCATGATAATCGCCCAGCAGGAACCAGACGACGTTGTTGATGATGTGATGGAGCCCCGTAATCAGCAGCAGCCGATTGAGCACGCCATATGCAAAGAGCCCGATCTCGCCCGAGCGGCTGAGGCCGAAGCTGAGCGCGTCGATCGCGCCCGTGATCGGTGCGAAGCCCAGTCCGGCGACCACCGCAAGTACCAGGCCGGCCAGACCGCTGATGATCGGAACCAGCCGACGGCCGCCGAAAAAGGCGAGATATTCCGGTACTTTGAACGTTGAGAAACGATTGTAGAGCTTCCCGCCCAGCAAGCCGGACACGATGCCCAGCGGCACGTCGAGCTTGGCAAGCGCCTGATCGCGATAGGCTTGCGAGGCCATTGCCAGCGCGCTGTCCGGCAAGCCTTTGAGCATATCGGGCGGCACGTTCAGGAAGCTTTCGGTCCCCTGCCCCGCCACCAGGAAGCACGTCACGCCGGCCAGGCAGGCTGCCCCGTTCGCGTCGCGCGCAAAGCCGGCTGCGACACCGATCGCGAACAACAGGCCCAGATGGCCGAAGATCGCGTTACCCGCCGCACCGAGAAGGCCGATGTCGAGCAAGTCGGGCTGGCCGAGACGCAACAGGAGCGCCGCCAACGGCAATACGGCGATCGGCAACATCAGCGCCCGGCCGAGCGGTTGCAACGTTTCGATCAGCGATTTCATCGTCGCACACCCCCCTCGAATGCGCGCGCCAGCGCCCGCACCTCCCGGGCGTCGGAACAGCGCAGAGCCGCTTCGGCGAGGTCTCGCGCTGCCGCCTGATACAGGCCACGGGCACGGGCTTTCGCCTCCGGAATCATCGTCGGCACCATCGACAGTTCGGTCACGCCGAGCCCGATCAGCAGCGGCAGCGCGTCCGGATCGCCGGCAACGCCGCCGCAAATTCCAACGGGCCGCCCATGCTCGGCCGCGCCTTCGCAGGTCAGCTGGATCATGCGCAGCACCGCGGGGTGCAGGGGATCGACTCTGTCCGCCAGACCGGCATTGCCGCGATCGATTGCCAGGACATATTGCGTGAGATCGTTGGTGCCGATCGACAGGAAATCCGCTTCCACGGCGAGAAGGCCGGCGGTTGCGGCAGCGGCAGGCGTCTCGACCATGATACCGAGCTGCGGCGCTTGCTCCATCCCGACCGCATCGACGACGCGCTCCAGCAGGGCACGCACCTGGCGTATCTCGTCGACCATCGAGACCATCGGAATCATGATCCGCAACTGGCCGGCGGGCAGCACGGCTGTCATCGCCCGCAGCTGGCATTCGAGCAGGTCCGGATGCTGCAACGCGAGCCTTATGCCGCGGACGCCCAGCATTGGATTGTCTTCCCGCGCCGTCGCGAAATAGGGAACCGGCTTGTCACCGCCGATGTCGAGCAGGCGCGCGATGATCGGACGGCCCGGCAGCGCGTTCGCTATCGCCTGATAGACTGCGTGCTGCTCTTTTTCGTCGGGGGCACTTTGTCGGTCGAGGAACAGGAATTCGGTCCGGACCAGCCCGGCTCCTTCGGCGCCCTGTCGCGCCGCGTGCTCGGCGTCGGCCACCGATCCGAGATTGGCGAATATCTCGATACGCCTGCCATCGGCGGTACGGCAGGGTATCTCCGCATCGCGCTGTGCCGCGGCGCGCTGGCGATGCCGCGCAGCGATCACATCGCTCACCTCTGCCACGCGCGACTGCAGCGGATCGACTTCGAGCCACCCGCCATCCGCATCGAGGATCAGCGGCGTACCGTTCGCAATATCGAGCGGAGCCGGTCCCATCGCGACGAGCGAGGGAAGACCCATGCCCGCCGCCAATATGGCGACATGGGAGGTTGGCCCACCCTTCGCCGTACAGAATCCCGCGACCCGCGCGAGCGGGAGCTCGATCAGTTGCGAGGGCAGCAGATCGTCGGTGATCAGGATGGTGTTGTCGGGCAGCGTTCGCTCACCTCGCGGTTCGCCGTCGATCGCCCGTCGCACTTGCCGGTCCAGGTCCATCAGGTCCGCCGCGCGCTCGCGAGTCCTGGCATCGTCCACCGCCGTCAACACCGCGACCTGGTCCATGAGCGCCCGGTGCCAGGCATATCCCGCGCTGAACCCCGCTTGAATCAGGCATTGCGCGCCCTCCAGAAGGACGGGATCTTCCAGGATGCCCAAGTGCGCGGCCATGATCGTGCGCTGGATATCCGAACCTTCCCCCGCCAAAGCAGCGATGTGGTCACGCGTATTCGACACCGCCTCCGCAAGGACCGCGCGCTCCTCGGCAGTCGACCCGCTTTTGTGCTGAATCGGTCGATCATCCGGCTCGAGGCGATGCGCGATACCAATGGCAATCCCGGGAGACGCGCGCACTCCGCGCAACGCGCCCGCTCGCACGTCGGCGTCGGGCGGACCTAGCATTTCGGGCAGTTCCATGTCGACTGGCGCGGAGCCGGGCGGGTCCGCCTCACCCATGCCGCTATCGATCAAGTCGCATAGCGCATCCAGCGCCGCTTGCGCGTCTGGTCCTTCCGCATCGATCCGGACCATTTCTCCCCGCCGCGCGCCGAGCGCGAGCAGCGCGACACTGCTTCTGGCGTCGGCGGCGCGCGCGCCATTGTGGAGCGTCACGCGAGCGGAGAAGGGTTTGAGCGCGGCGCTGATTCGCGCGGCCGGACGCGCGTGGATGCCGTGCCGCATCGGGATCGCGATGGTGCGACTGTACAACGCATCGCACGGATCGTCCTGGTCCGATGCCCCGACGGGGCTTCCTACCTCGATCGTCATGAGGCGCTCGCCGGCGCGCACACGTCCTTCCGCGCGCATCACGATCATGGGAGACGAACCATCCACGACCAGGATCGGTGTGGCGAGGCTCCGCGCGGCAAGCGCCACTCGATCGAGCGCGAACGCGATCAGAGGCGTGCCCACCGTCACTCTCTGACCCTCTTGCACCTGGGCCGTGAAACCCTCGCCATTCAGCGCAATCGTTTCGATTCCGATATGCAGGAGGATGTCCACGCCGACGTCGCAGCGCAGCGTGACGGCATGGCCGGCCGCATGGAGCGCGGTCACCACGCCATCGCACGGGGCCAGAAGCGTGTCGGAGAGTGGATGGATTGCCAGTCCGTCTCCCATCATGCGCTCGGCGAAAACCGAATCGGGAACCTTGTCGAGCGGGATTACGACGCCGTCGAACGGCGAATAGAGCGTGAGGCTGACCGTGGCCGAAGTCATTCGCGCGCAGCCGCCGGTGCCGAAAGCCGTTCCCCTCCGATCCACGTGCCGCGCGGATGGAGATCGGAATCGAGATGCACCCAATCCGCGCGCATCCCGACCGAAATCGCGCCGTGCGTCGATTCCAGGCCGAGCAATCGCGCCGGAACGCTGCTAGCCATCTTTGCCGCTTCGGGCACGGATACGCCGGTCATCGCGACCAGGTTGCGGACCGACGCCGCCATGTCGAGGTCCGATCCCGCGAGCGTGCCGTCGCTGTAACGACAGACGCCTTCGCGCACCTCGATCCTTTTGCCCTGGAGCATGAAGCTGTCGGCGTTCGTGCCAACGCTCGGCATTGCATCTGTCACCAGCATGATGCCGTCGCTCCCCTTGGCCGCGATCGCGATCCGCAGCGCGGCTTCGTGGATATGAACCCCGTCGACGATCAGGCCGCATATGCATCGCGAATCGTCCAGCGCCGCCCCGACCAGCCCCGGCGCACGATGCTCTAGGGGCGACATGGCGTTGAAGAGATGAGTCACGGCGGTTGCGCCGGCGTCGATCGCCTCACGCGCCTCTTCATAGGTCGCGTTGCTGTGGCCTAGACTGACGATCACGCCTGCCGTCGTCAGCCGCTCGATCGTTTCGACATCGCAGCATTCGGGCGCGATTGTCAGCAGCACACGGCCTCGGCGTGGGCGAGCGAGGAGCGCAACGATTTCCGCATCGATCTTGCGGATGGACTTCCCGTCGTGAATGCCCTTGCGTTCGAAGTTAATGAAGGGGCCTTCGACATGCAGGCCCACGACCCCAGGGACGCCCGCCTCGATCGCTTGTTCGACGACTTCGATAGCCGCAAGAATGCGGTCGGGACTGGCACTGATCAAGGTCGGCAGAAAGGCGGTCGTACCGAGCGGCGCATGGGCGGCTCCGATGGCGCGAACGCCCTCCACGCTGATAGCGTCGTTGAATAGCACCCCGCCGCCGCCATTGACTTGCGTATCGACCAATCCGGGCAGTAGCCATCCGCCCTCGAGGTCGAGCGTTGCATCGCACGAGCCAACGCCGTCCGTCGGCAGTATCGCCGTCACGAACCCATCCTCGACGGCAATTTCGGCCCCCGATAGGACCGCGCCGGCGGAAGCGACGATCCGGCCATTGGTGACGGACAGAATCATCGCGTGCTCGTCACCTTCTTCAGGAAGGGAGGTGAATCGGGATCCAGCCCCCGCAAAATCGCCAGTCTATTCGCCATACGATAGAAGCTTTGTATCTGCAGGATCGGCTCGATCGCCGGATGTCCGGTACATGCCGGAAGAGCCTCCGGCCCCTCCCCGTTTGCCACATGGACCAACGCGCCGCGCGACAGGAACAAGGCGCCCGTAGCCCGGACGTCTTCGCCGGCGGCATCACTCCCGGCAAAGCCCAGGATCGGAAAGCCGCGCTGCACCAGCGCCATCGGTCCATGCTTGACCTCCGCCGCACTGACGCACTCAGCATGAAGCGCGCACGTCTCCTTGAGTTTGAGCGCGGCCTCCTGGGCGACGGCAAGCGTGAACCCGCGGCCAATCACGAACAGGTTGCGCGCTTCGCGCAGCGAAGCGATCGCTGCGTCCCAGTCGAGCGCGAACGCGCGCGGCAGCTGTGCGGGCAAGTCACGCACCGCCGCCACTAGCGCCCCATCCCGCGTCCAGGCGGCCACGATGGCGGCCAGCGCGGCCAGTGACACGATATAGGATTTTGTCGCCGCCACGGAGCGCTCCGCGCCCGCGGAAAGATACAGGACAAGATCCGCCGTCTCCACGAGCGGCGAAGCTTCATCGTTTACCAGCGCCACGACATAAGCCCCGCCAGCTCGTTGCGCGGCGACGCTCGTCAGCAGATCGGGACTGCGACCGGATTGCGAAATCGCAATGCACAACGCGTTCGACGACGCCGTCGGTAAAGCGGAATAGACCGAGGAAACCGAAGGCGCCGCGGACGAAGTCGTGATTCCGAGCAGCGTTTCGAACAAATATTTGCCGTAGGTCGCGGCATTGTCCGACGATCCGCGAGCGCAGGTCACGATAAAGGATGGCGGCGCCGCCCGCAGCCGATCGGCCAGCGCGGCCAGTGCAGGACCGTTACGGTCGAGAAATCGCTCAACCGCCGCTCCGGCCTCGGCCGCCTCGGCGAACATCAGCGTCCCTTCGACACCTGTCGTCGCGGCAATGCGTTTGGTTTCTATCACCTAGCCCCCGTCGAGCCTGGCACGCGCCAGCCTTTCGAGCCTAGGCGGCGACGCGGAGGACTGCAATAGGTATTGTAAAGATTATATGTGGTAGGGTCGGCGCGGCGCGAGGGCTCCAGCAGCCGGTGGGAGATACGCGGAATGCGTGCAAGAAGCGGGCAGCTGCAGTGCAATTCGTCCCGCGAGCGCTTTTCCAGCCACCTCTAGCTGCTGAGTTCGGCGACGAGATCGTAGGCGTCCCCGCGGTAGAAGCTCTGGGTATATTCCACTGTCCGGCCGTCGGCGATGAAGCCGCGACGTTCGATAAAGAGGCCAGGGCTGCCAGGCTCGATCTCCAGCGTCTTGGCATGCTCGGGCGAAAATCCGACGGCGCGTACGCGCTGCAGCGCGCGGACCGGACGGTGACCCGAGGCGGCGAGCGCTTCGTACAACGAACTGGTAACCACCTCGATCGATGGCAGGCAAAAAGCTGGAATGGTCGCGAATTCCAGCGCCATCGACTGTTCGTCCGCATAGCGGACGCGCTGAAAACGATAGACTTGCGTGGAGGGAGACAGGCCGAGCAGCAACGCTTCTTCCGGCGTGACGATGCCCGTGGTTCGACTGACCCAAACGCTGCGCGGTGTCCGCCCACGCGCGATCATGTCCTCTGAAAAGGAGCTGATCCTCGAGAAGCTCTTTTCGACGCGTCCGCCGACGACGAAGGTTCCGGCGCCCTGCCGGCGGGCGAGAATCCCTTCTTCGACCAGACCGTCAATCGCCTTGCGGACAGTGATGCGGGAAATGCCGAGATCCGTGGCCAGATCGCGCTCGGTCGGAATAGCGTTGTCCGGCGCAATCAGATGCTTCTCTATCGCCTGGCGCAGTCCTTGCTGGAGTTGCAGATAGAGTGGTGTCGGGTCATCCTTCCTGAGCGGGACGAGTCTAGCAGTGAGGTTCATGAACCATTTCCCTCGCCCTTCATTTTTGTTCCTGCCTGAGGTTTTCTGCGTAGCACCCTAACGGCTCATGCTTTCAGGGGGAAGTAGTCTGCATTTCGCGAAAACCTGTATCGGGAGCCTTCCAATTTGGCCCCGACCCAGCTCGACATGATTGAGCTGGAGAATGACAGGGACTTAGAGCGATATGCCGATCCTTGCTACCTGCCGCTAGTCCGGTTCCACGAACTCCGCGGACAAGCTCGATGCATGTTTCGCGCCGGTCCAGGAAATCTCGCGAAAGGAAAACAAAAAGGGTTGGACCCGCCATCAGGCGAGTCCAACCCAGGGAGGGATCAGAATCTGGTGGTGGCCGAGATGTAATAGGTTCGACCGGTACGGCTCGCCATTTGAAACGTCTTTTCGTTCGTCTGGTACGCGTCTTCGTGCGTGTCGTTCAGATTGATCACGCCGGCCGTGAAGCTGAGAAAGGACGCCGGCGTGAAGCCGAGCGCAAGATCCATCTGCGTGCGCGCTCGCACCGTGTGGATCAGGCCGCCATTCACAAAGAAGCTCGTCGATGCATCCTGCTTATAGGCGCTGCGGTGATTTACCGAAAAGCGCACGCTGAAGGTCTTATTTTCCCAATAGGGCGTCAGGTTCCAGGTCAGCTTGGAAAGATCGCGCAGATTGAAGCCGGTACCAAGCGCCTTTGAGTCCGTATCGACCACGGTTACGTTGCCGGTAGCACCGAATCCGCGGATCGGCAGGATCCCATCGAAATTCTGTGAAGCCGAAACTTCGACACCTTTGATGTGAATGACGCTATTGTCGTTGAGCACCCGGCTGAAGCTGTAATCCGTCTTAAGATCTGCCGACTCGCAGTTCGACGTCACACCGTTTAGCGTCACGCCCTGGAACGATCCGGGGCAGTAGAATTGCGTGAACGTCCCGTTCTTTACCGCTTTGTAGAAACCCGCGACGCTAATCATGTTGCCGTGGCCGTAATAATATTCGAGGCTCAGATCGACCTGGTTAGCCGTAAGCGGCTTCAGGCGCGATTCGCCTTCCGCTACCGACACGCTCGGGCGCAGACTGGTCGTGGACTTGGTGATAGTGTCCGCCATCTGCGTCTGGCTGTTGAGCAGCGGGCGCACCAGGACCTTCGCGGCCGCCAGGCGCATCACCAATTTGGGCGTCAGGTTGAGCGCGAAGCTGGCGCTGGGCAGGACGTTGCCATAGTCCTGCACCACGTGCTGCTGGCCGTTGAGCGTGGTGCCGTTGGTCGAGGTAATCAGGCTCGACGTCACATTCTGATGCGTGTGCTCATAACGGACGCCGAGGTTGCCACGAAGCTGCATGCCGAACAGCATCGTGTCGATGTTCGCCATCGCATATCCGGTCGCGACATAGCGATCGACGCGATAGGTGCTCGGCGGGTCGGCCGTGTCAGGCACGGTGATACCGTGGCTCGCGAGAATGGATTGCCACAGTGGAGCATTGACCGACAGGAACGCATGCGGGATCGACATTGCCCCGCCGAGAAAATTGTCGACCAGGACGCCGGTCGACGAGAGGCTCGGGATCCACGCGAATTCGGGGTAGGTGACCGGATCGGCCACATCGGCGTCGCGATCGTGACGGAAGGCGTCCGTCTCGAAACTTTCGTGATGGAACTTGGTCCCGAACACGAGCGAGCTCACGCCGCTCCAGTTCACGTCCTTGGTGATATCCAGCTGGGCCGCGCGATCCTTGCTCGACTGGATGTGCGTGGCGCCGTCGACATAAGCATACCAGGTACGGTTGCTCATGTTGTACATCGATCCGTCGGTAAGGCTTGCGGTCGTCCACTTCACATTGTTTGGATCGGACGTATCGAGCCTGCCACCGCCGGCGAAATGCACTTCGTCGATGGTCGCCCATTCGTAGAGGCTGGCGTCACCCTGGGTATAGTGCGCGACGCCATGCACTTTCCAGCTATCGGCCGGCTCCCAGTTGATGGTTGCCGTATAGGCCTGGGTCTTCAGATTACGCAGTTCGGGCTGGTCATTGTTGTCGGCGTTGAAATTGCTGATCGTGATGTCGTTGGCGACGCCATTCGCCACCGAATTGACGGTTATCGCGGAAGCACTCCACCGACCGAAAACCTCCTGCCGCGTGTCATAGGTCGTGTGATCCTTCGAATAGGTGCCCTGCAGCAACAGCTCCAGTCTGTCGGCAGGCTTCCATTGTATGGCGCCGGTCGCCATCAACTGCTCGGTATCCCGGTCGATACGGCGGAAGCGGAGGTTACCCGGAGTCGCCGCATTGGGGACAACCACACCAGGGTCGTACCAATTCTTGATGAATAGATAGTCGCCACGATCCTTTAGCTTCTGATAGCTGACATTGGCCATGATGCCGAAGGTGTTGTCCGCAAAGTGGCCGATATAGGCTCCGCTCACCTTGGGCGTGAAGCTCTTGCGATAGTCGGAGCCATAGCCTTTGACGCCGAAGATGAAAGAGGGCCCCTTGTAGCTCAGGGGCTTTACCGTATCGATGTTGACTGTGCCCGACAGGCCACCGGCATCCATGTCGGCGGTTGGCGACTTGATCACCTGAATGGCGCTCGCCAGATCGGTCTGAATGATGTCGTAGCGGAACCCGTCCTTGAAATCCGCGCTGGCGAAAGTCTGGCCGTTGATAGTGGTTCGCGCATATTGATTACCGAGGCCGCGAATGCTGATCGTCGAGCCGCGGCCGTTGATGTTCGACATCTGAACGCCCGAAATGCGCTGAATGGCCTCGGTGATGTTCTGAGCCGGGAACTTGCCGATGTCTTCCGCCGAAACACCGTCGGTGATGCGGATATCGTTGCGCTTGGCATCCTGCGCGGATTTCAAGCTGGCACGGAAACCAACTACCGTGATTTCCTGCGCATCATCCTGCGCCACGGGCGCCGGAGGCGCGGTTTGGGCTGCGGCGGTCGAAGCTGCTGCGATCGCTGCGCAGGATCCCGCCACCAACAATATCACCCGACCCGTTTGGAGAGACGCTCGCCGGTTCAGTCGCGTACCCAACATCATGCTAACCCCTTCTTGCGATTGTTGTTTGCGGCCGGATCTTACGGCTCAGGCCAGGCCGATGGCCTTTACGCTACTGACTGTCATGCTGTTGTCATGGACAAATACGGGCTTGTCAAGCCCTATATAAGACAACAACAATACCTTTACCTTCCGCCGTTTTGATGAGGACCGTCACCCGACCTGCGACACCAAGACCTGCGTAGGCGGAACGCACTTATCCGCACCCCGGGGTCAGGGGTGGATTTCGGTCTGATCCAATGGCTTGGGGTGAACTCTATGCCGCAGAGAGACCTCGCGTCGGGCTCTCGCAGCTGTCGGAATCACCGAAGCGTCGGGCAAGGTCGCGCGCCATGCGCGGCTTTGAACAGCGGATTTGGTGAGCGAGCGCAAAAGGTAACCGCCGCTGCCGACTCGGCGCGACCTTCAATCGAGCTCGCGCTTCTCCCGATCCCAAGCGCGAATTCGCCGGGCCTGCGCAACGCGCAGGCCCGGCGACCGCCCGGGATGAACGGTTCGCGTGCGCCGCTTGCGATGGCGGCGTGACGCTTCGAAGCGCCGTGCCAGTCGTTGCGACATCGCCATCCTTGGCGCCCGGCCACCAAGCAAGGGGGAGCGCATTCGGCGCGCCGGACACGGTAATGGCGAGGATCGGGAACTGGCACGAACAAGGTAAGCGGCACTGGCCCCCATCGCGACGCGTTCACGCCGATCAAGGTGCACATCCGATATGCGCGAAACCCGGAGATTGCGGGCCACGGGTGCGACGAATGTTCGACGAAACGCGCATCTCCGCCGGGCTCGCGCCGATCCCGCGCGCCCGGCGGCCGCTTCCCCCCGGCGGTTCAGGCGCGTTGCAACTGCGGTCTGGCGCGCAGCGCCATGCCGGCAACCGCGAGGCCAGCGAGCATCATCGCCCAAGTGCCCGGCTCGGGTACCGACAGCGGCGCGCCGCTGACCGTCAGCCGGGCACCATTGAAGCCGATCTCGCTGTTGCTGTAGCTGCCGTTCGCCGCGACGTCGGCGGTCTTGAAATAGTAGAAGGTGCCCGAGCTGCCGTCCTTGAAGTCGAACAGCGAATAGCCGGTGAAACCGTTGAACGGATCGTTGAGATTGAATTGGATCCCGGCGCACGGCGTCGCCGAAACACAGCTGGTGAAGCCCGCCGGCGCAATGAACTGGTCGCTGGTAAGATAATTGTTGAGCGTGAAGCTCGCGCTCTGCGGCGCACCGACTACATCCGAGAAGCCGTCGAACGTGTAGGTGACTTGGGCGGAGGCGGGCATCGCCGCGAATGCGGCCAGTGCAGCAACGGAAGCAAGCACGAGACTTTTGAGCACGATATTTCCCCTCGTAGCGCGACCGCGAGTGCCGCGTTCGCAATGAGGAATGCGCAGAATCAAGGAAATGCGGGCCACGCTTGCAGATAATTCCGTTCGCGGCGGGATCGATCTTCCCGCCTCAGGGCCGGCGCGCCGCGCTCCATGCCATGCACAGCCAACCGGCGATCATCCCCGCGCCTCCGATCGGCGTGACGGCTCCAAGCCAGTGCGGCAGGCCCAGCGCCATCAGATAGAGCGTGCCGGCGAAGACCGCGGCGCCGCCCACGAACAGCCAGGGCGAGATGCGCTCGCCCATGCGCATTGCGGCGAGCGCGGCGACGGCGTGGACCAGTTGATATTGGCCGCCGGTCTTGAGCCACTCCGCCGCCTGCCCGTCGGCGCCATGCGCCCCGAATGCGCCGGCAATCACGGCAAGCGCGCCCGAGAGCGCCGCGACAATGGTGATCGTCTTCACGACACCCACTCCACCCACAGCTGCGGCAGCCGCTCAGCGACCAATGCCATGCCAACCGCCATCGCGGCGGTGCTGATCAGCAATACCGCGCCAGCGAGCATGTCCTTGGCCGCCTTGATCTCGGCGTGGATGCCGGGGTGCAGCAAGTCGATCACGGCTTCAACGGCGGAATTGAGCAGCTCGAGCGCAAGCACCAGCGCGACCGTGACGGCGACGAGCGCCCACCAGATTGGCGCCGGTCGCAGCACGAGCAGGACGGCGAGCGCGAAGCCGGCAATACATGCCTGCGCGCGAAAGCTCGCTTCGCGGCGCCATCCCGCGCGCCAGCCGGCGAGCGCGAAGCCGACGCGTTCATGGAATCGCCGATTCTTCATCCTCGTTCCTCGTCGGCCGCGGCCTGCGCCTCGACCGAATCGTGCGTGAACATACGCTCGCTCTCGGCATAGAGATCACCGGTCTCTTTCTGCGCCTGGAGCCGTTCGCCGTCGCGATGGCGATATTCCGCTTCGGTCTTGTCGATTTCGGCTTCGTCGACACCGACCGCTTCCATGGCGAGTCGCGCCATCTTGATCGCGCTCTCGAGCATCTCGCGCACCGCCGCCGCGATCGGCGCGCCGCGCATCTTCATCACGCTGCGCCGGTCAAAGGCCCGTACGAAGATCGTTGCCTTGGGAAAGGCGTGGTGCACCGCTTCGAGTGCGGTCGTGTCCATCGAATCGCCGTCCTGGCAGAAAAGGATCAGCTCGGCCTCTGCAGCGCCGGCCTGGCGCAGCAGGTCGAGCCGCGTGCCGTCGCCGTAATAGACCTTCATTCCAAAAGTGCCCGCGGTCTCGATCATTTCGACGTCGGTGTCGACGAGCGACACGGAAATGCCCTGGCCGATCAGCATCTGTGCAACCGTCTGCCCGAAGCGACCATAGCCGACCACGATCGCATCGGCGCCATCGTGGCGCGGGCGCGCGAGATGCGCATCGTCGCGCGGCGGTTCGGCGCGCATCCTTCGCGTGAGCATCATCAGGAACGGCGTCGTCGCCATCGACAGCGTCACCACGGCGCCGAAGATACTCGCTGCCTCGGGCAGCACCAGATCGGCGTCGCGCGCCTGGGCGAACAGCACGAAGCCGAACTCGCCGCCCTGGCTGAGCAGTAGCCCGAGCGCGAGCGCCTGGCGCCAGCGCATCCCGAACAGCAGCGCCATCGCCCCGATCATCGCCGTCTTGACTGCGATCAGCGACAGCGCGACCCCGGCCACGAACAACGGGCGCTCGGCGATCGCATGGAGGTCGAGCGTCATCCCGACCGCGAGGAAGAACAATCCGAGCAGGATCGAGCGGAACGGCTCGACATCGGCCTCCAGTTCATGGCGATAAGGCGAATCCGCGAGCATCACGCCGGCGACGAACGCGCCGAGCGCGGGCGACGCGCCGATCCGGTCCATCACCGCCGCGCTGGCGATCACGGTAAAGAGCCCCGCGAAGATGAACATCTCGCGTTCGCCGAGATTGCCGATCAGCCGGAACAGCGGCCGCAGCCCGAAGCGGCCGACGATCACCAGCGCGACCACTGCGGCGACGGTAAGCGCGGCGAGCAGCCATCCGGTCGGATGGTCCGGCGGCAACGGCCGGCGGGACATCGCCGCGACGATCGTGATGAGCGGCACGATCGACAGATCCTGGAACAACAGGATCGCGAATGCGCGCTCGCCGAGCGGTGTGCGCAGCCGACCCGCCGATTGCAGCATCGGCAGCACCTGCGCGGTCGACGACAGCGCGAGCGGCAATCCGAGCGCAAGCACTGCTTCGATCGAGGTCGGCGGTACGGCCGAGCGCGTGAACAACCACACCACGCCCGACAGCACCAGTCCGCAGCTCACCACCTGAAGCAAACCGAGGCCGAAAATGTCGCGTTTCATCGCCCACAGCCGTGTCGGGCTCAGCTCGAGCCCGACCAGGAAAAGCAGCAGCGCGATGCCGAATTCGGCAACGCTGAGCTTGCCTTCGCCGTCGTGCACCAGCCCGAGCAGTTGCGGCCCGACCACGGCGCCGGCGACGAGAAAGCCGAGTGTGGCGCCCAGCCCGAGCTTGCGGAACAGCAGCACGAACACGAGCGCGAAGCCGAGCAACGGCACGCCGTCGCGCAACATCGCGATGCCGCCTTCCTCCATCAGCCGCGCGCCGCGGCCGCGGCTTCGGCGACCGCTTCGAATGCGAGCCGGATCGACGGATGGCGGCCGCGATGCGCGAGCGCAGGCGTGAACAGCTCGAAGCCCGGCCAGTCGGGGACGTCGCGGCGCTCACCGGCAAGCCAGGCAGTGAGCTGGTCGCGCGCAATCGCGAGTTCCTCGGGCGTGCGGCCGATCGCGTGCGCGCCCATCAGCGCCGACGACGCCTGGCCGAGCGCACACGCACGCACCAGCATGCCGATCGCCGCGACGCGTCCTTGGGCATCGACATCGACGTCGACGGTCACGCGGCTGCCGCATGTCGGCGAGCGCTTCTCGACGCTCGCCATCGGCGCGGCAAGCCGCTCCTGATAGGGGATCGACGCCGCGAGGCGCAGTATCTCTTTGTTGTAGAGCGGAACGTTCACACCCTCGGACTTAGGGTGAAAGCGTCACCGCAACAACCGTCACTCCGCGCCATTCTCGACCGGTGCGCTTTGGTTGGCGCCGCCGAACACCGGCTCGCCCTTGCGACGTTTGTCGACAAATTCGGCGACGCTCGCGCTGGTCGTATTGAGCAGCGGATAGGTCCGCGAATGCGTGATCCAGTCGGGACGGCGCGACGGGCCGCCGCTCACCGTGTCGATCACCAGCATCAGCAGCAGGAACACCAGGCTGCACAGGATCAGCCCCTTGAGCCCGCCGAAACCGAAGCCCAACGCGCGATCGATCGGGCCGAGCCCGGACTCGCGCACACGCCCGCCGATCGAGCGCGCCACCAGGCGCCCGCCGAAATAGGTGAGTCCGGCGATCAGCGCGAAGGCGAGCACTGCGGAACCCGATCCCGCGCCGATGGTCGGAGCGAGCGCCTGGGTCAGTGGATAGTGGAACAGCTTGAGCGCGACCACGATCAGCATCCAGGCGAACAGCGACAGCACCTCGGTGACGAACCCGCGAATGAAGCCGAAGATCGCTGCGCCGCCAATGGTGATCAGCACGAGTACGTCGATGGCGGACAAGCCCATTATGCGCTCCTTGTTGAGCGGTGTTGTAGTTGGCTAATACGGGTCCGCCAAGAGGCTAACGCCCCAGCAGATGGTCCACCAGCTGGCCGAGCGCGCGGAAGCCGGCAAGCGTCAGCCCCGCCTTCTCGGTCTGCGTCGACGGGACCAGCGCGCGGGCGAAGCCGAGTTTGCCGGACTCCTTGAGCCGCAGCGCACCGTGCGCGACGGGTCTGACCTCACCCGACAGCGCCACCTCGCCGAACACCACCGCATCGGCGGGGACCGGCCGTTCGGACAGCGCCGAGACCAATGCCGCGGCGACGGCGAGATCGGCCGCGGGATCGGCGACGCGATAGCCGCCGGCGACGTTCAGATAGACTTCGCAGGTCGAGAAGCTCAGCCCGCATCGCGCTTCGAGCACCGCCAGGATCATCGCCAGCCGGCCGGAATCCCAGCCGACCACCGCGCGCCGCGGCGTTGCGCCGCTCGCCAGTCGCACCACAAGCGCCTGGATCTCGACCAGCACCGGCCGCGTGCCTTCAAGCGCCGGGAACACGACCGTGCCCGTTACGCCTTCGTCGCGCGCCGTGAGGAACAGCGACGACGGATTGGCGACCTGGCTAAGCCCTTCGGCTTCCATTGCGAACACGCCGATTTCGTCGGTGCCGCCGAACCGGTTCTTCACCGCGCGCAGGATGCGATACTGGTGGCTGCGCTCGCCTTCGAAGCTCAGCTCCGTATCGACCATATGCTCGAGCACGCGCGGCCCTGCGATCGTGCCGTCCTTGGTGACATGCCCGACCAGCACCAGCGCGGTGCCGCGTTCCTTGGCGAAGCGGATCAGTTCCTGCGCGCTCGCCCGGACCTGGCTGACGGTACCCGGCGCGCCTTCGATCAGGTCCGAATGCATCGTCTGGATCGAATCGATGACCAGCAGCGCCGGCGCCTTCCCCTCGCCCAGCGTGGTCAGGATGTCGCGCACCGACGTCGCCGACGCGAGCTGCACCGGCGCATCGCCCAGCCCCAGCCGCCGCGCGCGCAGCCGCACCTGGTCGGCGGCCTCCTCCCCCGAGACATAGGCAACGCCGAGCCCGCGCCGCGCCATCACCGCCGCCGCTTGCAGCAGCAAAGTCGACTTGCCGATCCCGGGGTCGCCGCCCATCAGCGTCGCCGATGCTTCGACGAATCCGCCGCCCAGCGCGCGGTCGAGCTCGGCGATCCCGCTCGCCATGCGCTCGGGCAGCGGCACATCGGCGTCGAGCCCCGACAGCTGGATCGCCCGACCACCCGACTGGAGATTGTGCCGCGCCTGGAACACCGTCACCACGGCGCCGGCATCCTCGACCAGCGTGTTCCAGTCGCCGCAATCGGCGCATTGCCCCGCCCATTTGGACGAGACCGATCCGCACGCCTGGCAGACATAGCGCTTCTGGAGTTTGGCCATGGGGTCGCTGTATGCGATCCAGAACAATAAGGGAACGATTTTTCGAGAGTGGTTGCTCGAAAGCTGTGGCTTAGAACCAAAGGTCGCGCACGCACCGTCCGTCGCTCGGCAGGTCATCGAACGTGTCGAGCCCATCGAAATGATCGATTGGGAGATCGGCAACTGCCTCGGGCGGAGCCAGGCGTATGTTCACCGCGATGCGCCGGCGCCCGTCGCTATCGAAGCGGAGCCCACGCCAAGCCAGGACGCAGGCGCAGGTTGGACAGAACAGGATTTCTAGCGCCGGATCCTCCTTACCCATCCGCGCATAGGCGCGGATCGGACCGACGACGCGGATGCGCTCGTCGACATAGTCATACGCCCAAAGCGCGCCGTACCGCCGGCACAGCGTGCAGTTGCAGGCCGTGATCGAGCCCGGATCGCCCTCGAGCGTCCAATGGGCAGCTTCGCAATGGCAGGTTCCTGTGAGCATAGAGATCCCTCTCGGCGGTAGCTGTCACCCCGGCCGTGCCGGGATCGTCAGGCCGCGCTGCACCGCGGGCCTTGCCAGCCCGCGTTCGAGCCAGGCGGCCACATTGGCGAAGTCGTCAAACCCCACCAGCTCGCGCGCCTCGTAGAAGCCGATCAGGTTGCGTACCCATCCCAGCGTCGCGATGTCGGCGATCGTATAGTCGTCGACCAGCCAGTCGTGACCGTCGAGCGCCGTGTCGAGCACGCCGAGCAAGCGCTTGGACTCGTTGACGTAGCGTTCGAGCGGGCGCTTGTCCTCGAACGCCTTGCCGGCGAACTTGTGGAAGAAGCCGACTTGCCCGAACATCGGGCCGACGTTGCCCATCTGGAACATCACCCATTGGATCGTCCGGTAGCGCGCGGCGCCCTCGGGCGCGAGCAGCTGGCCGGTCTTGTCGGCGAGATAGATCAGGATCGCGCCCGATTCGAACAGTCCGAACGGCACGCCGCCCGGTCCGTCGGGATCGACGAGCGCCGGAATTTTCGCGTTCGGATTGAGCGCGCGATACTCGGGCAGCTGCGTGGCATTCGCCATGATGTCGATATAGTGCGGCTCATATGGCAGCCCGATTTCCTCGAGCATGATCGAGACCTTGACGCCGTTCGGCGTTGGCACCGAATAGAGCTGCAGCCGATCGGGATGCTTCGCCGGCCAGCGCGCGGCGATCGGGAAGGCGGACAAGTCGGACATCACGCTACTCCTGCTCAGACCAGTCGGACCGCCCGTAGCCAATCGCTCCCTGCCCCGCTATGCCCGGCGCCCAATGGAAGCCAAAGACCTCCGCGTCGCACTATTCAGCGGCAACTATAACTATGTCCGCGACGGCGCCAACCAAGCGTTGAACCTGCTCGTTCAGCACCTGCTGGATCGAGACGTGCGCGTGCGCGTCTATTCGCCGACCACCGACACGCCCGCGTTCCCGCCGGTCGGGGACCTGGTCAGCGTCCCCGCGCTGCCGGTCCCGGCGGGACGGGACGAATATAAATTTCCCTGGCGAATGGGGCGCGCGGTTCGCGCCGACCTCGAAGCGTTCGCGCCGAACATGGTGCACATTTCGGCGCCTGAAGTGCTCGGCCACCGCGCCGTCACCTGGGCGCGGCGCAAAGGCATCGCCAGCGTCGCGTCGGTGCACACGCGGTTCGAGACCTATCTGCAATATTACCACGTCGATTTTCTGGTGCCGTTGTTGATCGCGATCATGCGGCGGCTCTACAACCGCGTCGATGCCGTGATGCCGCCGGGCCAGGGCATGGTTGAGCTGGTGCGGAGCTGGGGCGTCACGACGCCGGTGCGCGTCTGGTCGCGCGGCGTGTACCATGACCAGTTCAACCCCGGCCGCCGCAGCCTCGAATGGCGGCGCTCGCTCGGCATCGGCGACGACGAAGTCGCAGTCGCGTTCCTCGGCCGGCTGGTGCTCGAAAAGGGTCTCGATGTGTTCGCCGACGTGGTGCGCACGCTCAAGGAGCGCGGCGTCAGGCACCGCGTGCTCGTGATCGGCGAGGGGCCGGCGCGGCAATGGTTTGCCGACCGCGTGCCGGAGGCTGTGTTCTCCGGCTTCCAGTTCGGCGAGGACCTGTGGCGCGCGGTCGCGTCGATGGACGTGTTCTTCAACCCTTCGATCACCGAGAGCTTCGGCAATGTGACGCTTGAGGCGATGGCCTCGGGAGTGCCGGTGGTCGCCGCACGTTCGGTTGGCCCGATCGGACTGGTCGAGGAGAATGTGAGCGGCGTGCTCGTCGAGCCGGGGAGCATCGTCGGCTATGCCGATGCGATCCAGCGGCTTTGCGAGGACGACTCGTGGCGACTCTCCGCCGGCGCTGCCGGGCATGCACTCGCACAAGACTATGAGTGGGGCCGGATCAATCAGGCCGTGCTGGACTGCTATCTCGAAGTCGTGGCAAGGCGCGCCGCCGCCTGACGCGGCCGAGGGCCTATGCCATGTATCTGCCCAAGATCCACGAGGAAACGCGCCTCGACGTACTCCACGCACTGATCCGCGCGCATCCGCTCGCGACCTGGGTCGCAGCCGACGACGGCGAACTCATCGTCAACCACATCCCGTTCCATCTCGACGCCTCGCGCGGCGCGTTCGGAACGCTGGTCGGGCATGTCGCGCGGGCCAATCCGATCTGGAAAACGGCGAGCGCGCTGCCGCACGTGGCGGTATTCCGCGGTCCGCAGGCCTATGTCACGCCGCACTGGTATCCGACCAAGCACGAGCACGGCAAAGCCGTTCCCACCTGGAACTATGTCGTCGTCGCCGCGCATGGGCGCCCGACGTTCATCGAGGATCGCGGCTGGCTGCGCGGACTGTTGAGGCAGCTGACCGACGAGCAGGAAGCCTCTCAGGCACAGCCGTGGACGATCGACGATGCGCCCGCCGATTTCACCGAGAAGATGCTGGCGGCAATCGTCGGCGTCGAGATTCCGATCGAACGGATCCAGGGCAAGTGGAAAACCAGCCAGAACCGCCCCGAAGCCGACAAGCTCGGCGTGATGGCAGGGTTGAGCGGCAAAGGCGACGATGAGTCGCGCGCGATGGCGGCGCTGGTGCGCGAGCATGTCGCCGGCGCGTAACCCGCCTCGCTTTTACCGCAATAACAGGGATAAATTCGCCGAAATGACCCTGGAGCAGGGCCTTTTCGCCACAGCACGAGCTGTCGGCGCGAATATTATTTCTGTAAATCAATAGTTTAAGTGACGTTTTCGGCACTTTCCTGTTCCTGGCCAGAACAGGGCAAGCAAATGCACGAAGCAGGGCGACGGATGCGCGGAAGCAGGGAGGATTGATGCTCCGCCCCGCGCACGAAACGCGTTTGCCGGAAGACCGCCGAGCCTATTGCCAGTCGAACGCCAGCGGCGCCTCGCGGAACGCGAAGCGGTCGAGATGGCGCGCGACCACGCCCTTCAGCTGGTCGAGATGCTCGTCCGAACTCGCGTCGATCCGGACGTCGAGCAGCGTATCGCCGGCGTCGAACGTCACCAGTGCATCGTCCGTCCACTCGGCGCCACGCGCGTCGCGCGGGAAGACGATCGTGCTGTGCCGTTCGTCGAACTCGACCTTGAGATTGTGCGACCAATGTTTGCTGAGCTGCTGGAGATAGCGGCTGCCGTTCTCGGTCGGCACATGGGCAATGGCGGTAGCGGTCATGGTTCCCTCTTCGCGAGCCGGCGGCCTGATGCCAAGCCGCCGGCGAAGTACCTCAATCCTAGGCACGCTTAAAGCCGCTCGATCTTCTGTGCAGCCTCGTCGAGGATCGCCGCGACCTTGTGCAGCATCTCGTCGTCCATCTCGCCGTGGAAGAAGCGATTGGCGAGCACTGCCATCAGATTGCCGACCGCGCGCTTAATCGGAGCGCGATCGCCCTTTGCGCGCGCCGCGCCCATTTCGGTGAGCCGGCCCATCAGGCCCGCCACCTGCTCGGCATTTTCGGCTAGGTGCGCGGTACCGGCCTCGGTGATCGCGAACTGCTTCTTCGCGCCTTCCGCCTTCTGCTCGTCGATCAGCCCCATTTCGTCGAGCATGGTGAGCGTTGGATAGACCACCCCCGGGCTCGGCGCATAGGCGCCGCCGCTGCGCTCCTCGACTTCGCGGATCAGGTCATAGCCGTGGCGCGGCTGCTCGGAAATCAGCTGGAGCAGGATAAGGCGCAGCTCGTTGCCGTCGAACATCCGGCGCCGGCCGCCGCGGCGCGGGTCGCCATCGTCCCAACCAGGCACGCCCATGCCAAATCCCATGTTGAAGTTCGGTCCTCCCGGGCCGCCCCAGCCGCCGCGGCGGCCGAAATGAAAGCCATGACGGCCGTGGCCGTGCTCATGTCCATGTCGCATTGAAAATCCTCTGAAATGCGTTTTCGATAGGTCTACGATATATCTTGATACAATGAGTCGCAACCCCTTTTCACGTCTCTTCCGTCAAAAAGCGCGACACCCTATGTTGAGCGGCAATGGCCGACCTTTTCGCCGCCGAGCAGCCGCCACCTCCCGACGAAGCGCCGATCGCCGGCCCGCTCGCCGATCGCCTGCGGCCGCGGCAGCTCGACGATGTCGTCGGGCAGGACCATGTCACCGGCCCCGAAGGCGCGATCGGGCGGATGGTCGCCGCCGGGCGGCTGTCGTCGATCATCTTGTGGGGGCCGCCGGGCACCGGCAAGACGACGATCGCACGGCTGCTCGCCGACGCGGTCGGCCTCCGCTTCGTCGCGATCTCGGCAGTGTTCTCGGGCGTCGCCGATTTGAAGAAAGTGTTCGCCGAAGCGCGCGAATATGCGCGGCTGGGGCGGCGCACGCTGCTGTTCGTCGATGAAATCCATCGCTTCAATCGCGCGCAGCAGGATGGCTTCCTGCCTTATGTCGAGGACGGCACCGTCACTTTGGTCGGCGCGACCACCGAGAATCCGTCGTTCGAACTCAACGCCGCGCTGCTCAGCCGAGCGCAGGTGCTGATTTTGCGCAGGCTGGATCATGGTGCATTGTCCAAGCTGCTCGACCGCGCCGAAGCGCTCGAAGGCCGGCCGTTGGCGCTGACCCCGGAAGCGCGCGACGCGCTGGTGGCGAGTGCAGACGGCGACGGGCGCTTCCTGCTCAACCAGGCAGAGACGCTCTACTCGGTGCAGTTCGATGCGCCGCTGGGGCCTGGCGAATTGTCCAACTTCCTCCAGCGCCGCGTCGCTGTCTACGACAAGGACCGCGAGGGCCATTACAATCTGATCTCGGCGCTGCACAAAGCGGTGCGCGGCAGCGATCCGCAGGCGTCGCTCTATTATCTCGCGCGCATGCTCACCGCCGGCGAGGAGCCCTTGTATATGCTGCGCCGGCTGACGCGCATGGCAGTCGAGGATATCGGGCTCGCCGACCCGCAGGCGCTGCTGCAGTGCATCGCCGCCAAGGATAGCTATGAGTTCCTCGGCTCGCCCGAAGGCGAGCTCGCGATCGTGCAGGCGTGCCTCTATCTCGCGACCGCGCCCAAATCGAACGCGTCCTACAAGGCGATGGGCGCGGCGTGGCGGTCGGCCAAGGAGACCGGCTCGCTGATGCCGCCCGCGAACATCCTCAATGCGCCGACCAAGCTGATGAAGCAGATCGGCTATGGCGCCGGCTACAAATACGATCACGACCAGGAGGACGGTTTTTCGGGCGACAACTACTGGCCCGAGGGCATGGCGCCGGAAACCTTCTACACGCCCACCGATCGCGGGCACGAGAAGCGCATCGCCGAGCGGATCGCGTGGTGGAACGAGATGCGGGTGAAGCGCAAATGAGCTTCGATTTCGACCAGGCAGTGGCCTATGCGCTGACGCTCCCCGACACCGAGCTTTCGACCAGCTATGGCAAGCCGGCGGTCAAGGTGAAATCGAACGGGCGCGCCTTCCTCTACACCGGGCACGAGCAGAAGAGCTCGTTCGGAGTCGCGATCGACATGGACACGGTCGAGATGCTCAAGGCGACCGATCCCGAGACCTTCTGGCAGAGCCCGCACTACGAAGGCTGGCCCGCGGTGCTGATCCGCTACGACAGTCCCGATCCCGAGCGCGTGCTCGCGATGATCGAACGCTCGCACGACTGGACCGCGGCGATGGCGCCGGTGAAGGCGCGCAGGAAGAAGCCGAAATGAAGGGCTGGGAAGAGGTCGTTGCCTTCGCGTGCGCGCTGCCCGAAGTCGAGATGGGGCCGCATTTCGGCACGATGGTGCCGAAGGTGAACGGAAAGTCGATCGTCGGCCCAAGCCGCGAGGCCGACAGCTTCGGCGTGCGGGTGTCGAGCCTCGAAGAGAAGCACATGCTGATCGAGACGGATCCGGATATTTTCTGGGAGACACCGCATTACGCCAATTATCCGGCGGTGCTGGTGCGCTATGGCGCGGAGGACCCGGACGAGCGGGTGCAGTTGTATATCCGGCGGGCGTGGTGGGATCGACTCAAGAAGGCGCAGCGGGTGAAATATGGGGAGCGACCCTAACCGGAGAATTCCTCTCCTTCGTCACCCCGGACTTGTTCCGGGGTCCACTCATCCACGCCGAAATCCAAGGAAGCTCAAGGTCTTCCCTTCTCTCCCGGTGGACCCCGGAACAAGTCCGGGGTGACGGTTCAGGTAAATGGCGCGCCCCCCTAGTTTTTCGGAATTCATCGCGATTGACTGGTCCGGCCAGGCCGTCGAGCGGCCTAAGGGCCTCGCCGTCGCGCGCTGCCACGCTGGAACGAGCGCCCCCGAACTCGTTACTCGCCCCGGCGGCTGGTCGCGCCAGGCGCTGGCCGACTGGCTGCTCGAACTCGGCGAGCAGCAGATCCCGGCGCTGGTCGGCCTCGACCTCTCGCCGGCCTTCCCGCACGCCGACGCGGGCGCCTTCTTCCCCGGATGGGAGGACAGCCCGGGCGACGCCGTATCGCTCTGGGCGATGGTCGAGGAATTATGCGTCGACGATCCGCATCTCGGTGCGAGCAGCTTCGTCGCGCACGCGGAGGCGCGCCGGCATTTCCGCCAGCGCTTCGATTGCGGCGACTGCTTCCCGCCGGGCCGCGGCCGTTTCCGCGTCGTCGAGCATGGCCAGGAGGCGATGCAGCTGTCGCCCTATTCGTGCTTCAACCTCGTCGGCGCGAGCCAGGTCGGCAAGTCGAGCCTGACCGGCATGCGCGTGCTGTACCGGCTCGCGGGCAAGGTGCCGATCTGGCCGTTCGACCCACTCCCCGACACAGGCCCGGTGGTGGTCGAGATCTATACCGCGCTCGCCGCGCGCCAGGCAGGGATCCGCAAGGGCCTTTCGAAAATCCGCGAGGGCGCCGCGCTCGACACGGCGCTCGCGGCGTTCGGCTCCGGGCCGCATGCGCCGCTGCTGCGCTATGACGATCACGCCACCGACGCCATCCTCTCGGCCGCGTGGCTACGCTGGATATCGCCGCGACCCGAAGTCTGGCGCCCCGCGGGGCTCACGCCGGAACTGGCACGCACCGAAGGCTGGACGTTCGGCGTGGTCTGACCTTACCAGATCCGGACACGCGCAACCGGCGCGAGATAATATTTGTCGCCGGGCTTCACATCGAACGCCTCGTACCAGGCGTCGATATTGCGCACCGGCCCGTTGATCCGAAACATCCGCGGCGCGTGGGGATCGGTCACCACTTGCTTGCGATAAAAACCGTCGCGCGCATAGCCGCGCCACGCCTGCGCCCAGCCGAGGAACACGCGCTGGTCGCCGGTGAAGCCGCCGAGCACCGGCGCCGGTTTGCCGCCGAGCGAGCGGCGATAGGCGTCGAGCGCGATGGTGATGCCGCCGAGGTCGGCGATATTC
>Ga0105248_10000663_pt1 | contig 39140 bp, 67 predicted proteins | sample KBSS34metaG_FD_81524 | JGI IMG/M metagenome (GOLD analysis project Ga0105248, IMG submission 81524) | Switchgrass rhizosphere microbial communities from Kellogg Biological Station, Michigan, USA - KBS S3-4 metaG | ecosystem: Host-associated > Plants > Roots > Rhizosphere > Soil | place...
ATGAAGATCGGTCCGCTGGTGTGCTCGCGCGCCTTCTTGACGAAGTCTACGGCCATCGTGAATGGCGGGTTGGTGATGACGAAATCGACCTGCGGCGGGTCCAGCATCCACAGATAGTCGCTGATCGTGATCGTCGCGGTCGGAATATTTTTCCGCATCAAGGCTTCCTCTTCTTCGCGAATGTCGTTGGCGAAGTGAGGACCGGCATTCCCCCGGCGGGTGATCTCGGCGATCATCCGGCCGTCTCCGGCGCTCGGATCGAAGCCGATGCCGGTGAACCACTCAGGGCGATAGTCCAGCAGCGGGAGATAGGCGTAATCGGGGGTGCGATAGACTTCCGTCTTCGTGTTTCGTTCGAGGATATCGGAGTCGGTCGCGGTATTGGTGTTGATGTTTTTGAGACGAGCCATCCTTTATTTAGGATGGTTTTATTCCCCGCTCTGGGCGGCTCAGGACATCATCTTGGCGTAGATCGCTTCACGAGTGAGCGCTTCAAGGTCGCCCTTGAACTCGACGTTGAACAGATACGTTTTCGGGATTTCTCCCCGAGCCGGACTCTTCAAAACGATATGCTGCGGGAAGCCCTTCGGCAGATCGAAGTCGATCTCCCATTCTCCCGGCACCCACAACTTCGCGTGGGGCATTCGCTTCTCGAAGGGTTCGGTGGCCATCAGCGACACCGTCCGCCCGCCCACGTCGCGCTGAAACGCGCCCTTGGGGTCCATGCGCCCGGCGACGAAAACCATCAGGGTGACAAGGTCGTGGTCGGAAATCATCGAAAGCTCTTAGAGGGTAAGTTGGGACGACCCGCGAGGGCCGCCCCGGTAGGAGGATCAGGCGGCCAGATCGTCCTTGTATTTCGCGAACATCGCGTGCGAGATTTTCTCGAACACGGCACCGAGGCGACGATAGATGAAGCGATACAGGCGGGTGATCGGATCGTTGATGAGCGTCCACGTAGCCGAGAACGGCCAGTAGGACATCCAAAAGATGATCTTGCCCTTGTTGTCGTTCGCCTTGGGCGGGAAGCTCGACAGATTGACGCCGTGTTCGCGGGAGGCGAATTCCTTGAACAGGGCCTTGTCGAAGCCGGTCACCGGCGCACGAGCGTCGATGGCGGCGATCTCGGCCTTGTAGGTGTCATCACCGAAGCCGCGACCGGGCGCCTTGACGTTCATCTTGGCGAGTTGCTTGCTGTAGGCGTCCTGACGCGAGACGAAGTCCTTGCGGACCTTCTCGTAGGTGTCACGGGCGCGGAGGACTTGGAAGAACCACTTCACGAAGCCCCAGAGGATGCCGATGAGGACATAGGCCCCAGCGTATTCGGCGATCTTGAGCGGATGGGCCACGACCCACGGAACCAGAGCCTTGTCACCGAAGGCCACGAAAACGGCGCCGGTGATGAGGACCGTGAACAGAGCGCCGAAGGCTTTCTCGTTCTCGATCAGGTAGAGCAGGAACAGTGCGGGCAGGAGCAGTGCGCCCCAAAACCACGGTGTTCCAAAAAGAAGGAAGGCGAAGAGCATGGGTGTCCCCCGGTTAAAGTTGGACGACCATAACCGGGATGCGAAACCCCCGCAAGCGATTGGTTTACGAGTTTGGCATCTGATAGTTTTGGCTATTTTCCCAGAACATTCGCATCAAAGTGCATTGTTCCGGTGTGCCGCCGATCACAGGGTTCGCCCGCTCTCCGGCTGACTTCCATTTTTTCGTGCGAAGAAATTCGACGAGGCCCTCCGGCTCATCGTCGATCTCGATGTCTTCCGTGTCTAGGAGAAACTGATAGAGATTGTTCTCCGGCCGCAGCGACAGCCACCAGCCGGGTGTGTTCTTGTCCAGCCACTTGAACAGGCGACGATGATGGTCGCGCCTGATCTCGAACTGGACGAACGCTTCATTTCGTTTCGTCACCGAACCGCATCCCGAAAACCGATTCGGCATTTTCCCCGGCGTTGATTCGGTTGATCTTCGCTTGGAGGATCAGCGTCTTGACGGTGTCACCCTCCATGGTGATCCGCCGCCCCTGTTCGATGCCGAGACGCAGGGCGAGACCGATGATTTCCACGAGTGGATCGCGCCCCTGATCTTCTTCCGAGTAGCCGAGACGTTCAGCGGTGAGTTGTTCTTTTGGCGAAAGGCAGGTTGCCCGCTCGCGCCAACCGATGTCCGGGCCTTTCCACGGAATGTCCTTGTCGGCGTTCTTTCGCTTCAGGTCGTAAGCGAAACGCACCGCGCGCACGAGCGGCGTGGCCAGTTTTTCGAAATCGGCGGGTTGGCCATCGTCCGGCCAGCCCTTGGACTTGGGCTCATCCCGCTTGCCGTCGTAATCGTAGAGACCCATCGTCATCCTCAGCCAAAAAGAAGCCGAAATTCAGCCGCGACTTTCTGATCGTTCATAGCATAGCATCCGCAGAGATGCATCCAGTCAAAACCCGTGAATCTATTATGGATGATAGTGCCCGCGACGCCACGGACTTTATACACTTTCGTCCGGCGATCATTCAGCCACACAACGAGTTCCTGATTGTGATCGTCCCAACCGCGTTCAGGGCGATATTCATCTCGCACCAAAACGCGATAGGGATATTTCTCGTGGAAGAACCCCGGATGGGCTCTCCGCAGCAAGATCAGAAGCTCAGAGTCAGCGGTGATATCCACTTCAGCCGCGCCATCCGTTGACAATCGGGTAGCGGCGATCACGCCCGTGAATCTTGCTGGTGATCTTCACGCCCGGTGCCGCCTGACGGCGCTTGTATTCGGCATTGTCCACCAGACGCCGAATGCGTTGGACCACCTCAAGGTCGATGTCGAGCTTCTCCACGATCTCGAAGACGCTGAGTTCGTCTTCGATCATGGCCTTCAGCATCGCGTCGAGGACGGGATACGGAGGCAGGCTGTCTTCGTCCTTCTGATCGGGGCGCAGTTCGGCCGACGGCGGCTTGACGATGATGGCTTCAGGAACCACTTCGGTGGCACGGCCCGCGAAGCCGAGCGCGCGGACTTGCGCTTCGGTCAGTGCGTTCCGCCAGCGGCAGAGTTCCCAGACGGTGACCTTGTAGCAATCCTTGATCGGATTGAAGCCGCCGCTCATGTCGCCGTAGAGAGTCGAGTATCCCACGCTGACTTCCGACTTGTTGCCGGTGGTCAGCAGCATGTGACCTTCCTGATTGCTGATCGCCATCAGGATCACGCCGCGAGCCCGAGCTTGGATGTTCTCGTCTGCGACACCGGTCAGGAAGCCTTCAGTGGACGGCGGTTCGTTTCCTGTGTCGTAGACGGTGTCATCGTAGGCGACGCGCAGGGCTTCGACCACGGGTTCGATTTTGATCGTCCGCATTTCGGCCCCAAGATGCTTGGCGCCGTCGGCGGCATCCGTCAACGAACCCTCCGACGAAAATTCAGATGGCAGGCGCACCAGAAGCACATTTTCCGGGCCGAGCGCATCGCAGGCCATCGCCGCGACGATGCCGGAGTCCACGCCGCCCGAGTAGCCCAGCAGCACCTTCTTGAAGCCTTGCTTCGACACGTAGTCGCGCAGGCCCAGCACGCAGGCTTGGTAGATTTCGCCGATGCCACTCTTCTCGGGATCGGCCGGGAACAGGTTCACGTCCACCAGCGGCTTGGGGTCACGCGTCCAGTGCGCGAACGATCCGTCGTCGCGGTGGCGACCGATCACTTCACCGTCTTCCACCCAGCGAACGGCCTTGCTGAGTTCGGTCTCGAAGAAGAACATGCCGTCTTCGAAGAAGGGCGCTTGCTGGAACTCGCCGTCGAACATGAAGGAGCCGCCGTCGAACACCAATTCGTCTTGGCCGCCAACCATGTTGACGTAGAGGAAGGGCAGGCCGGTTTCCCGCACCCGTTCCCTGACCACGTTCCGGCGCACTACGTTCTTCCCCTGCTCGAAGGGCGAACCGTTGATGCTGATGAGGATTTGCGCACCGTCATCCCGCAGTTCGCGGCTGACAAAGGGGAACCAGCCATCTTCGCAGACCATCAGGCCCAGCTTGTGGCCGCGCCATTCGATAGCGTGCACCGGTTCGTCGCCGTGCTGGAAGACGCGCTTCTCGTCGAACACACCGTAGTTCGGCAGTTCGTATTTGAGGATCGCCTCATACTTGCCCGACATCGGGTCGAACAGGATCGCGCCATTGCCCGGTCGATCATCGCCGCCGTGGATGGCCACCCCGTGGATCGCCGTGCCGAAGATCACTGACGCGCGGAGGCCGAGCCGATCCACTTGGTCGATGAACTGTTTCGAGTGGCTGACGACGGCGTCCATGAAGCTGTGACGAAGCACAAGGTCTTCGAGCGGATAGCCGGTGAGCGCGCCCTCGGGGAAGATGACCAGATCGGCGCCTTGGGCGGCGGCCCCGGCGTAGAGCCCGATCATGCGGGCGCGATTATCTTCGAGCGCCCCGACCTTCGGGTTGAACTGGATGACGGCGATTTTGATTTTCTTGTTCATGTTTAGTCCTTCTGGAACTGAAGGTTATTGTAGAAGTCGCGGGTCTGTGTCGCGGCTTCAGCCCCGTTCTTGGTGATGTAGATCATGCGGCGACGACGGCCGCCTTGCTTCGGGCGAGACTCGCTTTCGGCGGTCAGCACCAGTCCATCCTTTTCAAGACGGTTGAGCGCGATGATGACCTGCGGGATGCTGACTTTCCGGTCGAGGATGACGGACATTTCCCGCGCCACTTCGGTCGGATACGCCGACGGCAGCAGTCGTTGGGCGACCACCATCAGGGAGTATTCGAAAAATTGCAGCGCGGGAGCGGTCATCGTTCTTCGATCTCGATGTTGCGGGTTTCGGCCAGCTTCACCCAGAAACGCACCGCCTTCGGCGCCGAGCCGCCGTGCTTCTTCGTCAGGACCCGCTTTTCCGGGGACTGCGAGACGAGGAAGGTCAGGCTGCTGTAGTCGGAGATGCCCTTGCGGATGTAGACGCGATCCACCTTGAGGATCGTGCCCGCCGGAAGAACGAAGGACGCCGGGCGCGGGTTGTAGCGGTCGAACCCGGCCCGTTTCCAGTGATCGTCGTCCCCGAACCGCGAGTAGCGCTCTTCGGTCGGAACGTCGAAGGCGTCGAACAGCGACTCGTTGCGATATTCGCAGATCGTCGTGAACCGCCAGTCATCGACCAGCTTCAGTTCTTCGCCAACGTCGGGGATGAAAAGCTTCACGAAACGATCCTTATGCGATGTCGGCCGTGGTGATGAGCTTCACGCCAGCGGCGAGCAGCTTTTCGGTCATGGCTTCGTCGGAGCCATCGGGGATCGAGGCGACGCCGTCTTCCACGAGGTAGAGCGCACCACCTTCGCCGAGCACCGCCGAATCCTGCACGAGGCCCAGCTTGGCCGCGTCGAGGGCCGAGAAGCCGACGCAGTAGTTGCGCGCGAGGCCGACGAAGAAAATGTTGCGCACCTTGGGCAGGGCCTTGATGTAGCCGCCCAGACCGGTTTCGGTCTTGTGGTCGTTCTCGATGAACGCCGAGTAGCTGTCGAGGCCGGGGTTCATGCCCTTGCGGACGACCACGGACGTGTTCAACGGCGCGACGATCAGTTCGGCGCCCTTCGTGCCCTGCACGCAGTGATCGGGCCACGCGACCTGATCTTGCCCGCCGAGTTGGACGAGGGTGAAGGGGGCCACGCCGTGCTGACTGGCGAACGAACCGTGGGCGGCCGGGTGCCAGTCCTGCGAGATGACGACACGGTTGAACTTGGCGGCGAGGGCTTCAGCCACGACCAGCGCGGCCGAGCCGCCGGGCACGGCGAGCGCGCCGCCTTCAACGAAGTCGTATTGCGGGTCGATGATGACGAGGATGTCGTCGTCGGTGATTTTGATCTTGCTCATTTTCTTCCTTCTGCCTCTACTTTGAGGCTACTATGCAATTCTATTTGGTCAACGATTATCCGACCGGACGATCCAAAACATTCGGGCGCGGAATCTTGTCCTTCGAAGTCTCGTCGATAGTGGCGGTGACAGTCAGGACGGCGGGGTTGCCCTCGTCGAACTGGCCGCCGTAGGGCGTGCTGTCCTTGATGTGGACGACCACCATTTCGGGGGTGCAGTCCACGCTCTGGGTGCGGGTCAGGTGTTCGGCGACGATGGTCTTGATGTCGTCAGCGCCCATGGTGAAGGTGCGTTCGCTTTTCATCTGCATGTCCATTCCCCTTAGACCAGCGTCGGGGCGCCGTGCTGCCCCTCGGTTCCGAACACACGGCGATAGCGTTCGACTTCCTCCGGCGGCCCACCCGCCTTGCTGTAGTTGTCCGAGAGCTTGACGGCCGGACGGTCGTCAGCGCTGGCCACCTTGCACACGAGGCTGATCGGCTTCATTTCGTCGCCGTTGACCGGGTGGCAGCCGATGAAGTCATTGGTCAGCATCGTGCCCCAGCCGTAGCCGTCGCGGATGCGACCGTGGAAGTGGTCGTAGATTTCCACGATGTCTTCGCCCTGCGGCTCGAAGCCGTCGATCCGAACGTCGAGACCATCGCTGAAGAGCACCAGCTTTTCGGTGGGCTTCTTCGAGTGATAGTTCCAGTAGTCGATCAGTTCCTCGCCGCCGGGGATCGGCTTCTTGCTATCCGGGCGGAAACCCGTCCAGTCGGCCAGCCATTCCGGCGCGTCGCGCAGGAATTGCGTGGTGCCGAAGGTGTCCGGCAGGCAGACCAGCAGGGCGCCACGATAGTCGTCCTGCCACTGTTGCAGAACCTTGTATTGGGCCTGCTTCAGTTGCTCGTCGTTCTTGGCGAGCGCGGCGATGACCATCGGCAGTTCGTGGGCGTTGGTGCCCTTGGCTTCCAGACCGTGGGTCATGGCGATGTAGCAGTTCGAGGTGCCGACGAACTTGTCCCCGAGCACTTCGCGCGCCGTCAGCACGGCGTGCTCCTGCCACAGGTAGCTGTGGCGACGGCGGGTGCCGAAGTCCGACAGGGCCAGTTCCGAGCACGACGAGTTCAGGCGTTCGAGCTTGGCGTAGAGCTTCACCTTCGCGCGGGCATACATGATGTCCAGTTGCGAACGGTTCATCTTCCGCATCTTCCCGCGATAGCGCATCTCGTTGACGATGGTCAGGGCGTAGATTTCCCAGAGCGTCGTCTCCATCCACAGACCGTGGAAGGTGATCTTGTATTGGCCGGTCGGCGGGTGCATCGGGCCGTGGTCCGGGTTGGTGATGCTCTCATCGACTTCGTGCTCGATGGTGTAGTCGCTCAGCTTGAACGACGCCCGCAGATAGTCGAGGTAGCCCTTCCCGAAGATGCCGGACATTCCGTAGAACGTCTGACCGGCGAGCCAGATCAATTCGTTCTGGCGGAACTTCAGAGTCCGCACATGATCGAGTTGAGCGCGAAGCTCGTCGATGTCGATTTCGTCCGACAGACGAATGGTCTTCGTGCGGTTCGTCACCGCGAAGGTCACATTCGTGTTCGGGTAGTTGCGCCAGATGAACTGGTGCATCAGAATCTTGTAGAAGTCGGTGTCCAGCAGCGACCGCACGATGGGATCGAACGGGAAACTGTGGTCATACGCCCGCTTGGGGAAATTCGTTTCAGCCATGGGTTATTCCCCCTTCAAAAATTGAGCGAGCATCTTCTTGATGATCGAGTAGTGGTCGAGGAACATGTCCCGACGGTTGAGTTCGCTGACGTGGAACCAGCGGGCGTCCGCTGCATCGTCCATGCCACGAACCTTCGGCAGCGAGAGCGCGTCGCGCACCCGGCGCTTGTTCTCAGCCGCCGACTTGGTGGTGTCGAAGGCCGGAGCTTGCGGCTGAAGGTCGTAGAGGAAAACGTGGCCGACATAGCGCCCACGCGGATCGCGTCGCGGCGCATCGAAGTAGTCCTTACCGACGAAGGACTTTTCGAAGACGATCTTCGGAACCTTGATCCCGGTTTCTTCGTAGCCCTCGCGCAGACCGGCGTCTTCGATGGTCTCGTCCGTATCGACGTGGCCGCCCGGCATCGCCCACGTTCCCTTTTGCGGGAACTGACCACGCTGGATCAGAAGCACATGGCCGGACTGATGCAGCAGGGCATCGGCGGTGACGGTATTGCGGCTCTTCGGGTAGGATTCCGAATCCCACCGGCGATGGCACGACCGATAGTATTCCATCTCTTCGACGAGTTCGCCGTAGATGTCGAGCTTTTGGAAATCGCGGAGCCAGTTGATGACGCCGACCGGCAGGTCTCGCGTCTCGATGGCCGAGCGGAACATGTTCTCCACAACTTGCTTGTCGCCGGTGAAGAACTGGTTGCGCAGCGTGGTCGCATCGAGCGGGCGCGAGGACTCCACGTCGATGGTGTTCCACTGCGGGAAGAGCTTGAGGTAGTAGGAGGTGTGGTCCTTGGAGTGGCCGATCAGGCTGACCCGAGCTTGCGGGCCGAGCACCTCAACCGCCTTCGCGGTGACAACGAGGTTGACCGCGTTCACCCAGTCGGTGCGTGAATAGTCGCTGTCTTCCATCGGGATGAAGATGACGCGTTCGCGCGCTTCCGCCGGAAGGGCGGCCAGCAGCATGGCGATGCGTTCAGATTCGAAGAAGGGGTTGGCGTCGGGACGACGCGCTTGGTTGGCCGAGCCAACGAGAATGAAGAGGAACTCGGCGCATTCCAACGCCTTGAGGATCACGCCCATATGTCCAGCGTGCAAGGGTTGAAAGCGTCCAATGAAGACGCAAATGTCATGTTCCCGCGCACGGGTGATATGGGCCATTGAAAATCCTTCAATGTGTATGGCCGACCGGAACTGTTTCCGACCGTTGATTCTATTTAGCACGCGATTGGTAAAAAGCCAAATATAATCTCAGGCACGAAAAAGGCCGCCGGGTCGCCCCGACGGCCTTGTCTCGTATAGAGGGCGTGGCCGCGCTTAGGCGGTTTCGCCGACCGGCGCCGGGGCGGGGGTCTTCTTCGCTGCGGTCTTCTTGGGAGCCTTCACGGCCGCCGGGGCGGCGGCGGTCTTGGCCTTCTGGCGTCCACCTTGGCCGAGGCCCATGGACTTGGCGAGTTCCGAGCGCTTCGCGGCGTAGGCCGGGGCGACCATCGGGTAGTCCTTGGGCAGGCCCCAGTAGGCGCGATAGTCTTCCGGCGTCATGTTGTGGGTCGTGCGCAGGTAGCGCTTCAGCGACTTGAACTTGCGGCCCGAGAACAGGTCGATGATGAAGTCCGGCGTGATCGACTTGCGGATCGCGACGGCCGGTTCCTTCTTCTCGACGGGGGCCACGGCCACGGCCGGGTTCAGGGACACGTCGAGGGCTTGGGAGATCGTGGAAACCAGCGCCGGGATGTCGGTGACGGCGACGTGGTTGTTGGAAAGATAGGCCGCCGTGACTTGGGCGACGCTCTGCATCTTGATGTCGGCGTTTCCGCCTTCCGATTGCTGCATAAGTTGGCACTCCTGTTGGAAAGCAGCGGTAGGGAAACCAGCAATTAACTTGGCAGTTGTTGCATGTCAACTACCTGTCAATAAAAATGTGCGTGGTTCTTAATCAAACCTTCACCGCAGTCGAGAAAACTTGCCGTATCCATGGTCGCGCATTTTGACCCCACAAAGTCTGACGGCTATGCTGTTCACAGAGGTAGACAATGACATCCACGCTCGATCTTGGTTCTCGCAACGGCGGCCTTGGCAAGGCTCTCTCCAACTTCATGCCTTACTCGTTCGTCATGGACGGAGTGCAGTGTGGTGGAATTGAGGGCTGGCTTCAGTCACTTAAGCATGAGGGCCTCGAAGAACAAGAGATCATCGCGGCGCTCGTGGGTTACCGCGCTTACAAAGTTGGGCAGATCGGAAACGACTGGCGAAAGACCCAAACGCTCTGGTGGCGTGGAACAGCCTATCCTCGTTTGTCTCGTGAATACCATCTGCTGGTCGAGCGCGCCTACGACTTGTGCTTCGACCAGAACCCGGCCTTCCGCGACTGCCTGCTCGACACCGGCACGGACCTGATGACCCACGTCATCGGGAACCACGATCCGACCATGACGACGCTGACGGAGACGGAATACATCTACAACATGTATCGGCTCCGCGCCCGTGCCCAACAGTGGATGATGAGCACAGCAACACCTTGACGATTTGGTAGGAGGGTGTAAAAGTCGCTTACGAAATTTCGGGACGCGAGATCATGACCACCGATATTACGCCTTCTGCTCAAACGAAAGAGCAAGCAGCGGCTTTCATCGGTCGCCCGGCTCGGTTCAATCCTGAGCATCGCGACAACGAAGACGACCCCATGATCCAATTGATCGGCGCGGCCGAGGGTCAGATCGTAGACAGCTACATCATCTCCGGTAAGCACGCGCTGGCCGTCGAGTTCCTCACCCCGTGGTTCAGCGGCATGATCCGTCCTGTCGCCGCCGACCGATTCTTGGTCAAGGCGGATGCCTGATGGACATTGGATCGGGCAAAGGCTGGCCCGCAGATAAGCTGAGCAACTTCTCACCACACCCCTTCGTCTTCCGAGGGGTGGAGTGCAACGCTATGGAAGGGCTCGTCCAAGCATTCAAGTTCGACAAGCCCCACATCCAAGTCGAAGTCTGCAAGCTGGTCGGCCTCGCGGCGAAACGCCGTGGCTCGAAGCGCAACAAGGCGTGGAAGCAGCGGCAGACCCTTTGGTGGGATGGCGTCGCCTACGACCGGCACGGGCCGGAATACCAACTATTGCTGGACGAGGCGTTCGACGCCTTGTCGCAGAACGATGGCTTCCGCCGGGCGTTGGTCGCGACCGGCAAATCCAACCTGACGCACGCCATCGGCAAGAACGATGCGCGTGAAACGGTTTTGACCGAACGCGAGTTCTGCTCGCGTCTCACCAAAATCCGCGACCGATTGTAGGAGTGATGCGATGAGCCGGGGTAACGGACACACCAACAACTACGTCAATTGGGCCGCCCGGCCCTCTGCCATCGCGCAAGAACAAGAGCGCCGGGAGCGCGAAGAAGCTGTCCAAGTTGTGCGGGTCGTCTACGACTTGCTGGACGATGATGCCGTGATCTATCGCGAGGGGCGTCTTGGCCTCAAGCATCAGGAACTTAGCCCGGAACAGAAGCACGAAGTGCTCGGGGCGAAGGAGGGCGAGAAAGTTTTCTATTTCGCCCTTTGGTCGAAGGAGGAAACGAAATGGAATCTTATCGAAAGGGCGCCCGCCTCCGAGGGGTGGTGAACTGCCTTGTCTTCATCGTTCTGATTGGCGTAATGCTTGCAGGAGCATCCGTTCTGGTTTCTCAAATCCTGCACGCGCTGATCGCCAACACGAGGTTCTTGTGAAATACGAAGATTGCAAGCCCGGCGACGTGATCCCGGTCAAGGTTGATGGGCGGCTCTATGAGACCATCATCGACGCCGGTGGTGTTCAGCGGTTCCGCTCGAACTCCGTGGCCGACTACATGTTCCGCCACGACAGCACCGGCCGCGAACTGAACATGACCGACGGTCGAGACATCCACAACAACATGCTGAACCTGAACACGCTCGTGCTCGCCTACAAGCAAGGCAAGATCGAGAAGCGGGACTTCATGGAGTTTCGGATGGCGGGCTACTCCGTTTCGGGTTTCTGCGATCTGAATGAGTTCGCCGGGATCACCATCGAAAACCCCCTCTGGGGTGATGTCGTAACCATCGACGACCCGTTCGCGGGCATTGATCTCAAGGAACTCATCGGACGATGAAAATCATCTACAAGCATGGCGACCTGATGGCCGCCCCTGAAATGTTCATCATCCAAGGGTGCAACGCCCAAGGAGTCATGGGCTCCGGCGTGGCCAAGTTGCTGCGAGACGCGGACGAGAAGGTGTTCTCGGACTATCGCAAGGTCTATGAGGATCAGGGTCTCAAGGTCGGTGACGTGATCTGGGTGCCCAGCGACAAGATCGGCCGCACCATCGTCAACGCCATCACGCAGGAGTTCTACGGCCGCGAGCCGGGGACGGTCTACGTGAGCTACGACGGTCTGCGTGAGGCGATGCGAAAGATCAACGAGCACGCCAAGTCGGTCAAGTCGTTCGAGTTCTCGCCGCCCGTGCACATGGCTCTGCCGCTGATCGGCGCCGGGCTGGCGCAAGGCAAGTGGTCGATCATCTCCGAGATCATCGAAGAAGAAGCCACGAACTGGCAGCCGGTGGTTTACCTGTTCGACGGCGTCATCCCCGATGGCGTCGAGGGAGATGTTCGGGCAGCCTAATTTGGTTGACCATTTGTAGTTCTGTGCGATCCTCTATTCGGATAAACCCGAACGGAGGTAGCACATGTTGACCCAACTCACCGACGCCCTCGATGCTGGCCTGAGCATCTACTCGGCGCACGAACTACTTCTGCTGCGCTGCATCGCCGCCTTGGCGTTGGTCAACTATCTCATCCGTCCGTTCGCTTCGCGCATCTAAGGAACACCACTGTGGCGTATACTGGCTGGGAACTGTCTGGAACCGACCGGGCTCAACTGCTGACCCTGATCGCCCCCGCATACCCCGATGTCATCGCGCACCACATCACGGCTCGGTTCGGTGACACCACCATGCCGGACGCGGTTGAGGCGGAAGTGGTCGGCTTCGCGGACGACGGCGTGGGTGTCCAAGCCCTGATCGTGAAGATCAACGGCAGTGTCAAGCGCCCCGGCGGCGGCGTCTTCCACATCACTTGGTCCATCGACCGCGCCGCCGGACGCAAGCCCGTGGACAGCAACGCCGTGATCGCGGAGAAGGGCTGGACCCCGTTCAGCGTCGGTTGGAAGATCGACGTGACACCGAAGGTCTGGCCGTGATCGCATTCATCGGTGAGAAACCGTCCGAGACGGCTTACACCAAGGGCTGGACGTGGAAGTCTGGGCGCTTGGCGGCCAAGACCCTGTTCGATGCGCTGAACGAAATTCAGATCGACCCGCACGCCTGCGAGTTCATGAACCTGTTCGGGGATCACCCCGCCGACCCCGAGGTTCCGGGTGACGGGCGTCTGCACACGATCAGCCAACTGGCTGCGCGCGGCGATGTCGTCGTGGCAATGGGCCTCAAGGTCGCTCGCTATCTCGACAGCGCCGCCATTCCGCACCGTGTCATGCGTCATCCGGCCGCCCGTGGCGCTGGCCGCCGTCGCGATCTCTACGCCGTCCATGTGCGAGATACGCTCGCATGACTGTGACGCTCGACGAGAATCATTTTTCGAGAACGTCGAGCGCGAGCCGCTTTCTGGTCACCGCCCTGAAAGAGTGCGGCAGCGATGCTGCGGCCCGGAAGACCATCCAGCACTTCGAGAAATACGTCGAGGGGCTGACCCAACTTATGGCGGTGGACCAGCCGACGCGTGGCGAAATGCTGGCGCTCTGGTATAACCACCATCTCGAACGGGCGAACGACAAACTCAAGCCGTTCTATGAGCGGCTTGGGTTGCCCTATCACGAATACGAAAACCTTTTGGTGCATCGACTTCGCCGAGCGAGAGAGCACGGCAGTCTCCTTGAGAAGATGAGGACGTAATGGGTAGCTGGCATGAAACCTGCGGCGTGACCGGCCTGCCGATTGTTTCGGGTGATCCGGTTCGCATGATGGCGATCAGGGTCGTTCCGGCGAAGGATCGTTGGGATCACTCCACGGCCCATGGGTCCTTCGATCTGTTCCAACCGATTACCGTTCTCGCCAAAGGCAAATACAACGACTACGGCTGGATCGAATTCGACACCGGTGAAGAGCGTCGGTTTTTTGAATCGGCGTTGGCGATGGGAATTGGCCTCAACAAGGAAGAGGACGACAATCCCGAGTTTCCGCCCGACCACTATCAGTGGATGGTGCGTGAAGACGCCTACGAGATGCTCGACGGGCTCCCGCTCGATCACTGGTCCGACACGATGCCGAAATCGGTCGGAGAAGGTGTGCGCATGAAGCGCGCGCTCGCCAAGAGCATCCGCACCCGGCTGGCCGCGATGGATGGTGGCGACGAAGAAGAAAATTTCCAACTCCGTGAACAATACAACGAGATTTTCGGTCGGGGCGAAATGCCGCATTGGCCACTGAAGCAACATCTCCACGAATATCGCTTCAAGGGTTTGCCCTCATTGCAAACCGAGGCGGTCAGCGATGCGAAGCTCGAAGACCTGCTGTCCATGTGGAAGGTTTTCGTCGGCCTTAGCACCCTTCGGAAGGTTCTGGCTCCGACCACAACGGGTTTGTCGTCGCAGGATTGGAATGAGGGCGCCTTTACCATCCTCGGTGATTTTTACGGCAAGGCCGTGAAGAAGTGGCAAGCCTACATGAATGAGGACGACGATGCGTTCGAAGACGAAGAAGACGCCCCAGCCGAAGAAGCCTGAACTCACTCCGGCGTTCATCAATTCGGTGCACTGCTTGATCTTCAGCATGGTCGAGCGGGGCATCGACGGTGATGACCCGTGGTGGGGACAAGACTTCCGCATGGTCCGGCGCGAGCTTGAGGAAATGGGCCTCAACTGCGATCCCGAAAAGGTGATCGAAGAGACCGACCCGGTGGGTCGCCAGATCATCTCGGACGCTCTCAAGCGTCTTTCGTGAAACTAAATAGGGGGCATGACCGAGCCCTATACGACCACTCATAATGCCGCCGGACGTTGGTGCATTCTCTATTTTGGCCAGCACATCGGCCTAGAGTTGAGCGTGCCCACCGCAGCCCAAGCGCAGAGCACAGCCGACAGGCTGAACGCGACTCTTCATGCAGAATTTGGCCGTGGATATGATTCCGGCCAGAACGACGCTGCCCGCCAGCGGTATATGTAGCCTAACGGCACGTTTCTCGATCTCCAAGATAAATACAGACATAACTCTTTGGAGATCAAAACCCATGTCTATTCTCACTGAAGTCTTGCACGGCAAGATCACGTTCGCTCAAGCTGCTGCGAAGATCGAAGCCGACGCCGCTACCCTCATCAATCATCTGCCCGCTCCCCTGCACGCCGCCGTGGACGCTCTGACCCCCTCGCTGAAGCAGGCCGCTTCGAACGCCGTGGACATGGGTGACACCGCCCTGAAGGACGCGCTGGACGTTGGTCTGGTCGCTCTGACCCCGGCTGTGTCGGCCGCTCTGGCGCACTACGTGCCCGCTGGCACCCTGCTGACCCCGATGGCCATCGACGCTCTGGATCGTATGACCGCAGCCCTCAAGGCTGAAATCGACGCTCTGGCCGTTGAAGCCAAGGCGAACCTCGCAGCGGCCCAAAAGGCTTAAGCGGATTGACGGGTTCTGCCCGGCCACAGCGTGGCCGGGCATCTCCGTTCATTTGATCGGAGTTTCTGTGTCGTAATAGGGAGCCATCTCCCAGTGTTCGACCAATTGCGCGCCGAGCAACATCCGCGCGTAGACCAAATCTTTTTCAGACTTCACGATTGACACGAAGCCGTGGGACACCGCTTCGGGCAATTGCTCTTCCAGAATGGCCTTGGCCGCACCGCGCCTCTTGAAGGCGAACCGGTATTCTTGGATGCGCTTCGGGTCCAGCCCACACTTCACCGCCATCTTCTGGAACGCCTGCGAGAAATCGGCGCCCTCCGACCGCTTGATGCGCTCATAGACCACATCCTCGAAGCTGACCTTGGCCGGGATCGAACCCATCTCGACGGCCTTCATCTCGTAGCGGACGATCTCCAACTCGGGGATCGGCTCACCGCAGAGACGCTCAAGCTCATATTTCTTCCATTGCAGGACCGCACGCTTTTGCGTGGACCAGAACGTCGGCTTGGCCAAGAGCTTGGGTGTCCATGACGCCATCTTGCCATAGCGAAGCTGCCGACGGCTGTAGCCGTCCCAATAGGCTTCTCGATCAACGGCGCGCAGCGCGAATTGGACGCGGATTTTCTGTGATGGGCGGGACATGAAATGGCTCAAATGAATGAGCCACCATATCCCCGCTATCGTTCGCGAGTCACTAAATTCCGAGCGCTTCGTGCTTCTCGGCCTCACCGGACAGCCGGAGATATTCCCGCACGAGGTTCCCCTTGGCGGTGCCTTCCTTCAACATCATCGCCCGCGTCTTGAAGATCGGCTTGGAGTTGAAGGCCGTGATGAACGCCATGCGGCCGGTGACGAATTGCGGGCGAGAGGCCACGGCCCGATATTCCTGCCAGACCTTCTTGGAATATTTTTCGTAGACCCGCTCCGGCGCCGCCATGATCGCGAGATCAGCGTCGTTCATGTAGGGCCACAGGGTGTCTTCGAGCGTCGAGCCCTGATGGTCCTTCGTCGCCACGATCAGATTGAAGACCCGCGTCATCTCGGCGGGCGCCAGCCCGAGTGCTTGGCTCATGTAGATGTTGCAGAGCCCGGCGCTTTCCACCTCGTTGTCCTTCGACTTCACGTCGTAGATCACGTCGTGATAGAAGAACGCGAGACGAACCAGCGCACCATCACGCATCGTCGGTGGGTTCGCGACGAACAGTTGGCGCATCATGTCGAGGCCGTGCACGAGGTGACGGACGCCGTGGTAGTAGCGGCCCTTCTCTTTGTAGCGGGACATCAGCCACTCGAACTCTTCCCAGTCCGGGTCGATGCGGCGCGACGGCTCGCTCGTCGCGCTGAGGATCGCGTGGATTTCGCTCCACTGATGTCGCAGATATTTCTTGTTGAACGTCGCTTCGAGCATCAGGCTGCCTCTACCACTTCGCGGATTTGGCGCACGAAGCCCAAACTGGCATCGCCCCGCATGTAATCTTTAATCCATTTCCGCTCCACGCGTCCATCTTTGTAATGGACCCGCTTCCAGTATCCTCCCACTTCGTGGCGGCGCATCCGAATTTCGGCCAGCCGAAGCATCTTCATGACCTTGTTGGTCCGGCCGCGCTTTTTCGGGATCGCGATGGTCACCACACGGTTGACCATATATTCCTTGATCGAGCCGCCGATGCGGCGCGTGCCCGGCGGCTTCCAGTCCGCGTAGGTGACAGGCACTTCGTTGATCGTCGCCAGCGCGGCCATGAGGAACCGAAGGTCGCCTTGAAGCTCGATGGCGGAATCCATCATGTGCTTCTTGGTCTTGGCGAGCTTCACGCTCGGGACACCTTTGCTGACCTTCTCCATCAGCGGTTCCCACGAGGTGGGCAGGTCTGCGGCGTTGGAGCCTTCCAGATGGCTCGGGAGGCCGATGTTCATGGTTCGCTGGCCGTTGTGAGCCGCGAGGTTCGCGCTGTCGCCGAAGCCCCATCCCAGCGCGGCGATCATGGATGTGGCATGGTTGGGTTCGGGCTTGTTGATGTCCATGACCGCCTGCCGCAGGACAGGGTCACGAACGAAGGAGCGGAATTCGAGTGGCCCTTCGGTAGAGACGACGTGCACCACGCCGAAGGTATCGACCGAACGGCCGCTCTCAGTGGCTTCCGGGGCGTAGCGAATGACGGTGGTTGCCCGCCAGACGGTGTTGGTGATCCGCTCCATGAGCCAGCCCATGCGGTCGGGCACGTCTTTCGGCTTCTCGCCAACGGACGTGCCCAGCGCCACGCGGGCGTAGTAGCGGGCGTCGTAGTTCAGTTCGATCCAGATCACATCGAACGGCAGACGGGCCAGAATGCGATAGATCGAGAGCTTGTCGTTGATCGTCGGGCCGGAGGCCAGTTCCGTAATCAACGCCGTTGCGTCGTCGTCGAGCGAGTAAGGCCGCGCGCGACGAATCAGACCCCGGTAGCAGTTGAGGTGCTTTTCTTTCTCGGCCGCTTCCGCGAAGGCATTGAGCAGGTCGGTCATCCGGCGAAGCCCAGTCGGAACATTGTCGCATCGGCGCGGGATTCAAAGCGGAAATGAATCGGCTCGTTGTCACCCCAATGGTCAATTCGGGTTTCGATGTCGGGGAAGAAGCTCCATTTGTCGTGGAGGTTCTCGTGGATGTATTCGATCATCCGATCCATGTCTTGGTTGTGGATCGTGATGACATGTGGAAATTGTGTGTTCTCGAAACGATTGAAGAAGCCAGTGCTGAGACTGAAATTCTCATCAATATCGAGGACATGGAACGGAGCCTCTTTTTGTTCTTGTCCGGCCTGAATCATTTCCAAGGTGGGATCAACGAACTCCGGCTCGTCTTTGAGCAGGAAGATGAGGTTCTGATTATGTAGCCGTTCTTTCTGACGATAGTATGTCACGAAAGACTCTTTGCGGAACAACTGGCCGACCTTACCATCGTGAGTGATGGTGAGAAGGTGAGTGCAATGCTCTCGCATTGTGGGATCAGTCTTACGGCGGGCGGCCATCGTCGGTTGCGATTTCATCGGGACGAGGCGCCCACCGAGGTATTGGAAACCCATAACGCGCTGCGTTGGGCGCGTCTCGCCACCGAACACAATGATCCCACCGAGCCCGGTGGGATCGGGGATAGTGGAGAATGCCTTGGTTGCGGCGGCCTGATAGGTCCGCGCCTTGATAGTCACATCGCGGGGTTTCGCGGAGGGGAATATAATTTGGACGCGGTATTCCATTACGATTCCTTAATCAGAACGCATCATCGAAAGCGGCGCCCGGCTTCGAGCCTTCGACCAGCGCGTTGGTGACGGTGGGCGGAAGCTGGATGAAGCTGCCACCCTTGCCGACGATCCACGAGTCCTCGCCGTAAACGAAAATGTCGCCAATCATCGAAGAGCGTTGGCCGCCTTCGCGAATGGGCGAATAGATGGTCGTCTCGTAATCGACCCACGAGTCTTCAACGTTCTGCGTGGCGCAATAGGCCATGCTCATGGCGCGCTTGAAATTCACGGAACGTTGGCCGGTCTCGTCGGTCTCGATGGGATCATCGAACTTCACGCGGGCGCAGTAGACGTAGCGGCCCTCGGAGACGCCACGTAGCACCATGCCGATGGCTTCGTCCACGCCCACGCGGCCAGCGTTCTCGAACCCGGCACGAAAGGCGGCGGTGGTCATGTGATAGACGGCTATCTTCATAGGGGCCTCCGCTGTGGACTACACTGAAGTATCCCACAGTTTCGAAACCCGTCAACGAAATAGCTACCGACGCTTGCGGCGCTTTCGTGTGTCTTCCCGGCTGGATTCGTAGAACTCGGGGTGTTTCTTTTTGACCCAGTTCACGAAATTTTGGATGTCGGGGTGTTCCAGCAGCTTTTCAACGGTGTTGTAGACGCGCGCGAGTTCCGCCTCGGTGAAGAGGGAGTGAATTTTCGCGTGACAGACCTTGTGGATCGTCACCTTCGGACCCTTCCGACCGCCCTTCAGTTTGGGGATCAGATGGTGTTCGTCGATGCTCGGGCCGGGGACGAGTTCGCGCGTGCAGAGTTCGCAATCAGGCAACTTCGGCCTCTTGCTGTCTCTGGGCGTCGGCAATCATCATCTGGACGCGGCTTTCCAACGCACGGAGACTGATGTGCTCGATGAGGCCACGGTCCCCATAGCTCACCGAGCGGAAAATCCGGTAGCGCGCCTTGTTACCGTCCCACACAATTTTGCACATGCACTCGATGTCCCACATTTTCAGAAGGACGTTCAGTTTCTCGACGGCTTCCAGTTCAGAGAGGATGCGGTGGGCGAACGCCTCCATGGCGTCAAGCTCGGAGAAATAGCGGACGCACGCATCGCCGCGCCCAGCCTGACACAGGCGGAACGGCCGCTCGGCGCCCTTGATGCCCTCCTTCGAGAAGAAATACGCCTTGAAACCCACGGGCTTCAGCAGATCGTTAGCCGCGCGCACGCGGTTCATCTCGTCAACGGTGGGGATGCGTTTCTTAGGCATTCTCATACTCACGAACTTGAATCCGCGCGAGAATGCGCCCGAGGCCCTTCATCATCGCTTCGGCAGTTTTGTAGCGGCGGGTCGGGTAGCCGTGCAGGTTGACAACGAACGGCTTCGCGCTCGGCCGGAACCCGCTGGGGCCGTCGAGGGTGTAGTAGCAGGTTCCACTCTGCTTACCCTCGCCGAAGCCATGCATTTTCAGGAGCATGACTGCGCTGCGGAGCACTTCGGCGTCCGCTTCAGGGGCGTCGAACGCGTCGCGACTATACGAGGGATAGTTCGGCACGGGCCTGCTCCCCACGAATGATTTTGTGCGCGAAATTTTCCATAAGCTCGGCAGTCTCGAAGTAGCGGATGTCCACCATCAGTTCGAGCGGGGTATCCTTTTCGAGGTGGACCTTCACTGGATGGTTCCGATGAAGGCGCCACGGGCGACGGACGCCCTTGTCCGTCTGGTGGTATTTGGCCGTGAGCCCGATGTCATACATCCTGAAGAGAACGTTCAGGGTGTTGGTCCGCGAGTCAGCTTCTTCGGAACTGACCATCTTGATGGACAATCTCGACATCAAGCCAAACCGTTTTGCTCGATGGGCTTTCCGTGCATCCAGTGCTTCACGGTCTGGACGTGGTTCTTGCGCACGAACTTGGCCACCGACGTGCGGAACTCGCCGTAGGTGAAGCTGTCGGCCACTCGCAGGACGTAGCCTTCGCGCAGGTCCCAGTCATTCTTCCCGTAGAGGGCGCGGATCGCCTTCTCGTCGAAGATGCCGTCGTAGAGCACCGGCACCGGCGTCACGCCGAGCAAGGTGAACCAATCCATGGTCTCATCCCACGACAAGCACTCGTTCTTCTCGTTCCAGATCGAGAAGCCCATGAAGTAGGTCGGGAGCGCGTCGTAGGCGATAGAGTGCTTGGCGAAGAGATTCTCGCCGCACAGCCGCCAGTCCACCGGAATGTCGCCGCAAATCTGGCCCCAGTAGTTCTTGACCCAATTCCGCGACGGGTGGTTCCGGCCGTCCAAGCTGCGCGCGTGGATGTAGTCCTGATACATGGTGGTGTTCTCACCATCCATCTTCTCGGTCACGATCACGCGCTTGCCGATGAAGTGGCTCAGCGAGTCGAGCATCCGGTCGTCTTCGTTCAGCCCCTCCGACCATGGGAGGTGGTGGGTGCGCGGGTATTTCACCCAGTGGGTGAAAAGATCGAGCACGCCACCCTGACCCAGCACCTTTTGGACGCTGGCGTCATTGAACAGTTCGCCCTTCAGGCGGCGCCCATCAGGCAGCACGACGTTGCCCCACTTGTCGTAGACGTGGTCGCTGTAGAGATGGGCCGGGATCACCGGTTTGGTGATGCCGCAGGCGAGGCGCACGTCCTCTACCGATATGGTGGTCATCTCGCAGGCCATGTGATGCTCTTCGCACACGGACGCACCGTTGTTCACGAAGTAGCCACCGGCTTCCTCGGGGGCTTGGAACAGCCGTCGCTCAAGGATGTGATGGGCGTGACCGCGACCATCTTGATCCACGGCTGGGGCGCCGCAGAAGACACACTTGTGGTTATCGCGTGCGAGCACGCCCTCGCGAAACGCATCGCGCGTTAGAAGGACGTTGCGGTCAGATCGAACTTGCATCGCCCTTCTCCATAGGGGTTGTTGCCGAACTCTTAGGATACCCGGCAGCTTGCACTTTGGTCAACCAGAATTGGCTCATAAATAGTGGCATGGCTACAATCCTTCCTCCGTATTTTCCGGGCAACGTCGATGAGACTTTCTGGACCGGCCCGACGCCGGGTGACGCCACGGGGGAATCCATTGATCCGCCGGGCATTCCCCACGACTACACCAACGGCGCCGAGGGTCAGTTTGTCAGCGGGCAATATTCTTCGAACTCCCAATACGCCCCGACCATCAGCTACAAGCAAGTCCTGACCACGCTGGCGGGTCGCCGCTACACGCTCGAATGCGTCGTGGTGAAGCTGACTGCTGGCCTCGATCCCATCGACGGCACCGCGCCATACGTCAAACCCGGCTTCGTCGATTTGGATGCGAACGCGAACGTCAACATGACCGGCGCGCAGGACAGCAATGGTTTCTCGTCCAGCAGCGCCGGTGGCGCCTATAACACGGCCGCATGGCCGTTGGGCACCCCGATCACCATTCGTCCTTACTGGGTAGCCAACGTGTCGCACAACGTCCGGGTGCGGTGCCGCTTCAATCGCGGCCTGACGAACTCCACTGCGGTCGGCAATGGCTATTCAACCTCTACATTCCAGTTGCTTAGCTTCAAATTCTTCTCGGAAATCCATGCGGCGGACCTCCAAACGCAGTTCAGTGGACCAAGCCCGTTCTCTATGAGTGACTATTATCGAGGCGGAAGTTACGTTTCTGGCACAAATACACGCGTTCCAACGTCTGGAACCATCAGATTTAGTGATTTCTTCGGTGCAGAGTGAGTAGTCTGGTTCTTCATAGGGAAGAAACGGCATAAAATGAAGTGCGATCACCCCATAAATATTTTCGCAACTGCAAGTGGCTTATCCACAAGAGCGAAATGAGTTATGGAGATCATCGACTTTCCGGGCCGCAAGCCCAAACCGGTTCCCACCCAGCAAAGTAAGATGGCTCTGGGACCGATGCGCTTCACATGTGAATGCGGCAACGTGTCCGACATTTATATGACAGGCATGATCTTCCGATACTTCGATTTCTACTGCTCGAATTGCGGCACTCACTACCGGGTTACTAACCCTGCGTTCGTTAAGCCTCTGCCCAAAAGGCCGAAATAGCTTAAGTGCCGTCATAAATACTGGACGCGACGCAGGAATATTGGTTCTGCGCCCCGAAATTGGTATACGAAATCATGTTCGACGTTCCCGGCTTCAACCCCTCAGCGATGAGCGATGAAGAGTTGCTCAATCGTCAAAGCGAGCTTTCTCGCCGTCTGGGTTGGGCTTCGCGCTTCAGCCAGTCTGGCGACATGTCCAGCCAGCTTTACGCGATGATCTCGGCCATCGAAATGGAGCGGCGTGATCGCATTCTGAAGGTCATGTTCCAAGAGCGGTCGAAGATGTTCCCCGATATCATCGAGTCCGAGCCCGATCTCGCTCAAGAGCACAAGAAGAAGGTCGTGGACGCCGAGAAGGACGACCGTCTGGCCGTGCGCCGGAAGATCGGCCGCGAACGCCTGACCCTGACCAAAACTTCCACCCCTCCCCAACAGCAGCCGCATTTCCCGCAATACGACGCGAAGTCGTCTACGCCGACGGGCGATACGGACACCGACGACAAAGACAAGGAATAGTGACGTGATGGACGACGATGATGATGACATCCCCGCCGAGATTTACACGCACTTCGTTTTTGACATCAAGATCGTCCGAGTAATGGAAAACGTGCTCATCCCGAGCACATTGAAGTTCAGGATGGAATTCATTCCGATGGAGACTTCGGAAGACCACGAGATCGACCGCGCCTTCACGAAGATGCGGTGGTGGCTCGACAACATCGTCAACAAGGCAATCGTCTTCTCGCACGAGAATTCGGCCGCTATCACCATGTTCATCGACGAAGAAGTGGGTCACACCCGCGTCGGTAACGTCCTGATGGTCACGCCGGAGGACCCTGACGACCAGCATTTGGCCGCCTTGTTCCAAGCCAAGATGCAAGCCCTGTCGGGCAACTGCATGGCCTTCGGCCCGGTCGAGGTGAAATCGGACAACCAACTTGGTCTGCAATTCACCTTTGTGGGCGATTCGAGCGCCGTGCTGCCGAAGATGAGCGAATGGATCACCGGCCGCTCGTTCTTCGACAAGCCGTGGTGGGATCGCGATGACGGCTCCACGCTCGACGTGATTCCGCCGGATGACGACGACCTGTCTGTGAAGCCCGCGTGGGCCTTCAGCTTCGATTTCTTGGATCAGCCGAGGAAGACGACTCTGACCAGCGGAAAAATTGTTCGACCAGAATTTAGGCCAACGGTCATTGATGGTGGTAAGGATAAAGGTGAAGACACCTAAATCGGGACCATCCCATGATCGCAAGGACCGTTGACGCTTGGGGGCGCACTATCGTGCAGCCCGAGGCCGTCACTGATCTGGTGCTGAAAGGCATCGACGTTTCCACCCTGCTCGTCGAAAGCGGCGCCATGGTGGACGAGTATAATCGGTGGTGCACCGAGTTCGACAAGCTCGAATATCTCATCGAGACCCCCGGCCCCATGGAACGGACCCCCGAAGAAGAGCACGCCCACCGGGCGGCGCTGTGGTTCATCTCCGACGAGCTTCAGCAGATCGACGTGCGTCGGTTCCTCTTGGAGGAAATGTGCAAGGACGATGTCTGCCGCGACCGGGTCAACCTCGAAATGGACCTGTTTGAAGAGCGCGGGCTCGTGCCGCTGCTCCAACTGATGATGTTCCTCGTGGACCATTTCCGGGCGAACAAGATCGTCTGGGGCGTCGGCCGTGGGTCGAGCGTGGCAAGCTACGTGCTGTTCCTGATCGGCGTGCACAAGATCGACCCGATCCGTTACGGGCTCGATGTGCACGACTTCCTGAAATAATATTGTCAAGTCCACCAGCAAGAGCATAGCATTGGGTATAATTTTTACCCATAGTCTTTATGTTCACGACCTTCATGGGGCTCACCTCGTCAATTAAGACGCGGCTCCGACAACATCATGATCTGTATCCGTCGATCCCAGTCAAAGCAGAATACTGGGAATCTGCATTGGTGGGCGCCATCAAAGATCAGCAACCCAAATTGAAGCCCACTTGGACCTGCGGAAGCCAGCAAATTGGGCGTGATGTGACGCTTTCAAATGGGGTTGAGGTTTCATGCAAGTCCGGGCAGGTTCACGGCGGCAAGACCATCAAAATCAGTAGTTCAAGCCTATCTAGGTTTGGAGATGACACCGCGATGATGCGCGAGTATCTCAGAACTACAAAGACCGACGATTTTATCTTGTGTCTGTCAACCTTCAAATCCCCATCGAAAGCGTTCGATGGCCGTTATCTATATTCGATTTTCGACTCCCGCGTCGTGAACTATGATGACATGGAATGGGAGGTTTTCGGCAAAGACAACAATGTCCGGGGCACCAATGCGGATGGCATTTCACTGACGATCACGAAAGCCATGGGATGGCAGGTCTGGTATTACCTTCCGACGAAATTAGCCTTGGCATCAGAACCCATCAAAATCAACGTCGTCGAAGGGCCGGGGGCGGAATTCTTTTCGTTTCCCTAGCCGAACCTCATCTTGAAATAGAAGGCTTCCATCTCGTTCGAGAACTGGTAGCGGACGTATTCTTCATACCGAGTTCGCGCCCACAGATGTTGGACGTTTGCCTCGATCCATTCGTCTTCGGCGTCACGGTCCCGCCCGTGAGAGACTTCAACCACCCAGTGCTCCACCATGTTGGTGAAGTATGCTGGCATGGTGCGGTTCTGCACCCGCCCCAGTCGGTTCGCCACATCCAATGTCACGAGAACCTCATCTTGAAATAGATCGCGTCCCTTTCGTCCTCGAAATAGTAGGTCGTGGTGACGATGCCTTCAATCCGATCCGCGTCGGTCGCCCAGAGCGTCAGGCTCCATCGACCGTAGGGACACGATGAAGTGATGAACCGTTGGCATTCCTGTTCCTGTGCGTAGCGCAACTCCTTGGTGCTTTGCGCAGGGATAATCACCGGGAAAACCGGGTTCTTACACACCTTTACGAGGCTCTTGAGAGCCATCCGGCGGCTTGGTTCAAAGCTGGCGACCATGCCCTGCGTTTAGGGAGAAAAAGCGATGTCGTCAACCAAATGCGCTCGGTTGAGATAAATAACAGCATACACAAGTCCCTTGGGAGTATGAAATGAAAGTCAAGACAATGCGCGGCGATACGCTCGATATGAGCCAGTTGGCCGCCAAGAACGAGAGAGTAGTCGCTCTCGGCAACGCTTCAATGAACGCACGCGGCGACATTATCGGCGCGCGCGGCCAAGTCGTGAAGCGTCGTGAACAAGTCGCGCAGGAATACCACGCTGCCAATCCCAAGGCTGTGAAGCAAGTCGCTCTGCGGGACATCTCGACGGAAGTCTTTGTTAGCCCTGCGGAAGCAGTGGCGAAGCATTTTGTTCCGGCGGCTGAAGCCCCGAAGGCACCCCAACCCGCTGGCGTCCCGACCGCACAACGGAAAAGAAAAATCGAGGATCGGGATAACTGATTCAAGGAGTTACACAAATGGATTTCTCTACTATTACTGACTGGGTTCTCGCCCGTCTGGCAGAGCGCTCCACTTGGCTCGGATTCGTCACCTTGCTCGCTTCTACGGGCATGACTCTCGATCCCAACCAAGCGGCGCTCATCGTCGCAGCGGGCGGCGCCATCGCTGGTGCCGTGATGGTCTTCACGAAGGACCACAACGCAATGGAAGCCGTGATGGAAGCCCTCAAGGATTTTTCGGCCGCAAAGTCGGGCGACGATGAAGTGAAGACTGCCGTTATCGCTGCCGAGCACACCGCAGCCGACAAGAAGGCGGCGGAACAAGCTGCTGCTCAGGCAGCAGTCGCGGCTAAGGCCGCAGCCATGTTCACCCCGGTGAAATAAGGCTACTACCCATCGAATAATCGGAACAGTTAAGGGTCGTCCTTCGGGGCGGCCCTTTTCATTTTGACTTCAGACCTGCCTAGATCGTATTTTGGGTTATTGTTTCTAGCAGGTATTTCATGACCAAATACTCTACGAGTGCTACTCGCATCAAGGCCAATGGCTTCCGTCCCTACAAGGGCATGGTTTTCGTCACCGACATGGACAAGGGCGACAAGGTCACCAAGGGCGGCCTCATCATTCTCGACGACAACATGACCAACCGTGGCATCCGCGCCCGCTGGGCGAGGGTTTGGGCCATCGGGTCGGGCGTCGAAGACATCGAAGTCGGTCAATGGGTGCTGGTCGAGCACGGCCGCTGGTCCAACCGCATCACCATCGAGATGGAAGGTGAGAGCGTGGACGTGTGGCGGATCGAATACCCCGAATCCGCTCTCGTCGTCAGCGACGAACAGCCCGACTCGGAAGTCGCGCCGGACGCCAAAAAGGAATTTGGTGTCGCGCCCAAGAGGTGGTAAGCCTTAACCATAATTTGGTAAACCATTTTTCGAGCGAGATTTAGATGAGCGTGAAGCTGTGGGTCGAAGCCTATCGGCCGACCAGCCCGGACGAATACGTCTGGCAGGATGACACCCAGCGTCAGAAGGTTGCCCAGTGGGTCAAAGAAGGCGCTCTCCCGCACCTCTTGCTCTCGGGTAAACCCGGCACCGGAAAAACCTCGCTGGCCAAACTCCTGCTGCGGATGCTGGGAATCCCGAAAGGAGACATTCTCGACATCAATGCCAGCCGGGCGCGCGGCATCGACGAAATCCAAGCGCAGATCGTCAGTTTCGCTTCGACGTGGCCGCTGAACGACACCGGCTTCAAATACGTCCTGCTGGACGAGGCCGACAGCCTCAGCCCTCTGGCGCAACGCTTCTTGCGCGGCGAGATGGAGAAGTTCGAGGCAAGCTGCCGGTTCATCTTGACCTGCAACCACCCGAACCGGATCGCCGGAGCGATCCACTCGCGTGTTCAGGAGATGAAGTTCTCGGCTCTGGACCGCGACGAATACACCGCTCGGGCTGGGGAAATTCTGACCCGAGAGAACGTCGAGTTCGAGATCGAAGACCTGCTTGGCTATGTGCAGATCACCTACCCCGATCTGCGCAAGTGCATCGGGCTCCTTCAACAGCACACCCAAAATGGGAAACTGGCTCCCCCGCCTTCGGCAGAAGAACAGACGAACGGCAAGGACTATCTTTTGGAGATGGCCGGGCTGTTCAAGGCCCGCCGTTTCACGGAAGCCCGCAAGCTGATCGTGACGCAAGCGCAGTTGGAAGAATACGCGGACATCTACCGCTACTTCTACCGGAACCTTGAACTCTGGGGCTCCACGGAAGATCAGCAGGACGAGGCGCTTCTCGTCATCCGTCGAGCATTGGTCAATCACGCGCACGTCGCGGATGCTGAGATCAATCTCGCCGCCTGCCTCGTTGAACTGACCCACGTCGCGCAGGGAAAATAGACTCTGCGCCCGGCTGGGTGATACTATCGGACTATTGTTTTAGGAGATTATTTTGGCTAAGAAGACTGCTGCCCCGCAAGTGCCGGGTCCTGACGCGATCCAAATTCCGCGCACCGAACGGTATCTGCGGAATCGTCCGTTTCTCGTGATCGAAGTGATCCAGCGCGTCGCCAAGGACGTGAACACCACGAAGGCTGGCTGGAAGGATGTGACGGGCAACCTGAGCGTCTTCGAAAAGCCGTCGGTGGTTGACCGGATCAACGCCACGCACGAGCGCAACGCCACCGTCATCATCGACGTGATGAAGGGGACCTGCGTGAAGAACGGGTTCACCGGCGCCGAGAACCAAGAAGTGGTCGCCCACTACATGGAAAAATATCGGCCGCAGGTCGCTGAAGCCATGGACATCTGGCTCTCGCGGGTCGCTCAGAAGGTCGTCGATAAGCGCGTCGCGGACGGCACCTATAGCGCAGCGTGAGATTAGGGGCGGCTTCTGGGTCGCCCCTTTCCCATGACCAAGCTCAGCATCCTGAAATGGGTCGGCGCAATCTGGGGCATCGCGGGAGCGATCCTTCTGGCCGTGAATATCCCGATCTCGGGTTGGGGTTGGGTCCTTTACCTAGTGAGTTCAGTAGCGTGGGTCATTGCTGGCGTCCTGATGAAGGAACGCAGTCTGGTGATCCAAAGCGTTGTTTTTTCCCTCTTGAACCTCGTCGGTATTATCCGCTGGCTCTTCTGAAAGATTATCCGTGAAAGTCATCCTTACAGACATTGACGACACCATCCTGAAGTTCGCAGATGCGTTCCAGCACTGGGCCGTCGAGCAAAAGGGTTACACCCTCACGCAATCCATTCGCGACGGTGGTTCGATCCAAGATGCGATTGGATGTCACCGCGATCATGTGGACGAACTCGTTATCGAGTTCTCCACCAATCCGAAATATTTCAGCACGATCCCGCCGGAAGAAGACGCGCTCGCCGTCATCCCGACCCTCTACAAGATGGGCTACCAATTCGTGGCCATCTCATCGTGCGTGGACGGCCCTGACGTGACCGCCTGCCGCCGGAAGAACCTTGAGGAAGCCTTCGGCATCCCGTGGCTCGATGTCCACTGCACGGGGCTCCTGAAGCCCAAGGTGGACTATCTGAGCATGTTCCGGCCGACGTGGTGGGTCGAGGACAACGCAGGGCACGCCGTGGCTGGCGCAGCCATGGGCCACAAGACCTTTCTGTTGGAACGAGCCTACAACGATCTGACCAATCTGGTGCTCCCAGATGTCCCCACGCCGTATCTGCGGCGTGTCGGAAGCTGGCACGACGTTTATGCGGCTATCGTGCTGAGTGAGCGAGATGCGGCGTAAGAGCGTGGACGAACAGCTTTTGGAAGCCGAAGCCGCTGACCGCATCGCCCGCCAGAAAAGCTGGCAGCAGGCTCGCTATCGCGATCTGCAAGCAACCCTCCGTGAGGTTGGGCGCCAACTCGTCGAGGAAGACGAGGATCACCCGGCGCTCGATACGCTGCGGCAGACAATCGACCTGATTGGGGCGAGCCGTTGATGTATGGCAACCTGACGGTCATCTGCGGCCCCATGTATGCGGGCAAGACGACGGAAATCCTCAAGCGGATCATCCTTGCCCGCAATCTGTGGAGCAAGGCCGTGCTCGTGGTGAAACCAGCCTTCGACAACCGCTATGCGGCTACCAAGATCGTTTCCCATGACCAACTCACCGTCGAGGCGAAGTCGATCACCGAATGGGACCAGATCGCCTTGCTGGCGGCTGACGCGGACATGGTGTGCATCGACGAAGTGCAGTTCTTCCAAGAGCCGCATTTCCACGGCGATGTGGTCGAACAAATTCGTCAACTGCTCGCCGTCGGCACCGATGTGATCGCGAGCGGACTCGACATGGACTGGCAAGGCGAACCGTTCCCGGTCACCGCCCGCCTGTTGGCCATGGCCGACGAAGTCGTCAAGCTCCATGCAAACTGCACGGTGTGCGCCCAGCCTGCGTTCAAGACGCACAAGAAGGTGCCGAACTCCGAACAGATCGAGCTTGGCGCCAGCGATCTCTATGAGTCTCGCTGCAACACCCACTGGGGTCTCTAAGCAGGTCACATAGGGAATGCGTTCACGCATTTCGCCCCTTGACTTGGAGCGGGGCTGATCTGCTTAGAGTTCTTTAGCGGCGTCACTGGGCGTGCGTTTGCGCATTCCGTCTGACAACGGTCAGGCTGATGCTGCTTAGCGAGGCTGGGGCGGCGTGCCGTAGAAAATGCTCACCGGCACGAACTCCCCGGCCTCGTTTTTCTGATAGAGGGTCTTGCCCTCTTCCTCTTGCTTCACGAGCCACTCAAAGGCCCGCAGGGCGGCCTTGAGCACTTCCGTGACACTTCCGCCCATGAACTCCTGAAGGGCCTTCAGGCGGCTCTCTGAGGCCGCTGGGAGGGTCAATTTGAACTGCATGGGTCTTCCCCTTGAAACGATGGGAAGAGGCTAGATAGCCGCCAGCAAGCTGTCAAGAGATTTGCTTGCGATTTACTCACATGAGGAAAATCTGAGGAAAATCTGAGGGGTTTTTACTCATCCTATACACATATCGTGCGCATAATATGCGCATCGCTCTGTATGCCGATTTTCACTGTCACGAAAAGTTTTTCCACAGGTATTCGATGACCTGCTGAGGGATATATTTACTCTAAAACTGGCGAGGGATACGATTAAGACAGTAAAGAGAGGGTGCTTTCCAAATGACCCATCCGGCTGTTGAGTATAGCTCAAACACCGCACTTAAAAAGACCCACCATATGGGCACAGGGCCACCTATAAATACCTTTGAGCGGTTAAATTATTCAACCACCAACGGAGGCTGAAGTGGCAAGACACCTCGCCCGGAACGCTAAGCGTTCCAACAAGCCCAACCCTCGGGAAGAGCGTAACTCTCCCGAATTTCGTTCCAATCGCCGTGGGCGCGATAATGTAGTCGATTTTGACGAGGCAACTAAGCTTCGTCGGAAGCGCGTGGAACTGATCCCCCGCAATCTGGCACAGGAAAACTACGTCGATGCTCTGCACGACCAATCGAAGCACATCGTCTTCGCTATGGGTCCGGCAGGCTGCGGCAAAACCCTGCTCGCCACCCAATACGCCATCAAGGCGCTGCAAGAAGGGCTGGTGTCGAAAGTCATCCTGACCCGCCCGGCAGTGTCCGTTGACGAGCAGCACGGCTTCTTGCCGGGCACGCTCATCGAGAAGATGGCGCCGTGGGTTATCCCGATCATGGACGTGTTCAAGGAACACTACTCTCCCGCCCAGATCGTGAAGATGATGGAAGAAGAAATCATCGAGATCGCGCCGCTCGCTTATATGCGCGGCCGGACCATGAAGAACTGCATCGTCCTCGCAGACGAAATGCAGAACACCAACGAAAATCAGATGAAGATGGTTCTGACTCGTATCGGTGACAACTGCCGCATGTTCGTGACGGGTGACTTGGCCCAGCACGACCGTGGGTTCGTCTCGAACGGTCTGAAGGACTTCACCACGCGCCTCGCGGCTCGCGGTAGCCAGTCCATGGAAGTCATCAACTTTGACGCTGGCGATGTTGAACGCCACCCCGTCATCGAAGAAATCCTCAGCCTCTACGGAGAGTAAGTTTCAACTTCACATAACCGGGGAGCCGCCGCTCAAACTCCCTACCCCGGAAAAACGAAAGCCCTCGGTCTCGCCACCGGGGGCTTTCACCTTTTAGCGGGCACCCGCCGCGTCGCGTTCCATCGCATCTTCGTGGAGTTCTTCGGCTCGTGCACGAGCTTCCTTGGCCGCTTCGATGAGCGCATTCCCCAATTTCTCGGCATCGTCCGCGAGCATTCGGCCCACGAAAGCCGTGAACACGAAATCGACCCGGCCGCAGGAGCGACCGAACATCATCGCCGTCGTATCCTTGAGTTCGTTCGCGTAGTTTACGAACTCCACTTTTTTGGGTTCGTGGCCAATCGGAGTCCCAAGCCGGTCGAACTTCGGAACCTTTTTCTTCTTCTTGGACGCGGGCATTAGGTCTCCAACGTGCAGCGCAGCGGATCGCGGAACTGGCGATCAGCCTCATGGAATTTCATAGCACATGATTCGCAGTAGTAGAGCTTCCCGTCCGTCCCACCGAAGCCGTGGCTCTTCATCGTCCACTGCGGCATACCCAGAAGCGGAAGCTGGCAGGCCGTGACGTTGCAGGAACCGTCCTTCAGGCCCTTGTCCGGCATTTCGGGGCCGGAGTAGCCGACACCACGCGCATAGGCGTCCAGCGGGCTCTCTCCGTCCCTGTGGGCATATTTGGAGACGTAAGGTTCCGGTTCAGGTCGAATGGCCAGCTTGATGGATTCGCCGCGCATGAACACTGGCGCCGCCTCGTAGAAATCTCCCGACCGCCGTTGCTTCGGGAGGTTCCGGCGGGCGATCTTGCGAGTGAGACTGCCCATTACGCTTTGTCCGCCCAGCGACCGCAGCGAATACACACGTCCCCGATGTAGGTCGTGGATTCGCCCTGCACGGACTCCATTTCGGAAGTCAGCAGCGGATCGCCGAAGGCTTCGTGAACGGCGTCGATCTGCTCGGGGGTGAGAGAGGGTGTCTCCCGATTGTATCGGGGTTCGAACTTGCAGCCGCCGAAGAACTTGCCCCGGCGGCCACACATGCTGAACGTGACGCTCATTTCACCAACTCCACGATGTCTTCATAGGACTGCGCAACGGCGGCGAGGCCCTCGCTGTGACGGTCGTTCCACACCTTGGCCCAGAGTTTGTCGGCCTTCGGGTGCCCGACCATCTCGTTTTCGAGTTCGAGATCGGCGCGCAGCAGGTCGATGAGGCGAGCCTCATCTTGGTTGTAGGCAGTCCGCGCATTGGCGTAGGCGTGCTTGGCCTCAGCGTAGGCGATGTTGACGCCCGGAATGCTTTCGTATTCCTCGGTGGTGAGTTCGCTCACACGCTTGCGAAGCACGGCCGGTTCCGGCACGCGGGAGGGGTAGGGGATGGTGGACTTGTAGCCATCCTCGCGGGCCAGTTCGATAGCCGTCTTGTCGCCGCCGCGCGTGTAGTGTGCGGGCTTCGGCGCCGGGATGTTCTTGTCGATGGCCCACGCGGGTAGGACGAGCGGCACAGTGGCGCCAATGCGATCCATCGCGGGCGCCTCGGGGGCGCTACCCACCGGGATAACCACTGGTCCTGTGCGCACATCGTCCTCCTTCTTCAGTTGGCCCGCACAGTAGCGTAGCTGGCGTTTTCGTCAACGAAAATCCAGACAAAAGAAAACCCCCGCAGTTTCCTGCGGGGGTTCCTTGAACGGTTGAAGTTCTCGTAAGCCGAAGCTTAGATGAACGACAGCGTGGCGGTGTCGATAGCAACCAGACCGAGGAAGTCCGCTGCGTTGCCGAGCGACGACGCAGTGTTGGACAGTTCGATGTAGCCGTAACGAGTCATGAACGACACGACGGGTTCCATCGTGTTCGGGTCGATGACGACGCCGGAAGAGGTCAGCGGAACGTAGGGGCAGTAGAATGCCGCTGCGTCCATTTCGTTGCCCTTGTAGCCGACGAGGACCGGGGTCGCGTCGGAAGCATACTGGTCAACGTAAACGCGCATCGAGTTGTTCAGGGTGCCGACGAACTTGGTGTTGGTCGGAGCCTCGAACACGCCTTCGGTCGTGCGAGCGAAAGCCGAAGTCGTTGCGGATTGCAGGATCGTGAGTGCGGTCGGGGAGACGACAACCCAGTTACCGGCGCCGCGACGGGTGCGCGATGCGATGAGGTTGGCCTGACGGTTAATCAGGATGGCCAGAGCGGCGTGCACGTCACCCACGAAGGTCGGGGTGCCGGAAACGTCGTCCTGCTTGAAGATCGAGGTCGCAGCGCCCGGAAGAGCACGCAGGGAAACCAAGATTTCTTGGTCGATTTCTGCGGTGATTTCCTGAGCCAGAGCGGCCATGATTTCGGCTTCGATGTCGATGCCCTGCTGAGCTTGCGCGTCCTGAGCGGCTTCGAAGGTCCAGCGAGCGGAGAGCTTGCGGGTCTTGGCTTCGACGACTTCCTTCAGGATTTGGATCGACATGCGGTTACCCGGCTTGCCTTCCAGAGCGGGCGTAGCAGCCGCCTTCGGGGTCGAGACGTTCTCGTTACCCGAGTAGAAACGAGCGATGTCGAAGGGCGACAGAGCTTCGTTACCAGCGGAAACACCACCACCAGCGGTCGGAACGGTATCAGCGTAACGGACGCGCAGGGTGTGGATTTGGGCGACCGGGCCGGTCATCGGCTGAACGCCGATGATTTCGTTCGCGATCACGGTCGGCATGACACGGCGGATAACCGGCAGGATGACCTTGTTCAGGGTGGCAACCGACGCAGCGTTGGTGGCACCGGCGGTGGCCGATTCCAGCAGCTTCAGTTCGCGGCGGGTGTTTTCCAGAACGGTTTCCATGACCTTTTGCTTGGTCGTGTTCGGAGAACCGTCGGCGTTCTTCTTGAGGTCTGCGCCTTCGCACAGGGCCTTCTTAGTGGCTTGCCACTGAGATTCAAAAAGCTTATTCATTTGAGTGTGACTCCTTGTTTACTTCTGGATACCGGCAAGACGGATCACGCTTGCAAGGTCAGAATCGGTTTCGACTTCCGATTCCACTTGCGCAGACTCGTGAAGACGGTTGATGCGTTGATCGCCGGTAATATCGACGACACGCTTTTCGGCGGGGGCGCGTTCCTCCATCAGCTTCTTGGCGCCGGTGTCGGCGTTAGCTGCGTTGCGACGGGTGTTCTCGTTGAGGACAACCGGGAGGAGTTTGGTGAAGGCAGTGCGGAGATTGGGGGTCTTGATGGTTTCCAACATGCCTTCCATGACCGCGCGCTTCTCACCGCGAAGGTTTGACAGAAGCTCGCTCATGGTTTGAGAACGGACGGCGCGATCCTCAGCCATCACAGCCTTGCGGCGTGCGACTTCAGTCTTCTGCTCAACTTCGTTGAGCTTGGACTTCACTTCAGTCAGTTCAGCATCCTTGCTTTCCAGCACGGTTTGCAGCTTGCGGACTTCAGTTCCTTCGGCGAGGTAGCTCGTCATGTATTCAGCAGCGACGGCTTCGAAGATGCGACGGCCGAACATGTTCTGGCGGTTGCGTTCGAGGTCTTCGTGAAGCTGGGTCATTTCGCGCTTCAGCGACTCGTTCACCATCAGTTCGACCTTGGCGGCCGAGTGCTTGATGAACTTGGCTTGCATTTCCTTCAGCTTGTTACGGCTTTCGGAAACGAGCTTGACGCGAGTTTCGACCAGAGCGCGGTGATCTTCCGAGAATTCCTTGAGTTCCTTCGAGACCTGACGGACAACGAATTCATCAATCTTCTTCAGGCGATCATTCTGTTGCTTCGCAGCAGCTTCACGCAGCTTCGTCAGTTCAGCCTTGATTTGAGCCTTGGCTTCCTTGATCGACGCACGCTCAGCACGGAGAGCAGCAGCTTCCTTGCCCAGTTGCTCAACGGCGAAGTTGCGGGTGAGTGCAACATGTTCCTTGAGCTTGGTCTTGTAGTGTTGGCGGGATTCCTTCACAGCAGTGCGGAAGGCATCACGGGCTTCAACGAATTGAGCCACTTCGGCCGCCTTGGATTCTTCTTGCTTGGTGATCGTATCCGTGAGCATACGATCAATAGCTTCGACCAGTTGACCCTTGTCGTGTTCATAACGACGGGCAAACTCTTCACGCATCGACATTTCTGCCGCTTCGCGGGCCTCGGCCACCTTCTTGGCGAAGGCTTCCTGCAAGCTTTCGACGATCTCCGAAGAGAGGCCGGTGCTTTCAAGAAGTTCAGCGAGTGTTTTATCCATAGGATGATTCTCCTTTGGTTACTTTAGGTTGTTGATCCACGTCAGAAGTTCCTTGTGGAGGTGCTTCTGTGCCTTGGGATCATTCGACACCGCTCGGGCGAGGTCTTCGATGACGGCTCCACGACGACCATGACGGGCTTCGTAAACCGGCTTCGGGTAGGCATTGGGGGCGCTGGGGCGTGCAACAATATCGACTGTGATAATTTCGAAGTCCGAGACTTCGCCGCTATCGTTGACGTTGCCCGAACCACGGCTGGAAACACCAAGCTTCACGCCGCTCTCAAGCAACGTGCGGGTGATTTCTCCAAGCGGGGTCGGGAGAATTTGCAGCTTGCCCATCCCGGTATTGCCGTCCATCCACATCTTAGTAATCATGTGGGAAACACGGTCGAGATTGATCGTCAGTTCTTCGGGGTGGTCGAGTTCACCAAGAACACTCTCGCCTTTGGAGAGAATGTCGTTAACGTTTTCAACAGCCTTGCTGATTTCACGGACGGGATAGACACGCTGGTTCAGGTTGCGAACGCCGCCCTGAATGAAGACACCAGACATGAACAGCTTCTTCTTGGCGTGCTCTCCCTCACCCTCGTTCATCGACTCAACGATGATCTGGGCTTGGTCGAAAGTCAGACGTTCAGAAAGAAACTGAGACATGATATGGTGCCTTACTCAGGAGCGAATTCGTATTACTGACCTTCGAGCGGCGACTTGGTGTTGCCGTTCTCCGAAGACAGCTTGTTGATCTCGGCCGACTTGTCGCCTTCCTTGGACACGCGGCTCAGAGCAGCGTTGGCCTTGGAGACGTTGTTGCGGCGCGGCTTCAGCGTTTCCACGCCGGGAGCCGTTTCACGCTCGAAGCCCTTGTGGGCGTCTTGCTTCATCTTGATCGGGGCGCCGCCTTGACGGGCGTCCTTGCTCTTTTGCGGGATGCCAGCGCCACGGTTCTGGGTGAAACCCTTGCCGGTGCCGATTTCCTTGCCGTCGTCGAGCGAGACAGAGACCTTTTCCAGTTCGTCGATGATCGACTCAGTGATGTCGTCGAACTCGCCGTCGTCTTCTTCGCTCTCCATGGCGGGCTTCTCTTCGGTGCCGTCCATGTCGTCTTCGACATTGTCGGCAGCCATTTCGTCGCTCTCGCCGCCGAATTCGCCTTCGTCACCGCCAACGTCGCCGTCGGTTGCGTCTGCGCCGAATTCACCTTCGCCAGCGTCGTCGCCGTCGAGGCCGCCTTCGTCACCGATGGCGTCCATCATGGCTTCGAATTCTGCGGTCAGCTTTTCGAGTTGGTCGCGCAGGTCTTCGATCTGCTCTTCCGGGGTTTCGTCCGAGTGGTCGTCCAGATCGCCGCCCATGTCGTCGCCATCGGCATCGCCTTCGGCGCCGAATTCATCGGCTGCGGGCTCTTCGCCAGCTTCGTCAGCAGCGAACTCGTCGCCGCCCATGTCGTCGTCGCCGCCAACAGCAGCTTCGTCACCTTCGCCGCCCTCGCCTTCGATGTCCGACAGGTCATCTTCGGTGAAGTAGGATTCGGTGGTGATTTCGTCGTTCCAGTTCTCGTCCAGAACATAGTCGTCGCCCGCACGATTGGATTCGTGAATTTGACGAGCACGCTCAACGATGAACTTGTGGAACAGTTCTTCGGCCTTGTCGTGCTCTTCATTGAGCAAAGCAACAAATGCCTTTTCCAGAATAGAACGCATTGATAGTCTCCCTGTGATTGCTAACGATACCGCTCAAGCATCTGAGATATTTAGTATTGGTCGTAAATACGTCTTGAATAACTGGCAAAAAACGGCATTTTTCGTGGACGAATACAGGATAAGGGTCAATTTCGAGGGTTTAGACCCGGACGAGTTCTTGGATGAATTCAACGAGTTCCTCGAAAAACTGAGGACTCGGCCCACTCTGTATGCGTCTGAGATGTCGGATGAGCGCGATTTAGGCGGCGGAATCTCCGGTTATGTGCGTATAGAAACGACCGATGCGGCCGACGCTTTTCTAGTGTTGATGAGTATTGCGGGGGCGTTCGTAGAGAATTAGAAGCCGGGTCCGCCCAGCCCGCCGCCATCACCTTCGGGGGCGGCATACATCACGCCCAGCAGGTCTTGCCGCTTCAGCTTTTCGAGCTTGCGCAGAGCGCGCATACGCTTCAGACGATTGAGAGCCGCCAACGTGAGGACAGGCTTGCGCGTGTCGTCGATGTGACGCTTGTTGTATTCGTCCTTGGACGGGTCGTAATAACCCGTCGCAACGGCGCTCTTATCGAATTCGAAAATCTTCATAGCCGTATTTAGGCGCTGAGCTTAAAGCGGCGGTTGTCCACCAGCGGCCGGAGGCGGGGCCGGGGCTCCACCTTCAGGACCGCCCGGCGCCCCACCTTCGGGGCCACCCGGTGCTCCACCTTCCGCGCCAGCTTCATCCGGGTTGTCGCCCAGATCGCCCAAGTCGCCCATGCCACCATCGCCCGGCATACGAATACCGACGGACGACAGGTCGCCATCCGGCTCGCTTTCCGCAGGCGTGTTGCCGACGGCCTTCTTGAGCTTGGCGGCGTTTTCTTCGGCCCACATGCGTTCGTTTTCGAGGATTTCCTCTTCCGACAGGTTGAGGAAGCGCTTGAACTTGAACCGCTCGGACAGCTTCTTGTTGTCGGCAACCTGCTGGTAGACGCCAACCTGCTGCGTATCGAGTTCGATCTGACGATACTTCGTGAAGTTCTGCGGCGGGTTGAATTTGAGTTCGAAGAGGCTCTGTTCGATCTCAATGCCGTTGGCCTTGAGGAATCGCTTGAAGTCCTTGTCGAAGTTCGGAGCCAGCAGCGATTGCAGCCTCATGCAATACTTGTTGAAGCGGAACTCTTGAATGACGGCCGCGCCGAGCTTGCCATCGTTGTAGGAGGCGCCCCCCTGACCGTCAGCGTCGCCCAGTGACAGATAAGAGGACGGGATACGCAGACCGCGAGCCATCTTCTTGGTGAAGAAAGTCAGGTCACCAATTTCGCCCAGATTGTCGCCACCCGGCAGGGTTTCGACCTTCGAGCCACGCCCTTCCGCCGACTGCGCGAAGAAGTAATCTTCGACGATGGTCAACGGGTTGTAGGCGGCGTCCATGATGGACGACCCGCCGCCGGTGCGGTTCGGGATACGGCGTTGGTGGATTTCGTTCTTGATGCCTTCGATGTGCGCCTTGGCACGGATCGGCGGCATGGTGCCCACGTCGATATAGAAGATACGACGTTCTGGCGCGCGCTGAACGCGATAGATGATGATCGAGTCCTCAAGCAGTTCCTTTTGCTTGTAGGTCTTGAAGATCGGTTCGAGGATCGACGCCCCGAACGGCCAGTTGATGTCCATGCCCACCGACAGCGACAGGTGGATCATGTGGTCTGCATCGACCACCGACAGTTCGGTCAACTGCTGACCGGCCGCACCTTGGCGGGGGTCGCGGTTCGAGCCGGACATTTGGAACACGTTGGCGCCCACGCCCCCGCCCTGTTGCGGAGCGCGCGA
>Ga0105248_10000664_pt1 | contig 39095 bp, 35 predicted proteins | sample KBSS34metaG_FD_81524 | JGI IMG/M metagenome (GOLD analysis project Ga0105248, IMG submission 81524) | Switchgrass rhizosphere microbial communities from Kellogg Biological Station, Michigan, USA - KBS S3-4 metaG | ecosystem: Host-associated > Plants > Roots > Rhizosphere > Soil | place...
CCACATCTCGTTCTCCCGTCTGGTGGACGAGACGAAGATGCGAACCGCCGGCCGCCAACTGCGATGCTGCCTCCACCATGGCCACGTTGATTGCGTGCGCGCCCTGAGAGCCGCCAAAAACTAAAACTCGCGTGACGGAAGTCTGGTCATCAAGCGCCGACTCCTGATGAGGTCCGGACGCCGCGAAAAACTCCGGCCGGACCGGGTTACCGCTGACGAACGCCTTCGCTCCGAAAAACGCCTGCGTCGAGTCGAATGTCACCGCCGCCGCCTGCACGAACCGCGAGAGCACACGATTGGTCAATCCCGGCACCGCGTTCTGCTCGAGCAGCATTGTCGGCACGCCGCGCAGCGCGGCGACGATGACGACAGGACCCGAGCTGTAGCCGCCCACGCCGATCACGAGCGACGGCTGCCGCGCCGTTACGATGCGCCAGCTGTCGGCGAGACCCACCGGGACGAGCGCCACGCCGCGGGCAAAATCGACCGGCGATTTCCCCTTCACACCGCTGCTGCGGATCAGATCCAGCGCAAACCCTTCCCTCGGCACGACGCGCGCTTCGATGCCGTGCGCCGTCCCCGCGAACGACACGACCGCGTCGGGACGCCGCGCCAGCAACTCGCGCGCAACGGCAATACCCGGGTAGAGATGTCCGCCCGTGCCGCCGCCCGCAATAACCACGCGTAACCCCATCCGCTCCCTTCCGGTCGTATCCCGCTTCAGCCGCTCTATTCCGCTCCGTGTTCCGGTCGTGTCCGGCTTTCCTGTCCCGCCGAAGCCGTGCCGCGGCGAAGGCGGAAGCCAGACCGTGATCCCGCGGCCTCATGCGTCGTGCGTCGCATGCTGCGACACGTTGAGCAGGATGCCCATACCCACCAGATTGATCAGCAGCGACGAGCCGCCGGCACTCACGAAGGGGAGCGGGATCCCTTTCGTCGGCATCAGCCCGAGCACGACGCTGATGTTCACGAACGCCTGCACCGCGACCATCGTCGTCAGGCCGAGTGCGAGAAAGGAGCCGAAGGTGTCCGGCGCGCGCAACGCCACGCGCATGCCGCGCCAGGTCACCACCCCGAAACAGAGCACGACCGCGGTCGCGCCGATCAGCCCGAGCTCCTCGGAGATCACCGAGTAGATGAAGTCGGTGTGCGGCTCCGGGAGATAGAACAGTTTCTGCACGCCGTTCATCAGCCCCTTGCCCCACACGCCGCCGGTTCCGATCGCGATCAGCGACTGAATGATCTGGAAGCCGTCGCCGAGCGGGTCGTCCCACGGGTTGAGGAACGCCAGCGTGCGCCGGCGCCGGTACGCCGAGCCCATCACGACGATGTAGATCGCGGGGAGACCGACGAGCGCCAGACCCGCGAGGTACCGCCAGTTCAACCCGGCGGCGAAGACCATGACGGCGGTGATCATCAGGATCGCCATCGACGTGCCGAAGTCGGGCTCCGGCAGAATGAGCGCGACGAGGCCGAGCACGACGATACCGATCGGCAGCAGCGCGTACGTGACCTCGTCGATCCGGTGCATCCGCCGCTCGAGAAGCGCGGCGATGAAGAAGATTGCCACCAGCTTGGCCAGCTCCGACGGCTGGATGCCGATTCCGCCGACCCCGAACCAGCGGCGCGCACCGTTCACCGGCGCGCGAAAGTAGACGCACACGAGCGCAAAGGCGACAAAGCCCAGGCCGGTCCAGATGAACACCGGCTCGCGGTAGTGGCGGTAGTCGATGCGCATCACGAGCGTCAGCATCGCGATGCCGAGCACCGCCCACATCGCCTGTGTGGTCAGAAACCGGGTCGCCCGGCCGAAGCGATCCAGGGCCATCGGCGCCGAGGCGCTGTAGACCATGACGACGCTCAGCGCGACCAGCAGCAGGGTCGCGATGAACAGCACTCTGTCGGATTTCAGCTTTCTCGCCATTTGCCTATAAAGCCCGGCTCAACTTCGCCCGAAACATTCCCCGAGTTCAGCATTACGATCCGCCGTGAGCGGTCAACAGTCATCAGTCGGCCTCGGGTCGAGGCACCAACTTCCCAGACCGGGGCAGCCTGGGTTCCCAGCAGTCAGTCCTCATCCGCGAGAACCGACTGACGACTGTTCACCGCTCACAGTTCTGAGTTTTCAGTTCTGAGTTCTCAGTTTCCCCACTTCCTCTTTGAAGCGCGTTCCCCGCTCCGCGTAATCACGGAACATGTCGAAGCTCGCGCATGCCGGCGCGAGCAGCACGACGCCCGATGGCTTCGCCAACTCATGCGCGCGGCCGACCGCGGCCTCAAAGCTGTCGGCCTCCTCCACGTGGACGACATCGCCGAGGGCTTCGCGCAGGAGCGGCCGCGCTTCGCCAATCGCGACGACCGCTTTCGCGCGCGCCTTCAGCGGATCGCGCAGCAGCCGAAGATCGCCCCCCTTGAACCGCCCGCCCATGACCGGCACCAGATCCCGTTCGAAGCTCTCGATCGATCGGAGTGCCGACTCGACGTTGGTCGCCTTCGAGTCGTTGATGAAGCGGACGCCGTCGATCTCGGCCACGAGCTCCATGGCATGCTCGAGCCCGCGAAACGCGTCGACCGCCGCCGTCATCGCCGCCGGCGCCGCACCGGCGATGGCGCCCACGGTCGCCGCCGCCATGACGTCGTTCACCAGGTGCGACCCGAGCAGGTGAATCGCGTCGAGCGGCACCAGCCGCTCCGCGCGGTCGCGCTGACGATCGACGATCCAGCCGTCCTCCACGACCGTTCCGCCATCGATCGCGCCCGCCAGCGAGAACGGCCGCGCCGTCGCGCGGCCGCGACGTGCGAGCTCGAGAACCGCCGGGTCGTCGGCATTGATTACCGCGTAGTCGCTTGCGTTCTGGTTCTCGAAGATCCGCGCCTTCGCCGCGCTGTACGCGGCCACGTCCGGATGGCGATCGAGATGGTCCGCCGACAGGTTGAGCATCACGGCGATCCACGGGTGGAACGTGTCGATCTGCTCGAGCTGAAAGCTGCTGGTCTCGACGACGTGGAAGGTGTCGGGCGTGGACTGCGAGACCTGTGCGCTCAGCGGGGAACCGATGTTGCCGCCGACCGTCACCTTGCGCCCCGCCGCCTCGAGCATCCGTCCCGTCAGCGCGGTCGTCGTCGATTTGCCTTTCGTACCGGTGATGGCGATGACGCGGCCCTGCAGCCATCGCGACGCCAGCTCGATCTCGGCGATGACGGGCACACCCTTCGCCCGCGCGGCCTGCACCATCGGCTGATTGGGCGGCACGCCGGGGCTCAGCACGACGAGATCCGCGGACGTGAAGGTCTCGCGCGCATGGCCGCCCAGCTCCAGCGCCACACCGAGATCCCGCAGCCGTCCGGCCTCCGGCAGATCGGCGCGCGAATCCGACAGCGTCACCCGCGCGCCGCGGCGCGCCAGCAGCTCGGCGGCCGCCAGGCCGCTTCGCGCCGCTCCCGCGACGGTCACGCGTTTGCCTTCAACTGAAAATGTCATCTCAGTTTCAACGTCGCGAGACTGAACAGCGCAAAGATGATTCCCATGATCACGAAGCGCGTGATCACCTTCGGCTCGCTCCACCCGCTCAGCTCGAAATGATGGTGCAACGGCGCCATGCGGAAGATCCGTTGCCCTCCCGTCGCCTTGAAATAGCCGACCTGCAACACGACCGACGCCGCCTCCAGCAGGAACACGCCGCCGACGAGAATCAGCAGCAGCTCCTGCTTGATGAGAATCGCGACGATGCCGAGCGCGGCGCCGAGCGCCAGCGAGCCGACGTCGCCCATGAAGATTTCGGCGGGGTACGAGTTGTACCAGAGGAATCCGAGCGAGGCGCCGACCAGCGATCCGCAGAACACCGTCAGCTCCGCCGCCTGAGGAAAACGGACGAGCAGCAGGTAGTCCGCGAACACGCGGTGACCGGTCACATAGGCGAGCGCCGTGTACGCCGCGGCGGCAATGGCGAAGACGCTGATGGCGAGGCCGTCGAGGCCGTCGGTCAGGTTGACGGCGTTCGACTCGGCGACGAGGACGAACGTCGCGAACGCGAGATAGCCGATGCCGAGATCCGGAATCAGGTTCTTGAAGAAGGGGAAGACGAGACGGGTGTTGTACAGACCCTTGCGCTGGAGCATCAGCAGCACGACGCCGACGGTGACGCCGATGAGAATCTGGAACCCCATCTTGTAGCGCGGCAGCAGACCGTGATGCGATCGGCGGACGATCTTCAGATAGTCATCGGCGAAGCCGATCGCGCCGTATCCCGCGGTGGTCAGCACGGCGATCCAGACATACGTGTTCGTGAGGTCGGCCCACAGCAGCGTCGGCACCAGCGCCGCCGTCAGAATCAGCAGCCCGCCCATCGTCGGCGTCCCCGCCTTGGGGCGGTGGGTCTGCGGGCCGTCGTTGCGCACGACCTGGCCGATCTGGAATTCGCGCAGCTTCCTGATCAGCCATGGTCCGAACACCAGGCTGATCGCCAGAGCGGACAATGTCGCCGCCGCCGTGCGGAACGTGATGTAGCGCGTTACGTTGAGCACCGACAGCTGCGTGTGGAACGGGTAGAGCAGGTGATACAGCATCAGCTGCGCTCCGCCTTCAGGCGATCTACCACGCGATCTGTCTTCACTCCGCGTGAACCCTTCACCAGCACGAGGTCGCCCGTCTTCACCAGCGCGACGGCCGCAGCGGCCGCTTCGTCACTGGTTTCGAAATACCTGACGTTGGCTGCCGGCATGCCTGCAGCGATCGCGCCGTCTGCCAGCGCCCGTGCGGGCGCGCCGCCGACGGCCAGCAGCACATCGACGCCGGCGCTTGCGGCGGCGCGGCCAACACCCGCGTGCAGCTCAGCCGACCGATCGCCGAGCTCGAGCATCTCGCCGATGACAGCGATCCGCCGCGACGCCGAGGTCGCCGTCAGCACGTCGAGCGCCTGTTTCGTCGCCGTCGGGTTCGCGTTGTAGCTGTCGTCGACGACCGTCACGCCGTCTGCCAGCCGCACGATTTCTCCGCGGTGAGCCGCTGGACGCAGATGCGCGGCCCTCGACTTCATGTCCTCGAGCGGCACGCCGAACTCCTCGGCCACGGCGATGGCCGCGAGGACGTTCGCCAGGTTCGAACGGCCGATGAGCGGCGTGGTGATTTCCACGGTCCCCCGTCTCGCCGTCACACGCGCGCTCGTGCCCTCAACGCCGCGATCGACGATGGCGCTGGCGCGGACGTCCGCGTCACGATCGATTCCGAACGTCACCACGCGCCCGCGGAATGCGCCGGTCCGCGCCGAGATTCTGGGATCGTCGGCGTTCGCGACCAGGAGCGTCGCCGCATCGGCGCCTTCGAGAATCTCGGCCTTGGCGTCGGCGATGGCGTCGAGCGAGGCAAAGAAGCCGAGGTGCGCCTCGCCGACGTTCGTCCACACCCGGACATCCGGTTCGGCGACGCGCACCAGCGTGCTGATTTCCCCCGAGTGATTCATGCCCAATTCGACGACGGCCATGTCCGGCCGCTGCCTCAACTCGATGAGCGACAGCGGCAGCCCGATGTGGTTGTTGAAATTCCCGCGGTTGCGGACCACGCGGTACCGCGCCTCGAGAAACTCGCTCGTTACTTCCTTCGTCGTGGTCTTGCCCGCGCTGCCGGTAATCGCCACGACTTTGGTGCCCGACGCCTTTCGAATCGCGTGCGCCAGGTCCTGCAGTGCCACCGTCGTGTCTTCGACCTCGATGACGACCGCAGCCCTCAAGGACCGCGCCACATCCGATGTCGCGCCGGACGTCAGCCCGGCCTTCGACCCGCTCCATCCCCGCGGGACGACCACTCCCTCCGCGCCGGCCGCAATGGCGTCAGCCGCGAAATCCGCGCCGTCGAACCGGTCGCCGCGAACGCCGACATACAGATCGCCGGCCTTCAGCGTTCGCGTGTCGATCGACACATCGCCGAATTCCCGTTCGCCGTCACCGGACGTCACCACTCCGCGCATCTGCGCCGCGACCCACGCGGCGCTCAGTCGCAGGGCGGGCCCTTCCGGACCTGCCTCGCCCGGCGTCATTTCGCGACGCCCGACCTGGTCCGCCGGCGCAGCAGCGCCTCGCGCGCTACCGCCACATCGTCGAACGGCAGCGTGCGGTCGCCGATCACCTGGTACTTCTCGTGGCCCTTGCCGGCCACCAGCACGACGTCACCGGCTCCCGCGAGCTCGATGGCCTTCGCGATCGCGGCGCGTCGATCGACGATCGCCAGCACGCGCTGCGTCGCGTCACGGCGCGTGTCGGGAGTGATCCCCCGCTGCACTTCCTCGATGATCCGGTTCGGATCCTCGCTGCGCGGGTTGTCCGACGTAATCACGATGAGATCGCTCAAACGTCCGGCAACAGCCCCCATCAGCGGGCGCTTCGTACGATCGCGATCGCCGCCGCAGCCGAAGACGGTGATCAGCCGGCCCTGCGCGAGCGGCCTGGCGGTCTCGAGCAGATTTCGCAGTGCATCGTCGGTGTGCGCGTAGTCGACGACAACGGTCACTTCGTCCTTGGCATCGGAGACGACCTGGAAGCGTCCGGGCACACCGACCAGCGAGGTGAGGCCGCGTTCGATCGCGTCGAACGGGACGTCGAGCGCGGTCGCGGTCGAGACGGCGGCGAGGATGTTGTAGACGTTGGGCCGCCCGACCAGCCTCGACGTCACATGCAGCGTGCCGCGCGGCGTGCGCACGTCGAACGACAGGCCGTTGAGCGAAAACGACAGCGGACCCGGCGTGACGTCGGCGGGACGGGTGATCGCGTACGTCAGCGGACGGCCGCCGGCGTCGACCAGCGCCGCGCCGCGCGGATCGTCGAGGTTCACGAGGCTCGGCGCGTCCCGCGGGAGCATCTCGAACAGCCGGCGCTTCGCGCGGAAGTAGTCGTCCATGTCCGCATGGAAGTCGAGATGATCGCGCGTGAGGTTGGTGAAGACGCCCGCGGCGAACGTGATGCCGTCGACACGCCGGAGCGACAGCGCGTGGGAAGACACTTCCATCGCGCAAGCGCCGCATTTTCTGTCGACCATCTCGCGCAGCAACGCCTGCACCTCCGGCGCTTCGGGAGTGGTGCGGGTCGCTTCACGCACCTCGTCGCCGATGCGATAGCCGACGGTGCCGAGGATGCCGCAGGGGATCCCCGCGGCGTCGAAGATCGATGCAAGGAGAAAGGCCGTCGTCGTCTTGCCGTTGGTGCCGGTGATCCCGATCACCCGCATCTCGCGGCTCGGCTCGCGGTAGAAGGCCGCGGCCAGCACGGCGATCGCCAGGCGCGCGTCTTCGACGATCGCCCATGGCACGCGGACGCCATCGGGTGCCGCCTCTTCGGACACGACCGCGGCTGCGCCGCGCTCGATCGCCTGCTTCGCGAACGACGTCCCGTCGGCGTGCAGTCCTTTGAGCGCGACGAACACCTGGCCTGGGGTCACCGTGCGGGAGTCGTACGCAATCCCGCTGACGACTCCCACTGCGGCCTCTGCGCGCAACGCATCGTCCGCGCGGATGAGGCCGCGACCGCGCAGCGCGCCGTGGAGCTCAGCCCAGGTCATGGACGGCTCGCGGTCACCACACGACGAGACGATGGCCAGCGCTCGAGCACGAGGTGGCACAGCGCGTCGCCGTCGATCGGCGCACCCGCTGCCGGGACCTGCGACACGACGAACCCGTCGCCGGACAGGCGCGCGCTCATGCCGAGCTTGACCAGCTTGCGGACGGCGTCGCGCGCGCTCATGCCGTGCACATCGGGCACGGTGCCGGGCGGCTCGTCGGCCACCACGCTGACGACCGGTTCGGTGGCGCTGACGCTGGTCGCCGGTGCGCGCTCCGTCGACGCGTCATGACGGGCCACGAGCACCGCCGACGGCGGATTGACGGTCAACGGCACGCCGAGATATCGCAGCGCCGGTTCTGCAATGTTCTTGAAAATCGGAGCGGCCACCGTGCCGCCGTGATCGCCGTTCGGCCCTTTGGCCGAGTCGATGACGACGACGATGGCGAACACGGGATTGGTCGACGGCACGAACCCGACAAACGACGCGTAGTGATCCGAATGCGAATACTGGCCGTTGATCAGCTTCTGAGCGGTGCCGGTCTTGCCCGCGACCGTGTAGCCGGCGATGGCCGCCCGTTTGGCGGTGCCGTCGGTGACGACACCCTCCATGATAGTGGTCAGCGCCGCGGCGGTATCGGCGCTGATCGTGCGGCGCACCACTTTCGGCGTCACCTGGTAGCGCATGCCGTTGCGGTACACGGCGCGCAGCACTCGCGGCTCGATATATTCGCCGCCGTTGGCGACGGAGCTGACCGCCGCCACCATCTGCAACGGCGTGATCGCCACCTGATAGCCCATCGACACCGACGCCAGGGCGCTCTCGGTCCACTTCTCGGGGCTCCAGACGATGCCGGCGTTCTCCGACGGAAAGTCCGGCGACACGCGCTTGCCGAAGCCGTAGAGCCCGACGAATCGGCTCAGCCGCTCGGCGCCGACGCGGAGGCCGATCTTCACCGCACCGATGTTGCTGGACTTGACGATGACTTTCGTGAACGAGAGGACGCCGCTGTTGCGGCCGCCATCGTCGGTGATCACGCGCGAGCGGCCGGCGATATAGAGCCGGCCGGGGTTGGTGTCGATCATCGTGTCGAGCGGCATCACCTTCTCTTCGAGCGCCGCCGACGCTGTCACGACCTTGAAGGTGGAGCCGGGCTCGTACAGATCCTGCACCGCGCGGTTGCGGCGCTCGGTTTCCTGCGAATCGCGATACGCGTTCGGGTTGAACGTCGGCTCGTTGGCCATCGCCAGGATCTCGCCCGAGCGCGGGTTCATGATGATGGCGGCCCCGCCGGCGGCGCGATTCTCGAGCACGCCGGCGTGCAGCGCCCGCTCGGCGATGTGCTGGAGGTACTCGTCGATCGTCAGCTCGATGGTCGAGCCGGTCGTCGGCGGCCGCTCGGATCGGCTGAATGCCTTGTGGCGCGCGTCGGTGTGCACCAGGATCGTGCCCGCCTTGCCGCGGATCTGCGGATCATAGGTGTGCTCGAGGCCGCTGAGCCCGGTGTTGTCGATGCCGACCCAGCCGAGCAGATGCGCCGCGAGCTCCTTGTTCGGATAGAAGCGCTTGCTCTCCTTGATGAAGCCGATGCCGTCGAGGTTCAGCGCTGCCACGCGCTCCGCCTGATCGGGCGCGATCTGCCGCCGCACGTACGCGAACGCCCGCTTCTGCCCGAGCTTCTCGGCGATCGCCTGGCGTTCCTTCGCGTCGCAGTCTTCGAGCGCCTCGCAGAGCCTCTTTGCCGCGTCGCCAGCGTTGTCGATTTCGGTTGGGACCGCGTAGATCGTGTCGGCATCCACGCTCGTCGCCAGCACGCGGCCGCGGCGATCGAGGATGTCGCCGCGCCTGGCCGGCGACGGGGGCGTGCGCTCCTGCTGCCGCTCGGCGCGCGCTGCCAGGTCGGCCCGATCGAACACCTGGAGGTAGACGAGCTTGGCTTCGATACCGGCGACCCACAAGGCGAGCAGCGTCGAGACGACCGCAACCCGGCGCTTCATGATGGGACGCCAGTTGTGCGTGGCAGCGGTCACGGGGATCGTCATGGTGGTTCTACCGCCGGGCGACGACGGAGGCGGCGGGGGGCTCCGCCGGCACGACACGCTCGATGACGATCGCCTCGTCGCGCGAGGGCGTGACGAGATGCAGCTGTCCGGTGGCGAGCGACTCGATCCGCTTCGGGGACCTCAAGGTGTCGATCTCGAGGTGCAGACGCCGCGACGTCTCCTCTTCCGCGGAGCGCTGGCGCTGCAGCTCTTCGACCTCGTAGCCGTGGCGAAGCAGCTCGAAGTGCTGCCATGCCGAGACGACGAGGACCAGTACCAGAAAGCCGGCGATGGCAATCGACGTCCAGAGCTCGCGCTGCCTCGCCTCGTCCACCTCGCGGACGATGGGGTTGTTGCGCACGTCTTTCTTGATGGCGTACTCGAACGATTCCATCAGGCCATCCTTTCCGCCGCCCGGAGCTTGGCGCTCCGCGCGCGGGGATTGCGGTCGACTTCGCCGCTGGCGGGCACCAGCGGCCTCTTCGTCAGCACCTGCACCAGGCCGTCGCGCTGGAGCGCGCGCAGCGTGTGCTTCACGATCCGATCTTCGAGCGAGTGGAAGGCGATCACGACAAGACGTGCGCCGGCGCGAAGTCTTCGGGCGGCCGTCTCGACGAAGCGATCGAGGCCGTCGAGCTCGCGATTGACCCAGATCCGCAGCGCCTGGAACGTCTTGGTCGCCGGGTCGATGCGCATGTGGCCGCCGCGATGCGGGATCGCGCGGCGCACGATGGTGGCGAGCCGGCCCGTCGTGTCGACCGGCGCCTCGCGGCGTGCTTCGACCAGCGCGCGCGCGATGCGCCTCGAGAAACGCTCCTCGCCGTATTGAAAGATCGCGTCCGCGAGATCGCGCTCGCTCGACTGCGCGACCAGATCGGCCGCCGTTTCTGAGGCGGTGCGGTCCATCCGCATGTCGAGCGGCTCGTCGCGCATGAAGCTGAAACCGCGACCGGGCGCGTCGAACTGCATCGACGAGACGCCGAGGTCGGCCAGCGCGCCGTCGACATGGACGATGTGGCGGCTCTCGAGGACCTCGTCAATCGCCCGGTAGTCGGCGTGCACCAGTTCGACCCGATCGCCCCAGGGCGCGAGGGTTTCGCGAGCCCGCGCGAGCGCCTCGGGATCGCGATCGAGCCCGATGACACGGGACGCCCCCGCCTCGAGCAACGCGCGGGAGTGGCCGCCGAGCCCGACGGTACAGTCGACGAACAGGCCGCCCTGCTCGGGGCGCAGATGCTGGAGCACCTCGGGCGTCATGACGGGGATGTGCGTCATCAGACGCCGAACTCCGACAGCGCCTTCGCGTCTTCGTCGGTATACGGATCGCGGAGAAGCCTGGTCTGCAGGCGATCGTGGTTCCACACGTCGAGGTAGTTGTATTGGCCGAGCACGTCGACGTCGCCAGAGGCTGCCGCCGTTTCACGCAGGCGCGCGGGAATCAGCACGCGTCCTTGCGTGTCGAGCTCGACGGCCTGGCCGAAAAAGTTGACGCGGTCGAGGAAGCGAAGGCGCGAGGGGTGCGTGGACGGCATCTTGCCGAGCTTTTCTTCGATCTCGATCCACACGGGCATGGGGAACAGGCGCACGTAATCGCCCGTCAGGCTGGTCAGGAACAGCTCGCGGCCGTATTTGCTCTCGAGACTCGAACGAAAGACGTTCGGAACCTTGAGTCTGCCCTTATCATCTATGCGGGCCTGTTCGTGGCCTCTAAACACACCAGACCCCTAGTCGTTCGCCACTTTTCGCCACAAATTTCCACGGAGATACTAAGTGACGGCTCCGTGCGTGTCAACCGCAAAATGCTGTCTCTCAGCAAGTTACGCCAAATTTTCGCCGTTTAATCGCCCGTCACCACAACCCGTTGGGGACTGATGGGGTCAGACACCCGTCTGACCCCGGTCCGGACCCCCGTCTGACCCCGGTCGGTGTACGATGACGCCTCGATGCTGAGGGCGCTCCCCGCGTGACGAAGACGGTACTCGTCTGCGAGGCGCAGGTGCCGTTTGTTCACGGCGGCGCAGAGTTGCACGTGCGGGGGCTCGTCGCCGAGCTCAATCGTCGCGGCTACCGGGCGGAAAAGGTGTCGGTGCCGTTCAAGTGGTATCCGAAGGACGAGTTGCTCGCTCAAGCCGCCGCGTGGCGCCTGATCGACTTGTCGGAGGCCAACGGCGTGCGCATCGACACCGTGATTGCGACCAAGTTTCCCACCTATTTCGTGCGTCATCCGCGCAAGGTCACGTGGCTCTTCCATCAATACCGCGCGATCTACGATCTCTTCGACACCCCGTACACCGAGTTCGCGCACACCGAACCCGATGTCCGCCTGCGTGATCAGTTGATCGCGCTCGACAACGAAGTGCTCGGCGAGTCGACTCGGCTGTTCGCCAACGCGCGCAACACCGCCGCGCGGCTGGCGCGCTACAACGGCCTGATCGCCGAGCCGCTGTACCATCCGCCGCCGCTCGCCGGCAAGATGAGGCCAGGTCCTTCCGGCGACTACGTGCTGTCGGTCGGCCGTCTCGAGGGGAACAAGCGCGTCGACCTGATCGTGCGCGCCCTCGCGCACGCCGGAAACCGCGCGCGCCTGGTGGTCGTCGGCGACGGCCCGCTGCGCAGCCAGCTCGAAGACACGGCGTCGCAGGCGGGCGTCGCCGATCGCGTCACCTTCACGGGTCCGATCACCGAGCCGCAGCTGATTGATCTGTACGCCGGCGCACTCGCCGTCGTCTTTCCGCCGTTCGACGAAGACTACGGCTACGTCACGCTCGAGGCATTTCTCGCGGGCAAGCCTGTCGTCACGACGACCGACGCCGGCGGACCACTCGAATTCGTCGAAGATGGTGTGACCGGTTTCGTGTGCGATCCACGGCCCGAGGCGCTGGGCGCAGCGATCGCGCGGCTCGCCGCCGATCCGCGGTCGGCGCAGTCGCTCGGCGACGCGGGCTACGAACGCGCGCGGGCGATCACCTGGGACGGCGTGGTGGATAGACTCATGGCTGATGCCTAAGGGTCCGGGGCTGATCGCTCATGGCTGAGGCTGTGACCGCCGCGCAGACGTCGGTCGTGATTCCCGCGTTCAACGAAGGCGCGTCGATCGCGACCGTCGTCCGCGATCTCGCGTCCGCCGCACGGTGGCTCGAGATCCTCGTCGTCGACGATGGGTCCAGCGACGAAACGGGCACGAACGCCGCGGCGGCGGGCGCGCGCGTCATACGCCATCCCTACAACAAGGGGAATGGCGCCGCGGTGAAGAGCGGGATCCGCCAGGCCGCCGGGGTTTTCATCCTGATCGCCGATGCGGACGGCCAGCATCGTCCCACCGACGCGACGCGTCTGGTTGCACAGCTCGACACCTACGATCTCGTCGTCGGCGCGCGCTCGGGCCAGACCCAAGCCGGCCTCGCGCGGCGGCTCGGCAATTCCGCGCTGAATCGGATCGCCAGCTACCTCACGGAACAGCCGATTCCCGATCTGACCTCGGGATTTCGCGCCGCGCGACGCGAGCACCTCCTCGAGTTCATCCATCTGCTGCCGAACGGCTTCTCGACGCCGACGACCACGACGCTCGCATTCATGCGGGCAGGCTACAGCGTGCGATTCGAGCCGGTTGAAGCGGCGCAGCGCGCGGGCGTGTCGAAGATCCGGCTGGGCGCCGACGGGTTCAATTTTTTCCTGATCCTGCTCAAGGTCATCACGATTTTCAGCCCGCTGCGCATCTTCGCGCCCGTCAGCGCCGCCGCATTTCTTCTTGGCGCCGTGTACGGTGCGTGGACGATCGTCACGCAGTCGCACGTCACGAACTCGTCAGTCCTGCTGATTCTGCTGAGCGTCGTGATACTCCTGGTTGGCCTCGTATCCGAGCAGATTTCCTCACTGCGCATCGAAGGACGGCGATCGTGATGGCACAAGCGAACCGGACGGCGCTGGTGATCGTGCCGACGTTCAACGAGCGCGACAACCTCCCGGTACTGGCGGCCGCACTGATGGTGTATCCCGAAATCAGCATGCTGGTCGTCGACGACAGTTCGCCGGACGGTACAGGCGCGCTGGCGGACAAGCTCGCCCGCACGTATCCGGGCCGCATCGAGGTGCTGCATCGCACGACGCGGCGCGGGCTCGGCCGCTCGTACGTCGACGGCATCCGCTCGGCGCTGAATCGCCCGGTGGACGTCATCTGTCAGATGGATTCGGATCTGTCGCACGATCCGCGTCAGCTGCGCGACCTCATTGCGGCGAGTGAAAACGCGGACGTCGTGATCGGCTCGCGCTACATTCCCGGCGGCGCGATCGTGAACTGGCCGCTGCAGCGGCGTCTGCTGAGCCGATTCGCGAACAGCTACATCCGGCTCGTCACACGCATGAGCGCGCGCGACTGCACCAGCGGCTACCGCTGCTGGCGCCGCGAAGCGCTCGCGTCGATCCCGCTCGATCAGACCGGCTCGGGGGGCTATTCCTTTCTCGTCGAGATGATCTTCGCGGCGTCGGTCGCGGGGCTGAGGTTCGCGGAAGTGCCGATCACGTTCGTCGAGCGGCGGCTGGGCGTCTCGAAGCTGTCGAACGCAGTGCTGATCGAATCGGCGATCACGCCGTGGCGGCTCATCGCGTCGCGCAAATCAGCCCGTCCAACAGTGCGCTGAGCCCTTTTCATGCTATGGTTTAGAGACTTTTTACATGTCTGCCTCCCCCGCTGAAAAGCCCGCGGGTCTCAGCGTCTTTTTCCCGGCGTACAACGACAGCGGCACCATCGCGAGCATGGTGATTCGCGCCGTTCAGGCCGCCTCGGAGGTGACGCCGGATTACGAAGTCATCGTCGTCAACGACGGCAGCGTCGACGCCACGCCGCAGATCGTCGACGAACTCGCGCGCACGTATTCGCACGTGCGTGCCGTCCATCACCCGACGAACCGCGGCTACGGCGGCGCGCTGCAGACCGGATTCCGATCGGCGACCAAGGAGTTCGTGTTCTACACCGACGGCGACGCGCAGTACGACCCGGCGGAGTTGGCGGTGCTCTGGGCCCGGATGACGCCGGCCGCGGATCTCGTCAACGGCTACAAGATCAGCCGTTCGGATCCGTGGCACCGCATCGTCATCGGCCGGGTCTACCACCATGTCGTCAGCCTCCTGTTCGGCTTGAGCGTCCGTGACGTCGACTGCGACTTCCGGTTGATGCGCCGGTCGATCTTCGAGACGATCAACCTCGAGAAAAACAGCGGCGTCATCTGCCTCGAGATGATGAAGAAGATCGAGGACGCCGGCTTCCGCATCGTCGAGGTACCGGTGCACCACTATCACCGCGCCTTCGGCAAATCGCAGTTCTTCAACTTCCGCCGGATCGCCAAGACCGGGCTGGACGTCCTGCGTCTCTGGTACGAGCTGGTGATCAGGCGACGGCACCTGCGCCCGGGTGCCCGGCCGCTCGCCGCCTCCGACGCCGGTGACCCCGCCTACCGGAGCTCGACGCACAGGTGACCGGCGACTACCGCGAGTTCTACCGCGGCCGCGCGGTGATGATCACCGGCGGCCTCGGGTTCATCGGCAGCAACCTGGCGCGTGCACTCGTCGATCTCGGCGCCCGCGTCCTGCTGGTCGACTCGCTGATCCCCGACTACGGCGGCAACCTGTTCAACATCGATGGCATCGCCGATCGCGTGCAGGTCAACGTCGCCGACATCCGCCAGCAGTCGACGATGAACTATCTCGTGCGCGGCCGCGACGTCATCTTCAGCCTCGCGGGTCAGGTGAGCCACATCGACAGCATGCGGGATCCCTATACCGATCTCGAGATCAACTGCCGCAGCCAACTGACGGTGCTCGAGGCATGCCGCAACCACAACCCCGGCGTGAAAGTCGTCTACGCCGGCACACGCCAGGTTTACGGCAAGCCCGATTCGCTGCCGGTCAGCGAGTACCATCTCGTGCGGCCGACCGACGTCAACGGCATCAACAAGGCTGCCGGCGAGTACTACCACCTGGTCTACAACAACGTGTTCGGTGTCCGCGGCTGCTCGCTCCGCCTTACGAACGTCTACGGACCGCGGCAGCTCATCAGCCACGATCGCCAGGGGTTCATCGGCTGGTTCATCCGTCTCGCGATCGAGGATCAGACGATTCAGATCTACGGCGACGGCTCTCAGCTGCGCGACTTCGTCTATGTCGACGATGCGGCGGACGCCTTCCTGCGGGCGGGCGCGAGCGATGCCTGCAACGGCGAAGTGTTCAACGTCGGCGGCGACGAGGCGGTCAGCCACCGCGATCTCACGACGCTGCTCGTCTCGGTCGCCGGATCCGGGCGCGTACGCTACGTCGACTGGCCCGCCGAGAAAAAGGCGATCGATATCGGCAGCTTTTACGCCGACTCGACGAAGTTCAAGGAGAGAACCGGGTGGGCGCCGACGATCCCGCTGGCCGAAGGGCTGCGCCGCGCCGTCGCGTTCTACCGCGAGCACTTCGGCCGCTATGTCGAGGCGGATCCGGAGCCAGCGTGAGCCCGCACCGCATTCCGTTCATGTCGCTGGTGCCCGGCGAGGATGCCGCGGACGTGCGGCGCGCGATCGAGCGCGTCGTCGCGAGCGGCTGGTTCGTCCTCGGTCCTGAAGTCGCGGCGTTCGAACGTGAATTCGCCGCGGCGTCAGGCGCGACGCGCGCGGTCGGCGTCGGCAACGGCACTGACGCGATCGCTTTGATTCTTCGCGCGCTCGGCATCGGCGCCGGCGACGAGGTGATCACGTCGCCGCTGTCGGCGGCCTACAGCGCGCTCGCGATCATCATGGCCGGCGCGCGGCCGGTGTTCGCCGATGTCGATCCGCTCACCGCCACGCTCGACCCCGAGCGGATCGCCGAGCGCGTCGGTCCGCGCACGCGCGCCATCCTGCCGGTGCATCTCTACGGACAGCCGGCGGACATGACGGGCATCGCGCGCGTCGCCGCGCGGCACGACCTCGCGATCGTCGAGGACTGCTGTCAGGCGCATCTCGCGACGTCGGAGGGACGCCCGGTCGGCACCATCGGCGCCGCCGGCGCGTTCAGCTTCTACCCGACGAAGAATCTCGGCGCGCTCGGCGACGGCGGCGCGGTGGTGACGAACGATGGCGCGCTCGCCGACCGCGTCGCGCGGCTGCGCAATGGGGGGCAGACCGACCGGTACCATCATCAGGAACCGGGCATCAACTCGCGCCTGGACGAAATACAGGCGGCGATTCTGCGCGCGAGGCTGCCGCGCGTCCGCGGCTGGACGGAGCGGCGCCGGGCGCTGGCGGCGCGGTACCGCAGCCGGCTTACGGAAGGCCTGGTCGAGCTGCTGCCGGAACGGGATCACGGCCACGTCTACCATCTCTTCGTCGTACAGACGGATGAGCGGGACGCGCTGCAGGCGCATCTCGCCGCGCGCGGCATCGAGACGTTGATTCACTACCCCGTCCCGCTTCCGCGCCAGCCGGCGATGGCGCCACAGAACCCGGCGGATTGTCCCGTTGCGGCACAGCTGTGCGGCAGGATACTCTCGTTACCTCTTCATCCGGCCTTGCAAGACGACGAGGTGGACGAGATCACCGCGGCGGTGCACGCCTTCCAGCCGCGGACCGTGGTTTCCTGACGGAAAGGACATTCGATTGCGAGCCTTGATAACAGGCGGGGCCGGGTTCATCGGCTCCCATCTCTCCGAAGCGTTGCTCGATCAGGGCGACGAGGTGCTCGTCCTCGACAACCTGTCGACCGGCTCGATCGACAACATCGCTCATCTGAAAGGGCGGGCCGGCTTCGAGTACTTCGTCGACACGGTGACCAACGAGCCGCTGCTCGCGGAGCTCATCGATCGCGCCGATGTCGTCTTCCATTTCGCCGCGGCGGTCGGCGTGAAGCTGATCGTCGAGCAGCCGGTCTACACGATCGAGACCAACGTGCACGGCACCGAAGTCGTGCTGAAGCACGCGAACAAGAAAAAGAAGCTCGTGGTGATCGCGTCGACGTCGGAGGTCTACGGCAAGAGCGAGGACGTGCCATTCCGGGAAGATTCGGACCTCGTGCTCGGGCCGACGCCGAAACACCGCTGGGCGTATGCGTGCAGCAAGGCGATCGACGAGTTCCTGGCGCTCGCGTACTGGAAAGAGCGCAAGCTTCCGGTGATTATCGTCCGCTTTTTCAACACCGTCGGGCCGAGGCAGTCGGGGCAGTACGGCATGGTCATCCCGAATTTCGTCCGGCAGGCGCTTGCCGGCGAGCCGATCACGGTGTTCGGCGACGGTACGCAGCAACGCGCATTTACGCACGTCACCGACGTCGTCGGGGCGCTGCTCAAGCTGGTCGTCGAGCCCAAGGCGATCGGCCAGGTCATCAATATCGGCAACAAGCACGAAATTACGATTCAGGCGCTGGCCGAGCGCGTGCGCGAGCTCAGTGGATCGACGTCGCCGATCAAGCTGATCCCCTACGACGAGGCATACGAATCAGGTTTCGAGGATATGCCGCGTCGAGTGCCCGACCTGACACGGGTCAAAGGGCTCATCGGTTACGAGCCGACGCTCGAGCTTGACGAGATCCTGACGCAGGTCATCGATTACTTCCGGAAGAAATAGGCTGGGCGTATACTGGTTTCAGCACCATGAACACCATGAAGACAGCAATCCTCGGCGCCGCCGCGTGTCTGTGTATAGCTGCCACTGCGTCCGCCGACGTGCATGTCACGATGCAGAGCGGCCGCGTGTCGCTGGTGGCGAAAGACGCAACCGTGCGCCAGATCCTGACGGAATGGGCGCGGGTCGGTCAGACGAAGATCGTCAACGTCGAGCGCTTGCCCGGCGGCCCGATTACACTCCAGCTCGACAACGTGACCGAGTCGCAGGCGCTCGAAATCCTGCTGCGCACGCTGAGCGGATACATCACCGCCCCGCGGCCTGTCGACGTGGCGAACCTGTCGCATTTCGATCGCATCATCATCATGCCGACGCTTGCGTCGGCCCGACCGGCAACGTCCTCGCCTCCGCCGCCGGTCTTCCAGCAGACGCCGCAATTCCAGTCGGCACAGCCGGCCGACGACGATCAGGACGAGAGGCCGGCGCCGAACGCGGGAGGACCGCCGCGCGGGCCCGTCTTCAACACCTTTCCGCAGCCGCAGGTCGTGAACCCGCAGGTGGCGCCCACGCAACAGCCTGGCATGCCGGTGGCTCCGCAGACCGCCCCCTCGGCACCGATATCGTCGCCGACGCCGGTCGCGCCGTACGGCGGTGTGTCCGTTCCTGGGATGGTCGCGCCGCCGCAGACGCCTCCGGGACAGCAGCCCAACACCGTGATTCTTCCCCGGCGGCCCGGCGGACCCGGCGGACAGTAATCGTTGGCACTCGTTGACGAGTTGAGCGTCAGCATCGCCGACGCGATGCGCAAGCACGATCCGGTGCGCCTCAGCACGCTGCGCATGCTGAAATCGGCGCTCGTGAATCGTGAAATCGAGCGCGGCCACGCACTCGACGAAGCCGAGTCTCTGCAGGTGGTCGCGTCGCTCGTCAAGCAGCGCAAAGACTCCATCGAACAGTTCACCAGGGGCGGACGTCAGGAGCTCGCCGACAAAGAGCAGGCCGAAATTCGCGTGCTTGAAGGCTACCTGCCGGCGGCGGCCGATCCCGCGGCGGTGGAGCAGGCGGTTGCCGACGCGATTCTGGAAACGGGCGCGACTTCTCCCAAAGACATGGGCCGGGTCATGAAGGCGGCTATGGCCCGGCTGGCCGGGCAAACCGTGGACGGCAAGACCGTAAACGAGCTCGTGCGAAGGAAGCTGGCCGGCGCCTAAACTTTTTTCCGGAGCCGCCCGTCTAACCCTGCGAGACGGCAAAAAACAGCCTCTCGTCCATCCTCCTTTTGGCCCTTGCCGTTAGCGCGGCGAGGGCCTTTTTTATGCCTTTTATGCGCGGCTCACGGGTACAGATGTTGCTGAGCAAGTGATACGATTCTTGAGACGCTGACATGCGACGTTCTTCCTCACCATACGTTTCGTCCTTTTCCTTCGGGCCCGGCCCACTCTCGACCACGCTCAAAGCGCTGATCGGCGCCAACGTGGTGATGTTCGTGGCGCAGGCAGTGTTCCCCGTCCTGACCGAGGTGTTCGGATTACATCCCGCCTGGGTGATTCCTGCACTGTCGACGCGCGCGGCCGAGCACGCATTCTGGTTGTGGCAGCCGGCCACCTACATGTTCCTGCACGGCGGTGTGTTCCACATCCTGTTCAACATGCTGGCGCTGTGGATGTTCGGCGCCGAGCTGGAGCGGATCTGGGGCACGCGGTACTTCCTGAAATTTTATTTCGTGACCGGGATTGGCGCGGGCGTCGTGACCGTGATCCTGTCGCTACTGCCGTTTGGCGGGCAACTGCAGTACGTGAACATCATCGGCGCGTCAGGGGCCATCTACGGTCTGCTGCTGGCCTTCGCGATGTATTTCCCCGATCGGCCGATCCTGCTCGTCGTGTTCCCGGTGCCGGCGAAGGTGGCGGTCACGATTCTTGGCGCGATCGCGCTCTTTTCATCGCTGAGCGAGTCCGGCGGCGTCGCCAACGCCACGCATCTCAGCGGTCTGGTGGTGGCGTACTTCTTCCTGAAGGGCGCGCGCCTGCATCCGCTCGCCGAGGTGAAGTACCGCTATCTCAAGTGGAAGATCAACCACGTCCGCAAAAAGTTCGACGTCTACTCGGGCGGGCGCGCGAACGACTTCGATCGCCGCGTGCACTGACACGCGTCTCAACTCAACTCGCGCAGCGTGTCAGCTGCCCTTCACTTTCATGCTCCGCGCGGGCCGCGACCCGCCAATGCTCCACGGCAGCCGCACACCGCCGAACGCCAGCGCCAGCGTCGAGCCGAGCACCGGCAATCCGTAGCCGCTCGTGAAGAAGGCGTACTTGAACAACGCGCCGCTGCCGAACTGAAAGTTCAGCGCCATGAAGAAGGCGACGAGCGCGAAGAAGGGCGTCCAGAACCCCGCGACGAGCGCCACGCCCGACGTGATCTCTCCGAGGGGGACCAGCCGCGCGAACGTGGACACGTAAGGCAGCGCCACACGCTCCAGATAGGCGTGGCTCCACGATCCGGCCGGCACCGCCTGCTCCCAGCCCCGCAGCTGGGCGGCGAGCAGCGACGCGTCGGTGAACCAGCGAATCTTGCCGATCCCCTCGAAGATGAAGAAGATCCCGATGCATACCCGCAGGAGTGCGAGCCCGGTGCCTTGTCTATCGATGGCCATTGTGTCCTCGGGGTCTATGTGCCCTGCAGTGTTTTCGCTGCACGATTGAGCGCGCGGATGACGAGTGCCGCCTGCTCCGCCGCACGCGCGTAGTTCCCGGCATCCACCGCTTCACGCACGCCCGGAATGGTCTTGACGCCGTACCCGGTATACAAGCCGGGCGCGTAGATCACGTGGCGGTACCACGGCCGATCGGGAAGGCCGGCCGGCTCGATCAGGTCGCGCTCGGCCATGATCAGCCGGTGGTTGATCTCGGCAAATGGGTCGCTGCGGTCAGACCCCCGCCTGGAATCCGAAGGGGGTCTGACCCCCTCGGAGTTTGTTCCACTCAACAGCGCCTCGCCGCGCTCCCGCACGGCGGCACCCGCCTTTGCGAACGCCTCCGCCGCCGATCGCAGGCCGGCGAAGTCGACCGTCTTCGCTCCGTCGGCCGACGCCTTCGCCGCCTGATGCTCGATCTCGCCGATGTACTCGAGGATCTGGCGGCCGTACGTCTCGTAGTCGAACGGCAGCACGTCCGCGTCGGCGAGCCGCAGCAGCGCCACGCCGGTGACCTGCGCCGCGAGCACGCTGAACTTGAACTGCGGATCGATGTACTTCTTGAACCAGGTGGGATTGTCGTACGTCGAGTGATAGCTGCCGTCGCCGCCGCGGCCGTTCAACCCGAAGTCGAGCGATGCGATGCCGACGTGGTCGAGGAACGCCGTGTAGTCGGATCCCGAGCCCAGCGCGCCGACCGCCGGCACTTTGAGCATCGGCTGGCCGTCGCGCGCGGGCGACTGCTCGCGCGCCCGCTCGAGCCAGCCGTCGTAGAGCGTCCTGGTCGCGCCTTCCGGCTGAATCGATTGCGCGAGCTCGTAGACGAACGGCGTCAGCGAATGCACCGCGCTGCCTGAGAAGTTCAGCCCGCCGGCGCCTGCGTCGCGGTTCACGTACACCGCCGTCTTCGCCCTCAGCTCGGTCGTCAGGTCCTCGACCCACTCCGTGGAACCGAGCAGCCCCTGTTCCTCGCCGTCCCAGCTGATGAAAAGCACGCTGCGCCGCGGCTTCCACCCCTTCTTCATCATCTCGCTCATCGCGCGCGCGACCGCCATCATCGAGACGTGGCCGCTGACCGAATCGGACGCGCCGAACGTCCACGCGTCGCGGTGCGATCCGACGATGATCCACTCGTCAGGCGCCACCGCGCCGGTGACCTTGCCGACGACGTTGATCAGGCGGCGCTGGGCGTAATCCATCTGCAGGCTCATATGAACCCTGGCCGGTCCCGGGCCGATGCGATACGTGACGGGCAGCGCGCCGCGCCACGCCTCTGGCGCGACCGGGCCCTTCAGCCGCTTGAGCAGCTCGACGCCGTCGCGATAGGACATCGGCTGCACGGGAATCGGCGCGAACGTTTCGATCTTGTCCATCGGGATCCGTTCGACGCCGGCCTTCGACGGCCGGCCGGGCGTGGAGGGATCGCCGGGATAGCGCGGCATGTCCATCACGCTGCCGCGCTGGATCATTCCCCAGCCGCGGAACGGACCGTCGGGATACACGTCGCCCTGGAAGTAGCCGTCCTCGTGCGGGTCCGAGTAGATGATGCAGGCGATCGCGCCGTGCTCGGCCGCGACCTTCGGCTTGATCCCGCGCCAGCTGCCGCCGTAGCGCGCGAGGACGATCTTCCCCTTCACGCTGATGCCGAGCGTGTCGAGCGTCTCGTAGTCGGCGGGGATGCCGAAGTTCACGTACACGATCTCTCCGGTCACGTCGCCGGACGGCGAGTACGCGTTGTAGGCCGGCAGGATGCCGGGCTTGTCGGCCCACTGATCGCCGCGGATCTTCTCTTCTTCGACGTCGAGCCTCACCTGGTCGGGTGCGACGATGTCGATGCGGCGCTGTTTCGGCCACGGCAGCAGGACGCTGTATTCGTACTTGGTCGATTCGATCCCGATCTGCTTGAACTGATCGCCGACGTAATCGGCGAGTTTGATCTCGTACGGCGAGCCCGTGTGATGCGGCTCGGCGGTCATGACGTCGAAGTCGGCCTCGGCCGCCTTGGCGGACGGCATCGCCTTCAGCTCGCGTTCGCGCGCGATCTCGGCCGCGCTGGATGTGGCGGAAAATCCGCGGATCGGCGACGGCGACGGTGCCGGCTGCGCCGACAACCAGCTCGCGGCGGCGAGACACAGGAGCGCCGCAACCACGTACGAAGTACGAGGTACGAAGTACGAACGTTCGTACTTCAGACTTCGTACTTCGTACTTTTCCCAGATACCATTCATGTCATTTCCTCTCGAACGCCATCTCTTTGAGCGCCGCGATACGCGCCGCCATCGGCGGATGCGACGCGAACAGATTCGCCCAGGCGCCTTCCCTGAGGTTCATCGGCCGGCCCAGCGGATCGGCGATACACAGATGCGCCGTGCCACGGTTGATCGTCGGCGTGGGCGCCGCGGCTGACTCGATTTTCTCGAGAGCGCGCGCCAGACCGAGCGGATTCCGCGTCAGCTCGGCGCCCGACGCGTCCGCCAGGTACTCGCGGCCGCGCGATACCATCATTGCCAGCAGCTGCGCCAGCAGCGGCGCGAGCAGGACGGCGATCAGCCAGACGGCAAAAAAGATGATACCTGCTAGGCCGCCCCCGCGCTCATCATCACTACTGCTTCGATCTCGCGACCGTCTGAAGCCGCCGCCCCACATCATGCCGCGTCTCGCCCAGTCCGCCAGCAGCGCCACCGCGCCGACCAGCGCCGCGACGATCGTCATCACGCGGACGTCGAGGTTGCGGACATGGCTTATCTCGTGCGCGACGACCCCCTGCAGCTCCTCGCGATCGAGAATGTCGAGCAGCCCGCGCGTCACGGCGAGCGACGCGTGCGCAGGATCTCGCCCGGTCGCGAAGGCATTGGGGTCCGCATCGGGCACGACGTACACCTTCGGCCGGGGCAGGCCCGAGGCGATCGCCATTTCGTCGACGACGTTCTGGAGCTGGCGGAGCTTCAGCCTGTCGTCGGCGGTGGCGCCGGCGGCGAGATCTTCGACCGGCTGGGCCTGGGTCGAGAGCAGCACCGCGCGATCGCCTGAGAAGTAACTGGCGGCCGCGGACACCGATCCGACGCCGAGCGCGATCGCCGATCCGATCGGCACCGCGCCTCCGTGCGCGCCGATGTAGAAGGTGTCGAAGCCGATGCCGAGGAAGAGGAAGAAGGCGACGAACGCGAGCATCACCAGCCAGGTCTTGCGGCGGTTGGATTGCTGTTGATCGTACAGATTCATGACAAGGACACGGATCCTTCGTGTCCTTGACGGATTCTACCGCCGCGACAGATCCACGACCGGCACATCGCGCTCGGTCGCGTTCGTGATCTCGAACAGCTCCGCAGGCTTGAAACCGAAACCGGCGGCGAACAGGTTCGCCGGGAACACCTGCTGCGCCGTGTTGAAGCCGGTCGCGATGTCGTTGTAGAACTGCCGCGCGAAGCCGACCTTGTTCTCCGTCGCCGACAGCTCTTCCTGCAGCATCTTGACGTTGTCGTTCGACTTCAGCGTCGGGTAGTTCTCGGCGACGGCGAGCAGGCGGCCGAGCGCCTGCGTCAGCTGCCCCTCCTTCTGCGCCGCGTCGGCGGGGCCGGTCGCGGTCAGCGCTTTCGATCGCGCCTCCATCACCGCCGTCAGCGTATCGCGCTCGAAGTCCATCGACCCGCGCACCGCGTTGACGAGATTCGGGATCAGATCGTGGCGGCGTTTGAGCTGCACGTCGATCTGGCGCCAGCCGTTGAGCGCCTGGTTGCGCATCTTCACGAGGCGGTTGTAGCTCGCAACCGCCCACAGGACGACGGCGATGACGATCGCGACGAGGATGCCGGGCAGCATGGCGTCCGCCTATTTGCGGTGAAAGTAATCGTCGGTGTGATCCAGCCAGTCCTGGCGGATGGGGCTGAAAATATCGAGCTCGAACGTGTCCTCGAGCGCTTCGGCCTGGTGCTCGACCCACTGCGGGATGTGCAGCACCTCGCCTTCGCGCACGGTGATTTCCTCGCCGCCGATCAGGAACTTCAGCGCGCCTTGCAGCACGTAAGTGATCTGCTCGCTTTCGTGCGAGTGGTTCGGCACGAGACAGCCACGCTTCAAGTAGATCTGCGCGAGCATCTCTTTCTCGCCCGTGACCAGTTTGCGCGAGAGCATTTCGGTCACTTTTTCGAGGGCGATCTCGTCCCATCGGTGGAGACGAACCGTCTGGCTGCTCATGGAAACCGAGCATATACCAACAAGGCCCGATGCTATAATTCCGCCCGGATGAAAGCCGTTCTGAACGACCGCGACACGCAGCTGGTCGAAGGTCTCAACCGCGATCAGCTCCTCGCGGTGCATCGCGTGATGCTCCTGTCGCGCAAGCTGGACGACAAGGAAATTCAGCTGAAAGGTCAGAGCCAGATTTTTTTCCAGATCAGCGGCGCCGGGCACGAGGCGGTGCTCGCCGCGGCTGGTCAGACGCTGCGATCGGGCTACGACTGGTTCTATCCCTACTACCGCGATCGGGCGCTGTGCCTGCATCTTGGCGTCACGCCGCTGGAGATGCTGCTCGCCTCGGTCGGTGCGAAAGATGATCCGGCGTCCGGCGGCCGTCAGATGCCGTCGCACTGGGGACACACCAAGTACAACATCGTGTCGGGCTCGAGCCCGACCGGTACCCAGGTGCTGCAGGCGGTCGGCGCGGCCGAGGCTGGCGTCATCTACAGCCGCGTCACGCAGATCCCCGATCGCGAGTCGCGCTTCAAGCCGGATGAAATCACCTACGTCTCGCTTGGCGAGGGCGCGACGAGCGAAGGCGAGTTCTGGGAAGCGCTCAACGCGACATGCGCCAAACAGCTGCCGGTTCTCTTCCTGGTCGAGGACAACGGCTACGCGATCTCGGTGCCGGTCGAAGTGCAGACCGCGGGCGGCGACATCTCCCGGCTCGTGCGCGGCTTTCCCGGCCTTCACGTCGACTCGATCGACGGCACTGATTTCTTCGCCAGCCTTCGCGCGATGCGCGAGGCCACCGCATACGTCCGCGCGCGCCGCGGGCCAGCCTTCGTGCACGCCCGCTGCATCCGGCCGTACTCGCACTCGCTGTCCGACGACGAGAAGCTGTACAAGCCGCCGGCGGAGCGCGAGGCCGAGGCGAAACGCGACCCGATTGTGCGGTTCACCGAGTTCCTGAAGAAGAACGGCATCGCCACCGACGAGGAGCTGGCGGCGCTGGCCGCCGACGTCGAACGCGAAGTGAACGCGGCGGCGCTGCAGGCCCTCGCCGCGCCGAAGCCGGCGAAGAACACCGCCGAGATGTGGCTGTATTCGCCCGACGTCGACCCCTCGTCCGCGGCCTTCGAAACGCCCGCGCATCCGGAAGGCAAAGCCGACACCATGGTGTCGGCGATCAATCGCACGCTCAAGGACGAGATGGCGCGCGACGGGCGCATCGTGATCTTCGGCGAAGACGTCGCCGACGTCAGCAAGCGGGACGCGCTGCCGATCGTGTCCGGCAAGGGCGGCGTGTTCAAACTGACACACGGACTCCAGCGGCTGTACGGGGACGATCGCGTCTTCAATGCCCCCCTCGCCGAAGCAGGCATCGTCGGACGGGCGATCGGCATGGCGGCGCGCAAGCTCAAGCCGGTGGTCGAGATTCAGTTCTTCGACTACATCTGGCCGGCGATGATGCAGATCCGCGACGAGCTGACGATGATGCGGTATCGATCGGGGAACACCTGGTCGGCGCCGGTGGTGATTCGGGTGCCGATTGGCGGGTACCTGCGAGGTGGCGGCCCGTATCACAGCCAGTCGGGCGAGAGCATCTTTGCCCACTGCCCCGGCATTCGCATCGCCTATCCGTCCACGGCAGTCGACGCCGCCGGCCTCCTTCGAACCGCGATTCGCTGCGATGACCCCGTCCTCTTCCTCGAACACAAGCACCTCTACCGCCAGACCTACAACAAAGGCGAATACCCGGGCAAGGAGTTCATGATTCCCTTCGGCAAGGCGAGCCTGCGTCGCGAAGGCGATCACGTCCTGGTCATCACGTGGGGCGCGCTGGTGCAGCGGTCGCTGCTGGCCGCGCAGCAGGCCGAGAAGGACCATTTCAGCGTGGCGGTGCTCGATCTGCGCACGATCGTGCCGTACGACTGGGAAGCGATCGCCGCCCACGTCAAGCGGACCAACCGCGTCGTCGTCGCGCACGAGGATCAGGTGATGTGCGGATTCGGCGCCGAGCTGGCCGCACGCATCGGCGGCGAGCTGTTCGAGCATCTCGACGCGCCGGTGAAGCGCGTCGGGGCGAAGAACGTCCCGGTCGCCTACTGCCCCGATCTGGAAGAAGCGATCCTGCCGCAGTCGTCAGACGTTCTGAAGGCGATCCGCGAAACCGCGCGGTACTGACGAGAAGAAGGAACCGCGAAGACCGCAAAGATCGCAGAGATTTCGTGTTTTCTCTTTCCAAGACGTTCCTCCGCGGTCTCTGCGGTCTTTGCGGTTCCTTCTTTGTCGTGATCTCCATCCATGCGCTTGCGCCAGAGGTCCTACGATCGTCCGGTGCGGTGCCGGCGTATGTTGCGGGACGATTTCGCGAGGCGGCCGCTTTTCAGCAGTCGTCATCAGGCCAGTACTTCGTCTTCGATCGCCGCGCCCATACGGTCTACGGCATGGACGCGCAGCAGTCGAGCGCGTGGGAAATCGTCACGATCGGCGGCGAGTCGGGGCGCATCATCGATCCCACCGCGTTCGCCTCCGAGCCCAACGGCACCTTCGTCGTCGCCGACGCACCGAACAACCGCGAGCGGATCCAGATTTTCAACTCGAAAGGCGCGAAGATCGGCGGCTTCCTGGTGCCAGGCCGTCTGAAGGCGCGCGTCGTCATCGAGAGCGCCGTGCTGAGTGGCATCGGATCCCTGCACTACACCGGAACGTCGATCCTGATGTCGCAGCCGGAGACCGGTGCCCTCATTACCGAATATGAGTTGAGCGGCGGGGTCCACCGCACCGTTGGACGGCTGCGGCGGACAGGACATGAGGAGGATGCCGAGCTGCATCTCGCGCTCAATAGTGGCATCCCGCTCGTCGATCCGGCCGGCGGATTCTTCTTCGTGTTTCAGACCGGCGAGCCGGTGTTCCAGAAGTACGACGCCGCCGGACAGCTGGTGTTCGAGCGGCGCATTCAGGGGCGCGAGATCGACGCGCTCGTCGCCGGCCTGCCCGCCACGTGGCCGAGGCGTCAGACCGGCGAAGGCGAGCTGCCGCTGGTCACGCCGACGATCCGCACAGCGGCGATCGAGCCCGATGGACATCTCTGGATCGCCTTCACCGTGCCGTACACGTACGTATTCGATCGCGACGGCGACAAGGTTCGCACAGTCCAGTTCCGCGGCGCCGGTATCATGACGCCGAGCAGCCTGTTCTTCGGCAGGAACGGGAAAATCCTCGTCACGCCCGGACTCTACGAGTTCAGCACCCGCTGATTCTTGCTAGAGTCGCCTTACCATGGCCTCCTTCCTCGCCGCCGTCGTCCAGAACGCGCCGGTCGTCTTCGACACCGCCGCCACGTTGAGCAAGATCGACTCTCTGACCGCCGATGCCGCGAAGACCGGCGCGACGCTGGTTGTCTTTCCGGAAGCGTTCGTCTCGGCCTACCCGAAGGGGCTCGATTTCGGCGCACGGGTCGGCATGCGCTCGGCCGAAGGGCGCGATACGTTCCGCCGCTACTTCGACAGCGCGATCGACGTGCCGGGCCCGGCGACCGACGCGTTGTCGAAGACCGCGAAGACCTGCGGCGTCCATCTCGTGCTTGGCGTCATCGAGCGCGAGATCGGGACGCTCTACTGCACGGCGCTGTTCTTTGCACCGGACGGCAGGCTGCTCGGCAAGCACCGCAAGCTGATGCCGACCGCGATGGAGCGCCTCGTCTGGGGCTACGGCGACGGATCGACGATGCCGGTGTTCGAGACGCCGCTCGGCAAGCTCGGCGCGGTGATCTGCTGGGAGAACTACATGCCGCTGATGCGGATGGCGATGTACGCCAAAGGCATCCAACTCTACTGCGCGCCGACCGCCGACGATCGCGACACCTGGCTGTCGTCGATGCAGCACGTCGCGCTCGAAGGCCGCTGCTTCGTGTTCAGCGCGTGCCAGTACCTGCGACGGTCCGACTGCCCTGCCGATTACGCGGCGATACAGGGCGACGATCCATCCACCGTCCTGATGCGCGGCGGCAGCGCGATCATCGGCCCGCTCGGCCAGATTCTGGCGGGCCCGCTCTACAACGAGGACGCGATTCTCACGGCCGAGATCGATCTCGGCGAGATCGCGCGCTCCAAGTACGACCTGGACGTCGTCGGCCACTACGCGCGGCCCGACATCTTCCAGCTGCACGTCAACGAGAAGGCGACGCCGCCGGTCGTCAGCGACTAGCGAGCACTTACTCCGGCGTGGGGCGTTCGACGTGATCGATGACGTGGTACCTCAAGTAGGTCCGGCCAAAGCCGGACCTACTTCACCGAATGTTGACATCGCGCGCTCGACTGAATGAACATTCATTCAGTCATGCCGCTCAACGCCGTCGCCCGCCGATCGGACGCGCCGCCAGGTCCTAAACGCGACGCCATTCTGCGCGCCGCCATCGACGTCTTCGCGGAGCGCGGCTTCTTCAACGCCCAGGTCGCCGACGTCGCCCGCGCGGCCGGCGTCGCTGCCGGCACGGTCTACCTCTACTTCAAGAGCAAGGACGATCTGCTCGTCTCCATTTTCGAGCGCAGCATGCGCGAGGGGCTGACGCATGGCCGCGCCGCCGTCGGCAACCTGCGCGATCCACGCGAACGGCTGCTGCGCCTGGCGCGCGCCCACCTTGCCCGCCTCGGCCGCGACCGCAACCTCGCGATCGTCTTCCAGGTGGAGCTGCGCCAGTCGACCAAGTTCATGGAGCGTTTTTCGGCCACGCTGCTGCGCGACTACCTCGGCCTGATCCGTGAGGCGATTGCCGACGGCCAGCGCGAAGGGCTGTTCCGTGGGGACGTCAAGGCGACGGTGGCGGCAAAGATGCTGTTCGGCGCCCTCGACGAAATGGCCACCAACTGGATCCTCAGCCGCCGACGCTATTCACTCGAGGCCGATGCCGATGCGGTCGTCGATCTCTTCATCAACGGCGCGCGGGCCCGGTAAATGGCTCAGACGATCCGTTCGGTGGGGATCCTTGGCGCGGGCACCATGGGTGCGCAGATCGCCGCGCATTTCGCCAACGCCGGCGTGCCGGTGCTGCTGCTCGATCTGACGGCGGATGTGGCGCGCGACGGCCTCAAACGGGCGAGATCGCTGAAGCCGGATCCGTTCTTCACGCCCGACTCGCTCGCGCGGATCACGACCGGCAGCTTCGAGACCGACCTGGCCAGCCTGAAGGATGTCGACTGGATCATGGAAGCGGTCGTCGAACGGCTGGACGTCAAGCGTGGCCTCCTCGAGAAAGTCGAGACCGTCCGCCGGCCTGGCACGATCGTCTCGTCCAATACCTCCGGCATTCCGATCGCCGCGCTGGCCGAAGGGCGCAGCGACGATTTCCGGAAGCATTGGCTCGGCACGCATTTCTTCAACCCGCCGCGCTACCTGCATCTCGTCGAGATCATCCCGACCGCCAACACCGATCCGGGCGTTGTGGAGCGCGTCTCGCACTTCTGCGATCACCGTCTCGGCAAAGGCGTCGTCCTCGCGAAGGACACGCCGAACTTCATCGGCAACCACCTCGCGCTGTACGGCGTGATGCTGACGCTCAAGGCGCTCGAGAGCGGCCACTACACCATCGAGGAGATCGACGCCATCACCGGACCCGCCCTCGGCCGGCCGAAGAGCGCGACGTTCCGCACGATGGACATCGCCGGCATCGACATCCTGGCGTACGTCGCCCAGAACCTTGGCTTCCAGCTGCCCGCGTTCGTGCAGGCGATGATCGCGAAGGGATGGGTCGGCGAGAAGGCAGGCCAGGGCTTCTACAAGAGGATCAAGACGCCGGCCGGCAGCGAGATCCTGACGCTCGACCCGGCCACGCTCGAGTACCGGCCGAAGCAGCCGGCGCGGATCGCCTCCATCGACGCGGGAAAATCGATCGAGGACGCCGGCGAGCGGATCCGTGCGCTGTTCAACGCGAAGGACAGAGCCGGCGAGTTCCTGCGCGAGACGCTCGGGCCAACCCTCGAGTACACCGCGAAGGTCACGCCGAAGATTGCCTATTCACCGGACGATGTGGATCGCGTGATGCGATGGGGGTTCGGCTGGGAGCTCGGACCGTTCGCGATTATGAAGGCGATTGGAATCGAGGGCGGGTCCAAAGGACCCGCCCTCCATGACCCGCCGAGCGACCTCTTCATCCTCAAGCAGGCGAAGGACCGGCAGCAGATCGTCCGCATGAATTCGGGCGCGAGCCTGGTCGATCTCGGCGACGGCGTGCTCGCCCTCGAGTTCCACGCCAAGATGAACGCGCTCGGCGGCGATCAGATCCAGATGATCCACGCCGGCGTGAAGGAAGCGGGCGCGAACTTCGCGGCGCTCGTGGTGGGCAACGACGCGCCGAACTTCTCCGCCGGCGCGAACCTGATGCTTCTTCTGCTCGAAGCACAGGAGGGCAACTGGGACGAGATCGACGTCATGATCCGCGCGTTCCAGGCGTCGACCCAGGCGCTGCGCTACGCCGACGTCCCGGTGATCGTCGCGCCCGCCGGCCTGACCCTCGGCGGCGGCTGCGAGATCGCGCTGCACGGCGACCGCGTGCAGGCGGCCGCCGAAAGCTACATCGGCCTCGTCGAGACCGGCGTCGGCCTGATTCCGGGCGGCGGCGGCACCAAAGAGATGCTCGCGCGCGCGGTCGACGGCCTGCCGGCGAATCCTCCCGATCTGCTGCCCTTCGTGCAGCGCGTCTTCGAAACCATCGGTTTCGCGAAGGTGTCCACCAGCGCCGCGGACGCCAGACGCCTCGGTTTCCTCGGCGACGCGGACCGCATCACGATGAACCGCGAGCGGTTGATGGCGGACGCCAAGGCGTACGCGCTCGAACGCGTGCGCGAAGGGTACCAGGCGCCGGCGCCGCGAACGGCCATTCCCGTCGGCGGCGAGACGGTGCTCGCGGCGATCAAACTCGGCGTCCATCTCGCGTGGCGCGCCGGACGCATCAGCGATCACGACGCGGTCGTCGGCCGTGCGCTCGCCAACGTCCTGGCCGGCGGCGCGCTGCCGCATCAGACGACGGTCAGCGAGCAGTACATCCTCGATCTCGAGCGCGAGGCGTTTCTCAAGCTGTGCGGCGAACGAAAGACGCTCGAGCGCATCACGCATACGCTGAAGACGGGAAAGCCGCTGAGAAACTGAGGAGTTGACGAAGTTGAGATCTGAGGACTTGTGAAAGTGATCGACCGCGGAAGCGGACCACCGCTCGTGCTGATTCCTGGCCTGCAAGGCCGGTGGGAGTACATGCGCCCGGCGGTCGACGCATTGTCGGCGTTCTTCCGCGTGTTGACGTTTTCGCTCGATGATGTCACGTGCGCCGGGTCCGAAAGGACCCGGCCTACACCAGACCTCAACGCCCACGCCGACGCGGTGGCGGCGCTAATGGATGACGCAGGCGTCGAGCAGGCGACGATCTGCGGCGTGTCCTTCGGCGGCATGATCGCGGTACGCTTCGCCGCGCGGCACGCCGCACGGTGCAGCGCGCTCGTCCTGGTGTCCACACCGCGTTCACGCCTGCGGCTGAAGCCGCGACACCAGATGTACCTGCGAGCGCCCTGGATTCTCGGTCCGCTGTTTCTCGCCGAAACGCCGTTTCGCCTGCGGCCGGAGATCCTCACGGCGATTCCCGACGCCAAGGGGCGCCGGGCGTTTTCGCTGCGATCGCTGCGGGCCGTCATCGGCGCGCCGATCTCGCTGTCGAAAATGGCGGGACGCGCGCGGATGATCTCGACCGACGACGTGACGGGCGACTGTGCGGGCATCACGGCGCCGACGCTCATCATCACCGGCGAACCGCATCTCGACCACGTCGTCCCGGTCGACGGATCATCCGAATATCTGCGGCTGATTCCGAACGCGCGCGCCGCCGTGCTCGAGCGCACAGGCCACCTCGGCTCGATCACGAGGCCCGAAGCGTTTGCCGCGATCGTGCGCGCCTTCACCGAAGGGCATCGTCATGCCGCCGCGTGAAATCGCGGGACCGGCCGGCCGGCTCGAGGCGATCCTCGAGGAACCCGCAGCGGCGGGCAGCATCGGCCGCGACGGCCGGGTGAGCCCGGGGCATCCCGGCGGCCTGCGCGCGGCGGTCGTCCTCGCGCACCCGCTGACCTCGCAGGGCGGGACAATGCACACGAAAGTCGTCTATCAGGCGGCGAAAGCGCTCAGCCGGATCGGGTGTGCGGTCCTGCGTTTCAACTTCCGCGGCGCCGGCGCCAGCGAGGGAACGTTCAACAACGGGCCCGGCGAACAGGACGATTTCCGCGCCGCGCTGGATTACATGGCGGCGCAGTATCCAGGCGCGCCGCTCTGGGCGGCAGGGATGTCGTTCGGGGCCTGGGTCGCGTTGTCGGTCGGCGCCGAAGATCCGCGGGTCTCCGCGCTCATCGGGATCGCGCCGCCGGTCACGCATTACGACTTCAGCGGAGTGGAACGCAGCGCCAAGCCGAAGTTCTTCATCCAGGGCGAGTTCGACGAGATCTGCTTCCTGAAGGACATGCGCGCCTTCTACGCGCGCGCCGCCGAGCCGAAGGAACTGGTCGTCATCGATGCGGCCGACCATCTCTTCGACGGCAAGGTGGCCGAAGTCGCCGACGCGATCGAAGATCTGCTGGGAGATTGGTCCGGCTGAAGCCGGACACTACCGGAACACGGCGACATGGTTGCGTTCTTATGCCGGTAGTGTCCGGGTCTAGCGTTTGTGCCGGTAGTGTCCGGCTTTAGGCGGACCGTGAGTCTGGCGTTTGTGGCGGTAGTGTCCGGCTTTAGCCGGACCGTCAGTCTGGCGTTTGTGGCGGTAGTGTCCGGCTTTAGCCGGACCGTCAGTCTGGCGTTTGTGGCGGTAGTGTCCGGCTTTAGCCGGACCGTGAGAAGCATATGAACGATGCAGTGATCGTTTCCGCCGTCAGAACCGCGATCGGCAAAGCGCCCAACGGCACGCTTCGCGGCACGCGTCCCGACGAATTGGGCGCAGTCGTGATCGCCGAGGCGCTGAGGCGCGCGCCGGGCATCGATCCGTCCGAAGTCGACGATGTGATCATGGGCTGCGCGATGCCGGAGGCCGAGCAGGGGATGAACGTCGCCCGCATCGCCAGTCTGCGCGCGGGCATCCCGGTGAGCGCATCGGCCGTCACCGTGAACCGCTTCTGCTCGTCCGGCCTGCAGGCGATCGCCTACGCCGCCGAGCGCATCATGTGCGGCTCGGCCGCCGTGATCGTCGCCGGCGGCACCGAGTCGATGAGCCTCGTGCCGATGGGCGGTCACAAGATCGCGCCGAACCCCACCCTGATCGATCGTTACCCGGACGTCTATCTCTCGACCGGGCTCGTTGCGGAGAATCATGCACGCGAAACGGGCATTTCCCGCGCCGAGCAGGATGCCTTCGCGTTGCGGAGCCATCAGCGCGCGCTCGCGGCGATCGACGCCGGACGGTTCGTTGACGAGATCGCGCCGGTGACGGCAAACCTGATCGAGGAGGTCCGGCTGAAGCCGGACCCCACGTACGGAGGCGCCACATCCGGAGGAACAGCAGTCGCGGTTGCGCCTCGCACGCGGCAGGTGATCTTTGCCGTCGACGAGGGGCCGCGGCGCGATACGTCGGCTGAGGCGCTCGCCAAGCTGCGGCCTGCATTTCACGCCGCCGGCAGCGTGACGGCGGGCAACTCCTCGCAGATCAGCGACGGCGCCGCGGCGGTCGTCGTCACATCGACCGAGCGTGCGAAGACCGCGGGGCTGACGCCGATAGGGCGCTTCATCTGTTTCGCGACCGCCGGCGTCGAGCCGGAACGGTTCGGTGTCGGCCCCGTGCCGGCGATTCGCAAGGCGCTGAAGCTGGCCGGGCTGACCCTCGATCAGATCGATCTCGTCGAGCTGAACGAAGCGTTCGCCGTGCAGGTGCTCGCCTGCCTGAAAGAGCTGCCGATCGATCCGGAACGGCTGAACGTCAACGGCGGCGCCATCGCGCTGGGCCATCCGCTCGGCTGTACCGGCGCGAAGCTGACGACGACGCTGTTGCACGAGATGAAGAGACGAAACGCCCGCTACGGCATGGTCACCATGTGCGTTGGTGGCGGGATGGGCGCTGCTGGTATCTTTGAGAGGATTTGATTATGCCGACAACCGTTGAGACCACGATCCTGCGCGGCGGCGAGTGGCTGATTCAGCCCGCCGCGGCCGACTCCGTCTTCACGCCAGAGCGCCTCACCGAGGAACACCGGCTGATTGGCCGCACCGCCCAGGAGTTTGTCGACAACGAAGTGCTGCCGAAGCTCGATCAGCTCGAGACGAAGGACTGGGCGCTCGCGCGCGAGATGGTGAAGGCGGGCGCCGCTCTTGGTCTGCTGGGGGTCGACGTACCCGAGGCCTACGGCGGCCTCGGTCTCGACAAGGTCACCTCCCTCGTCGTCAGCGAAAAACTGGCGCGGGCGGCATCCTTCGGCGCGACGTTCGGCGCGCACGCCAACCTGACGATCGTCCCGCTCGTGCTGTTCGGCAGCGAGGCCCAGAAGCAGAAGTACCTGCCCAGGCTCCTTTCCGGCGAGATCATCGGGGCGTACGGCTTGAGCGAGAGCGGATCGGGATCCGACGCGCTTGGGGCGCGGACCAAGGCGACGCGGCAGGCCGACGGCAGCTTCCTGTTGAACGGCGAGAAGATGTGGATCACCAACGGCGGCTTCGCCGATCTGTTCGTGATCTTCTGCAAGGTGGACGGCGATCAGTTCACGGCGCTGCTCGTCGAGCGCCCATGGGGCGTGAAGAGCGGCAAGGAAGAGCACAAGATGGGCCTGCACGGCTCGTCGACCACGGCGCTAATCTTCCAGGACGTGAACGTGCCCGCGGAGAATGTGCTGTCCGAAGTCGGCAAGGGACACAAGGTCGCGTTCAACGTGCTCAACTTCGCGCGCTTCAAGCTGGGCGCGATGTGCGGCGGCGGCGCGATCGCGGCGATCGGCGAAAGCGCGAAGTACGCCGCGACGCGACGGCAGTTCGGCCAGCCGATCGCGTCCTTCGGCGCGATCAAGCACAAGCTCGGCGAGATGGTCGTCAAGACGTACGCCATCGAGAGCCTGCTTTACCGGACCGCCGGCCTCGTCGACGCGCGCATCGCGGCGACACCGCACGACGCCACCGACGGATCGGCCGCGCTCGCGGCGTTCGAGGAATACGCCGTCGAGGCGTCGATCGCCAAGGTCGCCGGCAGCGAGACGCTCGACTACGTGCTCGACGAGAACGTCCAGATTCACGGCGGCAACGGCTACGTTCACGACTACCCCGCGGAGCGCCACGTCCGCGACGCGCGCGTGAACCGCATCTTCGAAGGCACCAACGAAATCAACCGCCTGCTGATCCCGGGCATGCTGATCCGGCGCGCGATCAAGGGGGACCTCGCGCTCATCCCTGCGGCCAAGGCGCTGCAGGAGGAACTGCTCGGGCCGCCGGCGATGCCGTCCGCGAGCGACGGCGACGGCGCGCTCGCCGACGAGCTCCGCGCGATCGCCTCGTTCAAGAAAACGACGCTGATGGTGTTCGGTGTCGCGATGCAGACGTTCGGCACGAAGCTGACCGACGAGCAGGAGGTGCTGATGCACCTGGCCGACATCACGATCGACGTCTTCAGTGCGGAAAGCGCTGTGCTGCGCGCCCAGGCGGCGTCGGCGGCGGGCGGCTCCCGCGCGCCGCTGCACCTCGACGCGGCGCGTGTGTTCGTCAACGATGCGGCGCTGCGCATCGACGCGTCCGCCCGCCAGGCGCTGGCCGCGACGGTCGACGGCGACACACTCCGCACGATGCTCGCGGCGCTGCGCCGTCTTCTGAAGGTGACGCCGATCAACACGGTGGCGGCGCGCCGCCGGCTGGCGGATGCAACAGTCGAGCGAGGCGGATATCCGCTCGCGTAGACGGGGCAGGGCGGGCTGATGGGCAGGATGGACAGGAACGGAAAAGTGGCGCACGGCTTTAGCCGTGCGTCCGCAGGCCTGAAGGCCTGCGCCACTCTCGTCGTGTTCGCTTTGCTGGCGAGCGCCTGTTCGAGCAAACCTCCCGATCAGCCCAGGGACTACGCGACCCGAATCGCGGCGGAGCGGGCAGCAAAGGACGCCGCCTTTGCCGCCGGCGACGATCCGATCCCGAAGGCGAAGCACGCCGAATTCCTGCCGCTCGCCTACTTTCCGATCGACCCCGACTACAACGCGCCCGGCGTGCTCAAGCCGATCGACGACAAGACCATTTACGAGATGCCGACGTCAACCGGCGCAAACCGGAAGATGCGCCGCGTCGGCTCGCTGGAGTTCACGCTCAAAGGTCAGCCGCTGAAGCTGCTCGCCTTCAACGAGCTGGGCACCGACCCGGGGTCGCTGTTCGTCGCCTTCAGCGATCTGACGAGCGGCACCGAAACCTACGCCGCCGGACGTTTCATGGATCTCGCGCGCAATGCCACCGGCATCTACGAAGTGGACTTCAACCGGGCGTACATTCCGTACTGTTACTACAACCCGACGTACGAGTGCCCGTACCCGCCGCGGGAGAACCGGCTGCAGATTCCGATCAGAGCCGGCGAACGGATGAAAGTACGAAGTACGAAGTCTGAAGTACGAAGCAAGGACGGAAGCATGGACGGCTCGGCGGTGGCTTTGGCTTCGACCTTCGGGTTTCACCCTTCTTCGTACTTCGAACTTCGTACTTCGTACTTTTCATGTCTCTTAAGGCCATAGTCTTCGACTTCGACGGCGTCATCGCCAACAGCGAGCCGCTGCACTTCCAGGGCTATCGCGATGTGCTCGCCGACCAAGGCATTACACTGACCGAGGACGACTATTACGCGCGCTATCTCGGCTTCGACGATCTGGGCGCGTTCGAAGCGATCGCCGAGCACTGCGGCGCCGGCTGGACCGCCGCTCAACTGCGCGATCTCGTCGCACGCAAGGCGGTGCGGCTGGAAGCGCTCGAGCGCGACGTCTCGGTCCTCTTTCCCGGCGCCGCCGACGCCATCCGCCGCGCCGCCGACGCCATGCCCATCGCGATCGCGTCGGGCGCCCGCGGAGACGAGATCCGGCGCGTGCTGGCGCGCGCAGATCTGCTCGCCTGCTTCACGGCCATCGTCGCCGCCGAGGATACGCCGAAGAGCAAGCCGGCGCCGGATCCGTATCTGCGCGCCTTGGCAGAGCTCGGATCCGCCGGCGGCCACGTCCTGCTCGCGCACGAATGCGTCGCCATCGAGGACTCGCGCTGGGGCCTCGACTCGGCGCGCGCGGCAGGACTCCGCACGGTTGCCGTAACCACCACGTATCGGACCGGACTCGTCGCCGATGTCACAATTGCCTCGCTCGAGGCCATGGACTTGGATCAGCTCGCCCGCCTCTGTTCTGAATAGCGATTTTGCCCCCGCACAATCCAACCCATTGGATTCACTGCGTCTTTCGTTGATTTTGACGGCCTTCCGTCTTTACACCCTCGTCGCCAGGTAGGGATACTTGATCCATCCCGGACAGTGGACGACTCAGAACGGTGTGCGCGTTCGGGATTGTTTCAAACGGTCATTGTTTTAGGAGGGTGGATGAGATTCAAGGTAGTCGTGCTGGCACTGGTGGCGCTTTTCGCCACGAGCGCGATCGCGAGCGCGCAGAGTCAGACGGGCGAGATCTTCGGCAAAGTCACCGACGGTTCGGGCGCGGTCCTTCCGGGCGTCACGGTGACGGTCACGGGGCCGGTGCTGCTCCAGCCGCTGACGGCGGTCACGAGCGAGACGGGCACGTTCAATTTCCCGCGGATTGAAATCGGCACCTACTCGGTGAAGTTCGAGCTGGCCGGCTTCAAGACGGTCGTCAACCAGGGCATCATCGTCACGGTCGGCTTCGCTGCCGCGGTCAACGCGCAGCTCGGCATCTCGACCGTGCAGGAGACCATCACGGTCACCGGCGAGAGCCCGATCGTCGACACGAAGGCGGTCGGCACCAAGCAGACGTTCACCAACGAGCTGCTGCAGAGCATCCCGTCGGCGCGCGATCCCTGGGTCATCCTCCAGCAGACGGCCGGCATCGCCATGGACCGCGAGAACGTCGGCGGCAACA
>Ga0105248_10000669_pt1 | contig 38860 bp, 38 predicted proteins | sample KBSS34metaG_FD_81524 | JGI IMG/M metagenome (GOLD analysis project Ga0105248, IMG submission 81524) | Switchgrass rhizosphere microbial communities from Kellogg Biological Station, Michigan, USA - KBS S3-4 metaG | ecosystem: Host-associated > Plants > Roots > Rhizosphere > Soil | place...
CCACGTACCGTTCCCTGATCACCTACGTCACTGATCGCCCGGGCCATGACCGCCGGTATGCTATGGACAGTCGAAAGCTGGAACGTGAATTGGGCTGGAAGCCTCAAGAAACCTTTGAAACCGGCATCCGCAAGACGGTAGCCTGGTATTTGGAGAACCAGAGCTGGGTTGCCAATGTGACGAGCGGTGCATACCGCAACTGGATAGAGAGGCAATATGGCAAGTAGCGAATGGCAAATGGCTAGTCTCAAACCTCATCAACGGTTGGAGCTTTGGCAACAGGCAATGCTACTGGTCAAGGAGACCTACGCTGTTACCATCGGCTTTCCAAGGGAGGAAATGTTCGGTTTGGTGAGCCAGATGCGGCGCGCAGCCATATCCATTCCCTGCAATATTGCTGAGGGTGCAGCACGAGAAGGCGACAAAGAATATTCACATTTCTTGAGTATCGCCCGTGGTTCATTGAGCGAACTCGATACTCAAGTTCAAATCGCTGGAATGCTGAGCTACATCGCTGAGGATCACCCTTTGCACGGCCTGCTTGATCGCGTCGGAAAACTGCTAAGTGGATTCAGTAAAAAGATAAAAAGGGATGTAGCAAAGAAATGACCGCAACCGGCCATTCGCTACCAGCCACTTGCTACTCGCGACTCGCTACTCAGCAAATGCGCTTTCTCGCATGAGTACGATGAAAATACTGCTAACCGGCAAGGACGGCCAGGTTGGGTTTGAGCTGCAACGCGCACTGGCCCCCTTGGGGGAAGTCTATGCCGTGGATCAACCCGAATGCGATTTGGCAGAGGTCTCTGCCATCCGTGATCTGGTCCGGTCGTTCAAGCCTGACGTGATCGTCAATCCTGCAGCCTATACCGCGGTGGACAAGGCAGAGTCTGAGCCGGAGCTGGCTCGCGCCATCAATACTGTCGCCCCCGGAGTGCTCGGGGAAGAAGCGGTTAAGCAGGGTGCATGGGTCGTGCATTACTCCACCGACTATGTGTTCGATGGCAACAAGCCTGGCTCCTACAAGGAAGATGACCTCACGAACCCACAAAGTGCCTATGGTCGCACGAAAAGGGATGGTGAGATCGCGCTCCAGAAAAGCGGGGCTCGACACGTGGTCTTTCGTACGAGTTGGGTGGTTGGAGCTCATGGGGGCAATTTTGCCAAGACGATCCTGCGACTGGCTCGCGATCGAGAAACTTTGAACGTAGTGGCGGATCAATATGGTGCGCCAACTTCTGCCGCGTTGCTGGCCGATGTGACTGCTCAGCTCGTTCGGCAGACACAGCGTGAGGGGAGCAAAAATTTCCCTTTCGGTTTATATCACCTGGTGGCCGGCGGAGAGACAAACTGGTGCGACTATGCGAGGTTTGTTGTGTCGGAAGCCCTCGCTGCCGGCAAGCAGTTCAAACTCTCCCCGGATTCAATCCGTGCGATTTCCTCTGCTGAATATCCTACGCCGGCCACGCGTCCGGCCAACTCACGACTGGATACCAGCAAGCTTCGGAGTACGTTTGGTTTGGAATTGCCCGACTGGCAAAGCGGTGTCCGGCACATTCTTCAACAAATTCTGGCAGTAGGAGATGGCACCAGATGACCCAACCAACTACCGACCATTCACTATTTACTAGGAAAGGCATCATCCTCGCCGGCGGCGCCGGCACCAGATTACACCCTGCGACATTGGCTATCAGCAAGCAGCTGTTGCCGGTGTTCGACAAGCCGATGATTTATTACCCGCTCACCACTCTGATGCTGGCGGGGATCAGGGATATCCTCATCATTTCCACGCCACAAGATACCCCGCGGTTTGAACAGTTGCTCAGTAAGGGGGAACAGTGGGGGTTGAATCTCCAATATGCTGTGCAGCCGTCGCCCGATGGCCTGGCGCAAGCGTTCCTCATCGGCGAATCCTTCATCGGAAATGATCCGTCTGCGCTAGTGTTAGGCGACAACATTTTTTACGGCCATGACTTCTACCGCCTGCTTGGCCATGCAATGGTCCGCACCGATGGCGCGAGCGTGTTTGTTTACCACGTGCAGGACCCTGAACGATATGGCGTCGCAGAATTTGACTCAAGTGGCAAAGTGCTATCGCTGGAAGAAAAGCCTAAGCACCCAAAGTCCAACTATGCCGTGACGGGTCTTTATTTCTTCGACCGATCGGTCGTTGTCCTGGCAAAAAGTCTAAAACCCTCGCTCCGTGGTGAGCTGGAAATCACTGACCTCAACCGCTTATACCTGGAGCAAGGCAAGCTCCACGTCGAAATCATGGGCCGTGGTTATGCCTGGCTGGACACCGGCACCCACGAATCGTTGCTCGAAGCCAGCCAGTTCATCGCCACACTAGAAAACCGGCAGGGCTTGAAGGTGGCATGTCCGGAAGAAATTGCCTACAGGCAAGGGTGGATCGACGCAGTCCAACTGGAAAAACTCGCACAGCCATTGACTAAAAATGGCTATGGGCAATATCTGCTGCGGGTGCTCAACGAAAAAATGTTTTAGTTTTTTCTAGGCAGTTTCGGGCGTCGTCGGTTAGGATAGCCAGGACGAAATCAGCGAAATAGACAAACAGACATCGTAATGGCCCGACGATCATCGACAAGAAAAGCAGTCCGATCCAATCTATTACGCAAGCGGCTCAGCCAAATTCGTCTGTTTGCGACCGACGTCGATGGGGTCTTGACGGATGGGGGCATGTATTACGGCGAGTCCGGCGATGAGTGGAAGAAGTTCAACACGCGCGATGGAATGGGGGTCAAGCTGTTGCAGAGGGGCGGGATTCTCACTGCCATTGTCACACAGGAACGGACAAAGCTGGTGGCGCGCCGCGCTGAAAAGCTCGCGATTCCGGAATTGCACCAAGGGGTGATGGATAAGTTGCTGTGTATTCGTGAGATGGCTGAACGCCATGGGTTGACGATGAGTCAGGTTGCCTATATCGGTGACGATATCAACGATCTTGAAGCATTGAGGTCAGTAGGAGTTTCCGCGAGCCCGGCTGACGGTATGCCACAGGTTGCTGCGGTGGTCGACTATGTCTGCCAGAAGAAGGGCGGGGAGGGGGCAGTTCGGGAAATCGTGGAGATGATTCTGGAAGCACAAGGTCAGGGTTCAAGTTCAGGAAAACGTCCATAGCGTTGGAGACACAGTATATGCCCTCTTCTAAACCTCGCACCTCAAACCTCGCGCCGCATAACCACCTGTATCCTGTCATCATGGCAGGCGGGAGCGGGACGAGGTTTTGGCCGCTCAGCCGACAGTTGTTTCCCAAACAACTGCTCCGGATTATGGGAGATGAAACCTTGATTCAGCAGACCATGCGCCGCGTGGTCTCTGCTTCAGCACCTAACCGTGTAATGATCTCCACGAATGCCGCCCAGGCCGAGTCTATTCGCGTTCAATTGAGTGAATGGAAAGACGCGCTCACGAACAATTTCGTGCTTGAACCGGAGGGGAGAAATACTGCCCCTGCCATTGCTCTGGTGGCGTTGGAACTGGTCCGTCGGGATCCGGATGCCATTATGGTGGTTGTGCCTGCTGATCATATTGTGAAAGGCCAGCGAGATTACGATGCGGCGGTATCGCTGGCCTCGAGTCTTGCAGGAGAGGGGCTCTTGGTCACTTTTGGGATTCGACCGATCAGGCCTGAAACGGGATATGGCTACATCAAGCCAGACCGGAAGAAGGTCTTGGCAAAACAGGGCAAGCTCAAAGGCCATCCGGTGGCTCGATTTGTCGAGAAGCCGAATGAGGCCAAGGCGGTACAATATCTCAAGGCCGGCGACTACTATTGGAACAGCGGGATGTTCGTGTGGCGCGCCGCAACGATTCTTGACGAGATCCGTTGTCACCAGTCGGCTCTCTTTCGTGGGATAGAAAAAATTCGGCGCTTGATTGAGCAGAACGCATCACGGTCCGCGATCGATGAGGCATATCGAACATTGCCCTCTGTATCGATCGACACGGGAGTAATGGAAAAGTCCACCAAGGCTGCAATCGTACCAGTCGCGTTTCAGTGGTCGGATGTGGGCAGTTGGGGCAGCCTGGATGAGGTAGCATCAAAGGATAAGAGCGGGAATGTCGTGGTCGGACGTGTGGTCGATATCGACTGCCAGCGGTCGATCTTCTATGGAGATCGGCGAGTTGTTGCTATGATAGGTCTGACGGACATGGTGGTGGTGGATACGCCCGATGCCACCCTCGTCTGTCCCAAATCACGTGCCCAGGATGTGAAAAAAGTGGTGGAGCTGCTCAGGCATCAAGGTGCGCCGGAACATTTGGAGCATGTAACCGTCCAGCGACCCTGGGGTTCCTACACAGTCCTCGAGGAAGGTCCCGGCTACAAGGTCAAGCGTGTGACGGTGAAACCAGGGGGCCGGCTGTCTTTGCAGATGCACCATAAGCGCAGCGAACATTGGGTCGTGATTGCGGGAACCGCCCGTGTCACCAGGGGCGACGAGGTGTTCGACCTTCAAGTCGGCCAAAGTACCGGCATTCCGGTGGAAACGCCCCATCGCTTAGAGAACCCAGGAGGCGAGACGCTTCATATCATCGAAGTCCAGGATGGACCATATTTAGGCGAGGACGACATTGTCAGATTTCAGGATGACTATGGAAGAACAAAGAACTGAGCGTCGTAGCGATACGGCGTCCATAACGGCGTCGCATCGACGCTCTCAGACCTACAGTCTTCCCAGCTGAGTGAGAAACTATGGGGTTATTTCGCGAATATGATCTGCGCGGTATTGTCGGACAAGAGCTGACCGAGTCGATTGCCGAGCAAGTTGGTCGGGCCTATTGCACCTATGTGAAAAATCGTGGGGTCAAGAGGATCTCGGTCGGGCGAGATGGCCGATTGAGTTCACCTGGACTCCATAAGGCTCTCGTACGAGGGCTCCTCGCCGGTGGATTGGATGTCGTGGATATCGGTATTTGTCCCTCCCCACTCGTGTATTTCTCTCTCTTTCAGCTGTCGGTTGATGGTGGCATCATGATTACCGGGAGCCACAATGCGGCTGAATATAATGGATTCAAGATCTGCATTGGGAAAGAGGCGATTCATGGAGAAGAGATTCAGGCGCTTCGGGCTGTGATGGAAGCAGGGTCTTTTGTCTCTGGAACTGGAAGACTGTCGGAGCATCCTATCATTCCCGACTATCTAAGCTATATCAAGGAGAGCTTCGCCCACGTTGACGCCAAGCGTTTGCACATTGTCATCGACTGTGGAAATGGTGTGGCGGCGTTGGTCGCCAAACAGGCCCTGGAGCTCTTGGGTTGCACGGTCACAGGGCTCTATTGCGATCTCGACGGAAGATTTCCCAACCATCATCCCGATCCCACGGTCTTAGAAAATCTTGACGATCTGATTGCCGCAGTCAAAGAGCACAAAGCCGATGCCGGGATTGGCTATGATGGAGATGCCGATCGCATCGGGACTGTGGATGAGCAGGGGAATGTCCTGTGGGGCGATCGTCTGTTGGTGGTCTACGCTCGCGATATTCTGGCGGCAAAGCCAGGGGCCACCATCATCTCAGAGGTTAAATCGTCGCAGAGTCTCTACGATGATATCGCGAAGCAGGGAGGGCGACCGATCATGTGGAAAACCGGCCACTCCTTGATCAAAACCAAGATGAAAAGTGAACGGGCGGTTCTGGCCGGTGAAATGTCCGGCCATATGTTTTTTGCCGACCGGTACTTCGGGTATGACGATGCGATTTATGCGTCGTGCCGGCTCGTGGAGATTTTGACTAAGACCACTCGTTCACTTTCTGCCTTGGTGGCGGATCTTCCGAAGACGACCGTTACTCCGGAGATTCGGGTTGACGTGTCAGATTCCATCAAATTCGAGTTGGTCAGGCATGTACAGGACCGGTTGGCAGACTGTGCGAAGACCCGACAGGAGCTTGGTCCGGTCAAGCTGGTGATCCGCGATCTCGTCACCATCGACGGAGTCCGTGCCATCTTCAACGACGGGTGGGGATTGATCAGAGCTTCGAATACCCAGCCGGCTCTCGTATTGCGGTTTGAAGCCTCCTCGGCGGAGCGGTTGGCCGCCATTCGTGCAGTCATAGAGGCTGAACTAACTGCAGCCCAACAGGCCCTCGGCTGCTAACAGGATGCTGAAAAAGCCCGCCAGTTCTCTGGAAGGTTGAGGTTTAGGCTAAGGTTACGGCGGGAGATGGAAGGAGTCTGATCTTAGCTCAACCTAAGCCTTCTTCATTCGCCTGCGGCCTTGCTGGACGGACTTTTTGAACATCCTGTAAGGATGCGTTCTCTTCTTGTTCTATACCCCCCTGAGCCTACCTCGAATGACTGTGTCTCAACCGATACAGCCTTCTTCGCGATACGTTGTATCGCTCCATGCTCTTTGTTTACGCATGTGGCTTATATTGGCATGGCTGATCTCGAGTGCCACGATCGGAGCAATTTCATGGGCTGCGCCTGCTGGCGAGCTTTCTTCAGCGCGATCCTTCCAAGTTGGAGAGCAGCTGACCTACGATATTTCCTGGCTCAACATCACAGCCGGTACAGCTGTCATGGCTATCGGCGATGCCGGTACCGATGGAACTCGGCCTCTGGTGAAATTACTCACCACGGCACAATCGAGGCCCGCGATCACCAAATTCTTCCCCGTTGATAACCGTGTCGAGTCAGTGGTGAATCCCGCCACGCTGCTTCCGGAGCATTTGATTTTTAAGCGGCGAGAAGGCAAGAAGAAAGAGGACATCGAGTATAACTTTCATCAGCAAGAGGGGACTGTTACGGCTATTAAAGGTGGAACTCCAGAAACCTTGGAGATCCCGCCGGGCACCCAAGATGTCATTTCTTGCCTCTATTACGCGCGCAGCGAGTTGTCGCTGCAGCCAGGTTCATCCCTGACGATGAATGTATTTCACGATAAAAAGAACCGGAAGATAGAGGCGCGCGTCGAGGAAATTGAGACTCTCAGCGGCCCCTGGGGGAAAGTTGAAACGGCTCGTGTGTTGGTTGTCATGCCATTCCAAGGACTTTTTCTCAACCAGGGCAACATCAGGGTCTGGTTTACCACCGACGATCGGCGCATTCCGGTTCGCATGAAGGCCAAGATCATCATTGGCTCGATTGTGGCCGACCTCGTCAGCGGGTGGCAGGCCGCTTCAGCAACCCAATAAAGGATTAGACCTTTCGTTGCCCGCCCTGGCCAAAACCGCTATACTCCTCTCTACCATGGGACAGTTTCCTCTTACTTTAGGCAGATTTATCGCTCAGGAGCAGGCGGATCATCCAGCGGCCACCGGGGAATTTTCTGGTCTTCTTTCCCAGATCGGCCTGGTTGGAAAACTTCTTGCGCAGGATCTCAGACGCGCCGGGCTCACCAATATTCTGGGGACGACCAGTGGGACCAATGTGCAGGGGGAAACAATCAAGAAGCTCGATGAGATTGCGAACCAGACTTTTTTGAAGGTCTTTGACCAGAGCGGACTTGTCTGCGCACTGGCTTCGGAAGAGATGGAAAAGCCGGTTCTGTTTGCGGAGAATTGGCCTGAGGCCAAGTACATGCTGCTCTTCGATCCTCTTGATGGCTCATCAAACACGGATTGCAATATGCCGCTCGGCGCGATCTTTTCCGTGGTGATGTCTGCATCCGAAGAGCGGATGCCCGCTGAAGATGACCTTATCCGGAAAGGAACGGAACAGGTGGCAGCCGGCTACCTCCTTTTTGGGTCAAGTACCATGCTGGTCTATACGGTTGGACAGGGAGTCCATGGGTTTACATTGGAACCCGACATCGGTGAGTATCTCCTGTCTCATGAGCAGGTCCATATTCCCGTGCGCGGCAAGGTTTACAGCGTGAACGAAGGCAACTCTCATAAATGGGCAGCTGGCACGAAACAATATGTGGATTACCTGAAAGGCCAAGATAAAGCCACAGGGCGACCCTATAGTGGACGCTATTCGGGCTGTCTGGTGGCCGACGTACACCGGATTCTTCTCGATGGGGGCATCTACCTCTATCCCGGCGAGTTGAACAAGCCGGAGGGCAAACTTCGGCTACTCTACGAAGCTAATCCATTGGCGTGGGTTGTGGAGCAGGCAGGAGGAAGAGCCAGCACCGGGACCCAGCGAATTATGGAGGTCGAACCAAAGAAACTGCACCAGCGTGTGCCATTGCTGATCGGCAGTGCGGGTGACGTCAACGACGCAGAGGAATTTATCCAGGGCAGAAGAATGTAACAACTCAGGTGGATAGGCTGAAGGGGTTTAGCCTGAAGCCTCCGAAAGCTTCAGTCTGAACCCCTTCGGCCTATCTCTCTGACTAGGCACTAGCGTTTCACATCTCACGAATTGACCGGAGGAGAGATATGGCTGATCGAGTACAAGAGATCCTGAGTTGGTACAGCAGCGACAATGCGGGGACGCAGACGAACATCGCCCGCTTGTTGCGCCATGGAAAACTGGCGGGGATGGGCAAGCTGGTGATCCTACCCGTAGATCAAGGGTTTGAGCATGGTCCGGCGCGGAGCTTCGCCCCCAATCCTGGGGGCTACAATCCCCTCTATCATTTTCAGTTGGGGATCGATGCCGGTTGCAACGCCTACGCTGCGCCACTGGGATTTCTGGAGGCAGGGGCGAGTCACTATGCCGGACAAATCCCGCTCATTCTGAAACTCAATAGCCATGATACGTTGCACGACGAAAAGGATCCGTTGCCTTCCGTGACTGGCAGCGTGAACGATGCGCTGCGATTAGGCTGTGCTGCAGTGGGGTTCACAATCTATCCCGGTTCGTCTCACTGCAACACCATGTATGAGCAGTTGAGAGAGATTGCAGAAGAGGCCAAGGACTGCGGCTTGGCCGTTGTCGTATGGTCGTATCCGCGCGGGTCGGATATCAGTAAGGAAGGGGAGACGGCCATCGATGTCGTGGCCTATGCGGCACAGATTGCAGCCCAGCTCGGCGCCCATATTATTAAAGTCAAACTCCCTACCGCGCACCTTGAACAGGCTGCGGCGAAAAAGGTGTACGAATCGACCAAAATTCCGATTGCCACATTGGCGGAGCGGGTGAGACATGTGGTGCAGAGTTCGTTCGATGGGCGTCGGATTGTCATCTTCTCCGGAGGGGCCAAGAGTGAGGACGCGCATGTCTTTGAGGAGGCCCGTGCCATTCGTGACGGAGGGGGGTTCGGCTCCATCATTGGGCGAAACTCGTTCCAGCGGCCTAAAGCGGAGGCGTTGAAATTCCTCAATACAATCATGGGGATTTACTCTGGCGAGATCCTCTAATGCGTTGGGACAGGCTGATTGTGTATGATATGCAAATAATCGTGTGGGCGACAAGAGATGAATAGCAGGAATCACCTATGAAACTCGTGCGAGCCTGGCTGGTGCCATTTACGTTAGTCACTGGGGGAATCGTCATCGGGGTTGTGATCGCATCCAACATGGGTTGGTTGCCGACCGGCAGCGCCGGGCCCGAACCAGTTCCAGCCCCGATCATTCGGCCAGTGGCGACCGCCCCACAGCCACCGATGGGAGGAGGAGACGGGAAAAATTTCGTTGAGATTGCAAAAATGGTGAAGCCGGCCGTCGTCAACATTGCGGCGACGCGAACGGGAAAGTCCGGAGACAATCCTCATGGCTCACCGCTTGATGACCCGTTTTTTCGCAAGTTTTTCGGCGATGAATTTTTGAAGCGCGATGCTCCTCATCGAGAGCCGAAAGAGCGGGGCCAAGGCTCCGGGGTCATCGTGGAGGCCAATGGTTTGATCATCACCAATAATCACGTTGTGAACAAGGCTGATGAGATTCGGGTCTTTTTGTCGGACAAGCGGGAGTTTAAGGGCAAGTTGATCGGCACCGATGCGAAAACCGATATCGCGATCGTGAAAATCGAGGCGACGGGACTCTCGACTATTCCCTGGGCTGATTCAGATCAACTGGAGGTCGGGGAATATGTGTTGGCCGTAGGAAGCCCGTTCGGGCTCACCCAGACCGTGACGATGGGGATCGTCAGTGCAGTTGGACGAGCCAGTATGGGAATTGCTGAATACGAAGACTTCATTCAAACTGATGCGGCGATCAATCCCGGGAATTCCGGGGGCGCGCTCGTGAATGTGCGGGGCGAATTAGTCGGGATCAATACGGCGATTTTTAGCCAGAGCGGCGGCAGTATGGGAATCGGGTTTGCAGTCCCGAGCAATTTATCTCGCGCCGTCATGGACCAGTTGGTCAGGACAGGCAAGGTTGTTCGTGGCTGGCTCGGCGTCTCGATTCAAGATTTGACTCCCGAGTTGGCGAGCCAGTTCGGGATCATTGACTCGAAGGGTGTACTTGTCAGCGATGTCCTGGCGGATAGTCCCGCGAAGAAGGCAGGGTTTGAGCGGGCTGATGTCATCGTTGAATATGATGGCAAGATCATGGACTCGCCGACGCATCTGAGGAATGCCGTTGCCCAGACCCCAATCGGGAAGAAGGTGTCGGTTAAGCTGATCCGGGACAAGAAGCCCAAAACGATTGAGGTTGCAATTGTGGAGCAGCCGAAGTCCTTGGGCCAGCCAGGCTCAGAGGAGAGCAGGGAATCAGCGGTGCCGACCGGGGTCCTCTCGGACCTCGATGTCCGAGAGATAAACGAAGAACTGGCTGCTCGATATGGGTTGAAAGGCATCGAACGTGGCGTGGTGGTGGTCAAAATCAAGCCGGGAAGCAATGCGGAGGAGATGGGTGTACGTGAAGGCGACATTATTCTCGAGATCAATCGCAAACCAGTCACATCATACAAGTCCTATGAACAAGCAGCTTCTGTCTTACCCAAGGACCATCCGGTTCTCCTGCTGCTCAAGCGGAAAGGCCAAACGATCTATCTCACGCTGAAACCCTAATAAGAAGGTTAAGGTTAAGGCTTAGGTTGAGGCTGAGATGAAAAAAGTTAGGTCTTCACTCAACCTCAGCCTTAGCCTCTCCCGCTGGCAACGACCTTTCCTATGACCAAGATTCGTTGGCGTCGCGTTGAACCCGTTCATCCTAAAGGTTCTCTAGTAGTCGCGCTTGTGCCAGCGGCAGGCCGAGGGCTTCGAATGGGAGGCCCTGTTCCGAAACAATTCCTTTCGATCGGTGGTCAGCCGCTCATCGTGCAATGCTTGCGGGTGTTGCAGGCGGCTTCCGTGATCGACCAGATCATTCTGGCCGTGCCATCTGTCGACATCAAATATTGCGAGAATGAGATAGTGGCGCTGCATCGATTCACCAAAGTGACGAAGGTCGTCGCGGGGGGTGTGGAGAGACAGGATTCGGTGCGGAACGCGCTCGCGCAGGTACCCTCTGACACAGATATCGTGCTTATTCACGACGCGGTACGTCCATTTCTGACGCAACGGATGATCGATGAGGTTGTGGCTCGTGCAAGGAAAGAGGGGGCGGCAATTATTGCACTTCCGATGCGTGATACCGTGAAGCATGTGCGGATTGACGGGATGATCGAACGGACGGTCGATCGCACGTCTTTGTGGCTTGCCCAGACGCCGCAGGCCTTCCGACGGGACTGGATCGAGTCTGCTCACAGCAAAGGGTTCACAGAAGGAGTACGCGCGACCGACGATGCGTTCCTAGTTGAGTGGCTGGGACATTCGGTCTCGGTGGTCGAGGGAAGCGGAGAGAATATTAAAGTTACGAGGCCGGAAGATATGGTGATCGGGGAAGCGATTCTGGCTTCGAGGATGAAAGAGCGCGGGGCCGGCAAGGCGCGCGGGAACCGCGCAAAAAGAAAGTCACGCCTCTCGCGCTGAACGGGCAAATTATCTGGAGTGCCTATGATAATGCGAATCGGTTGCGGCTATGACCTCCATCCTTTGGGACCGGGGCGAAAGCTGATTCTTGGCGGGGTCGAGGTGCCGCACAGCAAAGGCTTGTTGGGGCATTCCGATTCTGATGCCTTGGTGCACGCCCTTTGTGACGCCCTACTTGGCGCAATGGGGGAAGGAGATCTGGGCCGACACTATCCCAGTTCCGATCAGCGGTTTAAAGATATTTCCAGTTTGAAGCTGTTAGAGGATGTAGTTGGGAAGATGCGGGGGAAGGGGTATCGCATCGTGAACGTCGATACAGTCATTATCGCTCAGGCTCCACGGCTCAGTTCGTACTTGGCAGCCATGCAGAAACAAATGGCGCAGGTGCTCGGGGTTGATGCAGATCTTGTTAATGTGAAGGTGAAAAGCGGGGAGGGGATCGGCATGATCGGTCGTGAAGAAGGGATTGCCGCACAGGCGGTTTGTTTGATCGAACGATGCACGAGCTGATCATGTTCTGTTGCTACCCCGGGGAGAGGCGCCACCGTCCCCGGTGGGCCTGTCCCCGTGCGAATCCTGCTTTGTTTGTCTGATTCCTTTGGTCTATTCACTCGTCTGTGCTGTCGCGCTCGCATTAGCTTGACAGGCAGGTGCTCATAAACGCCCTGCGTTCGTCGCCCTTGAGGCCTTTTTCGCCTGCTTCTTTATTGCAAGTTTTCATCTTGTTTTGCTGAGTCCCACCCGCCTTCACCGCCTTCGCCTGCTTTGCGGACATGCATTCTTTCATGAATGCCTTTCGCTCATCTCCTTTTCCTTCACCCAATCCTTTCTCGTTCGCTTGGACGTTGCAGGCCGCCATTTTGTTTTGCTGACCTGGTTCCGCAATGGCAAACGGTGCAATGCACAGTCCGGAAATAAAGAGGGATACTGCCACGATGCCGGTTGTCTTTCTCATACAGGTCTCCTTTGGTTAGAGATGGGTTAGGAGAGAAAGATAGCATACCTTTGTACCGGAGTCTTTAACTATTTTGGTATCCTCTAGTAAATGGTTGCATTGCTATTAGCGGGCAGTTGACAGAGGCCTCCAGCGGCGTTCTCGCGTCGCGTAGAGGGTCAACTTTCACTGGAGTGCGCGCTTGGGTGGCAGGAGTCTGTCACGCAGGATGCTCAAAAAGGCTAACCTTCTCACCCGCCCAACCCCAGCGCGCCAAGACGCGCCTTTCCGCGGGCAAGGCCGCAGCAAATGAAGAAGGCTTAGGTTGAGGTTAAGGTTGAGCTAAGATCAGACTCCTTCCATCTCCGCCGTAACCTTAGCCTAAACCTCAACCTTCCAGAGAGCTGGCGGGCTTTTTCAGCATCCTGCTACTCGTAGTCTACGCGCATCAGGAAAAGACCATGAGCAGGAGCAGTCAGGCCCGCTGCAGACCGGTCCCTGGCTCGCAGGACCTCTGCAAGGCTGGCGGGAGCCCGCCTGCCTAGCCCGACTTCGACCACTGTTCCAACGATCGCACGGACCATATGTTTGAGAAACCGGTCGGCATAGGCTTCAATGAGGATCTGGTCGTCATGGCGGATGACGGTCAGTCGTTGCAGATGGCAGATGGGGTTGTTGTTGTCTGTGAGGGCTCCTTCAAAGGAGGAAAAGTCCTGCGACCCGATTAGTGACGTCGCCGCTTGTTGCATGGCAGCCTCATCCAGCGGCCTATAGATATGCCATACGAATGCGCGATCGACAGTGGGGCGGGTTGGACGATGAAGGATCCGATAGCGGTAGAGTTTGCCACGTGCATCATGTTGGGCATGAAAGCCTGGCTCGACGAGAGTCGTGGAACGAACGGCAATGTCTTCCGGCAGCACCGCGTTGAGTGCCCGCATCCAACTGGACGCAGGCCAATCACGCTCAGTGTGAAAGCTCGCCACCTGCCCGAGCGCATGCACACCTGCATCCGTGCGGCCTGCACCGATAACGGATGTCACGCTCTGGCTGACCTGTTTGATGGCCTGTTCGATGGCCTCTTGGATCGTAGGATGATCAGGTTGCCGCTGCCAGCCTGCGTAACGGGTCCCGTCGTATTCCAAGACTAGTTTGACCGTAGGCATCGAAGGGGGGAATAAAACAGTCAGGACGTCATCGCGTAACAAATTTCGAAGAGGCGAGGAAGGTATTGATCCCTTCCATAAGCCCTTCTGCTACGTGCGTAGTGAAGAGGCCTGTTCGTAACAGGTCTTCTTCAGCAGAGTTCGAGATATACGCGATCTCAGCCAGAATGCTGGGCATACTGGTGAAGCGGAGCACATAGAAGGGCGCGGTTTTCACCCCATGATCCACCAGGGCGTAATGGCCGTTCAGATTACTGACGATGGCTTCTTTCGCGGTCCAGGCCAGTTCCAGTGATTCCTCGATCTTCTTCGCTGTCAAAAGATCGGCAACGAGATATTCCCATCCCACCCCGGTACTGTTGAGCGGGGTCCCATTTTCACGAGCGGCTACTTCCAGCGCCCGTTGGTCCTTTGCTTGTCCAAAGTGGTAGATTTCAATTCCCTTTACAGAGCGCTGCGGGTGGGAATTCACATGGATCGAGACAAAGAGATCCGCTTCCTGCCCATTGGCAAACTTTGTCCGGTCTTCCAACTCCACAAACTGATCTTCTTCGCGTGTCATGAGAACGCGGATTCCAGGCTGTTTGCTCAAAAGGCTGCGCAGTTTCAATGCGACCTTCAGGGTAATATCTTTCTCTTCCGTCCCACGCTGTCCACGTGCTCCGGGATCGCGCCCGCCATGTCCAGGATCGATCACGATGGTCTTAATCGGCTTGGTTCGAGGCTGAACCGGTTGTGGGGGAGTGGGGAGTGGAATTCCTCGGTCGGTTGGTGCTTCACCCACTTGAGCTGTCAGAGGCTCATGGGCCGGCACCACATCGATGACGAGCCGATGCGGATTTGCAAGAGCGAGTAACTTATAGCTTTGAAAAGATCCGGTCGGGAGAGAAACCTCAACCAATCGTTCAGAGTTCTGTGTGATGATGAAGTGGCTAGGAACTTTACCGGCGGCAAGTTTTGCCCTTACGGATTGGCTCAAGGTGGTATTGGGAATTTCAATGGTTATTCCTTCGGCCTGGAGTTGGGGCTGTCTGTTTGGACGGGCTTTTGAGTCAAGATCGAGTACAAGCCTTGACCACCCCGGTGCACTTGCCGTCCGAACATTCTGGATTGTAGTCAGGCCAAGCCCGGTGGGAGACAGGCGTACAGGGGAGGTATGGGATCGCTTAGATTTTGTAAGAGGATCTTGAGGTGCTGTACTCGTTGCTGCATATGCCTTGCCATTGTGAAATGGGTCGAGGGCATGCCCGTGGAGGTCGAACAGTCCGACTAAGAGGGAGAGGGTAAGGATGTGCCACAGGGCTGATCGCATGGGTCGGTACCGACTGTGATGGGATATGGAGTTTTTCTCAAATGCCAGTGCCATTGTCAAGAGGATTGGTCATTCATGAGCGAGACAGGCGAGATTCTCATGCCCTTCGCGCCAATCCCGCTTTTCCCGCCAGTCTCGCCCCGCTCGCGCGTGCCGATTGACAGTGAGCCCTGTGCGCGGTAGTTTCTCTGGCATGGCACTTCATCTTATCGTTGATGGCTATAATCTCTTGGCTCAGACAACCCGGATAGGTGGAGGACCGAACCGGCATTCCGAAATGGCGCGCGAATCGTTGCTGCGAGATCTGGCCAGCTATCGTCAACGTAAATCCCATCCGATTACGGTCGTCTTTGACGGATGGCAGCAGGGATGGGGCACGGAACAGCGGGAGTATCGGCTCGGTCTTCAGATCATCTTCTCTCGACGGGGAGAAAAGGCCGATCAGGTGATACAACGTATGGTTGCCGAATTCGGATCCGCCTGCGCCGTGGTGAGCTCAGACCATGAGATCATCGATTGTGCGAACGCGCGAGGGGCCTTTGTCATGAAGGCCCAAGAGTTTGCAGGGAAGCTTCGCGAGATGCCGGTGCCAACCGGTCTGGCGCCGCACAAAGAACTAGACAGGGGGGAAGATCTCCTCCCGAAACGAGGGCCGGAGAAACGGGGGAATCCGCGAAAGTTACCCAAGGCCTTACGGCAGCGCAGCCGTCAACTCAAGCGATTTTAGGAGGATGCTGAAAAAGTCCGCCAGCATCGTTCTCGCATCGCTCAGAGGCTCAACGTACCGCAAGGGTACGCCTCGCATCTTCGCTCGCTGCGGCCTTGCTGATCGGCCTTTTTGAGCATCCTCCAGAAAACCCCAGCATCACTCCAAAGGTACGAGCTTCTGATTTTCCGCCGGTTCAGCCGCCTAGCGCAGCCTACTAAAGAGTTGTTTCGCATTTCGTGTCGTGATTCTGCCGATCGTCTCGACTGACATCTCAGGCTCACCGGCTCGAAGGGTGGCGAGTTGTTGCGCAACATGGGTGACATAGGCAGGTTCATTGCGTTTGCCGCGATGAGGCACCGGTGTGAGGTATGGGCAATCGGTTTCGATCAGCAACCGATCGAGTGGAACCGTTTTCGCAATGTCGCGCAGCATCGTCGCATTCTGAAACGTAACTATCCCAGAAAACGAGAGATAGAACCCCAGATCCAGCGCATCCTTCGCCAGCCAGGCATCACCGGAAAAGCAGTGGAACACCCCGCCGATTTCTGATGCATTCTCCTCTTTCAAGATCGCTATCGTATCCTCTTGGGCTTCCCGCGTGTGAATGATCACGGGAAGCGCCAGCTCGCGTGCGAGCTGGACTTGTTCGCGGAATCGCTCGCGCTGTTCCTTCGGTGACGAATGGTTGTAATGGTAGTCAAGGCCGATCTCGCCGTATGCGACGACCTTATTGTTCTTGGCCAATAAGCGGAATTCGTCGTACCAGCCGTCGGCGATATGTTTCACTTCATGGGGATGGACGCCAATGGAGGCATAGACCGACGGATGTTGCTCCGCCAGTGCGACTGCCGCCTGACTGGTCACCAGATCGCAGCCGATGGTGACGAAGGTGCCCACACCGGCTTCGTGGGCACGGGCAATCATCGCCTCGCGGTCCTCGTTGTAGCGGGCATCGTCCAGATGTGTATGAGTGTCAAAAAGCATGGAGGTCGTCAGTGTCTGAGGAAGGTTAAGGTTGAGGCTAAGGCTAAGGATGAGCCTCGGCCTGCATCACTTGCTGCAGCTGGCTAAACGGGTTTGGGCACGACCATGTCGGCCAATTCTGAAAGCAGAGATTCGGTCTCTTTCCAGCCAAGGCAGGCATCGGTGATAGAAACCCCATGGGCGAGAGGCAGGCCTTGTTTCCAGGTCTGCTTGCCGGGATTTAGATTGCTTTCGAGCATAAACCCCATGATGGATCGGCGGCCCTCTCGGAATTGCCGGAGAACGTCGTGCGCGACCATAGTCTGTCGTCGATGGTCTTTACCGGAGTTGTCGTGCGAACAGTCGATCATGATAGGGCGAGCAATGCCCTCGCTTGAGACAACAGACTCTGCGCGGGCTACGTGTTCGGCTTCGTAGTTGGTTCTGCCGCCACCGCCGCGCAGAACGATGTGCCTATCAGGGTTGCCGGCGGTCTTGATGATGGAAGTTAGTCCATCGGCGTTGATGCCCAGAAAATGATGGGGTTGTTTTGCGGCGACCATTGCATTCCAGGCGACTTCAAGATTACCCTCCGTGCCGTTCTTGAAGCCGACAGGCATCGACAGCCCGCTGGCCATTTCACGGTGCGGCTGGCTTTCGGTGGTGCGGGCGCCGATGGCTACCCAACTCCAGAGATCGGCGATGTATTGGGGTGAGACAGGGTCCAAGGCTTCAGCTGCACAGGGGAGTCCGCGTTTGTTGATGTTGAGGAGGATTGTTCTGGCCAGTTCCATGCCGGTGGCGATGTCGCAGGTGCCGTCTAAATGCGGGTCGTTGATGAGCCCCTTCCAACCGACTGTGGTACGGGGCTTTTCAAAGTAGGTCCGCATGACGATCAGGAGTTGGTCACGCAATGCATCGGCTACCGGCTTTAACCGGTCGGCGTACTCATAGGCTGCCTCTGGATCGTGGATTGAGCAGGGGCCGACGATGACGAGCAGGCGTTCACGGTCTTGGCCGTGCAGAATCCGGCGAACAGCCTCCCTGGTTTCAACGACGAGTCCTGCCGCCTGGTCTGTAATCGGCAATTTGGACTTGATCGTCCGTGGCGATGGCAGCGGTTTGATTTCAAGGACATGCTGGTTATCGAGCGGTCTCTTCATGATTGAGCTTCTCCCCCAGAAGTTGTCTGTATTATCCTGTGAGATAGTGCCGATGGGGGGGTCCCAAAAATATAGCCTATATGACAGGAAATATCCACTGGGAGGCACGTGACGGCTGGAGTTGCTTAGACAGGCTGGTTGATTCTCCTGTTTGACAGCCGAGAATGCCTATGTTAGTTAGCTCGCCCACGATGATCCTACCTGCTTCCATACGACGTCTGCCAGGCTTTCTGCGTGGTACATTGGCGATCGGCCTGGTCCTCCTCTTGCTCGCGATTGCCCCATTTGCCGTGGCGCAGGATGTCCATCACGAACTGGCAACGGCAGACCACGATGGACACGAACATTCCGATACCGACCTCTGCCAGTGGGTGCAGCATCACACGGCTGGGGCTCTGGATGATGGCGCTCCTCTCTTCACGGCACAAGACCTCGTTACCGTACTGGGACTTCCAGCTGACTCCGTTCTCCTACCTATCGAACTCTCCACACCCGGTCCTTCTCGCGCCCCTCCGCTCAGCTAAACACGTCATTCCGATTCACGCTACCCTGCAGTTATCGGCTGGCTCTTGCTCGGGGGGCGTCGTCTTTGACCTTCCACATGACGGCTGGGGGATTGTATGCAAACTATTACACGGTACCGGTGCATCGTTTGTATGATGTGTCTCTGTACCTGTCTCTATCTTGTTAGTCGAGGTCGTGCTGTTGCGGCTGAACCAAACCTCATTACCGGATCGGTTCAGAATCAGGATCTTCGCCGCGTCGGGCAGGTGATCATCGAGGTAAAGGATCAAGAAGGGTCGTTGGTGGAGACCGGCGTCTCGAACGATGCCGGCGAATTCAGAATCCCCGTTCGTGCCGATGGCACCTATTCCGTCAGCGCGGTGCAAGACGCGTATCGGAGCGAATATATTGTGCTGAAAATCGAAGGTGAAGCTCCTCGCCCCATCACCTTGACCCTATCCAAAACCAAAGAAATTGCGCTTGAAGTGCGTTCGCCTCTTGCGCCCATTCAATATAAAGCTTCGAGCGAGACCTATTCGGTGAGTCGAAAGGATATCGAAGCCTTGCCCAAAGGCAACAACAGCGAGGTCTTCGAGGTGCTCGCAACGGTTCCGAGCGTGGCCTATGGAGCGCTCAAGCAGACGCACATCCGGCAAGATCATGCTGGTCAGCAGTATCGCATCGACGGCATTCCCATTCCTGACACGGTCAGCGGCGCGTTTGCAGATATTGTGCCCCCGCGGGCCTGGGAACGAGCGGACATCATTCTGGGTGGAATGGAAGCGCAGTATGGCAATAAGGCGACGATGATCTTGGACATCACGAGCAAGAGCGGGACGAAGCCGGGATTCGGGTCCGCACAACTCTTCGGCGGATCATTTCAAACAGTGAATCCGTCGTTTGAGTATGGAGGCACCGTTGGCGAAAAGGTACGCTATTACGGGTTGAATAGCTTCGTCACAACGAGCCGAGGTCTGGAGCCTCCGACGTCGGGCTACACGAACAATCATAATCAGAGCGAGAAGAATAATACCTATCTGCGCGGTGATTACCAGCACGACAATCGCAATAATGTCAGCTGGATTTTTCTCAATGCCGTAGCGAAGTATCAAATCCCGACTATCCCTAATCTCAGTGCGAATGCAGACGTCCTGACGCTGCTTCAGGCGCAGACCCCAGGCTTTACTCCGGGAGCCTCCCAGAACGTTGACCAATTTCAAAGGGAGAATAATCAATACTCTCAATTGGTGTGGCGCCATGATCACAATTCCGAGAATTTCTCGAGCCTGGGACTCTATTTCCGGAGAGGCGAAGCGAATTTTCATACTCCGAGCCTCGACGCGTTAGTCTATAGCGACGATGTCAACAGCGCTCAAACGGCTAACCAGCGGCGAACGGCATATTCGGGAGGAGGCCGATTCGACCATACCTGGGTCCTCAACAACCAGCATCTCGTGAAAACCGGATTCCAGGTCGACTACACCAGCGCGAGCAACCAGGCGCAGGTCTTTGCGTTCGACACCCCTGGCGGGGTCCCGGTCGGGCCGGTTCTCTCTCTGCAGAGCTCTAACCGGAACATCCAATGGCGAGAGGAGTTCTGGATCCAGGATCAGTGGACCCCTCACGAACAGTGGACGTTCAACCTGGGTGTGCGAGGCGATATCATTCAAGGGTTCTACAATGAAGGACAAGTCAGTCCCCGCGTAGGGGCCACGTATAAATATAACCAGTCAAATGTCTTCCACGCCTATTATGGCCGGCTGTTCACCCCGCCGAATGTCGAGCAGATCGCATTTGTAAATCTCAATACCCAGAACACCACGGCTGCGCCGGATGACCCGACCGGCTTCAGGCCCCGGGCGGAGCGTTCGCACTACTTTGAGGTAGGGAGCTACCACGCAGTCAGCCGGTACGCCACGTTACAGCTGACGGGTTACTACAAGCTCGATCACTATATGTCGGACGCCGGCCAGTTCGGCAGCACCCCTATGCTGAATTACTTTTCGTTCCAAAACGGATGGAAACGAGGTATCGACGCAGCATTGAAGGTGCAATTCAACGATAAATTGATAGGGCGCGGCAATGTCGGCTGGGGGCAATGCAAGGGGTACGGGCTGCAGTCGGGGCAATATCTCCTCGACAACAAGGAAATCTCCGACATCAATTCAAAGGGCGGGGTCTTTTGCGACCACTCGCAGCTCGTGACGAGTTCGGCTGTGGTGACATATCAGCTTCTGGAACGAACACATGTCACAGGTCAGATGTTGTACGGATATGGCTTGCGCACGTCAGTCGACGACGATGCAAAAACGAATTCTACGCATATGCCTTCCTATACCGTTTATAATGCATCGCTTACGCATGTGATCCCGTTACCCTGGCACAATCAAAAGCTGCTGCTGGGCTTCGACATCATCAATCTGCTTGACCAGCAGTACTTCTATAACCGAAGTGAAGGAAGCATCGGTCTGGGGATTGCGCATGCGGGGGCGCCACGGTCGTATTACTTCCGTGCTCAATGGTTCTTTTAACCGGATGCTGAAACGGGGGCGGGGTAGCTGGGACGATCCCCGTGCTCGCGCAACGCGCGGTCGCAGACTCCCCTCGTTGGACGCGCGCAGTCGGGATCATCCCAGCTACCCCTTATCCATTGGGTAGTTCGCTGCGGCCTTGCCTGGGACAAGGCGCGTCTTGGCGCGCCAGGGCCGGGAGGGTGAGAAGGTGGCCCGTTTGAGCATCCGGGGGTTTCAAGATCGTAAAATCAGATCTTTGCTCAACCTTAACCTCGACCTCAGCCTTCCTCAGGCGCTGCGGCCTTGCTGGATGACCTTGTTGGGCATCTGGTGATATAAGAGAACAGTCGGAGAAGAACAGAAGAGAGATTGGCAGACGATGAGTTCATATCGATTCGTTGCGCTGTCAGTGGGGTTCTGTGTTTGTTTCTGGCCAGCTCTTGCATTGGCGGCGGCCGGGGACGAGGCCACGCATGAGGGCGACCACGAAGAAGATGTGCTGGAGTTGCCTGAGGTTCATGTCCATGGCCTCCCCCTCAACAAGGATCAACAGTTAGGACCGGTTCCCAAAGCCACTCCCTGGCCAGCCATTCCTCCTGGATTGGACGGCAAGGAACTCGACGATTGGATGAAAGTGCGCATGTTGGTTTCCAAGCACGCGACCGTGACGGTGGTCGTGTTGGAGCCAGCCAAGCATCGCGAACTCACCGTCGCCGGCATGGTTGCATTAAGCCAGTGGACTTTTGATCCCCAAATGAAGGGCGACGAGCCGGTGGATGGAGAACTCACCGTGCGCATCCACTATCGCACCCACTGATCGCATAGAGCCAATGGCGTATGTCTGATGGCACAGACGATCAAATATACTAAACAGACCAGATAGACCAAACGAACCGGACAGACCAGATAGACCGTTTCAAGCTTGACGGTTGACGAGTGACGCTTTATCGTCTCCGATATGAGTGTAGACGAATCTCTTTTCCGCGCCATTAACAGCCTCACCGGACAGTCCGATCCGCTCGATTGGCTTGCACTTACCCTTTCCAACTCAAGTCTTCTCTGGGCACCAGGCATTCTTCTCACTGGATATTGGTTATGGCTCTCCTGGCGAGAGGTCCTTCTTGCAGCGCCCCTTCTTGCAGCTTCTATCGGCTTGCTCGATTTCCTGGGGGCGCGAATCAAAGACCTCGTTGCCCGGCCACGTCCTTGTATGGCATTTCCGGACATCCATCAGATCGAGGCCTGCGGTAAGACCTTCGGATTCCCATCCAATCATGCGATCAACACCGCGACGACAGCAGCCTTTTTCCACGTTCTGTATCCCCGTTCAGGCTGGGTGAGTTGGCCGCTGGTCGGGCTGATCGGTCTCTCGCGCGTATATATAGGCGCCCACTATGTGACGGACGTGCTGGGAGGCTGGGTGCTCGGCGGTCTGTTCGGCGCCGGTGCCGCGTGGCTGCTCTTGCGCTACTCTCGCATTGTCCGCAGATCACGCGAACATACCGTAGTTTAGTCCGGTTAACTTGTCGTGCTCGCAGGATTTTCTAAACAACGCAGGAGTTCTGCTTGGCAGCGCTCCTGGTCGTAGCCTCGTCCGATCAACACGATCGCGTGGCTTGGTTCGTCGAGCAACGTGATAGGCGTGATGGTAGCATCGCCTGGCGGCGCGTATTGAAATTCTTGGAGCTCCGGTCCTTTGGAGAAGCGGAAAAAGCCCTTTGCCCGTTCAAGTTCTGGGGGCAATGTCTTCATCCAGCCGAGAAATCGTTCGAAATCCAACGTGCCGGGAAGACGAATGGTTGTGGCGATGGGATGGTACGATGCCCGTGCGTTCGTAGCATGTGATTTAGGTACTCCGAACTCCACATTCACCGGAGGTGCCGTCGATATGCGGGTGATTGGTTTGAGTAGACCTGGAGGATCAACCCTGGCGTGACTGGTCTCCCAGACCCTTGCATATGGGTTCTGTGAGATGATCGAGTTCTTGAATCCCTCCCAATGCCCCGGAACATAGAGGTCTCGCTTATTCAGAATGAGTTCGTCCGCGCATCGAATTGCTCGGTTGGTCACAACCCCCCCCATGCTCTCCCGATCTGTCGGGATCGGATGGAGGAGAGCGATGACCTTTTCCAAGCGTGTGAGCCGAGCTGTGTAGAGGTCCGTCACGCCGTCGATGACTTCTGCCGGATCAGCCATGCCGGAGCATTCCAGTATAATGACATCAGACTCATAGTCTCTCACCAGTTGCGCAATCCCCCAGGATAGGTCTTCCTTCGTGTCGCAACACACGCATCCGCCTGCGAGGTTCATCACCTGCTCGGCGATCGTGCCGGCGCGGGGCCCATCGATGCTCACCTCACCGGCTTCGTTCATCAACACGCCGGTTTTTTTGCCCTGACTCTTCCAGTATTCGAGCAGGCGCATTAAGAGCGTGGTCTTGCCTGCGCCAAGAGCACCGCAGAGAACATAAAAAGGGATCGGGGAGGTAGCCATGTCTCAATTCCGCTGCACTAGCGCGTGAAGCGTCGTTCGTGAAGCCCGAAAACCAGCTGGTCTGATCAACCAGTCTCGCCTGTTCAATGGTGCGCATGGACAAGCGCCTCATCCTTGTGCTGCTTGGCCAACGTGGTGAGATCGCAGTGGATCTCCTCTTGGTGACAACAGTGGGTCCCCATCTGAATGGTCATATGTCTGATACCGAACTCTGTGCTAACCCGAGCGCGGATAGCATGGAGCAAGTCATTGGTGATTGCCGAATCGTCTCCCTCGACCAGTATATGACAGGTCATCATAATCAAGCGAGGTTCGACTGCCCAGATATGGAGGTCATGGACGTTTCTTACGCCGGGGATCGCCTCGATAGTTGCAGCCACGTGTGAGGCGCTGATCTTCGAGGGGGTCGATTCCAACAAGACGTCCAGCGATTCTTTAAACAGGGGCCAGGCCCCTCTGGCAATGGCGATGACGACCAGCATGCTGATCAGCGGATCGAACAGGGTCCAGCCTGTGAATAAGATGGCTCCGCCACTCATCACGACACCCAGTGAGACCCAGGCGTCGCCCAACATGTGCCAAAAGGCGCTGCGGATGTTAAGGTCGTCTCTAGCCCCTTGCTTCAAGAGGAGTGCAATCCCTAAATTGGCGGCGAAACTCAGGGCCGCGATCACCATAACCCAACCCCCGTCTACCGGAACGGGTTGCAGGAAACGTTTGACCCCGACGATGGTAATGCCAAAAGCCATCAAGAGCAGGATGAAAGAGTTGAGAAACGCTGCGACAATGCCGGCTCGATGGTAACCGAAGGTACGGGTTTCACTCGCAGGCTTGGCAGTCAGGACGTGCGCATAGAGTGCGAGGAATAACGCTCCCTGGTCGACGAGGTTATGGCCGGCATCGCTTATGAGTCCCATGCTATCGAGCAGCCAACCACCAATGAACTCCGCGACGATGATCACCGCGTTCAGCGCCAAGGCAAGAGAAAGTCGGGAGCGGAGATGTTCATACGAGGCCAAGGTAGACATCAAATATAGTTTCGCACGCGATTCGCAGCACGGCAAGTGTTGGAAGAATAAGTAAGACCGTTCCGGTGTTAGAACCGACCAACCTGAGCGAGTTCGTTAAAGACCGTCAGGTGGCGATTGCGCTAGGCAATTTTTACGGTGCTCGCTTTTGCTGCGGTAATCGCTCGCTGAGCACGGGAAACTTTAATTGGCTAATACCGATATTTCCGCTCGCCGGATCTGCTGCCACAACACGCAGGGTGATGCCGTCCGGGGTGTCCTTGGAGGGCGGCACAAAGAAGGGGGCTTCAAAACCAGAGTTGTCGCCGGCATAGAACATTTGCAACCGCTCGACGATCCGGTCGCCGATCAGTACCTCACCATAGATGTGGACTTTCCTGGAGTCCCAATCTCCATGGGGCCTGACTAGTGCACCGGACAGAGTTCTGATCGAGGCGCGGAGCATCACGTCGTCTTTGGCGATCAGTGATTCTCCTGGCACAGGGTGTTCGATGCGGACGATATATCCGTATAGAATGAGCACAATGCCGTCCTGGGTCATGTCTTCACCTGGAACGAGCCAGGTACGTTTGGTCACACGCTGGGCTGATGCCGGATAGGACAGTGGGCCTTCTGCCGTAATGTCGACGAGAATCGGGTGGGCCAAGTCCAGTGTGGTGGTGAAGGAAGCGGACGCTCGCGAACTATAGAGAGGCTCTCCCATCATGCGGGGTGTGCGCATGATCTGATTCTGGTCTCCCGCCTCGCCCTGTTGCAGGCCGGAGACGAGAATCTGTCCGCTCGCGACGTCCGTAATAGTAACTCGAGCTCCGCCCACGTCCTTCCCCAGTACCATCGATCCCTGGGCTACGACGCGGACAATAATCGTCGTTGCCTTTGACTCATTCAGATGTTGGTCGGAGAGTGGGGATTGGTCAGCCGAGATGGCGAGACAGGGCAGGAAAATCAGGAGAACCCATAGAGGAAGAATACGGCAGAGCCCGATACCTGCGTGGTTCATTTCACTTTGGTGCCGGGATCGACTTCTTCCAGGATTGTCGCGAGGCCACGAACTTCGCTGTCGCCTGCGGCCAGGACCATACCTTGCGATTCGATGCCCATCAGTTTGGCTGGTTTGAGGTTAGTGACAACAATGATTGTTTTGCCGACCAGCGCCTCTGGATCGTATTTCTTGCCGATGCCGGCAACGATCTGCCGTTGTTCCACTCCCTCACCTAGGCTGACTTGGAGCTTGACCAACTTCTCCGACTTGGGGATACGTTCCGCAGTTAGGACTTTCGCGGTCTTGAGTTGAATCTTCATGAACTCGTCGATGGTGATTTGCGCCGGTGCAGCAATAATCGGAGGCGCGGCTGTTGCTGGTGTGGTGATGGCTGGCTGCGCAGGGGTCGGGGTATCACTCACGATTTTCGCTCCTTGTGTGTGTGATTCGATGCGAGGAAAAAGGCCGATGCCCTTGCGGATCTTGACGCCAGCAATCGGTGCAGCCCATTCATAAACCTTTTCAGGCAATGATTTTGAGAAGTCGAATGCAAGGCCCAGTTGCTGCGCGAATTGCTCGGCTGTCTGTGGCATATAGGGATAGATGAGCACGGACAGGACGCGAAGGGCTCTTGCGGTACTGTTGAGGACGGTTTTGAGTTGTGTATGGTCGTCCGGGTGTTTGGCCAACTTCCACGGAGCGGCTTTGTCGATGTATTCGTCGCATTGCGCGATGAGTCCCCAAATGTGCTGAATATTATCCCGGAATGCCAATGCGGTAAATCCTTCCTCGATCCTGTGAGGCATTGTGCGCGTGGCGTTGGCGATCTCTTCCTCCAGTACGGGCAACACAGGTTGACCCGCTTCGGGAATAACGCCCTCAGCAAACCGCTCAATCATGGTCAAGGTGCGGCTCAAGAGATTGCCGATTCCGTTTGCCAGATCGCTATTGATACTACTGATCATGGCCGCTTGGGAAAAATCTCCGTCCTGTCCAAAGGGCACTTCACGTAAGAGGAAATAGCGGAAGGCATCGACGCCAAAGGTCTCGACCATTTTGTTGGGATCGACGACATTGCCGCGGCTCTTCGACATCTTCTCTCCATCCACGGTCCACCACCCGTGCGCGAAGATGGTTTCAGGCAGCGGGAGGTTCAGCGCCATGAGCATCGTGGACCAATAGACCGCATGGGTGGTGAGAATATCCTTGCCGACCAGATGCACATTTGCGGGCCAGAAGCGGTGGAGACCCGGCTTGTATTCGAGGGCTGAAATATAATTCACCAGCGCGTCGAACCAGACATAGGTGACGTAGTCCTTATCGAAGGGCAGTTCAATGCCCCAGGAGAGACGGGATGTTGGACGCGAAATGGACAGGTCGCCGAGTTTCTGAGTGGTCAAGAAACCTAAGACCTCATTACGGCGTGATTCGGGGCGAATGAAGCCGGGATGCTGCGTAATGTATCGGACCAGGCGTTCTTGATACTGCCCCATCCTAAAAAAGTAGTTGTGCTCGCTGATTCGTTCAACTGGCCGTTTGCAGTCCGGGCAGAGGCCGTTTTCTACGTCTTTTTCGGTCCAGAATCGCTCGTCGAATGTGCAGTACCATCCAGTATATTCTGCCTTGTAAATCAGCTGATTATCATAAAGTTTCTGAAGGTATTGTTGAACGGCATTCTTGTGCAGTAGATCGGTTGTCCTGATGAATGCATCATTGGAAATGTTCAGCCGTTTCCAGAGGGTCTGGAATTGAGGCGCCAGTTTGTCACAATGGGTTTGTGGGTCGATGCCGGCTTTGGCCGCAGCCTGCTGAACCTTTTGGCCGTGCTCGTCAAGCCCGGTAAGGAAGAAAACCTCTCGTCCCTGGAGACGCCAATAACGGGCGAGGACGTCGGCAGCCACGGTGGTATAGGCATGCCCGATGTGGGGAACGTCGTTCACATAGTAAATCGGCGTGGTAATGTAAAACGTATTCTTGCTGTCCATGACTGTGTCGGAAGATACCAGGTTGGCGGCGAGGATGCTAGGCTGTGGCTCTTGTTGGCGTGAGTGCGAGTGCATCGCGCAGCCTCAGCAAAATCGTCTCCAGCGCCATATGAAGATTGAGGTTCCGCGTGGCACGCTGCTCGGTCGTCTCTATTTCACAAAGCAGGTCCAATAACTGATCGGTATTGGCCTCCTGCGCGTATGACTCTAACTTTCTCAGATCATCAAGATAGAGTAACTGGTCGCGGTCTCCTCCGACCTGAATCAAAATGAGGTCGCGGATCCAACGAGCGAGCCAGGCGAGGATGTCCTGTGCACGGGCGGCCTTTGCAATTGTTTCTGCAGATGAGAGAATCGACTCGATCGATTGTAAGGATTGAGGGCGGACCAAATTTATGAGTTCTTGTTGGCGTGCACGAGTATCTTTTACATCGATTGTAAGAGCTTCCCCGAGTCGGCCTTCGCTGATGATGGCAAGGAATCGTGCGTCATCGGGAGAAATTTCGCGTTTCAAGATCAGGGCAGCTTCCACCTGTGTGCGGGCCGGTGCCGTAAAGCGCAGGCTTTGACAACGTGATCGAATGGTGGACGGGAGGGCGGCGGGCCGACTCGAGATGACGAGAAAGAGACTATGGTCGGGCGGCTCTTCCAAGGTTTTCAGTAGAGCATTCGCCGCCCCGATTGTCATGCGATCGGCGTCGTCGATCAGGCAGATCTTTCTCTCGGCGATGAGCGGGCGATACATGATCTGATGCTCGATCTCGCGGACCTGCTCGATCTTGATCTGCCTGCTGGCCTGTTCCGGATCCGGCTCGATGATGACGAAGTCCGGATGAGTATGGGATTCGATCTGTCGGCAGGAGCGGCAGGCGCCACAACTATCGAAGCGCTCTGCATCGGGAGGGTATTCGCAGCTGAGTGCTTGCGCGAGTCGAGTGGCCGCCAATCGTTTTCCAATCGCCTCCTCGCCATGGAACAGATAGGCGTGAGCGAGGCGCTTATTTTTTACGGCGGCTTGTAAAAGAGCGATAGGTATGTGATGGCCGATACAGTCATGAAAGGGCATGCTGACTCCGGCGTGTGGAACGATGCGGTCGTGCGAGCCACCTTAGCACGATCTGAGTGATCTCGTCTTGGACTACTTGCGAGGGCCGGTTCGCATTGACGATTTTCATGCGGGCAGGCGCCTCAGCCGCGAGTGTCAGAAATCCCCGTCGCACCTTTCGATGAAATCGTGCAGTCTCATGGTCCAGTCGATTCTGCTGTCCCCGATCGGCGCGCCGTCTGGCTAAGCCCACTGAGACCGGGACGTCGAGTACAAGCGTGAGGTCCGGTGTCAATCCATTCGTGGCAACCCTGTTAGCTGCCACGAGCCATTTCAGATCGAGGCCCCGCGCGAACCCTTGATAGGCAAGGGTGGAATCGGAAAACCGGTCGCATAACACCACGGTGGCTCGTTGGAGTGCAGGTGTGATGAGATGCGTGACGTGCTGGCACCTTGCAGCGAAGATCAGCAGGGCCTCAGTCCGAGGCATGATCGGTTCCTGAGAAGGCGCCGAGAGTAAAATATGTCGAATTGCTTCAGCTGAAGGCGTGCCACCTGGCTCTCTCGTTTGGAGTACTCGATATCCTGCCTGACTCAGCACGTCCGCCAGGTGGCGAATCTGGGTACTTTTCCCACTGCCTTCGACTCCCTCCAGAGTGATAAACAGACCACGAGTCCGCTGTCTTCTTGCTCTCATTTTTTGGCACCATCGGCGGTGAGGAAAACGGGCGGGATGGTATTCCAAGTGGTTGAAAATAGCAAGAAAAGGCTTGCGAGGCCCTCGTAAACCTCTGTATGATGACCCTCTACTTCTGTGGGCACGTATTTATGCTGAAAACCTTGCTAAAACGCTACTTTCTGACCGGCTTGCTCGTGATTATCCCCATCTGGGGAACGATCCTGATCCTGAAGGCCCTGTTCGTGGCCGTCGATGGCATTCTCGGAGATCTCCTGGCCCGTTTGGTGCCCAGCCACTATGTGCCGGGTCTGGGGATTCTGGCCTTGATTGTTTTGGTTTTCATGGCCGGCCTGTTTGCCACGAATTTTATGGGCCGGCGAATCGTGAAGTGGTGGGAGGATTTGCTGAATCGTGTCCCACTCGTGCGGGGGATCTACTCGACGTTGAAATCCGTGATGGATATTTTGTCGTTCTCGGACCATGCGTCCTACAATCGTGTCGTGCTGATTCAGTTTCCCAAGAATGGCCACTATTGCATCGCCTTTGTGACCGGTGTGACCAAAGGGGAGATGCAAGATCTTGCGCAGGAGCCGCTCATCCATGTTTATGTGCCGACGTCACCGAATCCGACGTCTGGCTATTTCCTTCTGGTGCCGGAACATGAGGTGACATCTGTCGACATGAGCGTGGAAGAGGCGATGAAGCTGATCGTCTCGGGCGGCCTCAGCGGACCCTCCACGTCCCTGTCATCGGCCGTAGCGGCCACGACGAAGTGGAGTGATGTGAAACAGCCTGAATCGGGAGTGCCAATCGGATGATTCGTTCACGAGCCACTGATATTGTGAAAGGGAAGCCGCGGGTCAGCTCCGACGGGCAGGGGATGATTGCCGGTCTTGCGGTGGTTGTGATGGCTGCCGGACTTGGGAAGCGCATGCGCTCAAAGCAAGCGAAGGTGTTGCATCGAGTGGCCGGCCAAGCCATGGTGCTCTATTCGGTGGGGCTCGGATTGCGGATGGCTGGAGATCGTGTGGCTGTTGTGGTGGGGCATCAGGCCGATCTGGTTCGCGAGGTGATCGGCCGTGCGACGTCTGGAAAGAGCGGCAAGTCTCCCGTCTCGATTGTTGAACAACGGGAACAGTTGGGCACAGGCCATGCGGTCTTGCAGAGCCGTCCGGTATTTGCGGTAGGCAAGCGGGGCGCTCCGTCCAGTTATCTGATTTTGAACGGCGATACGCCTTTGCTCCGAGAGTCCACCGTGCGTGAACTCCTTCGCCTTCACGAGGCGAGCCGCGCGACCGTGACTGTTCTCACAGCGGTGCTTGACGACGCAAGTGGATACGGGCGTGTCGTCCGCACACAGTCTGCCGAGCAGGCGGTCTCTCGTATCGTCGAAGATCGTGATGCCACTATAGAGGAGCAAGCGATTCGTGAAATCAATGTGGGCACCTATGTGGTTGACGGGGAGTTTCTCTTTAGCGCATTGGAAAAACTCGATCCCAGTAATGCCCAAGGGGAATATTATCTGACCGATATTATACATCTCGCGGTAGACCAGGGACGTCGTGTAGCGGCCATGGCACTCGACAATCCCGAGGAAGGACTGGGGGTGAATACGCGCCGACAGCTTGCCGAGGCTGAACAGGTGGTGCAGCAGCAGATCCGGGATCGCTGGCTGGATGCCGGGGTGACGATGGTCGATCCGGCCACAACCTGGATTGATGCCACGGTCATGATCGGCAAAGATACGGTCCTCTATCCCAATGTGACACTTGAAGGGACAACGGTCATCGGGGAAGATTGTGTGCTGCGATCCGCTACCAGACTGAAGAATTGCATTGTCGGCAATGGTGTTGAGATTCTTGATCACTGTCTGTTCATCGATGCGCAGGTCGAAGACGACGCGCATCTGGGCCCATTCGTTCACTTGCGTCCCGGTGTCATTGTGCGGAAGAAGGCCAAGGTCGGAAATTTTGTCGAGATGAAAAAGACTGATCTGGGCGAAGGATCGAAGGCCAACCATCTGAGTTACCTGGGGGATGCAAAGATCGGCAAAGGAGTCAACATCGGCGCGGGCACCATCACATGTAACTACGATGGCCTGAGAAAGTTTGAGACGGTAATCGGAGACGGAGTCTTTCTCGGTAGCGATACCCAGTTGATTGCACCGGTGACGGTGGGAGCGGGAGCCGTCATTGCAGCGGGCACGACGGTCACCGAAGACGTGCCGGAGGATGCCTTGGTGATTGCGCGGGTGCCCCAAGTGAATCGTGCAGGGTGGGCCGCGCGCCGGCGGGCATTACCGACTGGGGTACCCGGTGAATCGAAGTCCACTCGCCTGACGCTTGACGCCTCACGCCTTACCAGGACACCACTGTCACAGGCTCCAAGTGGTAAGCAAGTAAAGAAACGGAGAGGTTAAATATGTGTGGGATTGTCGGATATGTGGGTAATCAGGAGGCGGTGCCGATTCTCATCGAGGGTCTCGCCAAGTTGGAATATCGAGGTTACGACTCCGCCGGCGTCGCGGTGTCACAAGGTGCGAAGATCGAAGTCCGGCGCTCGGTCGGTAAACTCTCCAATCTTCAGAAGTCGCTCAACGAGAAAGCGATCAACGGCACCGTGGGAATCGGTCATACGCGCTGGGCGACGCACGGGAAACCCTCGGAGCAAAATGCCCACCCGCACCGTTCGAAAGGCTGCGTGCTTGTGCACAATGGTATCATCGAAAACTACCAACCGTTGAAACAGCAATTGGAAAAAGAGGGGTACAAGTTTCATTCGGAAACGGACACGGAAGTCGTGGCGCACCTGATCGATCGATATCTCCAGCAGGGCATGAAGTTGGCCGAGGCGGTACGAGCTGCCACCAAGGATGTGCGCGGAAGTTATGCGCTTGCCGTCATTTCTGAGCGGGAGCCGGGAATGATGATCGCAACTCGCGCAGGATGCCCGCTCGTTGTAGGAACGGCCGCAAAGGCCTGTTTCGTCGCGTCTGATGTGATGGCGATGCTCGCTCATACCCGTGACGTGACCTATCTCGAAGAGGGCGATGTGGCGGTTGTGACCTCGACAGACATTCATTTCACCGATATCGAGGGACGGCCTGTCAAACGGAAATTGACGAGGATTACCTGGGATGCCTCCGCAGCGGAAAAGAGCGGGTTTCCACACTTCATGCTGAAGGAGATCCATGAACAGCCACAAACGATCCTCGACACGATGCGCGGGCGCTATTCTTACGATACCGGCGAGGCCGATTTGCCCGATATTGGATTGACACCCAAGCAGTTTGCCGCAGTCGGCCGCATCTGGATCGTGGCTTGCGGTACCTCGTGGCATGCAGGGCTGGTAGGAAAGTATTTGCTGGAGGAGATGGTCCGTACGCCAGTGCAGGTCGACATCGGCAGCGAATTCCGCTACCGCGATCCGCTGGTCGGTAAAGACGATCTTTTTATCACAATTTCGCAATCCGGCGAGACTGCGGACACGCTGGCTGCCGCGCGTGAAGCAAAGGAGAAAGGGGCCCGTGTCGTCTCGATCGTGAACGTGGTGGGCAGTACGCTGGCCCGCGAGTCGGACGGCGTCCTCTACACTCATTGCGGGCCTGAAATCGGTGTCGCCTCGACCAAGGCGTTTACGGCGCAACTGACGGCGCTCTACATGCTGGCCTTGCATTTGGGCCGTGTGCGCGGAACCCTATCCATTGCCGACGGCAAAGCCTGGCTCGATCGGCTGGTCCGACTTCCGGTGTTGGTCAAGCGGGTGCTCGGTCGCGAGGCGGAGATTGTCGCGATTGCCAAACGGTATCATAAGAAACGCAACTTCTTGTTCCTCGGTCGCGGCATCAATTTTCCGATCGCGCTCGAAGGGGCGTTGAAGCTGAAAGAAGTCTCCTACATCCATGCGGAAGGCTATGCAGCGGGAGAGATGAAGCACGGTCCGATCGCGCTCATCGATAAGGACATGCCGGTAGTCGTGTTGGCGCCGAAGGACCGGTTGTACGAAAAGACCGTGAGCAATCTGATGGAAGTGAAGGCCAGACATGCACCGGTGATCGCGCTTGTAGCGGAAGGCGAGCGCGAGTTAGGAAAGTTCGCCGACGCAGTGTTCACGATTCCCGATACCCATCCGTTGCTCTCGCCGATTTTGTTTACGATTCCATTACAGCTCTTGGCCTACCATATTGCCTTGCTGTGTGGTGCGGATGTGGATCAGCCACGGAACTTGGCCAAGAGCGTCACGGTAGAATAATAGGATGTTGAAAATGGCTCCCAGCGGCGTTCTCGGTCGTCCGTCTCCCTGCGACGTACCCACCGGTGACAGAGCTGTCTCGGCAGCTCGGGGTGGGCGGGTGAGAAACATACGCCTCAGTCGCCGGATTCCCTGCGGCCTTGCTGGAAGACCATTTTGAACATACTTGGAGAAAGAGAAGAGTGGAAATTACACAGCAAGAAGTCGAGAAGGTGGCAAACTTGGCCAGGCTTGCCTTGACGGAGGGTGAGAAGGCTGCGTTTGCGAAACAGTTGAGCCAGATCCTCACGCATGTGGAAACCTTGAAACAGTACGATACCAGAGGCGTAGAGCCGACAGCGACCATGCCGGGGCACACGAATGTGTTTCGCCCGGATGGTGTACGGCCATCGCTGTCAGTCGAGTCTGCCGTGGCCAATGCACCGGAGTCGTTCGATGGATTTTTTGTTGTGCCAAAAATTATCGAAGATCGGCAACCCCTTTAAACGAGGTGTGAATGTTCAGGCAAATGTTGCGGTCGAAAATTCATCGGGCCACGGTCACCGAGTCCTGTCTCGATTACGAAGGCAGTCTGACGATCGACGAGGATCTGATGGATGCAGCGGGAATTTTGCCCTATGAAGCAATCATCTGTTCAAACCTAAATAATGGCGAGCGTTTTATGACCTATGCCGTGGCGGGAAAACGCGGTGCTGGTGAGATTATCCTCAATGGGCCGACGGCAAGGAAAGGTGCAGTGCGCGATCAGATTATCATCTTCTGTTACGAGTATTACGCGGAAGAGGAAATCAAACGGCATGCGCCCAAGATCGTCCGGGTCAACGAGAAAAACCGGATTGTGGCAGGGAAGACGAAGCACTGATGTCGATTCACACACTCTCACTTTTCGATCTCCATGAAAAGTTCACCGCCGGCGCAGTCACGGCGGCGGAGATCGTTCGCGCCTATGGATTGCGGATCAGCCAGGTGGAGTCCAAAGTGAAAGCCTACATCACTTTGGCCAAGGATGCGGCGTTTGCGCAAGCAGACGCGCTTGATGCTTCATTAAAAGGGTGGCGCAAGACATTGCCGATGATGGGTATGCCACTGGCGATCAAAGACAACATCTGCACCGAGGGGGTGCTCACGACCTGCGCATCCCGGATCCTTGGAAACTTTGTCCCACCCTACGATGCGACCGTGATCGCCAAATTGCGTGCGCAGGGGTATCTGCTCCTCGGAAAGACTAACCTAGATGAGTTCGCGATGGGTTCCTCAACCGAGAATTCCGCTGTGGGGCCCAGCCGCAATCCCTGGAATGTGCAGTGTGTGCCCGGTGGATCCAGCGGAGGATCTGCAGCGGCTGTGGCGGCCGACGAATGTGCCGCGGCGCTCGGGTCCGATACCGGCGGGTCGATCCGTCAGCCTGCGGCGTTTTGTGGAGTGGTGGGCCTCAAGCCAACCTATGGGCGGGTTTCCCGGTATGGGTTGATCGCCTTTGCCTCCTCGCTCGATCAAATCGGACCGATTACAAAAGATGTGAGGGACGCCGCGTTCCTCCTTGGGGCCATTGCCGGCCATGACCCCTTGGATTCCACATCGGCCGATGTGCCGGTGCCGGATTATCTGAAGGCGCTCAAGAGGAAAGATCTCAAGAAGTTGAAGGTAGGTGTGCCAATCGAGTTTTTTGCGGAGGGGTTGGATCCGGAAGTGGAAGAGGTCGTGCGGGCGGCGATTCAGCAGCTCAAAGAACTTGGTGGGGAGATTCAGGAGATCCAGTTACCACGGACGGACGCGGCAGTGGCGACTTACTATGTGATTGCCACGGCCGAGGCCAGTTCGAATCTGGCCCGATATGACGGTGTCAAGTTTGGGCTTCGCGCCAAAGAGACTAAGGATCTGCTTGAGTTGTATATGAAGACAAGACAGGAAGGTTTCGGGGCGGAAGTGAAGCGCAGGATCATGCTGGGGACGTATGTGCTGAGTGCGGGCTACTACGACGCGTACTATGGCAAGGCGCAGGCGGTGAGAACATTGATTCGTCAGGATTTCGAGGAAGCGTTTCAGAATGTCGATCTTATTGTGACGCCTGTAACACCCACTCCAGCATTCAGGTTTGGAGCGAAGGCCAACGACCCATTGCAGATGTATCTGTCTGACATTTTCACCATCTCGGCGAATCTTGCCGGTGTCCCTGCGATCTCGTTGCCCTGCGGATTCAGCCGGGAAGGGCTTCCCATCGGATTTCAGCTGATCGGCCGTCCCTTCGCAGAGGAGACGCTCTTGCGAGCGGCTTATGCGTATGAACAAAGTACGCACTGGCGAACGAAGAAACCAGGAGTGCGGTGACACGTAAGGCGTGAAGCGCCCCTTAGGGCTGACGTCTATCGCCTAACGGAGGAAGTATGACAATCATTGAAATGGCTGTGATTCTGGTGGCTGTTGCGTTTGCGGTACTGGTGGGCTATTTCGTGCCCATGTTGATTCAAGTCCGTAAGACTGTCGCGGAGTCCGAACAGCTTCTCGCCAAAATGAACACCGACCTGCCGCCGCTGATCGGTGAGCTCCGGGCGATGAGTCACCGTGTGAACGATCTGACGGAGCAAGCCCGCATGGGGGTCGAGCATGCTGCTGTTCTCTTGCATGCAGTCGGTGAGGTTGGAGAATCGGTGCAACAAGTTCATAATGTGGTGAAGGGCTCGAGTGGATCAATGTTGACCAATATGGCGAGTGTTGTAGCAGGAGTTAAAGCGGCAACCCACGTTATGAAGGCACGATTTCGTGAAGAAGGAGGGCATCACAATGGCGGATGATCGAGGTTCCTCATCGGCAGGAGTTTTGTTGGCATTCTTGAGCGGTGCCGCGCTCGGTGCGGTGGCGGCATTGCTGCTGGCTCCACAGGCCGGGCGTGAGTCGCGCGAGCAGTTGCGTGGGTATGCCCGTCGCGCAGAGGGTAATCTTCGCGACTTGGCCGTTCGGGCAGGTGAAACGTTCGAAGAGGTTGTGGGGGAAGGAAAAGAATACGTGGACTCGAAAAAATCGGTCCTGCGTGAAGCATTCGACGTCGGCCGTGAGGCGATGCGGCATGAGCGTGATCGGTTGCGTGGAGAAGAAGAACATGGCTGACCGATGATATACGAAGTCGTGATCGGCGTAGAGGTGCATGCGCAACTGCGGACGAAATCCAAGCTGTTCTGCGGCTGCGGGACAATGTTCGGACTTTCGGCCAACAGCCAGACCTGCCCCTTGTGTTTGGGGCTTCCCGGCTCGTTGCCTGTGATCAACCGGGCTGCGGTCGAGATGGCGGTGCGAGCCGGCCTGGCATTGAATTGCACGATCGCGGTGAGCAATCTCTTTGCACGCAAGAACTACTTCTATCCTGATCTGCCCAAGGGCTATCAGATTTCGCAATACGAGGCGCCGATCTGCGAGCACGGCTGGATCGAAATTGCGGGAAGTGAAGGTAAAAAACGCGTCCGTATTCGTCGTGCTCATTTGGAAGAAGATGCGGGAAAAAATGTCCACGTAGCAGGTGCGAACGGGAGCCGTGTCGACTTGAATCGAGCCGGAACACCGCTGCTGGAAATTGTAACTGAGCCGGATTTGCGTTCGGCTGATGAAGTCGTGGCCTATTTGAAGGGCCTCCGTGATGTGCTCATGTATCTCGAGGTTTGCGACGGCAACATGGAGGAAGGGAGTTTCCGCTGTGAACCGAATCTTTCGCTCCGTCCGTTGGGCCAGAAGGAGTTTGGGACAAAGGTCGAACTCAAGAACATCAATTCATTCAAGTTTGTAAAGGATGCCGTCGAGTACGAGATCAAGCGCCAGACGAAGGTATTGAGCGAGGGAGGTAAAATCGGTCAGGAGACCCGCCTCTGGAATCTCGATCGCGGCGAGACCGCGGTGATGCGGTCCAAGGAAGAGGCGCATGACTATCGCTACTTCCCCGATCCTGATCTGGTGCCGCTTCAGTTGGACAAAGAGTGGATCGAAGGTTGTCGGAAACAGATGGTCGAATTGCCTGCAGAGAGAATGCGACGATTTATCAGCGAGTTTTCTCTGCCTGAATACGATGCCGGAGTCTTGACGAGCTCCAAAACGATGGCGGACTATTTCGAAGCTTGCGTAAAGTTGTTCAATCAGCCCAAGACAGTCAGCAATTGGGTCATGGGGGAACTTGCCAGAGAACTCAACAATTCAGGGGTGGATGCGAGCGCCTCACCGGTTTCGCCTGAACGGTTCGTTACGCTGCTTCGGTTGGTTGAGCAGGGGACGATCAGTTTGAAAGCTGCGCGTGAGATTTTCCCCGAAGTCTACAGCAGCGGGAAGACTCCAGAACAGATCGTTCAGGAGAAAGGGCTCATTCAAGTATCCGATGAAGGGGCCCTTGGCAAGATTGTCGATGACGTGCTGACGGAGAATTCGACGCAGGCGGCCCAGTTCAAAGAGGGAAAGCAGCAAGTGCTTGGATTCCTGGTCGGGCAGGTGATGAAGGCAAGTGGAGGTAAAGCAAATCCTGGAAAAGTGAATGAGTTGCTGAAGAAGAAGTTGGGATGAGGCTGGGTGCCTTCGTTGCTCGCGGAACGCGCACGATGAGACTGTGCTCGTCCGACGCGCGCAGTCGAAGGCAACCCAGCCTCATCCCCTGAGAGTGACTGGGGTGGGGATTAGATAGCGACCGGACAGGCTGCTCAAAAAGGCGGCCAACGAGGCCGCAGGGGAGAGAAAACCGGAGGCGTACCCTCTGGGGCGCACGGTGCGACGAATAGGGAGCACCACGTCTGTGCGCGCCGCCGAGTCGGTGAGGCGGCCGGGTCCCCGTTGAGGATTGTGTCGAGCTGTGAACGAAGATCGGGGAAAGCGTGTCTTGGCACGCTGGGGCTGGGCGGGTGGAATGGTGCCTTTTTCAGCAGCCTGAGAGGGAGAGTATGAGCACGATTCGTGAGATCAAGGGGCGGCAGATTTTGGATTCGCGGGGGAATCCGACGATTGAGGCGGAGGTTGCGCTAGAAAGTGGAGCGCGTGGGAGGGCGGCGGTGCCGTCCGGGGCATCAACCGGAGAAAAAGAAGCGATTGAATTGCGCGATGGCGACAAGAAGCGGTGGATGGGAAAGGGCGTTTCGAAGGCGGTTGCCAATATCAGCAAGCTGATTGCTCCGGAGTTGTTGGGGAAGGACGCGTTCGACCAGGTTGGTATCGATGAGGCAATGATCGATCTGGATGGCACGAAAACGAAGGGGAAGCTCGGCGCCAACGCCATTCTTGGTGTGTCACTCGCTGTGGCAAAGGCGGCAGCGGCAGAAACAGGCCAGCCGCTCTATCGATATCTTGGCGGAGCGAATGCGAGAGTGCTGCCGGTGCCCCTCATGAACATCATCAATGGTGGG